>Ga0209060_10000300_pt1 | contig 105743 bp, 87 predicted proteins | sample Coa_R1_8_FD_187155 | JGI IMG/M metagenome (GOLD analysis project Ga0209060, IMG submission 187155) | Surface soil microbial communities from Centralia Pennsylvania, which are recovering from an underground coalmine fire - Coalmine... | ecosystem: Environmental > Terrestrial > Soil >... | reverse complement strand
ACTGCTGTCGATGCCAACCAGTCCTACTATACAGAGGAACAAATCCGTGACGATCAAAACTATGGCACGGAATCCAATCCCAAGGTCTGGGTGATGCAAGAGTTCAAGAATTCCAAGGAGAACAATCTTGGCATAGCGCTTCCCAAGGGACGGCTCCGGTTTTACCGCCGGGGTGACGATGGCCAGATGGAGTTCACCGGCGAGAACACGATCGATCACACGCCCAAAGACGAGACGGTGCGTGTCCAAACCGGAAATGCGTTTGACATCGTTGGCGAGCGCCGCCGGACGGATTACAAGCTGGACAGCAGTCGCGACTCCTTGGACGAATCATTTGAGATCAAGGTGCGCAATCACAAAAAAGAAGCCGTTGAGGTCCGCGTGGTGGAGAAGCTATATCGCTGGTCGACCTGGGAGATTCAACAAAAGTCGGACAACTACAGCAAGCTCGATTCGCGAACGGTAGAGTTCCGCGTTCAGATCCCTCCAGATGGCGAAAAGGTAGTCACCTATCAGGTTCACTATTCATGGTAGTGGTTCGGCCTAAATGGGGAGGGAGTCGATTTTTTGCAGGAATTCCAACTTCTGCTGGGGCGGCAAAAAAGAAGCCTCAAAGGAATTGCGCGCGATCTCACGTAGGTGGTCGTCTGTGAACGCAAACTCCCGCCGCGCCAGTTCATACTCATCATTCAGCGAGGACTGAAACATTTCAGGATCGTCGGAGTTCAGGGTAATCATCAGGCCATTTTCAAACATGCTCCGGACGGGATGCTCCTGAATTGAGTTACACACCCTGGTGCGAAGATTGCTGGAGATGCAGACCTCAATCGGAACCTGCCGTTCGGCCAGAATCTCCACCAATTCCGGATCATGCTGAACCGTAAGCCCATGGCCAATACGCTCCGCGCCGATGTTCAAGGCACCCCAAACAGATTCCGGCCCTGCGGTTTCTCCGGCATGCGCGGTCAAGCGTAAACCCTGATCCGCGGTTTTTTGATAAAGGTCTTTAAAGCCCTCGGCCGGTCCCCGGCGCTCATCGCCACCTATCCCGACTCCCACTACATTATTGTCGCGCAGGCTGGCCGCCAACTGAAATACCTTCTCCGCCGCCTCCACGCCAAAATGCCGAACGGCATCGAAGATCCAGAGCAGCGAAAGACCAAAATCGGCCTCGCCCTGGCGGCGTCCACGCTCCAACCCTTCAAATATCGACTCGAACTGTTGTCCTCGCCAATGAATCACACCCACGCTAACGTAGACCTCGGCGTGTAGCACGTTCTGCCGGGATAACTTCTCCATCAGGCGATACGTGACTAATTCATAGTCTTCAGGCGTGCGCAGCCGCTCTGTTACCGCCTTAAAGGCCATCAGGAAACCATTGAAATCCTGATAGGAGTAGAGCCTGTGGACATCTTCTTCCCTTAACTCGTCTCCACTGCCCGCCACGTTGTAACGGTTGTTTTCCGTCGGCAAAGGCGTGTTGTGCCGACGGCTCAACTCCGCCAGAGTCGGGGGATCTACGGAGCCTTCCAGGTGCAGATGAAGCTCCGCCTTGGGCAAACTCGCCGTCAACAACCTTGCATTCATCCCCGAGGCGTGGCTACAGCTATATTGTTTTGCGAAGCGGCAAGCTTGCTGTGATAGCGGCCGTAGGTGAAGTAGATCACCAGGCCAATCAACAGCCAGGCAAAGAAGCGCAGCCAGTTCATGATCGGCAGCCCCGCCATCAGAAGCAGGCAGGTAAGGATCGTCATGATCGGCGCTACATTTCCGCCGGGGGCGCGGAATTTCCGATACCGGTTCGGTTCGCGATAGCGCAGAATCAAGACTCCACCGGCAACCAGCGCAAACGCAAACAGAGTGCCAATATTCGAGAGGTCGGCGAGGGTTCCGATATCGAAAAGCCCAGCGGGAATGCCAACCGCAAAACCGGCCACCCAGGTGGCAAAATCCGGAGTTTGAAAGCGAGGATGCACGCGCGCAAATTTCTGCCAGAGGAGCCCGTCACGGGCCATTGCAAACCAAACTCGCGATTGCCCAAGCTGAAAGACGAGAAGCGACGAGATCATGCCGGTCATCGCGCCGGCAAGAACAACCAAGCGCACCCAACGAAGATTCAGCCTGCGCAAGGTGTTGACTACAGGAGCGGCATCGCCAAGGCTGCTCCAATGAGCGATCAAGGTGAGGATGGCCACCACGGCGATGTAGAGGCCCGTACAGATGAGGAGCGTGGCGATAATACTGCGCGGCAGATCGCGCTGGGGGTCTTTCGCTTCTTCGGCAGCAGTGGAAACCGAATCGAAACCAATGTAGGTAAAAAAGATGATCGAGCCACCGGTCAAGATTCCGGGCCAGCCGTTCGGTATAAATGGATGCCAGTTGGCAGGGTGAATATATTCCATTCCGGCAAACACAAAGATCAGAATGGCCGCAATTTTGACCAACACCATGACATTGTTGGTTCGCGCAGATTCCTGGATTCCGCGCACCAGCAGTACAGTCAAAAGCATGACGACCAAGAACGCCGGAAAATTGAAGCCAAAGTGCAGGCCGGGGGCATAGAGATCTTTTCCCGCCAAATCCTGGAGCCCTGTGGGCAGGTAAGCTGGGGAAACCCACTGCAGCGGCGGATGAATGCCGAACCAATCCAACAAATCGACCAAGTGAGCTGCAAACCCGACACTCACGGCCATGTTGCTTACGGCGTACTCGAGAATCAGATCCCAGCCAATGATCCAGGCGATAATCTCACCCATGGTCACGTAGGTATAGGTGTAGGCGCTACCGGCAATAGGGATCATCGAGGCCAGTTCCGCATAGCACAGGGCGGTAAACGTGCAGGCTATCCCAACGAGGATGAATGAGAGTGTGATCGCCGGTCCCGCGCCCGGCCTTCCGAACGTAGGTGAATGATGGATCAGGTATTCCAACACCGGAGCGTTCAGAATGGACTGCGTCTCAAATTTTTGGCCGGCAATGGCCGTGCCGATCACGGTGAAGATCCCCGACCCGATTACCGCTCCAATGCCAAGGGCAGTGAGCGACCAAAAACCGAGTTTTCTGGGGAGTTGTTGTCCCGATTTGGTCGATTCCGCAATCGCCGCCTCGATGGACTTTTTTGCAAAGAATTGGCTCGCCACAAGGGCTCCTTAGTAAAACTTCTGGATTGGGCCGTTCAGCCTATCCTGCGATTCGGCCCAATCCCATGCGTATTACCGCTTGGCCTGACCGCGAACAAGCTTCTTAACCTTGGGCTTCTTGGAGCCGCGTGGGTACTCCCTGGCTTTCTTTGCCGGTTGCTTCTTGCGGGAAACCCGCTTGGATTTCTTGCGTTCTTCCTTACTTAAGCTCTTCGTATTTGCCATCCGTTATCCTATGAGTATTGAATTAATTACTGCTTCAGGCTTTCTTGCTTGCCCTTTGGTTCTTGCTCTCGGTTTCCGGCCCTTTAGTTTCGTCGAGTGTTCTCAGGCCCGCTCCAGTTGAGCGTATTTCTCCACCAACTTCTTTAACCCGAATCGTGGGAATTGTACCGTAATCTTGACGTTTTCTCCTTCACCTTCGCGCTGGTAAACCGTTCCTTCGCCATACTTCGGATGTCGGACGCGCTGACCGGGACGGAAGGACTTGGCAGATACAGGTTCCTCGGCGACCACAGGAGGGCGGTTGAACTTCTTTCCGCGCGAGGCGAAAAACTCCGCAATGTTGTCGATCGAGTTGTATTTTGGCCCGGAATATGAAGGCTTGGGCTTTTCTCGCCTCCCAGCGGCTGATTCGAGGTTTGGCGAACGCTGGTCTTCGTCTTCGTAGCTGTAGTGGCGACTAATGTAGTCGTCATCCTGGCCGCGAGATGCGGTTCTGGCTCGCGGGGAGCCAAGGTCCTGCAATAGCTGAGGCGGCACCTCTTCCAGGAAGCGCGAAGGAAGGCTGGCTTCGGGAAGGTCGGTTCCATAGCGCCGGCGATACTGAGCCCGCGTTAGCACAAGCAGATCCATTGCACGCGTCATGCCCACGTAGCACAGGCGACGCTCTTCTTCCATCTGGCTCGAATCGTTGAAGGTGCGAGAGTGGGGAAACAATCCTTCTTCCAGGCCCATCAGGAACACCAGATGAAATTCCAGACCCTTAGCCGAATGCAAGGTCATCAGCGTTACCTGGCCCCGTGGATCGTAAGTATCGGCATCGCTAACCAGAGCCGCGTGATCCAGAAATTCGGTGAGGCTCTCTCCACGGTCGCGGGAGTCCATGGCCGCATTGACCAGTTCGCGAAGATTTTCGGTGCGGGCCAGGGCATCCGGCGTTTTCTCTTCTTCAAGCTGCTTGATGTAGCCGGTGCGATCAAGCAGGAACTTGATGATCTCGGGAATGGAAGCAGGGCCGCCGGGCGAGCGGAATCCATCTTCTCTGAATGCCGTGGCGGAATCAGGACTCGCGGAACTTAGGGTTTCAGGAACGGAATCTTCAGCGTCCGCGACATTCTCGCCAAAATCGAAGCTGATATTCTCGCCAATCTCAAAGTCAAACGAGGTATCGTCTTCTTCCGGCTGACCGGGCGCGGCTACCTGGGCGTCCTCGTCCAAACGCTCCACAAAAGTGCCTTGGAGCATAGCCCGCGCATCCTGAATCAGCGTGCGAAAACTCTGCAATGCCGCCAGCGCCCGAGCGGGAAGCAGCTTGCGTTCGATGGCTTCGCCAAGGGACGACCAGAGAGAGATCCCCGTCTCCAGTGAGAGGCGCTCCAGCGTTTCCACGGTACTCTTTCCAATGCCACGCGGGGGCGTGTTGATTACGCGCAACAGCGCCACAGAATCATGGGGATTGCTGACCAGCTTGAGGTAGCCGATCATGTCCTTGATTTCGGCGCGCTCATAAAAGGAGAATCCACCCACTACCTGATACTTGAGCTGGTACCGCCGCATGGCCTCTTCAATGAGCCGGGACTGCGAATTGGTACGGTACAGAATGGCGATGCGGCCCGCATCTTCGCTGTCGCGGGTTGCTGTTTTTAGATATCGCGAGATGTAGTCGGCGGCGAACAGCGCTTCATTTTCACCATCCGGGGCTTCGTAGTAGCCGATTTTGGCTCCGCCCTGGCGCTCAGTCCAGAGATTCTTGCCCTTGCGCATGGTGTTATTGCCCACCACCGCCGAAGCCGCTTCCAGGATGTTCTGCGTGGAACGATAATTCTGCTCCAGCCGAATGACGCGAGCTTCGGGGAAGTCTTTCTCAAACTCCAGAATGTTGCGAATATCGGCGCCCCGCCAGGAGTAAATCGACTGATCCTCATCGCCCACCACGCAGAGATTGTGGCGGGTGCCTGCCAGCAGCTTAATCAATTCGTATTGCGGCCGGTTGGTGTCCTGATATTCATCGATCAACAGGTATTCGTATCGTCTCTGGTAGCGCTCGCGGACCTCCGTGGAGCCACGCAGCAGCTTTACAGATTCCAGGAGCAGATCGTCAAAATCGAGTGCATTTGCCTTCCGCAACTCTTTGCGGTATTCCTCGTAGACATGTGCGGCTTTTTCCGAAAACGGGTCCGCCGATTGAAGATAGAGTTCCTGCGGCTCCAGCATGTGATTCTTCGCCCAGGAGATGCGCGATTGCATGGCCGAGGGCTTGATCTGCTTGTCGTCGAGTCCCAGGCGGCGCATGGCGGCCTTGATCACATGCTGCTGGTCGGAATCGTCATAGATAGCAAAATCTTTCTTGTAACCGGTGCCGGGAACCAAGTTCAAAGCTTCGATGTCCCGGCGCAGCAGGCGCACACAAAAGGAATGGAAGGTCGAGATAAGAGGCTTGGCCAGGGATCGTCCGCCAAGAAGATGATCGACACGCTCCGCCATTTCGCGGGCAGCCTTGTTGGTAAACGTAACCGCAAGGATGGAATCGGGAGCGGCGCCGAGATCTTCAATGAGGTGGGCAATGCGGAAGGTAATCACGCGGGTCTTGCCGCTGCCTGCGCCGGCAAGGATCAGCACCGGGCCATGGATGGCCTCTGCCGCTTCGCGCTGTTGCGGATTCAGTTTGTCGAGAAGTTGGTTCACGGTATCGATAGCCTGCTTACGATCAACTGGTTACGATCAAGCAGAGATTCGGGGGCCTTTCCTTTACGCATCTTCCTTGACGGACTCAGGCTGCGAAGGATGCGGCTCCGGGTGCCGGCATTCGCCGCACTGGCACTGTTCGCGGAGATAATCCCAGGAGTATATTCCGCTTCCGTGCCCGTCATTCCACTGGAAGCAAATGGCATATTTGCCTACGCTTTGAACCTCGTTCGGGCGGGGCGGTTCTTTGTAGAGAGGCAGCAGAGAGGCGGGTTGGGGAACAGGTTCGCCCGGCTTCCGATCACTCTGTTTCCGCTCGTCGTCGCAGGTGGCGCAAGGACAAGCATCGCGCAGCCATTGAAAAGCATAGTGTGTTCGGTGGCCATCCTTCCACTCGATGTCCACACCTTTTCCGGTGGTCAGGTGGACCTGAATGGATTTAGGATTCGCAAGGGCCATCTTAGCCAGTATCGCACAGGGGGCCAGTATCGCGCAGGTAAAGGCCGACATGCGCCCTTGGTTGCCAATCCCGCTATCGTGCTGTAAAATCAGTCTTTCATTAATAAGTGCTCTGAAGCCTTCCGAAAAGCCCTTCTGAGTCGATTTCTGGGAGTTACCTGCAATGGCAAGAGTATGTGAGATCTGCGGCAAAGGTCCGCAATTTGGAAACAATATCAGCCACGCCCACAATGTCACCAAGCGGCGCTGGAACGTCAACCTGCGCCCGGTGCACGCGGCGGTCAAGGGCGGCAATAAGCGGATGCGCGTCTGCACCACTTGCTTGAAGTCGGGCAAGGTCGTCAAAGCATCGTAAGCGCCAAAAGCCTACGCTCTAACAAGATTAAAAAGGCCTCTGCGAGAGAGGCCTTTTTCTTTGCTTCGATGATCGCTGCGCTCTCTCGGTCTTAAATCTTCCTTTTTGCCGAGCGTTTATGCGAGCGCAATCACATCAATTTCTACAGAAACGTCCCTAGGGAGCCGCGCCACTTCCACAGTAGCGCGCGCTGGCGGCGCGGTGTGCTGGAACTTGGCGTAGACCTCGTTCATCTGTGCGAATTCCGACATGTTTTTCAGGTAAACAGTGGTCTTCACCACTTTTTCCCAAGCGCTCCCGGAAGCCTCGAGAATCGCCGAAAGATTCTTCATGACCTGCTCAGTCTGCTGCTCAATGCCTCCAGTGATGAGATTTCCCGTGGCGGGATCAAAGGCCACCTGTCCGGAAATGAATACCAGGCCGTTGGCTTTGATGGCCTGGGAATACGGCCCAATGGCTTGCGGCGCATTGGGGGTAGAAACCGCTTGTCTAAGCTGCCCGCTCATGAACTTGCCTCCAGAATGAATAAGTACGATGTCCGCAGGAATTGCGGAATGAGAATATCAAACATGGGGGCAGGTGTGCCCGCTGGAAAGCACTCTGTATCTATATTCCTTACCTTCAGGTTCAAAGGCTGCGTTCAAACCTTGTTGAGCCTTTGAACATCGTGGATGCCGGGAATCTTCCTCATGCCCAGCATAATGCGGTCGAGATGCTTCACATCTTCGATGTCGATCACCATGTCGATGGTGGCGCGGCTATCGGCAGTGCGGGCTTCGATGTGGCGGATATTGGCATTGTCGTCGCTGATCACGGCGGTGAGTTGCTTGAGCATTCCAGCGCGGTCGTCGCAAAACACTGTGAGCTTTACCGGATAGAGCGCATTGCCTTCTATCGAACTCGCCTTAACAGGCTTGGCCCACTCTACGGCAATCCGTCGATCGGATTCATACAGAAGATTGGTGACGTTGGGACAGCTCACGGCGTGGACGGCCACGCCTTTGCCACGCGTCACATAACCGACAATGGCTTCGCCACGGATGGGGTTACAACATCGTGCGCGATACACCATGAGATCGTTATAGCCCTTGACCTTGATCGCGGAGTTTTCGGCGCTTTGTCCGAAGACCCGGCGAATCGCGGTGCTTAGCACACCCGCGGGCTTGGCTTGCTCATCCCCTTGAACCTCTTCGTCCAATCCGGGTGAAAGCTTGCCCAAAATTTGCCGAGATGAATACTTGCCATACCCAATACCGGCCATCAGGTCGGGCACTGTGGCCAATCCGTAATCGTTGGCAATTTTTTCCAGGTCTTTTTCGTTCAGATCTTTGATGGCCAAACGATACTTGCGGGCCTGTTTTTCCAGAAGCTTCTTGCCGATCTCGATGGCGCGCTCGCGCTGGTGGATATTCAGCCAGTGCTTGATCTTGTTTTTAGCGCGCGACGACTTGGCAAAGCTGAGCCAGTCGCGGCTGGGATTGTGCCCAGGCTGGGTGCTGATTTCCACAACATCGCCATTGCGAAGCTTGGAGCGAAGCGGCACAAGCCTTCCGTTGACCTTGGCTCCCACACAGGTGTGGCCCACTTCGGTATGAATGGCATAGGCGAAATCGATGGCCGAAGCGTCCCGGGGCAGAATCACCACTTTCCCCTTGGGTGTAAAGGTGTAAACCTCTTCGGGATAGAGATCGACCTTCAAGGTCGAAAGAAACTCGCTGGGATCTTTTACGTCCTGCTGCCACTCCACCACCTGGCGAAGCCAGGCAAGCCGCTGCTCGTCTTTGGCACTGACAGGCGTGCCGTCCTTGTATTTCCAATGTGCGGCGATTCCTTCCTCGGCCATCTTGTGCATCTCTTCGGTACGAATCTGCACTTCGAACTGATGTCCGCTCTCGGTCATCACCGTGGTATGCAGGGACTGGTAGAGATTGGGCCGGGGCATGGCGATGAAGTCCTTAATGCGGCCCGGAACCGGCCGCCACATCTGATGAATCGCCCCAAGAACGGTGTAACAATCCTTAATTGACTTGGTGATGATGCGGATGGCGAGAAGGTCGTAAACCTGGTCGACGGAGATGCGTTGGCGCAGAAGCTTCTGATGAATGCTGTAAAGGCGCTTGATGCGGCTTTCAACCTTGGCTTCCGCTCCGTTTTCCTGCAGCTTGGACTGGATGATCTTGATGACCTGCGCCAGGAAGGCTTCACCAGCCTTGCGCCTCGACTCCACCTGCGCCCGCACCTGCTCGTAACCGTGAGGATCGACATAGCGGAAGGCCAGATCTTCAAGCTCGCTGCGGACTTTGCCCATGCCCAGCCTGTGGGCGAGCGGGGCATAGATTTCCAAGGTCTCGCGGGCAATATGCTGGCGACGTTCTTCCGGAAGGTGGCGCAGAGTGCGCATATTGTGCAGCCGGTCGGCCAGCTTGATCAGCACTACCCGGATGTCATCGACCATGGCCAGCACCATCTTGCGAACATTCTCGGCCTGGCGCTCTTCCCGGCTGGCAAAATCGATCTTTTCGATCTTAGTAACACCCTCGACAATATGGGCTACATTTTCGCCAAACTCGCGACGAAGATCGGCGTCCGTGACGGGAGTGTCCTCAATGGCATCGTGGAGCAGGCCCGCGGCGATTGCCGTGGAATCAAGCTTCATGTCCGCCAGAACGAGCGAAACTTCCAGCGGGTGGATCATGTATGGCTCACCGGAAGCCCGGGTCTGGCCTTCATGGTGCTTGAGAGAAAAATCGTAGGCTTTGCGGATGATTTCGAGATTATCGGAGGGACGATTTTCAGCGACTTTAGCCAGCAACTGCTTATAACGGGCAGCTAGAATCCGGTACGACGCAGTTGGATCAAGGTTCGTCGCCATAATCGATTATAGCTTGAGTATTCAGGCCCGCGCGCCGCAATTTCTATTGGAGCCGTCCTTTGTGGAAGAGCGGCCATCAATACATCGCACTCCGATATGCCGGCGCGCTCATCGACCGCGCACTGCCGGGCCGGCTCCGCCCGTATGGCCGCCGGTGAGAAGATCGACCTGAAACGGAACTTCGCGGTCCGTGATTGCGTCCCATCCCATGCCATGGAGACATCGGCCCTGAACATCAATCTCTAAAATCGAAAGCCCTTCCCAGGAGAGGCGCTCGGTCACCCACCGCTCCCCATCGGCCATTAGGGCGCTGATGGCGGTGAAACCGGTAAAAAGAAGGAGTTTCAATTCTGGAACGGCGCGCGCCTCCAAGATCGGCTGAGGCTCGATGCGAGACCAACGGTCAGGATGAGCAGCATGTACTGTGTAGCCGTAGCCTCCAACGACCGCACACAGAACACCAGGATCAGGTGTGGAGTAAATGCCGCTTGCAACCTTCTCTGAATCAAAACCCAGGGCAAAGAAACCCACCCAACTGCTGCCTGCTTTTGGCGATACGCGGAGAAAGGCGCCCACGCGGTCTCCTTCCTCCAAGTTGGCGGGAAACTGATGCAGCTTTCCAGCAGCGTCGTCTAAACCAAGCAATACGCCCAAGGCAGACCGATCAAGAACGTCAACCTCATAGTCGCGAGGAAAGACAAAATTGCAATGGAGTTGGCTGGGTTTCATGATCGGCACCAGCGCCCTTGATGCAAATGAGCCTTCACTGCAGCTTCATGAACTCCTGAATGCGCTCCCGCACACTCTTGACATGGACCGGCAGAGGCAATTCGCTGCCCTCTTCCAACAAAGGAATCAGACGGTCAAATTCCGGGCCGGAGTGGGAGCCAATGAGCATGATTCGCACCGGATGAAACAAGTCTTTGCCTTTGACGGAGACTTCCTCTTTCACTTCGTTCATGATCGTTTTAAAGCGCTCGGGGGCGAGCGGAAATTCGCTTCCAGCTCGACGGCCAAAGGCGCGAACTACGTCCGGAGTCTTGGCAGCAGCGAAGACCTCCGCATTCTCCGGGTTAGCGATGGCTGCCGACGCATCCGCCTGAAAAATAAGAGAGGCCTTTGCCGGGAGTTGATCCAGCTTATCCACGTAGGGCGCGAGCAGGTCAATGAGCCGGGCGAACCATTTGGAAACCTCCGGCCCAGGGTTCTCAGGCAGCAGACCTGCCTTTTGAAAAAAGGGTAAGGCTAACTGTTGGATGCGCTCAGGCGGCCCCTGTTTGACGTACTGCCGGTTCAGCCAGTAGAGCTTCTCCATGTCAAAGATTGCCGGTGCCGGAGTTACACGCTTCAGGGAAAATTCTTTGATCAATTCAGCGGGAGAAAAGATCTCGCGCGTACCGCCGCTCGGCGCCCAGCCCAGCAAGGCGAGATAGTTCGTGAGGGCTTCGGGAAGGATACCCATGTCGCGAAAGTTCGCAATGGAAGTGGCGCCGTGACGCTTGGAGAGGCGCTCGCGATCCGGCCCCAAAATAGTAGAGAGATGGGCAAACTCTGGCACGGGCAGGCCCAGGGCCTCATAGAGAGCCACCTGTTTGGGTGTATTGGAAAGATGGTCGTCGCCGCGAATCACATGGGTGATCTTCATCTCCGCATCGTCGATCACCACCACATAGTTGTAGACCGGCATTCCGGAAGACCGCATGATGATGGGATCACTCACCGACTCACTGGCAAACTCCACGTCGCCGCGCACGATATCGTGAAACTTGATAGGGCGCTCGGGAATTTTGAGGCGAATGGCAGCCCCTTCGCCCGCATCTCTACGGCGTTGAACCTCGGCGGGCTCCAGCCTTCTACATTTACCGGAATAGATCGCCTGCCCGTGCTCAGCAAGAGCCTGCTCCCGCTCCCGCTCCAATTCTTGAGGGGTGCAGAAGCAGTAATATGCCTTCTGCTCGCGGATTAAACGTTCGGCGGCAGCCTGATAAATCGGCATCCGATCGGACTGCCGATAAGGGCTATAAGGGCCGCCTACATCGGGGCCTTCATCCCAGTTCAAGCCAAGCCACTTCAGGTCTTCCAGTAGCTGCGTCTCGTAGCGTGCCTCGCTACGCTCCAGATCGGTGTCCTCGATCCTAAGGATATTGGCGCCTTGCTGCTGGCGGGCATAGAGCCAGTTGAAGAGCGCGGTACGCGCGTTGCCCACATGAAGTTGTCCCGTGGGGGATGGTGCAAAGCGGACGCGAACGTTTCCAGTCATCCTTGTGATGATAGCAAGCCGCTTGCTCCCACCTCCCAGCAGACACTCCCTCAAACTTGAGATGTGCCTCGCACAACGCTTCCCTGCCGTGCCTCATCTGACCGAAGGCAACGACGAAGTTCCGTCACGCCAATCATGCCCTCGGATGCCATTGGTCCTCTCATTTTCCAAATCGCCGTTCTCCTGGTCGGAGCTCATTTGCTCGGATACCTGTTTGCCCGCCTGAGGCAGCCCCGAGTGATTGGAGAAATTCTTGCGGGAATTGTGCTTGGACCATTCGTTCTGGGCCAATGGCCTTTGTACTGCCGCGTCATGCAGCTCAATGTTGCGGCCGCACCCAAGAAGGCGGCTCTCGACCTCTTGTACTGGATGGGGCTCCTGCTGCTGATGTTTCTTTCGGGCGCGGAGACCAAAGAGCTGTTTCAAAAGGACGATCGCAAACAGATTGCAGCGCTAATGATTTGCGGAACAGCCCTGCCCTTCTTTGTCACGCTGCTTCTTGGGGCATTTTTACCCTTGGGATGGTTCATGGGGATCCGGTCGAATCGGCTTTCACTCCTGCTGGTTATCGGTATTGCCGTTTCCGTCACATCGATTCCGGTTATTTCCCGCATTTTTTTCGATTTGAAGATCCTGCATACCCGATTTGCGAGGCTGGTGCTGGGAGTGGCCGTCCTCGAGGATATTGGCTTATGGACTGTTCTGGCCGTTGCGACCGCCATCGCTCAGTCGGCGGCGCTCCCCGGTAAGACCATCGCGACGCATATTGTCACCACCTTGCTCTATTTCGCGATGGGAGTCTCCATTGCGCCGCGGGCCATCAAGCGCATTTCCAAATCAAGATTCAATGTGCTGGCGATCAACTCGCCCATTACCTACGTACTGCTGATTTCTTTTGGCTACGTGGTGGTAGCGGGAATGATGAATGTAAACCTGGTTTTCGCTGCGTTTCTAGCCGGCTTTGCCGTGTCGCGAAAACGAATGGGAGAATCGCTGGAGACGATTTCCCGATTCTCCTTTGCACTTTTCATCCCCGTCTATTTTGCGCTGGTAGGCTACAGTCTGGTCTTTGGGAAGACATTCTCCTCGGCCATGTTCCTGGCCTTCCTGGCGGCTGCCTGTATCTTGAAGTTGCTTTCCGTTGCACTCGGTGCGTATTCCGCGGGCTTTGCAGGAACCGATGTCATCAATCTCGCAGTGGCCGCCAATGCGCGTGGAGGACCGGGAATCGTACTGGCCAGCGTGGCCTACGAATCCGGTATCATCAGTGCGGCGTTTTACACCACACTCGTTTTGGTGGCGGTAGTAACGTCGCAAGCAGCCGGGACCTGGCTGGAGTTCGTTTTAAGACGAGGTTGGCCGCTGCTCTCCGGAGAGCCACCTCAAGGAAGCGCCCAAGCAAAGCAAGAAGGGCCGGAGACGCTTGTGGCCTAGAAGATCTTCGGGAACCCAGCAACTATTCGATGCTTCTTACGTGTGTTTGCGTAATGCGATCATGCCAACTGAGCGTATCCTCATCGACAAAAGCCCACGCAAATCCCAGCCCAACGGAGATTCCGGAGAGTAGACACGCAAAAGCGCGCCAGCGCCTTGCAGAAACTGGTGCGGGGTCTCCCTGAAACGTACAGACCTCGAGGCCGGCCAGTTTCATCCCGGGCGTTACCGAGGCATAGACCAGAAAAAGATATTGGTAGATCAGCCACAGAAGGCAACAGACGGCTGCCGCTCCGAGAAGAATCAGCCGGAGCTTAAATGCTTCCGCGCTCGCGGAGCCTGCAGCGGTAGAGGTGGAATTGGAAAACATTCCATTACTCATCAGGAAGAAAATGGCGGCAAAGGCGACAGCGGCCGCGAGTACAAGCGCAATGTCTACCAGAATAGCGAAGGCGCGCTGCTGCAGAGAGGCGGGCTGGGGCGGCAACTCAACGCTTCGGTCGGCTTTGCTTTCATCGGCGTCTAACCTGATATCCGCAAAGGTGGGAAGGAGATTCAGTTGTTGCGCGGGCAATGTTGGCGCTTTCCTCTGGTTCTCTCTTTCTTTAGGCTCTTTGGGATCGGGCGCGTCGAGAATCCGAGGCCCTTCAGAAATTCCGGCATCCTCACCGATGCGAAGATCTGAACCTGCCTGTTCGAGCTCCTCTTGTAGACCATATTCTCGCCTGTCGGCTGCCCAGGACGTTGTGGAGCGAGGAAACTCGATCACCTTGGGAGAATCTTCGCGAGGCGCCACAAGAATTGGGGTCCCTACTGTCTCAGCCTCGAACACCGGGGAGTCGTTGTCAAAATCAAGATCAAGACTATTGCCCGATCCCGATTTGCACCGGCGAGCACGGTGCCGCCTCAAACGCGACCGCACTTCCTGCCTCCACAGTTGTTCATTTTCCTGCGTTTGACCCGATACACTACCCTTGGGCGGCGTCGGACCAGGCTGGCCTTGTGCTTCGGGTGGGCCAGAGCTCGGCGCCTTTGGCACTTGAGATCCCACCGGTTGATGAGAACAAATCGAGGAGTTACCGCAGACAGGGCAGGCCATCGGTCAATTCTTTGTAAAGTTTCGCCAGAAACCAGGAGCGGGACTCGGTATCGACACGGGCCGTTTTGCCTTTCCAAAAGGAGCCGTGTTACCTTGCACCTTCGCACAACTTACAAGCATGCGGTTCCCACTTAAGTTTGTTATCACAGCGGCAGTGGTTTGTCATCTGCTTCTGTGCGCGCCCTTAGTTATTAGTCAGGCGCGCCCGTGCATGATCGCGACCGAAGAAGCAGCGGCGCCCCAAAATTCGGCGGACAAGAAGCTTCCGCTTTCAGCGACCGAGCGGGGCCCAATTGCCATTGCCGCCGATTCCTGCGAAAAGAACGGGGACACCTACACGTTGACGGGAGCCGTTGAGATTCAGTACCGGGGCTACGTCTTGCGAGGCGACAAGATGACGTACAACTCCGGATCGGGAGGCGCTTCCGCGGTCGGCAATGTCTCGCTCGATGGCGGTCCCCATGATGCCCACATCCTTGCCGATCACGGAGATTACAACGTTCATCAGCAAACAGGAAAGTTTTACGAGGTCTCCGGCACCACGGGCGCCAGATTTCAAGGCAAGAACGTCACGCTTACATCTTCGAGTCCGGTTGCGTTTAAAGGAAAGGAAGTTGAAAAGACGGGACCTGATGAGTACATCATTTACAAGGGCTCGGTAACTTCGTGCGAGCTGCCTCGTCCGAAGTGGACGTTCAGCGCTGCCAAGATTATCGTTCGCGTTGGCGACTCGGCAAAGGTCTACAACACCATCTTCCGCATCCGGGGAATTCCCGTTCTTTATCTTCCCTTCGCAGCTCCACCGGTTGAAAGCCTGGGCCGCAAGAGCGGATTCCTCGTGCCGAGCCTCGGGCAATCGAATACGCGAGGCTTCATCCTGGGGGATTCGTTTTACTGGGCCGTGAATCGAAGCACCGATGCAACGGTGGGTGCGGAATACCTTTCCAAGCGCGGCTGGGAATTGACAGACGACTTCCGAATCCGCCCTTCCGACACGTCTTATCTCAACTTGAATTTTTTTGGCGTGCTCGATCGCGGAGTTCCCAATAGCACCGGAGGAAGGACCGACCAGGGTGGCCAGGACGTAAAGCTGAACGGCGAATCCATATTTCCCCACGACGTCCGCGGCGTGGTATCACTCGAGTACCTCAGCTCGTTTGTCTTTCGGCAAGCATTTACCCAGACGTTTTCGCAGGCGGTGGATTCCGAGGTTAAGTCAACCGCTTTTCTTTCCAAGACATTTCAGGGATTTTCGTTTAACGCATTCGGTTCTCGCTACCAGAATTTTCAGAGCACGAATGCCAACGATGTCATCACCATTCTCCACGCGCCCGGAGGAGAATCTTCCAGCGTGGACCAGCGGCTGGGCAAATCGCCGTTGTACGCATCGTATGACGTGGCAGCCGAGGGATTGCAGCGCACGGAGCCCGGATTTGAGACCCTTAACCTCGTAGCCCGATTTGACGTACTGCCGAGCGTTTCTATGCCGTTGTTTTACAAGGGATGGTCATTTCGACCGGAAGTCGATGTACGCGACACGTTCTATTCGGAGAGCCAATCTCCCAACAATGTGGGGCTGGGCGTCGCGCTCGCTCAGACGCTGAATCGGAAGACCGTGGACACCAGTGTTGCCTTGCGTCCGCCGACAATCGGAAAGGTCTTTGACCGCACATTCGCGGGAAGAACTCTGAAACATACCTTGGAACCGAGCCTGACCTATCGATATACGAACGGCGTTGACAATCTTGGTTCAACCATCCGGTTCGATTTTCGCGACATTCTCAGCGATACCAACGAGGTTGAATATGGCCTTGTGCAGCGCCTTTATTTAAAACCTAAACATGAGGACTGCCGCGAGCCTGGCACTGGAAGCAACTCTGATCCGGCGGGCGATGCCGCCGGATGCGAACCGGCCGGGGCCAGTGAGTTCGTTACCTGGGAGGTAAAGCAGAAATACTTCTTCGATCCGAATTTCGGCGGCGCGGTCGTCAACGGCAGACGGAACGTACTCGCCACCACGGTGGACTTTACCGGAATCGCTTTTCTCACCGATCCCAGGCGATTTTCACCTTTGGTATCGAAGCTGCGGGTACGCACCAGCAAGAACAGCGATTTAGGCTGGCAACTTGACTACGATTCCAAAAAGGGCAGAATCAACGCCAGCACCTTTTACACGACCTTTCACTTTGGCGATTTCTTTGTGGAAGGCAGCCATGCGTACCTGCAAGTTCCGGGAGAGATCGTAACCGGCACGAATCAAGTTCCATTGCCGACATGCAAAGCCGGCACAATCAATCAACCGTCTTGTGTTCCGGGCCAGTTCAATCAGGTTCGCGCGCTTCTGGGCTATGGCAAGCCGAACAAATTGGGGCTGAGCGCGGCCGGCAGCGTAGGCTACGATTACTTTTTCAAGTTTCTGCAATATGGAGCGACCCAGGCTTCCTACAATTGGGATTGCTGCGGCGTAACGCTGGAATACCGGCGCTTTGCGCTGCTCTCCGTGCGCAATGAGAATCAATATCGCTTTGCGTTTACTCTGGCCAATATCGCGACATTCGGCAATCTGAAACGCCAGTTGCGGCTCTTTTGAGGGATGCCGGATTTCCACCTTCGGAGTTGCAGGCCTTCAGGCTCAAAGGGAATGTGTTTATGCCGCCAAGCCAGGGACGACGGGGCAATTTTTCGGATGCTATCATCGAACCAATGGACTTAGCGGCCAAAAACGCCGAACTCGAGAGGCTATTATCCGGCTTGGGGCGCACGATGATTGCCTATTCAGGCGGCGTAGATTCAGCTTATCTAGCTTATGCCGCCCACAAGGTTTTGGGCGCCGAGATGCTGGCGGTAATTGCCGACTCACCCAGCATGGCCCGCTTCCAACTTCAGGATGCAATCGCATTTGCCCAGGAAGCAGGGTTTCCTCATCTGGTGGTGAGTACGCTGGAAATGGATCGCCAGGAATACGTTCGCAACGATTCTCAGCGTTGTTTCCACTGCAAGGACGAACTGTTCACAACCATGCGAAGACTGGCGAGCGAACAGGGATTCGATGCAATTGCATATGGCGTGAATGTGGACGATCAGGGAGACTTTCGTCCCGGCCAGCAGGCCGCCGGACGCCATCACGTTGTGGCGCCACTGCTTGAAGCGGGAATGACCAAGAAAGAGATTCGTGACCTGGCCCGTGAAGCGAGTCTGCGTATTTGGGACAAGCCGGCGTCGGCCTGCCTATCCTCGCGAATCGAGTATGGAAGGCCCGTAACTCCCGAGGCGCTGCGGGCAGTGGAGCAAGGGGAAAATCAGCTGAGATCTCTCGGATTTCGGCAGTTCCGAGTACGTCATCATGGGCAGATCGTTCGAATTGAGATTGCCAAGGAAGAGTTGGCTCGAGCGTTGACCCTCGCGATGTTCACCGAATTCGGAAGGATTTTTAAAGCCCTTGGATTTACTTACGTAACACTGGATACCGAAGGGTTCCGCTCGGGTTCCATGAATGCGGCTCTCGCCCCCGTCGATCTTGTAAAGCTCCCATAGCAGGCCAGCTGAGCGGTAGTCGTGAGATAATGCCTTGGTGTTTTTATAGCATTACCGGCGTTGCTGTTTTGCCCCGTGTCCGTGTAAGTCATCCTCGATGAAGAGAATCTCCCCGGGACGGTCGATTCCAGCATACGCATGCGCCGGTGGTGCTTTAAGGAAGGTGGCTCCTTTGGCAAGAAATATTCGCACTTACAATTCCGTTCTTTGTCTCTTGTTCATGGCCCTTGTGGCCGTCGGCTGCCAGGCGCAGAGCGCCACTTCGGCGAGCGGGCTAAGCCCGGAGATCGTGCATCGAATTCAGACTGAGATCCGGGCGAAATACGGTGTTCCGAACTCCGTCTCCATTGCAGTAGGAGAGTTGAAACCCGGCTCGGTGCCCGACTTCGACAATGTGACCGTGACGTTCACCGGTTCCAAGAAGACCACTCTCGATTTCTTGCTCTCGAAGGACCGCAAGACGCTTGCTCATCTGGACAAGATCGATATCTCCCAGGATTTGATGTCCAAGATCGACATGAACGCCAGGCCGAAAAGAGGCAACTCGGAAGCCAAGGTAACAATCGTTAATTTCGACGATTTCCAGTGCCCGTTCTGCTCCCGCATGCACTCCACCCTGTTTCCAGGATTGCTACAGGCCTACGGCGATAAGGTAAAGATCGTTTATAAGGATTATCCCCTGGTTGAGATTCATCCGTGGGCCATGCACGCAGCGGTGGACGCAAACTGCCTAGCGCAGCAGAGCAACGAGGCTTATTGGGACTTTGCCGATTATGTTCATGGCAATCAGAAAGCCATCGCCGGGCACAATAGCGAAGAGGCATTCACAAACCTAGACAACGCCGTGAGTGCGCAGGCCACCAAGTACCATTTGGACGTGAACAAGGTGCAGGCTTGCACGGAGAAGCAGGATGAGGCGACTGTGCGAGCTTCCATGGTCGAAGGCGACAAGATTGGTGTAGATTCGACTCCTACCCTGTTTATCAATGGGGAAAGGGTTTCCGGCGCTCTTCCCGAGAGTGAGATGCGTGCAATCATCGACCGCGCACTGGCGGACGCAGGACAGCAACCGTCCGGCACAGATGCAAAGAAATAACGGCTTCGAACCACAGTTGAGATAGGCCGTAGTTTTCTCGAAGATCACTGCAACGTGGAGGTTTTTCTTGACCCAGGCGCTTAAGCTTAGGCCCGGTTTTGTTTTGATTGGGGCAACCTTTGCCCTGTTGGTAACGGCCTGCAATACCCAAAACTCGCCGGACGTGATGGCGAAAGTCAACAGCTACAAGATTATGCGCGCGGAGGTAGACAAGAGCTACAACCGGCAGGTTGCGAGCGCGGCGCAAAAGTTGACTTCGGAGCAGGAAGAGGCGGTGCGGCTCGAAATATTGCGCCAGATCATGACTCTTCAGCTTTACCTCCAAAAGGCGGAGAAGCTCGGCGTGGTGGCCACGGACGAGGAGATCGAAGGGCGGCTGAACCAGGACAAGGCGCCATACACCAAAGAGGAATTCGGCAAAAAGCTGCAGGAAGCGGGCTTTACGGAGGATGAGTATAAACAGGAGATCCGTCGCAAGCTCACCATCGATAAGCTGCTGAATAAAGAAATAGCGTCAAGGGTAACAATCTCCGATACGGACATTCAGAGTTACTATAACGAGCACAAGACCCAGTTTAATGTGATTGAGCCTCAATACTATCTGGCTCATATCTTCGTCAGTGGCCAGCCGAATGCCCCTTCGTCTCCGCTGCCAGGCAAGGCGCAAAATGACGCTCAAGCCCACGAAAAGATCAAAATGATCTATAGCCGACTGGAGAGCGGGGAAGATTTCGCAACCCTGGCCGGAAAGTATTCCGAAGATCCGAACACAGCCAGCAACGGCGGAGAGCTTGGCCCCGCTCCCGAATCGCAGATCAAAAATACCGAGGCCGCCACCCGCGAGGCGATTAGCAAACTGAAACCCGGGCAGTTTAGCGAGATCATTCCGCTGGTGAATCCGGCGACACAGAAAACCGTTGCCTATCGCATCGTGAAGCTGATCGGTAAGGAAGCCGCCGGGCAGCGCGACTTGAGCGATCCCGCGGTTCAACAGCAGATTCGCGGTCAGTTGCGCAACCAGCGTGAACAGTTCCTGCGCACGGCCTACGATGAAGTCCTGCATGACAACGCCGAAATACGAAATTATTACGCCGAGCAGATTGTAAAGAGCACAACCCAGAAATAGCTTGGCTCTCGACCATTCAGTGCGCTGACCCACCAATAGCTCTATGATCGATGATCGATTCTGAGGGCTCGGCGCACGCGTGGAATAGCTGGCTGCCAACGCAATCGAAATGAGTGTGGCAGCCACGCTCAGCGTGGGCCACGAGCTGTCTTTTGGTTTCTCCCGAGTAGATTCTGGTTTGAAGATCCAGACTGCACGGTGGACGAGAACCAGTCCAGTTCCGGCCACCCCCGAATTCCGGCTACCCCTAAGACCCGGGCTTTTTTCCAGGATCATTCTTAGAATGCTCTTGGGTGTGGCTCCCAACGCCCACGCGGATGCGCAATTTCTGCTGGTATAGTGGTTCACCCAAGAAAGAGATCACTTTAATAAAGCCGCTAACGTGAGGGTGCGAGTTACGCTTGCGGCTTTTTCAATTTCTCGATCGTCAATTGTTTGATCGTTAATTGCTAGATCTAGGGAGCATTTAGTATAAGGGATAATACGCGGTTAGCCGTGCACACGGCTTGTCGTAGCGCCTGCGAAGTATGAGAGTTTTTCCCCGTTTCAGAATACCGTTTTTAAGACCCAGAAGACCCCGCAAAAAGGGACCTGCGATTCCGTCGGCCGGATCGATTCTCACGCTTGAAATTTTTGTGTCCTTGGTAGTCTTGGCGCTGCTCTTGACAGGCGCCGCAGGCCGATTTCTGGATCACCTCCATCCGCGAGCTGACGCCTTGGTTGTTGCCGTTCTGGCGGGCGTAGTGGGAGTCGTTCATCTTTATGTTGTTCGTCGTTGGCTCCCGGAGTTGCGACGGAAGTCGTCCCCCGAACGATACGATCAGCAGGACATCCTATTGGATCTGAGCGATGTGGCCCGGCGCGCTCAAAATCTCTCTGACGTCTACAAATTCAGCGTGGAAAGAACGGCTGAGGCTCTGGGCGCTCCGGATGTGTTTGTCCTGGTGCGCGCTCAGGAAACGGGGAATTTCGTTGTATCGAGTTCGGCCAGTCATAGTTCTGGCGACGTGAAACCCGATCCGGCCGATGTTGCTACTGGTTCAAATGAGTCTGTACCGCCCGAAAATGGGGGCGAGCTGCCTTCGGGGGACCAGGAGCCTATCTTCCTGCGGCAGAGTGCTTTTGTGGTGCGCCGACTGAGCAAGCTTTCTTCGCCTTTGCGGCTTGAAACCGAGGATCTTGATGCTTGGAAGCGTGCGGTGGGTTTTGTGCAGAACCTGGCTCATAAAGAACGCGAGGAGGAATCGCGCGTCTTGCGGCGGATGAATTCACGCGTTCTGGTGCAGATCAAGAACAGAAGTCAGCTTACCGGCATTCTTTCGATCGGTCCACGGCGGTCCGGCTTTGATTTTTCCGAGGGAGACCTGAAACTTCTGATGTCGATCGCCGAGCAACTAGCGATGGTGATTGACAATGCCAATCTTCTCGGGCGGATCGTAGACCAGGAGAAAGTGTTGCACGAGATGGCGCTGGCGGCTTCGGTACAGCAGCGGCTTTTCCCCTCGGAAGCGCCGGAGTCGAGCGCGGTGCAGATCAGCGCTTCCTGCAAACCTGCAGGGTGGGTAGGCGGGGACTACTATGACTTCATGCGCTTTGAGAACGGTAGCGTAGGAGTTACCGTTGCGGATGTTGCAGGCAAAGGTTTGGCGGCGGCGTTGCTGACGTTTATGATTCACGCATTTTTGCGGAGTCAGGCATTGGCGGCCAATTACCCCTCGGCGGCTTCCATTTCCCTGTCACAGACGGCAATCTCGCTCAACCGGCTCCTTTTTGCATCGACAAGCAGTTCCAGCTACGTGACCCTTTTCTTCGCAAACTACGATCAGGCGTCAGGCCGCCTGAATTTTGTAAATGCCGGACATAATCCACCGTTCATTCTCCATGCAAACGGAAATCACTCACAGCAGGGGGGACTTGATCTTCCCACTCTGGCCATCAAAAAATTGCCCGCTGGCGGGCCGATGCTGGGACTATTCGGGGATTGCCCTGTGCAAGAAGAGCAGCTTCTGATGGCTCCTGGCGATTGTCTGTTTGCCTATACAGATGGAGCCATTGACGCTGTGAATCGTTCAGGCGAAGAATTTGGCGAAGATCGCCTTGTCGACGTGGTAAAGGCAAAATCGCATCTACCCGCCGTGGAGGCCCGCCATGAGATTCTTCGCACGATTGAAGAATGGTGCGAAGGAACTCCACAGGCAGATGACATAACGTTGTTGGTGCTGAAGGTAGGGGAAGCGGCTTAATCTGTTTTTTGGCTCCAGTTCTTTCCAAGAGTTGAAACTGCGGATGACCTTTTCCGCGAGTATCGCAGATCAAGCGTGGGCAATTGGAGAGAATCGTGTCTCTACCGGGCTTGAGCGGCCAGTGACACAAAGGTTATTCAATTTCAGCGAGAACCTGGCCGGCCTCCACTGGCGATCCCTCGGCCACGTTGAGTTTTGTAATCGTGCCGTTCTTTGGGGATTTCAACTCGTTTTGCATCTTCATAGCTTCAACTACGAGCACGCCCTGGCCGGCCTCCACCTGTGCACCTGCCGCCACCAAAATGCGCACGACTTTGCCAGGCATCGGCGCCGTAATCTTTTTTGAGCCTTGAGCCGCGGAATCCGCCCGGCGCAGGGAGCGAAATGATCTTGGATCGCGAACGGTCGGCGTAAAGCGATGCCGGCCAACAACAATATTGTTTCCCAACGGCGTGTGTTCCTGCGTCGCTTCGTAAGATTTGCCTTCTATGAGAATTGAATAGACGCCATCGGAACGAAGCACAATCTCTGCTGGAAAGGGTTTCCCATCAAGCTTGCATTGCCATGAAGCATCCTCGCGGGAAAGTTCTACTTTGTAGGTTCGCTCGGCAACTGTGACTTCATAAATCATAGGTTACGTAACCCTTCCGCGCGGGCCACGCGCTTCCAACCAGAACTAGCAGCCCCTTTCGCTTTTGAGGGCATAACGCCGTTTGAAGATCCATGATTGCCCGAAGGCGCTGCGGCGCTAAATAGGGCGGCAGAGAGGGCAGCGATTTCAGACAGACCATTGACTGGAACCGCACCGTTTTCTTTGGCAGAGAGTAGACGATCCAGAAAGCCCGTATCGATGCGGCCTGCAATGAAATCCGGATGATCTAAAATTCGGCGAAAGAGGCCCAGATTGGTCTGAATGCCGCCGATGAAATATTCGTTCAGTGCGCGCTTCATGCGGGCGATTGCAGACGGGCGATCGGAGGCGTAGACAATTAACTTGGCAAGCATTGGATCGTAGTCCAAAGGCACAGTCCAGCCTTCGTAAATACCACTATCTTCCCGTACACCGGGGCCTGAGGGCTGCAACAACCGGGTAATCTTGCCAGGGGAGGGGAAGAAATTGTTATCGGGATCTTCAGCATAGATCCTGCATTCGATCGCATGGCCGCGCATGACGATATCGTGCTGCTGGAACGGGAGGGCCTCGCCGGAAGCAATTCTTAATTGCAGATGCACCAAATCTACCCCCGTGGTTATTTCTGTAACCGGATGTTCTACTTGTAGCCTGGTATTCATCTCCAGGAAGTAAAAGTTGCGTTCGGAATCTACGAGAAACTCAACGGTTCCAGCGTTGGTGTAGCCGGCGGACTTGGCCGCGCGCACCGCCACCTCGCCCATTCGGCGGCGCATTTCAGAATCGAGAAAAGAGGAAGGAGCTTCTTCAATCACCTTTTGGTGACGCCTTTGGACAGAGCATTCCCGCTCCCCTAAGTAGACGAGGTTGCCGTGCTCGTCCCCCAGCACCTGGATTTCGATATGCCGCGGATTTTCGATGAGTTTTTCCAGATAGACTTCACCGCTGCCAAAGGCGCGCTGTGCTTCGCTTCCGGCGGTCTCAAATGCCGATGGCAGTTCTGCAGCGGTTCGGACGACACGCATTCCCTTGCCGCCGCCGCCGGCCGCGGCTTTGATCATGACGGGGAAGCCTATTTTGGCTCCCTCAATCTCGGCTTCGGCCAAGGTAAGCCCACGGGCAGTGCCGGGCACGCATGGCACGCCGGCGGCCATAGCCGCCTGCCGCGCGCGAGTTTTCGATCCCATGATCTCCATAGCAGAAGGTTTGGGCCCCACAAACTTGATGGCAGCCTCTTCACAGGCGCGTGCGAATTTAGGATTTTCCGAGAGAAAACCATAGCCAGGGTGGATCGCTTCAGCGCCACAGCGTTTCGCGGTAGCGATGATTTTTTCGATGTTCAAATATGATTCGCTGGCGTTGGCGGGGCCAACATGGTAAGCCTCATCCGCCTTGCCGACATGGAGGGCCGTCCGATCGACATCAGAAAATACGGCCACCGAGGTAATGCTCATTTCGCGGCACGCACGGATGACGCGGAGCGCAATTTCGCCGCGGTTAGCAATGAGCAATTTTTTGAACATGACGCGATCCTAGAGGCTGGATTCAGATGCAATAGAAAGCCCCTCCCGCAGGAGGGGCCTTGTCACGGGTAAAATTTTCACTTTCCCGGGGTTGGACTTGGCGTGGGCGTCGCGTCGAGGATGATACCGCCGCTCACTTTCTTAGCGGCCTCATCAGCTTTCTTCTTGCGCGCGGCCATCGCCTTGTCGCTGAAGGAGTCTGCTGCTTTTATGTCGGCCATACGGGCTTGCTGGTCGCCGCACTCCATGTCGGCTTTCCGGCGGTATAACAGGTTCACGTAAGCCATGGCATCATCGTAATCCTGCCGCTTTTCCATGGCTGTCTGAAGCATCTTGAGGCCCTCGTCGACGCGCGCCTGGTTGGCGGCTTTAATTTCCTCGCAGAGCTTTTGATCCTGCTTCCCCTTTAATTCGTCGTCGACTTTCAGACCGGCCTTTGCCTTGCGCTCAGCAGTGTCTTTATACGCCGCCGTCCAGTCAATTACGGCAACGGAATAGTATGCCTCAGGGTCATTGGGATCCGTTTCTATGACCTTCTTATAGTATTCGCGCGATTCCTCAAATCTCCTCATATTCATGAAGAGATAGGCAATGCCTTTAAGGCTGGTAATGTTTCCCTGATCTTTTCCCAGAACTTCTTTATAGCCGTCAATTGCCTGCTGGGCATTGCGATTGTTATCCGGCGAATCGACTCCGGGAACATATTGAATCGCATAGGCCGTTGCCAAATAGAGCTTGGCGACGTCAAGATCCTGGTCAAGGCTCACGGCCCTTTGGAAATGGCCGATCGCCTGTTCGTATTTCGCGTCTTTATACGCCTTTACGCCCTGGTTGAGCTGATCGCGCGCACGCAGCTTGCTGCACCCTGTGACGCTCAACAGCGCGGCTGCAACGGCTAAGGCCGCTACAAGTCGTCCGCTCCTGTTCATGTCGCCTTGCTCCCGCTGAAGTTGAATTTTTCCGGAGTGTCTATTTAAGCCAGCGAATTAGTTCCGCCGGGCAAGGCGCTCCAGTCGCCCGCCTTCATGTTCTATAAAAGGAGACGAACGCTTACTACTCGCCTGCTTCGATCTTTGCTGTGATTAAACCAATCTTGTCGATCACGTTCGTGCCATGCGCGATATCGATAACCCTGGCAACATCCTGAAATTCAACGTCAGGATCGCCATTGACGAACATGACGCGCTCAGCGCGAGTCTTGAAGACATTCGTCAATTGATCACCCAGCTCGTCCCAGCCGACGTCCGTTTGATTGATCTTCAGTTTGGGCTTGGCGCCTTCCGCTCCCTGGATCACACGCACGACAACAGTGCGATCATCGGGCTTAGGCGGAGTATTAGGCGGTGGAGGCTGTGGAACCATCGCCTCAAGTCCATGGGGTGTAAGGGGCGTGATCACCATGAAGATAATGAGAAGCACCAACAAGACATCAATCAAGGGCGTCACGTTGATGTCGGCGCTTTGTCCGCCGCCGGAACCCATTGACATTGCCATAGAATTCTTAACCTCGTGTTTCCAGAACTTGTCGTCGCCTTGCAGCTTTACCCGGGACACTAGAGACTTTCAGCCCTCGAAGACCCTGGATCGTAAAAGACCCAAGGGTTTCGAGACTGATGCTTTTGCCTGACCTGTGCCAGAACCGGGAGGATCGAACTACATTACGTTGTTATTTCTCTTTTGCTCGGTGAGCAAGCCCAACTGATCGACGCCCGCCGACCGAACGTTATCTACAACTTCCACCACTGCCTTGTATTTGGCGCGCGCATCGGCTTTGACAAAAACCTGCTTGTTGGGCCGGTTGGAGATCCGCTCTTGCACTTTCTGCGTCAAATCTTCCGGACGAACCATCTGCGTGTCAAAGTAGATTTTTCCGTCCCTCATGACCGCAACGATCAGGGCATCTTCTTTATCGGCATCCGGCATGGCGATTGGATTGTTCGCCTTCGCCAGCTCTACCGACTGCCCCTTTTGCAACATGGGGGTAATCACCATGAAGATGATCAACAACACCAGCATAACGTCCACCATGGGTGTGACGTTGATGTTGGAGTTAACCTTCGCGCCTTCATTTCGAACCGCTAAAGACATATTCCTCTCCCGAGGCTTAGTGCCTGCCCACGTTGGATTTCTTCAGGAAGTAATCGACGAGTTCGCTGGAAGAGTTGTCCATCTCGACGTCGAACGCTTCCACCTTGCCCGTGAAGTAGTTGAACATCATCACGGCGGGGATGGCGACGAAAAGACCGAGAGCGGTGGTAACCAGGGCTTCCGAAATACCACCGGCAACGGCGCCAAGTCCGGTAGCTTTCTGTTCGGCGATCTTACGGAATGCGTCGAGAATTCCGATAACGGTGCCGAACAGTCCGACGAACGGAGCGGTGGAACCGATCGTGGCCAAGCCGCCCAAACCACGCTTCAATTCGGCGTGAACAATGGCTTCGGCACGTTCAAGAGCGCGTTTGCTGGCATCGATTTGAGAACCGGGAATTTCGGCAGATTCGCCATGAGCCTTAAATTCCTGAAGACCGGCGGTGACAACTTTGGCCAGATGGCTCTTCTTATTACGCTCGGCCACGCGGATGGCCTCGTCGAGCTTTCCTTCACGCAGGGCGCCAGCCACTGCGGGAGCGAATTGCCGCGATTGTTTGCGGGCGGCGTTGAAGGCGATCCAGCGGTCGATCATGACGCCGATTGACCAAGCGGACATGATGAACAGAATGATGACGACGATGCGGGCTGGCCAGTTCATCTGCTTCCACATCGAAATAGGATCCCAGCCAATCGCATTCTCTTCCTGGAAGAACCAGAAGGCAGCAAATTGCAATTTGACCAGTGCTGCTGTTGCAAGTGTTGACAAAAGCATGAGTTAACTTTTCCTCCTCGGGGAAACTTATACATGAGAGCGGCGGTTGTTTCGGAACTCTGAACCGCCGCTTAAGAACTCGGACGAACTTCAGAATGCGATGAAGAAACCTGGGCTCAGGATTGCCGTGGATAGTCCGCTCAAGCGCTATCCACACCGATTCCAGGTTCTGGAAATTTTTGCGATCCCGCGCGGGGACAGTTTACATGTGGAACCTGACAGTGATGGTCGTCTCGACCTCCACAGGTTCACCGTTCAACTGGGTCGGCCTGTAGCGCCACTGTTTCACAGCTTCAATCGCAGCCTGGACCAACATGGTATGGCCGCTTACGGCGCGCAAGTTTTCAACGACACCGGTTTTGCTAATCGTCGCCTGCAGAACCACGTCACCCTGAACGTGCGCGATCCTGGCCATTTGCGGGTAGGTGGGTTCCACTTTCTTCAGCAAATTGGCTTCGGCCACGCCCGATGAAACCCTTAACTTCTGCGGTGTAGCAACCTTCGGTGGGGGTGCCGCGGCAGCCGTGGAAACCAAGCCACCAATAACACCACCTGCGGAGCCACCCGGCACGCCGCCTACAACGCCACCCACGACACCACCCGTGTCCTGAGGAGGCGCTTCATCTTCCACAATCTTCTTGATAACTTTGGGGATCTTGCTCGGAGTCCGCAGCTCACCGTTGACGATTTCGCTCGTTCTCGGCGTCACATGGGCAGGGGCGGGAGGCGGTGGTGGCGGCGGTGGGGGTGGCGGCGGTGGAGCCACCATAGTGGACATCAACATGCGTGTTGGGAGCGCTTCTGTATAGATCAACGGGAGCAGGATCAGCACTCCGATCAAGGCAGCCTGAATAAGCAAGGACACGACCTTGGTCCAAGATCTGGTCTTAATCTGACCCGCCGATTCCATTAGACTGTCTTCAAACATCCCTGTTCTCCAATCATTGGGGAATCGCTAACTATATTGGACACCGGGACACCCGATTTTGCTCCCGCCAAACCGCACCATTCTTACTTAGGCCTTTGCTCGAACCTTACCGCGCCCGGCCGGGGCTGAGGCAGGCATAGCCACCCGCTTGGACTGACCGCGCCAGTCCTGATAGGCAACCAGCATGGGAGCTGCCACTGCGATTGACGAGTACGTACCTATTATGATGCCAATCACAAGGGCGAAGGAGAATCCGTGAAGCACTTCACCGCCGAATAAGTACAGCGAGAGCACCGTTAAAAATGTGAGCCCGGAGGTCAAAATCGTCCGGCTTAACGTCTGATTAATACTCTTGTTTACGATCTCAGCCAGACTCTCCCGGCGCATCAATTTTACGTTTTCACGAATGCGATCAAACACCACGATGGTGTCATTCATGGAGTAACCGACTAGGGTTAGGATCGCGGCGATAACAGTAAGCGTTATCTCACGATTCGTCAAGGAGAATGCTCCAATTGTGATGAGCGTATCGTGAAAGACGGCCACTACTGCTGCTACACCATAGATCATCTCAAACCGGAACCAGAGGTACACCAGCATGCCCGCGAGAGAGTACAGGGTGGCGAGTATCGCCTGACGCTGCAACTGTTTGCCAACCTGTGGCCCTACGATTTCGGCGTTGAATACGTGAAAATTGCTGACGAAAAAATCCTGCTTCAGAGCATCGACCACAGCGGCTGGAACCCCCGCTTGCTGTACATCGTCGATACTGTTCAGCAATCCCTCGCGCTGCCGATCGCGAAAATCAAGAATCTGCCGAGCAATCCGATCATAGTCCTGGGCCGCCGCGTGCAGAGGATCGCGAAGCGCCAGCGGGGCGCGAACCGCGTCAACGCCGACATTGTTCAGGTCACTCTTACCGGAAGGCACTTCTCCCTGAAGAGCCTGAATCGCCAGATTCTTATCGTGCGAAACATCGGCCCCGACGGTGGCTGTCTGCGGAAGGTCAATCAACTCCTGATTTCTGGAAGCCACGTCGTAGCTCTGAATGCGGGCGTTATGCAGACCGGCCCGGTCCAGCGCAGCGCGAATATGGTTCTCATCCGGGGCGGAAGCAAACTTCACATAAACCAAGGTTCCGCCGCGGAAATCAACGCCAAGGGGAATATGGTGCCAGAACAAAATGGAGAGCAGACCGGCAACGCTAAAGATCAGCGAAAAGGACAGGAAGTACCACTTCCTGCCCAGGAAATCGATGTTAGTATTGCGAAAAAATTCCACGTTATAGTTCCTTCAAAAGACCTTAGATACTGAGCGCTTCACCACGCTGCTTGCGCTGAAGAACCGCGTCGAAAATTGCGCGGGATACAAAAACCGCCGTAAACAAATTTGCGAGCAATCCGAAGATCAGCGTCACAGCGAATCCACGAACCGGTCCCGTTCCAAAGACAATCAGGATGGCGGCCGAAACGATGGTTGTTACGTGCGTATCGATAATCGTCAGCCATGCGCGTCCAAAACCTTGATCCACCGCGGCGGCGGGAGCCTTGCCGTTCCGCAACTCCTCCCGGATTCGCTCAAAGATCAGAACGTTGGAGTCAACGCCCATACCGACGGTGAGAATGACGCCGGCAATTCCGGGCAGAGTCAAGGTAGCACCGCTGAAGCCCAGGAATCCGAGAAGGATGATCAGGTTGAGAATCAAGGCGACATTCGCGTTAATGCCCGCACCACGGTAATAGACCAACATAAAGAGCATGACCGCAATCATGCCGATCACGGCCGCGCGAACGCCAGCCCGAATCGAATCGATTCCCAATGAAGGACCGACGCTGCGCTCTTCAAGATACGAGATACTGGCGGGAAGAGAACCGGAACTCAGGAGCATCGAAAGATCTTTTGCGCTCTGGTCGGTGAAGCCGCCGCTGATGGTTCCAGTGTCATGAATCTCGTCACGAATGGAGGCCACTTCCCGAACATGCTCATCGAGCACGATGGCCAGATAGTGGTAGGGATCGCTGGTTCTTTCGCTATGGTCGGCAGTAAAGGTGGCGAACTTATTGCCTGCGGCAGCGGTGAGATGGAAGACCACGCTCGGCTTGTTCACCTCATCCTTGGAGGGCACGGCATCCTTAATATCCGTTCCGCCTACAACAGGAACCCTGGCTACAACCCAGACGCGATCCTGACTTTCCCCGCTGGAGCCGATATTTTTTCCGGGCAGAATGACCTGATTGGGAGGAAGGACGCCGCCGTGAGCCGCAAGGGCATCCGCCTCATTGGCATACCCCTCGGAGCCCACAAATGCTTGACGAATTTCCAGGCGGGCGGTGGACGAGATAATTTCTTTTACTCGAGCGGTATCGTCGGCGCCAGGCAACTGGACGAGAATCTGGTAGTCACCCAAACCATGCTCCTGAATCACGGGCTCGCGGACACCTAATGTATCGACCCGATTCCGGATGGCTTCAATCGACTGCGTTACAGTCCGCGTCTTGAGATTACTGAGCGCGGCCGCCTTCATGGACACGACGTAACCGTTATTCACTCCCGAGGTCAGCTCATATTCGGGCAAACGGCTGTCCACCAGATCCCGAACCTTACCGAGAGCATCGGTGGCAAGGCCGGTGATCAAGATGCGCTCAGGATGCTGCGCATCGGGCTTGCTGATATCGGTAAATTTCGCGTTGGATTTTTGGAGCTCCTCTTTCAAAAGCTCAACGGCCCGGTCGGAATCGGTGCTGACCGCTTCATTGACTTTCACTTGAAGAATAAAGTGGGCGCCGCCCTTAAGATCGAGGCCGAGGTGAATGCTTTCCTGAAGCCCGCCTACGAGGCCGCGCTCCTTGATGGCCTGGAAGCTCCGCTCCCAATCGTTGCCGAGGAAAATCAGCGCTAGAAAGAGCACCATCACGCCAAAACTAATTGCAAGTTTCAATCCTGTTTTTTTCTGCATTGGATCAATCCAAAATTTTCTATTTCTTGGGCTCCTCGTCGCGAACCACAGAAACGATGGAGGATTTAACAATTTCCAGCCGAAGATTGTCGGGCGGAACACGAAGATGAAGAGCGTCGTCTTTCACGGCAATAATCGTTCCACGGACACCTCCGCTGGTCGTCACCTTATCCCCGGCTTTGAGATTGTTGACCATCTCCTGCCAGCGCTTTTGCCGCCTCTGCTGCGGGAGAATAAGGAGAACATAAAAAACGCCGACCATCAAAACCATCATGACCAGCGGTGAAAATGCGAAGATTCCGCCGGGAGCAGCGGCCTGGAATAGATAGAAACTAAGATGGCTTTGGATCATATATTGATCGATTTCTCAGAAGCTAAACACACACGCATCTCCCGGTTAGAGGAGATTTTCACCTTTACCTGATTTTCACCGCTGATTACCGCCCGGGTCTCCGGCACGCTGAATTCTGTGATGCTGGAGGTGTTCGGAAGCTCCCTTGCCGTCTGCTGGAGTCGAGAGAAGCCCAGGTCAAAATGCTACGACACACTCCCTGAGAGAATCCCTGAGCGGTCCCCAAGACGTATAGCATGACGTACAGTCCGCATGGTGTCAAGGTAGTAGGCCAAGTTGTGAATGGTGTTAAGGGTTCCTCCCAGCGGCTCGGCTGTGACAAACAGATGCCGGAGATAAGCGCGGCTATAACGAGAACAGACCTTGCAGGAGCACTGAGGATCGGGCGGACCCTGGTCTTGGGCGAAGCGCGCATTCTTAATATTGAGGCGTCCCTCCGAAGTGAAAAGGAGCCCGTGGCGGGCTGCGCGCGTCGGGAGAACGCAATCCATCATGTCTACTCCCATCGAGGCGTAGAGAGCGATTTCTTCCGGGTAGCCAACGCCCATGACATAGCGAGGCTTGTCTTTAGGAAGAAGCTCCAAGGCGGCGCCAATCATCTCCATGGTTTCTTCCCGCGACTCGCCAACACTCAAGCCGCCGATAGCATATCCGGGAAAGCCGATCTCGATCGTACGTTCCGCCGACTCGCGGCGCAGATCAGCGTACATGCCGCCCTGCACGATGCCAAATAGCGCCTGCCCCTTTCCCACATAGGCCGGACGCGCTGCCCATGGCACTTCATTCTTGTGCGTCTCGAAATACGTCTTGCAGCGAGCGGCCCACCGGAGGGTCATTTCCATGGACCTGCGCGTGCGATCATGATCCGCAGGATGCTCAGTACATTCATCGAAGGCCATGATGATATCCGCACCAAGGGCAATTTGTATTTCGATAGAGCGTTCGGGCGTAAGCAAATGCGATGAGCCATCGAGATGGGATCGGAAGGTGACTCCTTCTTCGGAGACGCGGCGCAAGTCGTTGAGGCTGAAAACCTGGAAACCGCCCGAGTCCGTCAGAATCGCACGGGGCCAGCTCATGAACTCGTGCAGTCCGCCAAGGCCGCGAATCAATTCATGCCCAGGACGCAGATAGAGATGGTAGGTATTTCCCAGAATAATCTGGGCGTCAAGATCTTCAAGGACATCCTGAGGGACAGCTTTAACCGAAGCCTGCGTTCCAACGGGCATAAAGACCGGCGTTTCTATCGGGCCGTGTGCCGTCGTGATGGTTGCAAGACGCGCAGGGCCAGCTTCGGCCGCAATTGCAAAGGGAAGGGTCACATTCTGATTTTACAAAGAGGCGTGGCTATTGCTGGCAGCTAGGCGCTCCAGCATGGATAGGCTTCTGGTCTCCAGATTCATAGTCGCACCGCAAAATGCGGGAGCGGAAAGAGTCTTTGCTCGTTGCTTTTTGCACATTGCACTGCTGCACAAAAACAAATCTAAGGGGTGGTTCTGTCCTTCGCTGTCAAGACTGCCGCCGGATCGGCCCACCACGCGAAAAGAGCAAACAGCACGTAGAAAAAGAGCGCAGTAATTGCGGACGCGCGATCCGATGACGGCGGTGGAAAGGCGAACGTTCCGATGAATTGGACAACGACCAGCAAGCAAACAAAGCCGACTAATCTAGCTTTGCGTGCAACATTCCGCAGATAGAGGAATGCGCCGCCAACCAGCAAAGCGATCTCTAACAGGTACTCCGGGACCGGATAGTTCCAAAGGCCCAGGCCCATCTTGAAGACACCATCGTAGAGAGATAAATCGGGCCGGTGTACGACAAGGTCGAGCAGCCAGTGAGAAAAAACGCCTATTGCCATCAACAAACCCGGCTTGCTCCCGCGAGTGGCAGGGAATGCCTGACATAGAAGATAAGCCAGAACCGACCATGCGGCGGCTCCCACCAAGCTGTGCGTGTAGGGCATGTAGTAAAGATCGAGGGGGCTGGCGGCTGTGATACCGGGAACGATTCGTACTTTCTCGATGCCGAGAAGCACAAAAATCGCCCAAAGCACATCGATGAACTGCGTGGCTAGGAACAGCAACCAGAGAGGGATACGCTTCTCCGCCTGCTTTGCGGCAAAGCTGACGCCATAGTGACCAACAAACAACGGATTCTCCTCGAAATGTTTAAGAGCCGGAAGTGGCTTTGATATCGACGTTGTGCCGCTCAGCGGTCTTGGCAGGATTAATGAAGGCGCGGGTGACCGTTCCGTGCCCAATCTGTTTTTCTTCATTGTGGGCGGTCACGCGAAATATATAAAAACGCCCGTTGACCGATTCCAAAACCGCCTCAGCCTTAACGCGAGCGCCGATTCCGGTGGGCGCACGGTGCTCAATATTGATTGCGGTGCCTACGGTGATCTCTCCAGGAGCGCAAAAGGGATGGAGAGCATTGAATGCGGCAAACTCCATCAACCCGATCATGTTGGGCGTGGAGTAGATGGGAGGAAGCTCCTTGTTGTGAAAACTGAGCGTGTGCTGGTGCTGGACGGTCTCTTCGGCCTGTCCGCGAACGCCAACGGGTATTTCCAATTCTGTTTTTGGCATGGCAAAAATGTACCAAGAAATCGAACGCGAGTGTGGAGAGGATTTGCCCAGCCTGCATGGATTTCCACCTTGCGAGACGACGGTTGCTTCTTTCGACAAGCCGCTGCAGGCCATATTCGGAAGGCGCTGACCGGCCAGAGACGCCGCCAGAATCCGGGCGTTGGAATCCGGCATTTAGAATCCGACCTCAGAATCCGAGCAGGGATTTCGCGCATCGTAAGGGAAGGCCGCCGCGAAAGCGGCTGTATAATTGTTGGGTTGCCCTCATGTCATCTTCAAGATCATCGAATTCCCCGAAATCTGAAAATAGGATCCGATCCACGACCGTTGTGAGCGTGCGCCGCAACGGCAGCGTGGTGATGGCTTCCGACGGCCAGGTAACCCTTGGCGATGGAGTCATTAAACATACAGCCAAGAAAATCCGGCGCCTCTACAACGAGAAAATTCTGGCCGGATTTGCTGGTTCAACAGCGGACGCATTCTCCCTGTTTGCCCGGTTCGAGGCCAAACTGGAGCAGTATCACGGCAATGTTGGCCGGGCGGCCGTCGAACTGGCAAAAGACTGGCGCACCGACAAAGTTTTACGGCACCTGGAAGCGATGCTGCTCGTGAGCGATACCAGCCAGACCTTTTTGATCAGTGGCGCCGGCGACGTGATTGAGCCGGACGGCGGGGTCGCGGCCATTGGCAGTGGTGGACCCTATGCGCTGGCCGCCGCCAAAGCACTGGTTGAGAACACGCAGCTTTCAGCCAGACGGGTCGCCGAGGAGGCAATGAAGATCGCCGGCAGTATCTGCATCTACACCAACGGAACATTTACGATTGAGGAGTTGGGAGAGAAAGCCGGTTAGAGCCGCAGGACGCTAGATAAGCAGAGATATTCCTCTGCCAACTTTGTTCGGTGAAGTCCCCCGAGTGAAGTTTTTTGGACGAGATTTTTCGAGGGCCGAGACCAAATGGAGTTGGCGGCGCAAAGGCGCCCCACCAAAGAGCCTGCACAAGAGCACCAAGGAGCAGTACGGAAATGGCGATTTATTTACCAGGGACGGCAGAAGAAACCGACCTGATTCTGGATGAACTTACTCCGCGGGAGATCGTGGGGGAGTTGGACAAGTACGTAGTAGGCCAGCACGAAGCCAAGCGGGCGGTTGCGATTGCGCTGCGCAACCGGATGCGGCGGCAGAAGCTGCCTTCCGATGTGGCGGAAGAGATCATGCCCAAGAACATCATCATGATCGGGCCTACTGGAGTGGGAAAGACCGAGATTGCGAGAAGGCTGGCCAAGCTGGCCGGATCTCCATTTCTCAAGGTGGAAGCGTCGCGCTTTACGGAAGTCGGCTATGTGGGCCGAGATGTGGAGTCGATGATTCGCGATCTGGTGGAGATCTCCATTGATATGGTTCGCGAAGAGAAGATGGAAGAAGTTGCCGAAAAGGCGGAGCAGAATGCCGAGGAGAGGCTGCTCGATCTATTGCTGCCGGGGCCGACCCCATCCACACAGCCGCCGCCCGCGCCCGGTACAGCATTGCCTCCAGCCGAGGATTCCGACTCACACGCCAGAACCAGGGAGAAACTACGCCAGCAGCTACGCGAAGGAAAATTAGACGACCGGATGGTAGAGCTCGATGTGCGCGAACGCTCAATGCCGGCCTTTGAGATCATCTCAAACCAGGGCGTTGAAGAGATCGACATGAACCTCAAGGACATTGTTCCGAATCTCTTCGGCCAGCGCACCAAAAAGCGGAAGATGAAGGTCAGTGAGGCATTTGAGTACCTGATTCAGGAAGAAGAGTCGCGGCTGATCGACATGGACCACGTGACGCGAACAGCCGTAGACCGGGTGGAGCAATCGGGCATTATTTTTCTCGATGAGATCGACAAGATTGCGGGACGCGAGAGCGGGCACGGACCAGACGTTTCGCGCGAAGGAGTGCAGCGCGACATCCTGCCTATCGTGGAAGGCACGACCGTAAATACGCGGTACGGCATGGTGAGGACGGACTACATTCTTTTTGTCGCCGCAGGCGCATTTCACGTCTCCAAGCCAAGCGATCTCATTCCCGAACTGCAAGGCCGCTTTCCCATTCGCGTGGAGCTAAAGTCGCTCACCATGGACGACTTTATTGCCATTCTTACGGAGCCGAAGTCTTCGCTGGTAAAGCAGTACACGGCGCTGCTTGAAACGGAAGGACTGAAGCTGATGTTTACACGAGATGCGCTGGATGAGATTGCACGATTTGCGTTTCGGGTGAATGAGTCTACGGAGAACATTGGTGCGCGAAGGTTGCACACGATTATGGAGCGCGTGCTCGACGAAATCAGTTTCAACGCCCCCGATCTCAAGGAGAAATCGGTGACCGTGGATGCAGACTACGTGAAGAAGATGCTGACCGATATTGTGAAGGATCAGGATTTGTCGCGCTATATCCTGTAAGTTGTGCCACCCGCGTCGGGGTGCGAAATCACTTACGGACGCCAATTCGGCGTCCGTTTTTATTTGCTCACTCCTTGATTTTCATTGCTTGATCGACCTCACAGATTTCGCGGGGTTTTCGATTGAAATTCAGAGATGCGCCATCGGCACTCCCAATGATGCGGGGGCAGGGGTGGAAGCCAAAAGACGGACAGAAACGGCATTTTGCCCTTTTTGGAAAACAAAAAAATAGTGAACTGTAATGACCATTTTCACGCGAGAGCCGCATTAGGCTTGGTTTTTTTGCGCGTCATTTCAACGTCATTCCGCGTCATTCCTGATTCATTCCGTTCTCCATGTTCAGTTCTCAAGCCACGGTTCTCTATCCGGGGATTTCGTTGATTTAAAATCCTTGCCTTACTCTTTTGAAATCCCATCGAGGGGAGCTAGGGACTCGTGAGATATTGCCGATTCTTATCTGAGGATGGCTTACAGTACGGACAGATCGAGACCGTGGCAGGCACGGAGCAGATCACGCACCTGATGCCCGTGGATACAGCGGGCCTGCCCGATGTGCATCGGGCGCGCAAGACGGAGACCCGTGCCCTTTCTTCGGCAACTCTGCATGCGCCGGTGGCGCCGTCCAAGATTGTATGTGTTGGTCGGAATTACCTGGACCACGCCAAAGAGTTGGGAAACGATGCACCAGCGGAGCCTCTGCTTTTCTTGAAGCCACCCTCTTCGATCGTTGGAACGAACCAGGCGATCTTACGTCCGAGAATTTCCGAGCGCGTGGATTTTGAAGGCGAGTTGGCAGTTGTCATCAAAAAGACCTGCCGCAACCTGAGCAGCAACGCCGATGTGCGAGATTTTATTTTCGGCTATACGTGTGCGAACGACGTTACCGCTCGCGACCTGCAGAAGAAGGACAGCCAATGGACGAGAGCCAAAGGCTTCGACACATTCTGTCCAATGGGACCCATCGTGTCGAACGAGATCGATCCTTGGCATGGCGTCACGGTGGAGACGCGCGTCAACGGTGTCGTGAAGCAATCCGGCAGCACAAGCCAATTCATCTTTCCCCTGGACGCCGTAATACGATACATCTCGAACATCATGACGCTGGAGCCCGGCGATGTAATTTGCACCGGCACTCCGGCAGGCGTGGGCCCGCTTGTAGCTGGAGATACAGTGGAGGTTTCGATCCAAGGGCTGGGTACGCTGGCAAATCCCGTTCAAGATCATTAGCATTCAATTTGCAGATTGTTTTCTCGAGACGCTTTTTAGAAAATCCCCCATTTCTGAATAGGCATTATTTTTCAATCTATTCCATCGAGCGTGGCCGCGCCGGACGGGACAAGATTGCAGAATGTTCATTTGACGACTCCAACCCGTAAGGTTTCCTGCGGATTTTCTTTGTAACTCAAGCGGCTTATGCTGCACCAAACGATTGTGTTGTTTCCACGTCTCTGGTAGGAGGCGCCTTTTCATGAATCCACTTCGTCTATACCCGGTGGTGGCGGTAGCCATTGCCGGAATTGTGGTGGGGGCCGGGCTATGGGCCCGCAGCCGCCGCAAGACTCCCGAGCAGAGAGAGAGGGAGCGTCGCCTCCGCATCAGCGAGATCGGGCGCATTACGGATGGGACCGTGCTCGACGTAAACGAGATGGAGCAGGAGGGCTCTGGCGAGTTGCAATTCCTGATCTACCAGTATGACGTTGCTGGCGTAAGCTACGAAGCCTCACAAGACATCACCTATCTACGACACAAGGTGGATCTGCATACGTGCCGGATCGGCCTGCCTACGTCGATCAAATACGATCCCGCAAACCCGGGAAATTCGATTGTGGTTTCAGAGAGCTGGTCGGGGCTGCGGAATTAACCCATAGAGATATTATTACGATAGCATTATCGAAAGAACATTGTGCGCACTCCGCTCCCCATGAGCTCCCAGACGTGCTAGTTATGTGCACTTTACGCGCTGCTTAAGCCGCGCTTCTGGATTCTCTTCTGCTTTAGGTGTCCAGAGCCGTTCGTAACGCACAAGTTAAGCGCCGGAAATTGCGGACAAGCGGATCTTGTGCAGGGGATGATCGAAACCCCACACTTTCCCGTGAGAACTGGATTTCTTATTTGCTGGTACGAAAACAGGATTTAGTGTGCAGAGAGGGCTTCGACAATGCGATCGAAATCCTCCAGCGAACTATATTTCAGAACGATCTTGCCTTTCCCTTTTCGATCCATGATGTCTACCTTGACGCCAAGCGCCCGTTCAAGTGTCATGGCGGCTTCCCGGACGTTGGGATCGATCGAACGCGCCACGGATTGAGAAGATAGCTCCTCGGCCTCGGGGCTTAAGATCTTCGAAACCAATTCCTCCGTCTGCCGCACGGAGTAGCCGCGGGCGATTACTTCCTGCGCTGCCTTTGCTAATTGATCCGGAAATCCGGCAAGGGCGCAAAGCGCCTTTCCGTGGCCCAACGTAAGATCGCCTTTTTCCAACAGCTCCTGCACCGATTCGGGCAGCTTGAGTAGGCGGATAAAGTTGGCAATAGAGGCCCGATCTTTGCCTGTGCGGGAAGCAATCTGCTCTTGCGTCAGGTGAAATTCCCGGCTCAATCGCTCAAACGCCCTGGCCTGCTCGATGGGGTTGAGATCCTCTCGCTGCAGGTTTTCAATAATTGTGATCTCCATCGCTTGTTCATTGGAGATCTCGCGGACGACCGCAGGAATCGTAAGCTTGCCCGCGCGTTTGGAGGCAAGCCAGCGGCGTTCGCCAGCCACCAATTGAAACCTGCCCTCTGCGGCGGAGCGGACGACAATGGGCTGCACAACGCCACTCGTTTTGATCGATTCGGTAAGGTCGTTCAGAGCCTCTTCCCGAATATGCTTGCGGGTCTGATAGGGGTTCGGATCGATAAGATCTACGGAAATTTCCCGGCCGCTTGATGCTTTGCTCTCAGCGGGAGCCGTTATAGGAACGGGAACCTTCTTGCCCGGAAGGAGAGAATCAAGACCTCGGCCTAGCACTTTGCGCTTTTCATTCATCATTTAACTCAGTCGCTATTTATCTCATTCAACCTGTGCACTTCTTGAATTTATTTTCAAACCTTACGAGTTACCGGCAGCCTCGGCGAGTTTTCCAACCAACTCCTGCGTCACTCCGGGCCTTGGGGGACGGTCCATCAACTCTTTGGCCAACCGAATATAGCTTTCGGCGCCACGCGAACGGACATCGTAGAGAAGAACCGGCTTGCCATAACTCGGTGCTTCCGCAAGTTTCACATTTCTAGGAATGATGGTCTCGAGCAGCTTCTCCCCAAAGAAATTCTTCAATTCCTGCGTTACCTGCTGGGCCAGATTGGTGCGATCGTCGTACATGGTAAGGACCACACCTTCCACCTCCAACTCCTGATTGAAGCTCTGGCGTAACCGCTCGATGGTGTCCATCAATTCGCTGATGCCTTCCAGAGCAAAATATTCGGCTTGCATCGGGATAAGAACGCTGTCAGTGGCCACAAGAGCATTCAAAGTGAGCAAATCGAGGGCGGGAGGGCAATCCAGGACGACGAAATCAAAGTGATTGCGGATGTTGCGGATCGCCTTGCGGAGGCGAAATTCGCGCTCTTCAGCGGAAACGAGCTCTATGTTTGCTCCAAGCAGATTCTTGTGCGAGGGGATAAGGCAAAGACCCTCAAGTTCGGTTTTTTGAATGGCTTGCTCAGCGTCTACTTCACCCAAGAGGAGATGATACGTGCTCAGCCGGTCAGGATCGCGTTGGAAGCCTAAGCCACTGGTGGAATTAGACTGGGGGTCGCAATCTATTAGCAGCGCTCGAACCTCTGCCGCCGCAAAAGAAGCAGCCAGATTGATGGCGGTGGTGGTTTTTCCCACTCCGCCTTTCTGATTCGCAACGGCTATAACGCGTCCCATGGAAGTTTTTCAAGAAAGGATTAAGCTTGAACTGTAGCGGAGCCATAGAAAATGTGCAAGAAAGAATGTTCCACGTGGAACGACAGAGATTGATCGTTGCTCCAGCCACCGATTCTAAAAGTTTCCACAGTTGTTCCCCGTGGAACACCCCCTAACCGGGTGAAGCGGTCCTAGTTCCCACCAAAAGAACCCGGCTCGCACTTGCGGGAATCGGCTCTGGCTCTTGCCATGCGAAGCTGGGGGTGAACCTAGAGATTTCTTCGATTTGAGCCGCCCCGACCATCAGAGCCAGCCTTCCGGTCCCTCTTGCTAACGCTCCACCCATCTCTTCTTCTCTTCGATCAGTTTCTCCTCGATCAACGAGAGCACAAGCAAGAGGGAGCGCATCGAGAAACTTGTCCACGGCACGCATGGTCACGAGATTCGAAAGGCCGCGAAAAGTCTCTGCTCTTCCGCTAAAGACACTAGCGTTCGGAAGCTGCAAATGCCGAATCACCTCGTTCAGAAAAGCTGCCTTCTTGCCGCTTGATTCAATGAGAGTGACCTGGACATCGGAAGCCCAAATCGCCAGAGGCAAGCCTGGAAATCCTGCACCAGACCCAAAGTCGATAGCGTTCCGTGTATCGCTGGAGGAGGGGAGCAGTTTCCTTGCGGCGAAGAAGGACTCTCCAAAATGGCGAGAGACGATCTCCGCCGGATCACGGACGGCAGTTAGGTTGATGCGCGCATTCCACTTGATTAATAGATCGACGTACATCGATACAAGCCTGAGCTGCCTATCGTCCAATTGGGCAAACTGCTGCAGAGCTCGGTTAATAAAGGACTTATCCACGAAAGAATTTCCAAAAAAGGAGGAAAATCTACAAAACGATCCCTTCCTAATCTTCTAAAACCAGGCCATTATGACAAGTACTGAGTCACATACCTTCTCACGATTTGTTCTTGTGGAGGAATCGCTCGAAGAAGATCACGAACCGTCTGCTGTAAGACGGGATGGAAAACAAAGGGGGCAATTTCCGCCAGCGGCTCCAAAACAAAGCGGCGCCGATGCATTGCGGGATGAGGGACCGTTAGTACAGGGGAGTCGACTACGAAATCGCCAACGAGCAGAATGTCGATATCAATCGGCCGGGGGGACTTCCCACCTTTTGTGGAACGGCCAAGATTTCTCTCAATTGCCTGGCTTTCCGTCAAAAGTTCCAACGGAGACAATGGTGTATGGAAGACCACAGCGCAGTTTAAGAACCACAGCGGGGTTGCGCCTGCCGGAGTCTCCACAGCCGGAGTCTCAACCATGACATCGACCGGTTCCGTTTCATAAACCGAGGATCGCAATGCAGCCACGCCGAATTTCTCAAGACCTTCTATTGCCAATGTCAAATTGTGCAGCCGGTCGCCCTGATTCGAGCCCAGTGAGAGATAAGCTGGCTTCATTCCTCGTTCCATTGGGCCCTGTTCAAGCTTTCGTCTTTCAAACGCTCCTCCCGCAAATTCGCCTCTTCAAGCCCCTCGGGCTTCCCGTCTTCTCCATCTTCTCACCCCGGCGACTCTTCCTCATCTCATCGCAACTTCATTCCTCGCCAGCCCCTCCCTCTTCGAGCTTTATCCAAACGCATAACCATCGCCTTCTAATCCAGCGCGATTAATCTTTATTAATTACCTTGGTTACTGGCACGGTGCAGTGAACTTCGGTACTTTCAGTGTTCATGGCTTTACAGGCACTTCTCCTCAGTCGCGACCCTGACGTCCACAAGACCATTCGCAAGGTTCTGGACAGTATCAACATTGACCTGCAAATCAGCACGACCTCGGAAGATGCGAGGAGCATTCTGCGCCGCCGGAAGTACGACGCTTTTCTGGTGGACTGCGATGACATCCAGGATGCGCCCATCATCCTGCGGGAGCTACGCAAGGGAAAATCGAACAAGAGCTGCATTGCTTTTGCCGTCATCAACGGGCAGACCACGGTCCAACAGGCATTCGAGATGGGAGCCAACTTTGTCCTGGATAAACCTATCTCTGTTGATCGTGTCGCCCGGAGCGTGCGCGCCGCACAAGGACTTATTATGCGGGAAAGGCGGCGTTATCACCGCCATCTGGTACATGCTTCTGGGGTCATTCTGGTAGACACAGGCAAAGAGCTACCTTTCAGCATCACCAATATCAGTGAGGGCGGGGTCTCCATCGAGTGCGCCCGCTGTCTTGATGCAGGAGGGGCAGCGCGCCTCCGGCTGTCGCTTCCGGGAATCAACAAGCCACTCGATCTCAAGGGCGAGGTCATGTGGTCGACGCCCGAAGGACGGGCGGGAATCCGCTTCCAGGTGATTGCGCTTGAGACAAAGAAGGAGTTGGAAGGCTGGCTGGAGAAACACGCTTTGGAGCTAGGCAAAGGGACGATGTTCATCAATGCAACTGCGATGCATGCGTAATTTGGGATCCATGGTCAAACCATAACCCTTCCCGGAGTTGCTCGGGCGCCAGCAAATCGGCGATAAAGCACCAAACAGTGTTGAGCGTTGAGCGGCTCTCTTTGGCGAATTCATCGAGAACCGCTTCGAGCAGGGCCTTTATAGTCCACAACATAATCCTTCACGGCATACATCCTCAACGGCACAATCCTCCAAACCCGGTCCCTCTACAATCTGACTACGTCACGGATGTCGTTGAGAAACAACGCATCCACCATCACCATCAACTTCCCATGACATTTATCTAGACACCCTTAAGACTTTCCAATATCCTGCAGAGCTCAAATACACACCCTGGGTGCATCCAGGTCGGGCCATTTGTATATTTGCCGGGCATTTCAGTCACTTAACTTCTTGCAATCAAAAAAAACTCCAGTCTCAAAGCCAACGAGGCCAACATCGCTATGAATTATTCCGGCAGTAAATCTCTCTGCGCCTTTCTTCTTGTACTGACTGCCGGTTGCGGCGGACAACGAATGACGAATGACACTACGCCACGTAACGCCCGCATTCTCTTCATCGGCGATTCGGTCACAGCCTGTATGACCGAAAGCGTTCCGGGAACGTGCTCATCCAATCCTGGCTTACCGCTTAATCCGGGGCAAGTTGGACTCAATCGCGCGGCAGGCGGACAGACCACAGCAGAGATCCTCGCCCGCTTTCAACGAGATGCTCTTGATCCGCAGAGCTGGCCAGATGGCGCCACCGCGCACGCCGATGTTATTGTGATCGAGGAGCACCTGAACGACTACGGTCTACCCACTCCACGCAGCCTTCCACTTCAAAAGACAGAAGACAACATCCGGACAATGGTAGATATGGCTCTCACCGCGAATCGCTCCGTGGTCATTCAAACCATGCTGCCCACCGCATCGACTCATGGAAATACGGATGGTCCAAATGCCGCTCTTGGGGATTTCAATGGCCTTTATATCAAGCTATTCAACCACAAATTTTTGCGGCAAGAAATGTCTCAAAAACCGCATGTAGCGATTGCAGACACCTACCGCGCCATCGTAGATTCCGCCTCCTGCGAAGCCGATCCGCTCTCCGCGGCAAACTGTTTTGCCAAACCCGACCTGCTTGAAGATGGAATCCACCCAAGCGCTGCCGGCTTCTCTGCGATTTTTCCTGTAATTCGAGAGGCCATCGCCAAAGTCGTGGCAGCGCCTACTAACTAAAGATTCAGTCAATCGCGATTCATCGCAGCCATCTCCAGAGTGGGACGGTCATCAGCGCTATGACCGTCCCATACACAGTAGATTGAGACCGTTACTTTTTCGCGGCGAAATAGTAGTCGATCAAATGGGTAAAAGCAGTGGGAGAACTATCGGGCAGATTATGCGTGGGAAATGCGTGCCACGTCGCAATTGCCAAATGATCCGGAGGCCACGCGCCCGACTCTCTTAAGAGGTCAATGTTGTGCTCGGCGCTGCGCATCCAGGCATCATCTGGTCCCCTCCAGTCCGCAGCAATAACGATCGGGGCAAAAGGAATATGGTTGCTGTGAAAAAAGCCAGCGATTGCCGGAAGATAGCTGGGCAAGGGCCGCGTCCAATCGGTGATGTCTTCATGAATATAGGCCAAATGCGTGCCGGTCGCAGCTTGCAGAAGATCAATCCAGTTTTGGGTTTTACTCTCCCATTCGCCGGGTTTCTCGCCAGGCTGCGGACCACCAAACGGCTCGGTGTCTCCAAGTTGCACATTGGGAAAAATATCACGGTAGGCTTTGAAATTTGCGGCAACATCTTTGGCCAGCCCCTCAAGCGGGGTATGACAAGCACCCTTTCCGCCGTAATATCGACCGTACCACAGGGCTTCATCAATATCGATGTAACTCGGCTCCCCGCCCAACCACTTTAGCCGCTTGGCTACATAGTCCGATCCCCCTGGAGCAACGTAACCCTCTACATGCTTTCCGCATTGATCCGACCATGTGAGCATGCCGATACTGATTTCCAACTTAATATTGTTCTGCTTTAGATAGGCGTAGAAGCTTTTGAGTTTATCCGGTGGACCGTTCGTCACAAGGTTCTGAGCAATCGAGACGACCCGGACATGACTCTTCGCCGATGCCCAGTCCGCGCCCGGCTGAAACATCGACCAAAAATCTTTGGCGCCTCCATAGGTCGGATCGTTCGTCGACAGCCATACTTCAGGTGCGCTCTGTGCCAACGAAGATCCTGCCCATAGCAATAAAGCGACCACTATCAATAAATTGCGAAGGTGCAGACGTCGAGATGATGATATTTTCCAGCGCCCGCTAAAATAAAAGCTTTCTAAGTATCCATTCAATGAAACTACACTTTCCATACACTAACCTTTCTACTGATCCTGCAATTTTTCCGAACTATCGCTCAGAAATAGAAACCCATAAACGAAAAGAGTTCCTGTAAAAATTCTTTGAGTGGGCATGTGCCCAAACGAAGACCAGCAGCGCGCTCCAAGCGCGCTCTTCTATTGCAATGGAGCGTTTTGAAAGGTATCTCGCTCGAAGAAATTCTGGAGACGCATCTTTACAACGCGCATCGTTACAAAACATGCACCTTGAAAGAGCCTATCGTGAAAGGGAGTCTATCAGGACAAAACCGAAGCACCGGGAAAAGCACTCATCGAAAGCCGGCCTCGAAAGCTCAAAACAGGATAGTCTTACTCGATATTGAAAGACAATTGTTTGCTCTCTTAGCCGCATGAAAAAAGCGCTCTACATTTTCATTTGTAGAGCGCCCCAAAAGCTCACTACTGAAATTCATTTCTTAAAGCCATACGGTCCGTACCGTATCCTAGCCCCTTCCTAGAAAACTCACATGCACGTATGTGCGCAAGCGCACGTTGTAGGCCAGATACCAGCCGACATGATCGGGGTCCTCATAGATCACGACGCGATCGCGATTCCAGTACCAATCGTCACAGGTGCGATAGTCGAAAGCGGCCACATTAAAGTAGAATCCATTAAACCAAAATCTATCTCGGGCTCCTCCTCCCAAGGCCCAAACATGGTTCGGCCCAAACCCGCCGTTGAATCGTCCATGCACCCATGGGCGCTCGAGACGATAGTGATCGCCGTCATGGTCACGATCATGCCCGATCCATCTGCCGTCATCATGGACGTGCGGAAAATCCGGATGTCCATCATGGTCGCGATAGCTACGCTCGTCCCGATCCCTATCGTGGTCTCGATCACGATCTCGATCGTGTTCGCGGTCTCTGTCTCGGTCGCGATCCCGGTCGTGATCATGGTGGTCGTCATCGCGAAAGCGCTCTGGGCCTCGGCTGGGAATGTGTTCATCGTGACGATCACGGCCCCGATCCCGGTCATCGCGATCATGTTCCCGGTCGTCATCGTGATCGTGGCGATCTTGAGCAACCACATAGAAAGAAAACGCGAACAGCGTGACTAAGAGCAGAGCAAATCTTTTCACGACCTTCTCCTTTTGGAATTCCGCTATCCACTCGGCGAAATCGCCATCCACCTATAACCGAACACTGAGCTTGACTGAAAGTCGCAAAATGCGCGAGCTTACCAAAGGCCAGTTCCACTCCTATGCAGCGATCCGAAGCCGATACCTACCGATCATGATTGTTTGTTGATGGCGTAGCGCGATGCGACCGGGAAAGATTCTAGTGCACGGCTCGAATTTCCAGAGCATCCGCCCGCTCCTGCCGACGGCCTCCCGGGTCCGCGGTCTCTTCCCAAAGCGAACGATCTTTTAGGAGACGGGAGACTAGAGCGGTGTGCATGGCGTGTCCAGCACGATCCGCGACGATGCGCCCGATCACCTGTTTTCCCAGAAGCGCCAAATCGCCGATCAGGTCGAGGGTTTTATGCCGGACAAATTCGTCGGCAAAGCGCAGCGGGCCGTTCTTCACACCTTCATGAGTCACGACGATTACGTTGTCTTCCGAAGCGCCGCGGATCAAGCCCATGTTGCGCATCATTTCTTCTTCATGAAGGAACCCGAACGTGCGAGCAGCCGAGAGTTCCTTGCGGTATAAATCCTGGGACAAATCGATTTCAAAGCGTTGCTCGCCGATCGGAGGCGCGAAGTTGATCCGGTAGCTTACCGAATAGCCTTCCGCAGGATACGCAGCGATGAACTTGTTTCCATCGCGCACCTCAATCTCCCGCAAAATCTTCAGATAAGATCGCCGCCGCCGCTGCTGCCTTAACCCAGCCTGCAAAACCATCTCCACGAATGGCCTGGCGCTGCCATCGAGAATGGGGACTTCCAAATTATCAAGCTCGACAATAGCGTTATCGAGACCAATGCCGATGAATGCTGAAAGCAGGTGCTCTGTAGTGGAGATGAGCACACCTTTTTTTTGGAGGCTGGTGGCGTAACTCACCTTAGCCACGTTGCGACCGACGGCCTCAATTTCAAAGCCATCCAGATCGACTCGCCGGAACACAATTCCAGCTCCGACCGGAGCCGGCAGAATACGGAGGCGCACGGGCGCGCCATTGTGCAGGCCAACCCCTGAACACTCAACCACGCTACGAATTGTTTGCTCGAATGGCAAGTGATTTTGGATGAATAGATTACACCTGAAGCGCCATTCAGAAGTGTTGTATTTTTACAACAGAAATGCCACAGGGATAACCCCTTGACTCGATAAAAGGCTAGGGCCTTACTTCTTCAGACGATTAAACTTAATGGGACTGGGTTCAAAGAGACTCGCGGCAAGATCGTTGTTGTATTTAATGGAGTCGAGAAACCGGGCGCTGACCATTTCGCCGTTGTGGCTGGTAACTACATCAAACGGCGTATTGATTCCCTGCACATTCTTCCAATTATCGTAAACCTCGGCTTCCTCGTCCTTTTCTTTGCTTACAGGATCCCGCACGGTGAACATCTTTTTCACCGGCAGATGGCGGTCTGTACTGATGAGAATGGTCACGGCATCGTTTTTGCCGTTGATGAGGCTCACACGATCACACTGATGATTTTCCGTGATGGTCAAGCCTTCATAGAAGAGCGCCGTTCCAGGCTCAGAGAGCCATTGGCGCAGCACCGTTGCAAGCGAATGGTTTCTGCGAAGCAGATAGGTCCTAAGAGTTTCCGGCTTTTCAGGAGCCGTACCCCGAAAGGTGGTTTCAAACCCCTGCTCGCCATTGTGAATGACGACGACATCCCGATCCTTGGTGAGTTCCGCGCGTTCCTTGTCGGGCCACTGCCAGAAACTGAAATAGATGCCACTGCCGCTCGAACTTCCGTGATAGTAGCGCCCGGCTCGCCCTTCGGTCTGGGAATCCTTGAGATTGAGATACGCAGGGCCACCCAGCGCCTCGATCATCTTGTTCAAGACCTCGCGCGCCTTTTTCTGGTTGGCATCGCCTTCATTGCCGCCGGCGGGCGCGGTACTCTGCTGCGCCGCAAGCGTCAGGCCCAATAGGAATACGACCAAGATCCTCATGAAAGTAATCTTCCCGTTTGATGCTCGATGTAGCCTGCTACGCTGCTTTTTGGCTTTTGCCTCGGCATCTTTTTCTTATCCCACCATTCCTTATCCCACTGTTTCTTATCCCACCAGGACTGCTCCGCCATTGGCATTCAAAACCTCTCCGGTGATGAATCCGGAATGGGTCGTGCACAAGAAAAGCACCGCTGCAGCTATTTCCTGGGGCTTTCCCACGCGCCCCAGAGGAATTGTATTGTAGATTCGTTTGCTTACCACGGGATCCTGGAGAGCGGGTGTGGCCATGTCTGTCTCCACCCAACCAGGAGCAACACAGTTTACATAGATTCCCTGCCCTGCAAGTTCGGTTGATAGACCCTTCACCATGCTAATCATCCCGCCCTTGCTGGCAGCGTAATCGCAATGAAAGGCTTCACCGCGCTGGCCGGCGGTGGAGCTAATCAATACGATGTGGCCACCCCCGCCCTGCTTCTTGAGCTGGCCCACTCCGTATTTCACAAGACCAAAGATGCTGTCGAGATTTACAGCCAAGGTGTGCCGCCAGTGCTCGGGCGTCATCCGGTCGACAGGGATGTCGTCCGGCGGCCAAATGCCATGATTGCCGACCAAGACATCAAGGCGGCCAAAGCGCTTCACAGCCTCCTCCACAAGGAGTTCCGATGATTCAACCGAGGAAAGATCAGCCTGGATCGCGATACACCTGGAATCTCCGCCGCATTCGAACGCCAAGCGGTCGGCTTCCTCTTTCGCGCGCTGATAATTGAACACGACGCGTGCTCCGGCATCCGCAAACATCCTGACGATGGCGGCGCCGATCCCACGGGAACCGCCCGTCACGATCGCGACCCGTCCTTCGAGCGACAGCAGAATTCCCCGTTGCGACATGGGCATTACGATACGAAAGGAACGCAATTCAAAGCAAGGGCGGGAAGCGCTACCATCCATGAGCTTCCAAATGGAAAAGGGCGTATCGCGAGATACGCCTTCTCCTTCCTCGAATATGCAGGTTGCTTTTTGGCGCCCCTCTTTCGAGCGTTCCCTGTTCCTTATTTGTGTCCGCCCGATCCGCCCGCGGCTACACCTTCCGATCTTTCACCGGAGTGGTAGTTCGGATATGCCGGCTTCTTGGCCACCGGCAACGGATTCTTCTTGAGTGAATCAAGGACCAGGCTTACAGCTTTCTCGATTTGAGGATCGCGACCCGCCATCCAGTCTTTCGGGGTTATCTCAACCTCGAAATCCGGTTCCACGCCGTGGTTCTCAACATCCCACTCGCCGCTAGGATTGTAGAACGCAACGCGGGGTGCGGTTACACTGCCGCCGTCCATCAGTTCTGGATAATCGTAGATTCCAACCAAGCCACCCCAGGTGCGCGTACCGACAAGCGGTCCGAGCTTCGCCTGACGGAAATACCAGGGAAGAGCGTCGCCTCCGGAGCCTGCGTACATATTGGTAATCATGGCCTTAGGGCCAAAGATCGCGCCGACCGGTGTGGTGAAATCCTTGCCCTCGCGGGTCGTCCAGTAGTTCTGCAGCGGACGGCGCAGGTAATCGATTACGTAATCCGCCGCTGAGCCACCGCCATTGAAGCGCTCATCGATAATCGCACCTTCCCGATCGACCTGGGCGAAGAAGTAGCGGTTAAACGATGTATATCCGCCGAACCCGGTGTCCGGCAGGTAGACATAGGCGAGACGGCCTCCGCTCAGTTGATCGACCTTATGGAGATTGCCTTCGATCCACGCTCGGTTGCGCAAGCCATTCTCACTGGGAATGGGAACGACCGTAACCACGCGCGAGTTCTTACCATCGGCCGAGGGAGCAACTTTCAGCACCGTCGATTTATCCGCTAGGCCCTCGAAGAGCTCGAAGATTTCATCCGCGCCATGCAGTTCCCGCCCGTTGACCGCCAGCAGATATTCACCCTCATGCACATTGACTCCCGGCTGCGTGAGCGGAGCGCGCAACTGGGGGTTCCAATTTTCGCCCTGATAAATATGAGCGAATTTGTAACGCCCATTTTCAATCGAGTAATCCGCGCCAAGCAGCCCAACCCTTCCCCTGCCTGAAGGCGGGTCGAGCGGCGTGCCAATGAACATGTGCCCCACCGTGAGTTCCCCGAGCATTTCGCCCAAGAGATAGCTGAAATCGATGCGGCTCCCCAGGTTTTCAAGATAGGGCTCGTACCGTTTGTTTACGGCCTGGAGATCAAGTCCGTGGAGCTTAGGATCATAGAAATAATCCCGCTCGATGCGCCAAACCTCTTTATATTCCTGATTCCACTCGGCACGTGGATCGGTCAGGACTTCCATATTGTCGAGGTTCAGAGCAGTTTCCGGTTTGCCAGCCGCTCCCGGGCCTCCCGCGTTCGCAGGCATGGTGGCGGAGCCGATATACCACCTGGCATTCTCGCCAAAGCCTCGGCTATAGAGCGTCTTCTGGCCATCGAAGGAAACCATGAAGTTATTCACGCCTTCCATCAGCTTTTCAGGCTTCCGCGTCGTCAGATCGAACCGCCAGACCACCCGCTGCGGACCAGCCCCAGGCGTCGGTGGCAGGTTCTCCACAAGGAAGAGCGTTCCCGCTTTGCCTCCCTCAAGCCCTGAATAGTTGCGTGCCGGAAGTGGAAGCGCCAAGATGCGCTGACTGATGTTCTCCGCATCGATCTTTACTTCCACGCCCTTGCCCTTGCTGCCTTTTCCGGCCTTTGCATCAGGAGCTTTCCCCTTGTCATCGGTAGCCTTCGCGTCCTTGGCGGAGTCTTCGGAGCTTGCAGACTCTGCAGACTTTTCGCCCGAAGCCTTATCGGACTCGGGCTTCGCTTCATCGGCAGCCTTTTCTTCGTCGCTCTCAGGAGCCAATGGCGAAGGTTGATCGCTACGCAAAACGATGAGATAGGCGCTACGCGTCACCTGCCGATTGATGCTGGAGAGATCAAGCCAGCCTGTGGTCGGACCGGCGTCGGTGCTCGCAAGGAAGTAAAGATATTGGCCCTTCTTGTCGAACACCGGCGAGATGGCGTCACTCAGTCCGTCGGTCAGTTGGACGCTCTTGCCTTGCTCAATTGAATAAGCAAAGATGGCGTGCATATGGCTGGTCAGACGCTTGGAGTAGGTGATCCAGCGGCTGTCCGGCGACCAAGTGGGATCCAGGGTCCTTTGGGGCGAGTCGTAGGTATCCGCGTCGACCTTAACCGGCGCACCTTTTGCAACATCGACATACCATACATTCAGCCGCTTATCCGTAAAGGTTATCTTGGAGCTATCGGGGGACCAAACCGGCCCATAGTAGAACGAAGGTGGATTGCCGAGGGAAATCTTCTTCGGCTCGCCCATGCCATCTGCGGCCTTCAGAAACAATTGATACTCGCCGGACTCATCGGAGAAATAGGCAACGGTTTTGCCATCCGGCGACCAAGCGGGATCACGCTCCATGACTCCGGGCGTATTGGTCAGGTCGCGGATGTTGCCCTTCTCTGCCGGAACGGTCAAGATTTCGCCATGGGCGGCAAAGACCGCCCGCGCCCCGCTCGGCGAAAGATTTGCCGACGAAATCTCGTTGGTCACCTTCTTGAAACGAGGACGCACGTTGGGCAGGTCGGCAGGCACGGTGACCTGAACCACCGCCGACTTCCCGGTTGTGAGATCGTAGAGATTCAGCGATCCAAATTGCTCATAGGCAATTGCGCCTGGCCCGGCACTGGCAGATTTAATGTCCATGCCGTTGCTGGAAATGACTTGCTCCACTTTCTTGTTGTGGACATCGTAGGCGAAGAGCGTTATCGGACCATTTCGATCCGAAAGAAAGTAAACCTTGTTGCCAACCCACATCGGATCAAAGTCATTGGAAGTTTCGCGGGGAACACGCTCGATGCCCAAATCGGAGAGGTTTGCCAGCCAGATGCGGGAAGCCTTTCCGCCGCGATATCGCTTCCAGGCGATACGGGACAGCCGCCCGAAGTTATCCACTGGGACATAAGCGATATGCTTGCCATCAGGCGAGAACGCGCCCCCTTCAGCAGTCGGCAACGGAAGCTCGTGGGGAAGTCCGCCTTCGAGCGATATCGTAAACAGGCGATTGAAGCCCTGATGACTGTTGCGCGTCGAGCGGAAGAGCACCTGCTTGCTATCCGGGCTCCAGCCGATCACCTGATCGACCGCCGGATGGTGCGTGAGACGGCGCGGCATACCACCCTCACTCGGCATTACGTAAACATCAACGTTGCCATCGTAGTCGCCGGTATAGGCGATCATGCTGCCATCGGGAGAAAACACCGGCCCGCTCTTTGCGCCGGAGCCGCTGGTCAGCAGGCGAGCTTCGCCTCCGGTACGGGGCACAAGCCACAAATCACCAGCGTAAGAAAAGGCGATGTGCGTTTTTGAAAGTGTGGGTGTCTGCAGCAGGAGCGGCGCGCTGGCTTGCAGGTTAATGGTGGAGAGAGCAGCAAGAAGGGCGAAACAGAAGGAAATAGCAGACTTCTTCATTTAGCAAATACCCCGTCTCAGAAGGACGTTGAGAGAGGGCCAAGGTTAGCAATATTGCTGCCCCACAACAAGGCAATTTAAAAGCAGGAGCGGAACAAGGCCCGCAACCCAGTCAGCCTGTGCGGGCTTTTTAAAAGCTACCAATTGGGAAACCTTATTTGCTCCCAGATCAGGTGGATTCTTGTATGCCCCAAGATACCAAGACAGATGTGCCTTAAGTGACTTATTCTGAGTTGTTATCCTCACGAAAAAGACGTAGCCGGTGCAGGGAGTGACGACGTTGGTCAGACTGTTGAGCGATGCAGAGGTCGTGGCCGGGTGAATTTTTCGATATCCAATTCGGCGATCATTTTGAATCAGCTCTTTGTCACAACATGCCGGTAATCTGTCTCGTAACGCCAATGCGTGCGCCGATCGACCGCTGCTTTAACCTCGCCCGCAGCGTCAAAGTTCATCTTCGGTCAACCGAAAAAACACGCGAAAGGGTCGTTGGCGGCGCAACGAACGAATTGCTTGGCCCCAACGATGAGGTGACCTGGGAGGCCACCCACTTCTACATCCGGCAAAGACTGACCAGCCGGATAACGGCCTGGAACCCTCCATTTCATTTCAGAGATTCAATGGTTCGCGGCGCTTTTCGCAGTTTTGATCACGATCACTTTTTTGAGCACGATCAAGGCGTCACAATCATGAAGGATCGTTTCGAATATACGTCGCCGCTTGGACCACTCGGCAGACTTGCGGATGCCTTGTTTCTTAAAAGTTACATGGAGCGTTTTCTACGAACCAGAGCCGATGTAATCCGTATGGCCGCTGAAGGAGCCGAGACTCCGAATTGATCACTTCCTCCCACTGCCCGACGGATGAAAAAGTGTAGATGCCGCCGATGGTTAACTTTTAATCCTGAATTCTGGACCGTTGAGCACACTTTGTGCGATCAATCATATCGAGATGGAATATCAATTGGTCTTACAGTTTGCTACAGATTCACGTGCCATGTTCGACCAGATCATCAGTCTTGAAGATCAACTGCCTCTGAGGTCAAGGATTTGGCGGAAATAGACGGCCATGATTTTGGCGCTGGTGAATTGAATATTTTTCTTTTCACAGAGAATCCCAAAGCCACCTTCGATAAAGCCAGAGAGTTTCTTGAAAATCGCAGGCTTGACTATGCGGTACGCGCGGCCTTTCGTGAATTGACTCAAGAAGAGTTTGTGGTCCTATGGCCGCCGGGAGCAAATGCATTTTCAATCGCATAGCAATGAAGAGGTGGGCAGGAATCATCGATCCTATCTATAAGGACGGTTCTTATCGGCTTGCCACATCTAGCAGACCTCATCCAAGAAATGCGGCAGGAAAAGCTAGCCGACTACGTTCCTACCGCGATGAAAAATTGCAAATAGCACCGAATCGAAAATCTATGCAGAATCATCTTCGCTACACAGGCTGTTGGCCATCCTTAGATGTACTCATTCAATATCCCAATTGGGTGTTTATATTTGACGAAGAAAACGCTGAAGGGCAGGATGAGACAACCATCAAGCCTGAAGATCAGCAATCGCGGATTTCTGAAGAGACTTGCTTCACAACAGCAGATGCTACGCTTGCGGATGGAAGAATTAAAACCGCGATCATACGGCTAGACGAAAATCAGCCTTCCGCTCTTGACGTATTCGACGAGGGGGATTGGTGGTCCGTGCAGCAGAGGTCTGGAAAAAATTGGGAAACTGTCGATGAGATTTGGCTGCCCGAAAAGGAGCGAAGGCCTACCGTTTCCCTCAATGATCAAGGCATTTTTCCACTAATCGCCAAGTCCAGGCTGCCCCGAAGCGATGGAATATCGTTGATCCTTTCGATTTTTACGAACGGCAAAGTCGAGTTGATTTGGAAATGACAGGAATGGTTTAGAACGATACAGCCGCTTCGATTTCCAGGGCTCCGATGTGCCTGCAATCCGTCCAGGACCGCCTCTCTTATTCTTTCCATTCACCCTTTTATGTTTTTAATCTCTTTATCTCTCAATCATTCACCTATCGGCTCCAGCAACACAACCACCTGGGCGATAGCGGTATTTTCCGTGGGGAGACCTTCGGGAGTTTTAGCTTTAATGCCTACCCGCTTCAGATCGATTCCTAACAGACCGGCGACGCGCGTCTGAATCGCATCCCGATGCGGCCCGATCTTGGGCGCGGCCAGAATCAAGGTGGAATCCATGTTGGCCACCCAATAACCCGCCGCGCGAACCTGCCGCAGAGCTTCCTGGACAAACAAAGCGGAATCGGCGCCTTTCCATTTCGGATCGGAGGGCGGGAAGTAGCCTCCAATATCGCCCGCGGCAACGGCTCCGAGAAGCGCGTCGGTCAAGGCGTGCAGGAGCACATCGCCGTCGGAGTGTCCGGCTAGACCTTTATCGTAAGGTAGCAGGACACCGCCTATCTTGAGAGGAACTCCGGGTTTGAATTCGTGGGAGTCCCAGCCACAGCCTATCCTCATAAGTACGCGCCCCTCTTCGTCCCTTCGTTTCTTGTTCTTCTTTTTTGTTGCTTGTCTTTGCTCGGGGTACAGGTTATGCCCCTTTTTTAGAGCTGCAATCTCTTTGGTACAGCGGTACTAATTTGCGCTTAGGCAGGGAAAGTTAATATCCGCGACTCGGCTCTGCGCATATGTGGACTCGTAAACGAGCTAATTTTCCGGAGGAGCTCTTCGGCCCCTGGAGTTCTTCAGTCTCTACCCCGCAAGGTTGCTGGTTTGGCGATTGGCCTGGGCCATCAGAAACTCAGCCAGTTCCAGGTCCGCAGGGGTTGTAATCTTTATATTCCGCGCCGAACCCATCACCACCCAAACGCTTTCCCCGAGCCGCTCGACCAGCGAAGCCTCATCGGTGCCGATAAAGCCATCTGCGGCGGCACTATCGAACGCCCTCTTGATGAGTTCGTAGCGAAATCCCTGGGGCGTCTGTGCCTGCACAATGCGCTCCCGGGGAATCGTAGAGGTAATAATCGCGCCTTCGGCCGCCCGCTCGACTTGCTTAATCGTATCTACTGCAGGAAGACCGGCAATGGCGGCGCCGTGCCGCTGCACCTCACGGATGACATTGGCGACAATCTCGGCATCGACAAAAGGACGCACCGCATCGTGAACGAGCACGATATCGTCCTTTGCGGCCCGCAGTTTCGCCAGGGCGTTACTGACCGATTCCTGCCGATGCTCTCCGCCTTCCACCAGTTCAACCTTCGACGAGAGCTTCTCCTGCTCCAACTGGCTGCTGAAACGGTCCATCTCCGCGCGGCGCATGGCCACGAGAATCTGGTCGACCTCACGATTTCCAGCAAGGGCGCGCAGCGTGTGAATAACGATGGGCGCGCCGTTGATCTCAAAAAATTGCTTGGATAGCGGGCTCTTCTTACCTCCCGGAGCCATGCGCGTTCCGAGGCCGGCGGCCGGTACGATTGCAACTACTCTCATAGCCAAAACCAGAAGTATAGCAACTTTATTCAGAGCGGGTTTTCCGGGCAATTTCCGCCACCGTCCTCGGTTTCCGGTGTCTAAACAGGGGTGGGGATGGCATATCGGAAGCGCCGGTCATCCATACTAGATCTTCAATCACGCGGTCTTTAATTCGTAAAGATCTTTGGTTCGTAAGATCGGTCGTAAGATGGGAGGAAGATGACCGGCAGCGTGCATCGATACATTCAGGAGCAAGGACTTTTGGCGGCGGGGGAGCGGGTTGCCGTTGCCGTATCCGGGGGCGCAGACTCGGTGGCGTTGCTGCGCGCGCTGATGGAGCTACGGAGCGAACTCGGAGTGGTGATTGCAGTAGCACATTTTCATCATCAGATTCGCGGGGCCGACGCGAACGAAGACCAACGCTTTGTGGAGGATCTGGCGCGCCAATTCGATGTCCCATTCCATGCCGGCTCGATGGATGTGCCTGCCTATGCCCGCCAAAACAAGCTCAGCCTGGAGGCGGCCGCACGCGAGACACGCTATTCATGGTTTGCCGAGCTTATCGGCCAACACCAGGTGGATAAGGTCGCCACCGCACATACCCTTGACGATCAAGCCGAGACGATCCTGATGCGGATCCTGCGGGGCACCGGTACATCGGGGCTAACCGGCATTTTGCCATCACGCTCCACCGACGCCACGATACGGCCCTTTCTGCGGACTACCAGGCGGGAGATTGAGGCCTACCTCAAGGGCCTGGGCCAGATATGGCGGGAAGACGCAAGCAACCAGGATCTGCACCACACCCGCAATCTCGTTCGGCATAGCCTTCTACCAATGCTCGAGCGGGATTTCAATCCAGGGGTGAAGGAGAGGCTGGCGGAGATGGCCGAGATCGCCAGGGATGAGGAGCGGTATTGGGATGCGGAGCTGGAAAAGATGTTGCCGAGGGTGGTGCGGACCGGGAAGCCCAGCCGCAGCGGGCGCACGAATACTCAGCCGGGCGGGGCAGCCAGCCACGCTCCGGTGATGGCCGTGGATCTAGCGATCTTTGTGGATCTTCCAGCGGCATTGCAGCGCCGCGTTCTGCATACAATTGGCAAGAAGCTCGGATTGGCCCTGGAGTTCAAACATGTGGAGGAACTACTGGGCCTGGCGCGACAGCCACGCCGAGGCAAAGGGCTCTCGCTACCGGGAGGCTTCTCGGCCACCTGCACCTTCCGGGAGATGCAGATTGAGCAAAAAGACCCCAAAGCCCAACCTGCCAGCTATCAGTATTCTCTGGACGTTCCGGGGGAGGTTACCGTGCCGGAGCTGGGAGTGACCATTCGTGCCATCGCAGTTAGCAAACACGATCGCGATTCACGATATAATTCCGCCCTGCTTCTGGACCGCAACCGGCTGGCCTCGAAGCTAATTGTCAGGAATTGGCGCGCCGGAGACAGGTTTTTCCCGGCGCACACCCGATCCCCCAGGAAGATCAAAGAATTATTGCAACCAGAGCGGCTCGGCCGGGATCTTTGTGAAGAGGAGCGCGGCGCGTGGCCAGTGCTTGAAAGCGCCGGCGAAATCGTCTGGATGCGAGGGTTTGCGGTACCCGAGTCCTTTGCCGGCAAATTGGGCGAGGCGATTCTGATCGAAGAGAAGGCAGATTCCGAGGCAGAGACTTGAGCACACAAGGGGCAGCGCTGGAGTATTCCCGCGTCTTGATATCCAGCGAGCAAATCCAGAAGCGAGTCGCCGAACTGGCCAATCAAATCTCGGCAGACTTTAAGGAAAAGACCATCTACGTGGTCGGCGTGATGGAGAACGGATTCATGTTCATGGCAGACCTGGTTCGCGAGATACACATCCCAGTCGTCTGCCAGTTCGTGAAGGCCGAATTCAAAGAGACCAATACCACCACGACCGAAATCTTCTTCAGCCCGGAGGCGGACGTGAAGGGACAGCACGTATTGCTGGTTGAGGCGTTGGTACAGTCGGGCGTGACCAGCGAGTTTCTCATGGGCAATATCATGGCCAGGGGTGCGGCCAGCGTGAAATTGGCCGCATTTCTCGACAAGCAGTCATCCAGGCGAGTGCCTTTGCAGCCGGATTATTTTGGTTTCCTGATTAGCGAAAGCTTTGTCGTCGGTTATGGCCTGGGGACACCCCATTTGGGCCGGAATTTGCCCTATATCGCCGCAAAACAAGACAGCGCAAGGATTTAGGGACGCAGGGAGGCAGAGGCCGGTTTGGGGCCATGCTGAAAGGGTATACAATAAAGGGGTCATGGTGAAAGTTCGCAATCGAACTTCACCCTGCCGCATCTAATGCTTTGGATATCAATCTGTTGAAATCCCAGGGCTTTGTTCAGAGTTCATATTTCCTCGTAATCTCTTGGGCGCGAGCACAGTCTTATGAATTGAGCCAGGGATAGGCAGCAGCAAAAGCAGAGTACAATTCCGGGCTAGCAAGCAGCAATAGGAGTTTTTCAAGGTGAATTCGTCCACATTCAAAACGGTAGCTTTGTGGGTAACGTTAATTGCAGTGGGTTTGCTGATCTGGCGCATGATGCAGGGCGGCGCAAACAGCGCGAAGCCTCAAGAGCTGACCTACACATCCTTCCTCCAGCAAGTTGAGGCGGAGCAAATTAAAGACGTAACGTTTTCCGCAAACGACGCCGAGGGCCGTTACCACAACGACAAGAAGTATCATCTGGTGGTTCCATCGAACATTCCCGATCTGGTAAAGACGCTCCGCGATCACCATGTCGACGTGACGTTCAAGGACAGCCAAGGGGCCAACTGGCCAATGATCCTCTTTCAGTTTTCTCCCATCTTCTTGTTGGGAGTGCTGTGGTTCATCATGATCCGCCAGATGCAGAGCGGCGGCAACAAAGCCCTGAGTTTTGGAAAGAGCCGGGCGCGGGCTGCTTTCCATGAACAGAAGAAGATCACATTTAAAGATGTGGCGGGCGTGGATGAAGCCAAAGAAGAGCTGCGCGAAATTATTGAATTTCTGCGGGAAGCCCAAAAATTCCAAAAGCTCGGCGGACGCATTCCCAAGGGCGTATTGCTGGTTGGGCATCCCGGCACCGGCAAAACTCTGCTGGCCAGGGCTGTAGCGGGCGAGGCCAATGTACCTTTCTTCAGCATCTCGGGTTCAGACTTTGTCGAGATGTTCGTGGGCGTAGGCGCAAGCCGTGTCCGCGATTTATTTGAGCAGGGCAAGAAGAACGCTCCCTGCATCATCTTCATCGACGAAATCGACGCCGTTGGCCGCCACCGCGGAGCAGGATTGGGCGGCGGACACGATGAGCGCGAGCAGACGCTCAACCAGCTACTGGTTGAGATGGACGGTTTTGAGTCCAATGAAGGCGTCATCCTGATCGCCGCAACGAATCGTCCCGATGTTCTCGATCCGGCGTTGCTGCGGCCTGGACGCTTTGACCGCCGCGTGGTGGTGCCGCTCCCCGACGTTAGAGGCCGCGAAGAGATTCTGCGGGTTCATACGCGCAAGATTCCCCTGGCCGACGACGTAGATCTTTCGATCCTGGCTCGCGGCGCACCGGGATTCTCCGGAGCCGAGCTTTCCAACATGGTGAACGAGGCTGCGTTGAATGCGGCCCGCAACAACCGTAAAGCTGTCCTGATGTACGACTTCGAGTTGGCCAAGGACAAAGTCCTGATGGGCGCCGAGCGCAAAAGCATGCTCTTGACCGAGGATGAAAAGCGCGTCACGGCTTACCATGAAGCCGGCCACGCTCTGGTTGCAGCCATGATGCCGCATGCAGATCCCTTGCATAAGGTCACGATCATTCCCAGAGGCATGGCCTTGGGTTTGACCATGCAACTGCCGGAGCGGGACAAGCACAATTACACCCGCGAATTCCTGGCGACTGAGCTAGCCGTACTGATGGGCGGCCGCCTTGCAGAGGAGATTTTCCTGAACCAGATGTCTACAGGTGCAGGAAACGACATCGAACGCGCCACTGAAATGGCGCGAAAGATGGTCTGCGAGTGGGGAATGAGCAACCTTGGTCCGCTGGCCTACGGCAAGAAGGAAGAGCAGATCTTCCTGGGTCGGGAACTGTCCCAGCATCGCGATTTCAGCGAGGAAACAGCCAAAGAGATCGACGCTGAAGTACGGCGCTTCGTGAATAACGGCTACGAAACCGCCAAGAAGCTGATTGAGGACAACAAGGAAACACTGACACGCATTGCCGAGGCCCTGCTGGAGCGCGAAGTGCTGGATGCCAACGAGCTCAAACTGATTCTCGAAGGCAAACAGCTTCCGGCGCGCGTGATTCCTCAGAAGGGCGACGAGGTCCAGCAAATCCTGAAGCCGGAGCCGGGCCGCACACCTGGAATCCTTCCGGGCAAGCCGTCTCCCGCGTAAGCGTTTCACGTACGCTTAAGCTCAAAAGATAACCAAAAGTAAGGGCAGCTTCGGCTGCCCTTACTTTTTCTTTAGGCACTCCCTGAGTACCAACGTCACCGCCGGAGCCTTGGATTCCTATTGCTTCCACGCCATGGCAAAGATACATTCACCCCATCAATGGAAATGAAGCTAGCCTCCGTTAGGCTTCAGCTTCAGCGCCCGCCTAGAGGTATCCAAATATGGCAACGCCCACCCATCAACCGTTTCCAGCCACAGCGCCCGTCAGCATCAACGCACCCGTCTTTCAGCAGGACCGCTATATGGCGAGGACCAAGGTCTTTAGCTGGACACCGAAATACTACTTTCAGGACGCGAACGGAAACACTTTCGCCTTCCTCCGAAAGAAACTTCTGACATGGAAGGACGAAATCCGGTTGTTCACCGACGAAAGCCAGTCGATGGAGCTACTGTTCATCAAGGCCCGCAAGATCATCGACTGGGGAACCGCGTTCGATGTAACCGATTCGCTCAATCACCAAAAGGTAGGGGCTGTTAAACGGAAGGGTTGGAAGTCGTTATTCCGGTCCGAATGGATCATCATGGACGCCAACGATCAGGAGATTGGCAAAATCAAGGAAAGTTCCGCCTTCGCGGCAACGATTCACCGCTTCATCAAATTCATTCCTCAGCAATTTACGTTCTATCTTGGAGACCGCCAGATCGGCACGGTGAAGCAGAACTGGAACCTCTTTGCGCCGAAAATGGACGTCGATTTCTCCGAGGACCCCGGCCGAAGCCTGGACCGTCGACTTGGAGCGGCTGCCGTGATCCTATTGCTGGCGGTTGAAACGCGCGAACAACAGAACTAAGCATCGATTGGGCCAGGATCGGCTTCAACCCAAACAAAGACACAAAGACGCGAGGGATTCACCACAAGGGATTCACCGGCTCCTCTCTGTAGATTGGGGCCGGTCCATTCCAGCTAGATAGATGGATAGCGCGCAGATAGGGTTTGGCTTCAGGATCGTAGATCACAGTGATAGTTCCTCCTCTGCCCGACGTCCCATCCAAGCCGTTACTGCCATCGAAGCCGCTGGCGCCGTCCATTCCGTTGGGTGTTCCTACGCCACCGGACCCGCCGCGCCCTCCATGTCCACCCTTTCCTCCTGAGCCGCCGCTGCCACCGTCGGACTTCACCAGTAACGTGCCTCCTAGCGGGTCCACTAGATAAAGTTTTCGCTCGCCCCGAGCCGACACAGCGACTTGCAGGAGCGAAGGGCTTCCGGCTCTGAAGGCCACGCGCACCTGCACTGGCGGCCCATCGCCCCCTGGACCGCCATTCTCGCCGCTCCCACCATCACCGCCCCTGGACCCATCTCCTCCGGGAGATCCATTCATCGCATCAATCAAGCCTGCAGTTCCACTGGAGCCAGTCGAGCCGTCGAGACCATCCGCTCCTTTTTGCCCGTTACTTCCAGAAAAATCGGCGGTGTATTTACGGTCATAACGCACTGGAATATCCAATTCCGTCTGCAGTCCCGGATGGCTGGGCACGGTTACAACAATATGTGGCATCTTTCCATCGCTGACTTGGGGATCTTCCGAGAGCGACACTACACCCTTCCCATTCACTGTTACGATGCTGGCAGTGATCTTCAGGTCCTTCCATCGGACTGGACCGTCGCCCCTACCTTCCGATTTCAAGACCTTGCCGTCTGGTTCCGTGACAATAACCACCAACCGCGATTTCTCTCCCGGAGCGATTGCCGCCCCATCAGGCAGTGTAACCGCCATGGAAGATACCGGCGTTTTCGCAAGATCGACTGTCGGCCCGAAAAAGCTGGCCCGAATTGACGAGCATCCACTTTGCGCCAGTATCAAAGCCAAACCGAAAGTGGTGAATATGCGCTTCCCAAGCTTCGAGCTTCTGCTAAGCCGAGATATACGGGCAACCATCGGCACATTACCCCTACCGCCGGAAAAAAGACACAGCAAAAGACTACAATTCACGCGGCTACTCCCCCATTCAAATCGACAGCCCGTACGCTCGATTCAAACGCTGCCCTGCGGGGTATGTTGCTCCTGCCGGCCTGATTTTCAGTTAATTTTTGTTGGAAGGTCCCAAGGAGTGCTAAGAACAGGTAAAGATCAAGTAGCCAGGAGTGGGCGCGCTCTTGTTAAGCCCCAGATCAAATATGGATCTGATTGTTTTTGGAAGATAAAGGCCAAATTCTTTTCGTTCTCGCTCGCGATCCCAAGGAGCATAACTATTGAGCAGCCATTTCTTCCGTTACCTTGCTAATTCGCCATGCAAGGATGCGACTCTCTTCCATGCGAATGATTTTGGGAGGCGTTGCATTCTCTACTTCATACTCGAGCACGAGCGTCGTCATGCGACGCGGGCCCATTCTCATGCGTACCAGGCGCATCTCTTCGGCCTTCCAACCGTGATTTACTAGCCAATCGCGGGCCACCGCTTGGGGGCTCGGCATCACAGAAATAATAAGCTTTGCGGCCACAGCCAAAATGAAGATAGATGTGCCGGCTAAGAAGAGAGTCTTGCCCAGCCGCGAGGAAGGCATCCGGGCAAGATCAAAGGCCGACGGAGCTTCCGCATCCCGTTCGGCTTTCGAGATCTCACAACCGACAGATTCGGACTTGATGCTTTTAGCTTTGCCCAAATTGCCCGCAAGTTCGGCGCTCCAAAAAGTCTGTCGCAATCTTCGCTCATCGCAAAGCAACAGAAAGCCCAACATGAGCGTATATGCCAGAGAGAAATATTTCACGTATTTCAGCATTCCGCCGTAACAAAAATCCATTACTGTAATGTTCACGCTGACTGCAAACAACATGGCCGCGCCCAAGGTTGCAGTCCGGCGGAACAGTAGTAGCATTGCGGGGACTGCTTCACAAAGCCCAAGGAATCGACCATAAACCGGCGAGTAACCGTAGAACCAAAAGACCAACTGCCCTCCATCGATGGTCTTTGAATCCAGCACCCGGTCATCATGGAAGAACTGCCCGCCCAGAAGCTTGACGAGTCCATAGCCAAGAAAGATTAGACAAAGAAGGATTCTGAGGATGAAGATCGTCCGAGAAAGTATGAGCCTTTTTCGATCCATGACACGTTTCCTATGACGAAGAGATGAGCAACTTGTTTGGGGATACCTTGAAGCTACGAACTTAGACGTGAAGATCTGGAGGGAATTAAGGCTCAGCTAAAAATATTGTTGTAGGGAGTGAATCGACACGTACCCGTTGTACTATCTGCGGTGATCGTCATGAATTCCCGCGCGGGACCTATCCCAATTGTCGCAAGAGCTAAGAGACGTAAATCAGCGGTTTTGTTTGAGGAAGCACCGAGCCTATCTCGACCGCCTGTACACCCGCCTGAAGAAGAGCCGCCAGTAAAGAAGAAGAGTGTTCGCGAGACACGGAGAGCAAAAGTCCTCCGGCGGTTTGAGGATCGAACAGGATGGTCTTCCGGGCTTCAGGAATACGATCTTCGGGAATGCCATCAGCATAGCCAACAACGCATTCGGCAAATTCGCAGTTGGCCTTTAGCCCACCGGGAATATATCCGGCGAGAACACAGTCGAGAGCGCCATCCAACAGCGGGATTTTCTGTGCAGCGATATGCAGGCTAACGCCGCTGCCCAACGCCATCTCACGCGCATGGCCTATCAGGCCAAATCCAGTAACGTCGGTGGCCGCATGGATACTGAAATTTCCCGACGTAGCCACTTCCGCGGTTCGAGCATTCAAGGTAGTCATGGCTTTGGTGGCGGAGTCGATCCAGGCCGGTTCAGCGACTCCCCGTTTGATCGCCGTAGAGATTACTCCTGTGCCAATCGGCTTAGTCAAGATCAGGATGTCGCCCGCCCGCGCCCCAGAATTCGTCCATATACGATCGGGATGGACCATGCCCGTAACCGAGTAGCCAAACTTAATCTCGGGATCGCGAACGCTATGCCCGCCGATCACGGTACAACCGGCCTCGATCATTTTCGAAAGACCGCCGGCGAGAATCTGCTGCAGGATTGCGGGATCTTCTTTTTCGGGGAAACAAACCATCGCCAAAGAACTTAGGGGCTTGCCGCCCATCGCATAGACATCGCTTAGCGAGTTCGTGGCCGCAATCTGCCCGAACGTATAGGGATCGTCCACGATCGGCGTAAAGAAGTCGACAGTCTGAACCAGGGCTTGATCGGCCGAAATTTTATACACTCCGGCGTCGTCGGCTTTATCGAAGCCAACAAGAACATTAGGATCCTGCTGCCGGGCTAATTTCCCAAGCACCGCGTCCAGCACCGCCGGACTTAGCTTGCTCGCTCAACCCGCCGCTTTTGCATTCTCCGTAAGCCGGTATGTTTTCGTCTCTGCCATATAAAAGAAATTCAACTCTCAACAGGCATCAATAGGCGGCGCTCACCACTTTCACCTGGGGCAACTGCCCATCCCAATCGTTGCTGATGTGCTCCAACGCTAAGCGGAAGTCACGCACTTGTCCAGCAGCCAGCGGAGCGCGATCCAATGAACCATAGTCCATATAGGGAGTGCTGGAGATTAGGACCAGAAGCGGAGTGACTTCCTTCTGGACGACTTCCCCCAAGGTGTTCTTGAACACGATCTCCATGCGCGCGCCGGTCACTTTGCGGTCACCTGTGTTGGCGACCCTGCCCTCAACATAGGTTACAGAGCCGCCGGCAAAGTTTTCGGCCGTCGCCATGTGTAAACCGCCGACCTCCAGCTTCTGGAGATACGGATCAACCTGGCCGGACTTATCCCCACCGCCGCGGCCCAGCAAGGCAAACGCCGCGATCAACACGACCACCAGGCCCACGCCAATGGCCATGGGCGCCCAATTCCTTTCACCTTCCGGTTGGCGGCCTGTGTAGCCAAAAGGGGCTTCCGCAGGGGATTGGGTCTTTTCCGTATCAGTCATGAGCAAATTCTACTACCCGAACGTAATTCACAGCAGCGCTACGCAAACCGTTATTTATTCCTGAAAGGGGCTACCCTTCATGGCCATTTCCCGGTCACCCATAGCCGATCAGGCAAAATCATAGACAAAGTCTTTACACTTGGCAGCCAACTCTGGCAGGCAATCGGAAAATCCTTCGTGCTACACTTCGGGCATCGACCACAGGATTTGTTCGTTACTTCATGAAGATTTCATGGCTGATTTATCTGGGAACCGCGGCCCTGCTAGCAGCAACCGGCTGCGCCGTTCCCGGCGCACCTTTGCCGCCCTCACTCAATCTTCCCAAACCGGTGCATGACTTACACGCGGTTCGCAAGGGAGCTACGGCCAACCTCTCCTGGTCCACGCCAGACGAAACGACGGATGGCGATTTTATCCGGAAGCCAGGCAAGATGATTGTGAATCGCAGGCTCCAGAGTAACCAGAACGACCGGGCTGACACAACATTCCGAGCTATAGATCAGCCGTTACCGCCACCACTCAAGGACGGCCCCACGCGGCCAGCAACTTTCACCGACGATCTGAGCAGCCTGCTTCACTCCAACTCTCCAGCATTCAGCTCCCCAGCATCCGGCTCCCCTGCGGATTTTGCCGTGTATTCCGTGGAAGCCGCCAATGGCTCCGGAAAATCTGCCGGCAAGTCCAATCAGGTGCTCATTCCGCTTGTGCCCACTCTACCCGCTCCCGCGGCTCTGCAGGTGAGCGCAGTTCCCCAGGGAATCAGCATTTCCTGGCAGGCGGAGAGCCTTCCGCAAAATGCGACACATTTCAGTGTGGAATATGCCTATAAAATCACGCGCCGCCAGGAGGGCGCCAAACAAGCGACGCAACTTCAGCAGATCAGCGCCAACAACGAGAATTTCCAGTACATCGACACCACCATCGAATGGCAAAAGCACTATCAGTATTGGGTAACGCCGGTTACTCTCTGGCAGCAGGCAAGCGGCAAGGAATCAAAGGGACAGGTTGAAGGCGACGATTCGCCTATCGTCTCCGTGTACGCGGACGACGTGTTTCCGCCGGCTGTCCCCTCCGGCTTGCAAGCAGTATTTTCGGGAATTGCAGAAGAACCCTTTGTCGATCTCACATGGACTGCCAATAGCGAGGCCGATCTGGATGGCTACCAGGTTTACCGCCATACCGAAGGGGCTCCACCCGCAAGAATTACGACAGCCCCGGTAAAGCCCCCCGCATTCCGCGATACCAAGACCGAGAAGGGAAAGAAGTACTTTTATTCCGTCTCTGCCGTTGACCAGCGCGGTAATGAAAGCGGCAAGTCAACAGAAGCATCTGAATCGATTCCGAAAGACTAAAATGGAGATTCGCTAAAGCGTCCGCCACTCCGGGGCCGTGGCAGTTCATCTCCTGCTTCTCTTGAACGCCACCTTTCTTGGACCGTAAGCAATGCCTGGTCCGCGGGGCCAAGTGAAGGAATTGCGATCAAGCGTCCGTACGCACATGGGTGAATCGTCATTTCCAAGTTACGGTGATTTTCCGCCATACTTTCACCGGCGAATGCGCCTGCTACACCAGGTTCTTGCACCTCCGCCAACGAAGCGCCTCGTAGGTTGATGCCGTCCATGGCTCCCCAGGTATAGTCGATTCCCGCGCGCATACCGCTAAAGCTTTTGGCATAAATGCGCAAAATTGTTGCCGCTCCAAAACCTTTACCCTGCCTGATCAGGCTCCAATTGTGCGCGAGATTACCGCGATACGCGCCAATATAAAAACCCCTGCCCCGCGCCAAAGCCCCTGCCCCACCGGTATTTGCCCCGGCTTGGCCCGGATCGAATTTGTCCGGGACAATCCGCCGTGCATCCAGGAGCCCGCACCCATGAAACCCAATCAAACTGTATCCGCTAGCAATGAGCCTCTGATGCGCCGTCTGAATCGTGGGTGCGTGGCCTGCCAGCATGTTGAGGGTCTCTGCTGCCGAAAACATCGTGTAATGCCTCCTTCGGCAGATTCTTCGAAGTTCACGCGAGAACCCTGCCTCCAGGGCTTATGAACGCAGTTGATGCGGAGATTCCTTTGCCCTAAAACGACTATTGGCTGCGAGCGGCGGAGATCGGCACGATGGAAACCGAATACTGGCCTTGTTCCTCGATTCTCACTGCCTGGGAGTCTTTTTCATAGGGTCTGAAGAGATCGGGGTTGTTCACCATCTCCTCGAGGTTGATATCTTCCCAAGCCAGCAGACGGTAACTTCCAGGCGGAAGCCCATCCAGGGAAAACTTACCGTTGCCATCCGCTCTGGTCCTGCGAATCAAATCAGAATCTATTTGCGTAGAGCCCTCCGGAAGCAACGCTATGTAACTGCCTCTGACCGCCTCATTGCGGCTGTTGAAAGCAAGTCCGTCGATGCGGCCGGCTCCGGGGCTAATCAGAAGCTCCAGATCCACGCCATCGCCGCCAATCACGAGATCGTTTTGCGGCACATCCTGACCGGCAATCAAAACGGATTTCAGGTAGTAATCCGCGGGCAAGCCAAGAACTCTCACACGATAATGATCGCCCGGCTGTAATTTGCCCGTGAACTTTAGATCGGAGGTGTTCGCGCTCACACGGAACACGTCATCCGCATTGAAAAAAGCTCCCGATCTGCTGCCGATTGCCGCAAACTCAACCGACAGGTGAGCCCTGGCCGCTTTGCCGTCGGTGGTACGTATATGTCCCCTCACCTCAAAGTGCGGCATGGCGACAAGCTCCAGATTGCGGACTCCCCCGTTTCCAACCCGGACCATTTGCTCGCCAGTGTATGGATTATCGCCTTCAGAAAATGTCGCTCTCAGCGTATATAGCCCGGGGCTAACGTTTTCGATAAGAAACCCTTCCGGATGTACGGAAACCTGAGCGTTATGTATGGCAGCCGCGGTAAACCTACCCTGATAGATTTCTATACTGGGCTTTGCGGACGGCATTCCTGTAATGCCGTTGAGAATGCGGCCTTGAATGGAAACTCCGGGCACTCCATTCAGGGCGAAATCCACTTCGGACTCGTCGCCCGCATGCACTTCTACTTTCTGCGCCTGGAGAATGTCAGGGGTATCGGGAAAAAAGACATCGGCGTAGGCCAGCTCCGGTTCCAACCGATTTACTTTGGTGTTTCCAAAGGCGCTTGTCCATTCCCTATGCGCGTCGTAATCGGCCATGAGAAAGTAGCTACCAGGACGCACGCCGGAGATACGATACTCACCGCGATCATCCGTAACGCCATGGGCAATCGCATTCAGCCGAGGCTGCCCACGAAAATAGTCGAGCCCATAAACAGAGATTGCAACATGCTGCATAGGATCGTTGTGCTGCTCAACGACCCTCCCTTTGAGGACAGCAAGCGGAAGGAGCCGAATCAACGTGCCGCTGGAGCGCCGGCCCTCCGATACATCGATGGTAGCTTGATAGAAAAGATGTTCGTCGGTGAAAAATCCCTCTTTGGATGCGGAAAGGCGATACGTCCCGGGATCGATGTTCCTCAGAAGAAACCGGCCGGCATCGTCGGTGCTCACTACTTCCGGTGGTTGATTCTTTCCCACAAAGTTGAGAAATACCTTCGCCCTCGGAAGAGGACGGCCACCCATCGCGCTAACTACCGTACCCTCAACAATCGCGCCGTCAAAGGGCGCCACACTACACGACGCAGGAACGCTCTTTATAACGAGCGCACAAAAAAGAAGAGTTCCAACCAGGGCCGTCAACCTCATGGTTCTCCTTTCGGCTGCAACGCCGAATTTCACACGCCGTTCGTGGCGGTCCATCGTATGCTTCGTGGCGCCGTTTGCCGTACTTCAGATGATCCTCAAGTCGTCAGGTCCTGCTGTAACGATTGCGTTTCTTGTCGGCGTGGCGCTCTAAAGCCAACTGAATCAAACGTTCGATCAACTCGGGGTACTCCATTCCTGAAGCCGCCCATAGCTTGGGGTACATGCTAATGGAGGTAAAACCCGGCATCGTGTTGATTTCATTCACATAAATCTTCTCGGTCTTCGGATCCATCAGGAAATCGACCCGCGCCAGCCCGGAGCAATCCACAGCCTGGAACGCCGCGACAGCCATTTCTTGCAACTCCTTCATCTGCTTTTTAGTGATGTGCGCGGGAATCAATAGCTCGGAGCCCTCGTCAAGGTATTTCGCCGTGTAGTCGTAAAACTCGGCGGCAGGAACGATTTCTCCAGCAATCGAGGATTGCGGCTCGTCGTTTCCAAGTACAGAACATTCCAGTTCGCGAGCCTTCTGTTTTTTGCCGCCAACACCCTGCTCGATGACGATCTTGCGGTCAAAATCCGCCGCCATTTTGATGGCAGGGCCCAACTCCTCCCGATCGTGCGCCTTGGAGATTCCGACGGAAGAACCAAGGTTTGCCGGCTTGACGAAGAGCGGATATTTCAACTTGCTCTCCACACGCCGTGTGACTTTCTTGGGATCGGATTCCCATTGGCTCCGCATGATGGTAACGTGCTTCACGATCGGCAGCCTGGCCGCGGCAAACAGACGCTTCATCACGTCCTTATCCATTCCAGCCGCCGAACCCAGCACTCCAGCGCCTACGTAAGGGATATCTGCAAGTTCCAGCAATCCCTGAATCGTGCCATCCTCTCCAAAGGTGCCATGTAGCACGGGAAAAATGACATCTACACTCACTCCATGACCGGCAGTAGCGGCACTTTCAAACGGCTCGAGCGCGCCGGACTGGGGTACCGGAGGCACGATCACGGTTTCCCCCTTGGCCAGTACCGCGGCTGCGGAGGTCGCTTGCGGGTCTCCGGCACGCAAGGGCTTGCCTTGGCCCTCGTTCGGCACTCCTTTACCCAGCAATTCCGTGTTCAACACTTCTCCGCGAAGCAGTTTCTCGGCATCGGAGGGGCTTACCCAGCGGCCCTCTTTCGTAATACCGATAGGCACAACTTCATATTTTTGCGGATCAATTGCCTTGAGAACCGAGGCTGCCGAAAGCAGGGAAATCTCGTGCTCGCCGCTACGGCCACCAAAGAGAACGCCAATTCTGAGTTTGCTCATGAGGGATATAGCGAATATAGAATGAACTCGCGTTCCTGAGCAAAAATTCCCTCAATTCGCCGGTTGAATCAAAAACCGGCTGGCCCCGCGGCACCCAAGCTATTCCCTAGATCTATATCGAAGACCAAAGGCCAAAACCCGATTCGGCATGAAATCCAAGGGTTGGCGGGAGAGCACGCGCCTCCGTGAATGTTCGAAATATTCCCTGGAAAAAGGGCCTACTTTTCGCATTGCGTGTCTTTTGCGAGAAAAATCCGGGCTATCCGCCAAGGGCAGTCTTAATCATCTCGCTCACCACTTTGCCTTCGACACGGGCGCCGAGGGCCTCAAGACGGGCCATGACATTTTTTCTGACGCCACCCATATCCTTCATCGTCGGCGATCCCATCTCCGCAATGGTTGCCTGGATGGCCGCGGCGATGTCTCCCTCACTCAATGCCTTGGGCAGATAACCCTCAATGAGAGTGATTTCAGCGGCTTCTTTTTCCGCCAGTTCCTGACGGCCGCCCTTCTGGAACTGCTCGATTGAATCCTTGCGCTGCTTGATCAGAGTGCTTAGGATCTGCTGCTCTTCCTTTTCATCCAAAGGCGCGCGCTTGTCGATCTCTTTGTTCTTGAGCGCAGCCTTCACCATACGCAGTGTGGAAAGACGCAGCTCATCGCGGCTGCGCATCGCATCCACAATGTCTTTTTGCACTTGCTCGCTAATGCCCATGTTGGTTGTTCCTAAAGTTTGTCCTATTCGATAAGCTGCACCAAATTATATGCGCTCCATGGAAATGCCATTCCTGGGAAATACACCCTTTCATCCTCATCTTTCATTGCGGTAACTGAAAGGCGATAAATTTTTCCGCGCCGCGCCATTCGTTTTTTCTATGACCAAAGACCATAGGGCTATGAGTAGAATGGCTGCATGCGTTGCCGTTCTTCGCACTACGCTTCACTCCCGATCCGCTTCAGTCGATCGCGATCGTAAAGCCGGTATTGGCCCAGGTAATTCCCTTCGGGCCATCTCCAATCCTGGCTCCTGAGAATTTTTCAATTTCTCAGCCTTCTTAAGACAGAACCAAAACTAACCGATCCCATACCTCGGAGGAATGAATTTCATGATCCGCAAAAATCGTCTTTTTACGCCCGGTCCTACTCAACTCCTTCCCGCCGCACAGCTTGCAATGGCGGCGGCTACCATGCACCACCGCACGGCGGAGTTCCGCAATCTCTATCTCAAAGTCCTGGCCGACCTGAAGGTGTTTGTCGGCACGCAGAACGACGTGGTCTTGCTTACCGCCTCGGGAACCGGAGCCATGGAGGCGGCTGTCACCAACCTGACTTCTCCGGGCGACAAGGTGCTAGTGGCTTCCGCAGGGAAGTTTGGCGAGCGATGGGAGTCTCTGGCCAAAGCTTATGGCTGCCAGGTCGATTCCATCCGCGCACCTTATGGGGAAACAGTTTCGGCGGCAGAGGTCAAAGAGAAGCTAAAACCGGAACATACCGTGCTTTACCTGCAAGCAACCGAAAGTTCCACCGGCGCCCGCCACGACATTGAGGGAATTGCGCGCGTGCTTAAAGGGACCTCCACGCTGTTGGTTGTGGATGCCATCACCGGTTTGGGCACCACCAAATTTCATGTGGATGAATGGGGCATTGACATCATCATTGGCGGATCGCAAAAAGCGGTCATGGTGCCTCCGGGATTGGCGTACTGCGCCGTAAGCGCGCGCGCCTGGGAGCGAATGGAGACGACGAAGAATCCACGCTACTACTTCGATCTGCGCAAAGAGCGCAAGAATGGCGCAAAAGGCGAATCATCGTATACTCCATCGACGGCCTTGATAGCCGCGCTATCCGCCGCGCTGGACTATATTCGCGAACAGGGTGATGGGGATCTCGCAGCAGGCCGCGACCTTCTCATCGAAAACGCCGAAATTGCCGCCCTCATGACCCGCGAGGCAGTCGAAGCCTTAGGCCTCAAATTGTTTGCGCCTGGCTCGCCTGCTTCCGCCTTAACCGCGATTGCTTCTCCTGGCGGAATCGACTCTAGCCTGATCGTAAAAGCCTTCCGCAACCGCTTTGGAGCCGTGATCGCCAACGGCCAGGGAGAGATGAAAGGCCAGTTGTTCCGGATTGCCCACCTCGGCTTCTACGACTACCTGGACACCATCTCGATTATCGGCGCGCTGGAACATGTACTGGCAGAAACCGGAACCAAAGTAAAACTCGGCACAGGTGTAACCGCAGCCCAGCTTGCGTATGCGGAGTCCTTTGCCAAAGCCAACGCAGTCATCGCCTGAGGAGGCGCCAATGAAGATTGTTATTGCCGAAAAGGTCGCTTCCAATGCGGTCCAGCTCCTGAAGGCCGAGCAGGACTGGACAGTGATTACCCATGAGCAGGTGAACGGAAATCTCGCCGCCCTTCTCTCCGAGGCAGACGCGCTGATTGTGCGCTCCGCCGTGAATGTAACCCCGGACACATTGCGTGGCGCCGACAAACTCCGCGTGATTGGCCGGGCCGGCGTTGGCGTAGACAACATCGACCTGGACGCCGCAACCAAGGCCGGTATCGCCGTGATGAATACTCCGGGAGCCAATGCCGTGGCCGTAGCCGAACACACCCTGGCTCTCATGCTCGGGCTGGCGCGGTTTATTCCACGCGCTGACGCGACCACCAAGGCGGGCAAATGGGAAAAGAAGTCGCTTCAAGGTACAGAGCTTCGCGGAAAAACCCTGGGAATCGTAGGCCTGGGCCGGATCGGATTGGAAGTGGCTAAACGAGCCAGGGCGTTTGAAATGACCATCGTGGCCCATGACCCGTATGTTTCGGCTTCGGTGGCGCGCGAGCACCAGATCCGCCTGGCGGAACTGGATGAGGTCTACGCGGCCTCCGACTACTTGAGCCTGCACGTTGGCCTGACGCCGCAAACCACAGGGATGATCAACGAAAACTCCATCACAAAGATGAAGCCGGGAATCCGGATCATCAACTGTGCCCGGGGCGAATTGGTGGACGACGCCGCACTGGCGCACGCCCTCGCGGAAAAACGCGTCGCGGCAGCGGCCCTGGATGTATTTACAAATGAGCCGCCAAAGAACTCGCCGCTCCTGGCGCTTGAAAACGTAATTCTGACCCCGCACATTGCCGGTTCAACCAATGAAGCACAGGATGCGGTTGGCGTGCAGATTGCCGGGCAGGTACTCGAGTACCTGAAACGAGGCGTGATTCAAAACGCGGTGAACATGCCTTCCATCGACCATGAGCAATATTCGCTGATGCGGCCCTACATTGCCTTGGCCGAGAAGCTCGGAGGATTTCTTTCTGACATAGCCTCCGGCTCGGTTCAGGAAATCTTCATTCGTTATGAAGGCGATCTCACCGAATGGAAAACGGAGCTGATTCGCAATGCCGCCATTCAAGGCATTCTGAATCGCCGGCTCGCGGAGCGCGCTAACGTGGTGAACGCGGCGGCGATTGCCCAGGAGCGCGGCATTCCAGTCCACGAAAAACGGCAGCAAAAGAGCCCCGATGGCGGAACAGGAAACAGGCTTTCCCTGGTGTTGAAGACCTCATCGGGCGAGAGCGAGGTGCGAGGAGCCGTGATTCATGGCGAGTCCTCGAGACTGCTGGGCGTAGATGCCATTGACATCGAGGTGCCGCTCGAAGGAAGACTGATCTACCTGCGCAATCGCGATGTCCCCGGCGTTGTAGGAAAGATAGGCACCATTCTCGGACACCACAACATCAATATTGGGAACTTTGCTTTGGGCCGAAATTCCACGAATGGGAAGGCCGAGGCGGTGGGGGTTGTCCAAATCGACAGCGCACCCTCGGAGGATGCGCTGAAGGAGATTCAACAATTGACAGAGGTGCAGGAGGCCAAGGCCATCCAGCTTTAGAATGCGGCGACCAGCGAGCGGAAACGTACTTAGTGAATATGGGGACTTTGTGCGTTTCCGTGCGCGCGCGGACGGACATCCTTGGCAACTTTCACGGTGAAATCAACCGGCAATTTCTTGGGCGGATAGCAGGAGTTGTTATCGCACGCCTGGTACATTAACTCCCCATGCACCGTATAGGGTCCCGGCGTAGCACTCGACTGCGCGATCACCTTGGCCTTCACGGTAACATCTCCGGAATAAACGCTCAGTTTGCTATCGGGATCGAAGGGAAAGCTAAGCAACGAACCGGCAGGATACTGCAACCGCGCAATGATCAGCTCGCTCGGCGGAGAAAAATGAAGCTCAGTGGGCTTCAGCTCCGGAATGGTGGGCTGATTCGAGTTGATGTGAAATCCCTGTTGCACGTGCAGCGTGAACTCCACTTCCGAGTTCTGACCGGGCTTTACAACCACCGTGGAAACCGGTTCTACGGAGACGCGGCTGGGAGTCGATACCGAACTAGAGCTTTGCGCAAACGACGCCAAGCTCAAAGCCAAACAGAGAACGGGAAAGATCCATGCCTTTTTTGTCATGATCACAACGAAGCCATATTGGATTTGTCTTTAGCCTTGTTCTTGTCCTTGTCTTTATCCAAGGAGGCCGTGCCTTCTCCACCCAGAGCTTTCTTGATGTTATCCACAATCACGCTCTCGCTTACCAGGCCCATCGCACGATCCACCACTTTGCCACTACGATCGACAAAAAAACTGGTTGGGAGGCCATCCACACCGCCATATTGATCGGCTACCTTTTCCGTGCCCATCAGGATCGGATAATTGACTCCCATCTTCTTGGCGAACTCACCGATGGTCTTTTCGTCGGTATCGTCCATGGCTACGCCCACGATCTGCAGGCCCTGCGGGCCATACTGCTTCTGCAGCTCCACGAACCAGGGCATCTCCAACTTGCATGGCTCACACCACGTCGCCCAAAAATTCACCAGGACGCCTTTGCCCCGCAACTCGGAAAGCTTCATGCTCTTGTCCGGCTGGCCAAGCACTTTCAACTCAAAATCAGGCGCGACAGAGCCCTTATAATTGCCGACACTCAAATGACCGCCGGTGCTTGCCATCGCTCCGCGCTTGGACGCGGACTTACCCACAAAGAGGAGCCCCGCAACTACCACCACTACGAGACCTACAAATCCTATAGTACGGTTCATTGAAACCTCACATTGTAAAGCGATTGAGGAAGCCGAGTTTGCTGGAAAGCCAGGTGAAGTGCCCCGAGAGGATTAACGCGCCAATGGCGATGAGAAGCACACCGCTGAATTTCTCCACCAAGCTCAAGTGCTTGCGGAAGGTGCCATAGAACCTGAGAAAGCGATCGATGCCCAGGGAGGTCAGTAGAAACGGCACTGCCAGACCGAGCGAATAGACACAGAGCAGCACAATTCCTCTGCTCACGGTCTCGGAGGTAGCCGCCATCCCGAGGATACCCCCGAGGATCGGACCGATGCAGGGGGTCCATCCAAACGCAAAGGCAAATCCGACGAAAAATGCCGCGATGGGGGATTTGCCGCCTTCCACGTTGTGCATCCGCTTATCGGCATACAAGGCCTTGATCTTGAAGACTCCGAGCAGGTGCAGCCCGAAAATAATAATGATGACTCCGGCCACCCAAGTCAGATATCTCTTGTAATCGTGAGCAAGCTGGCCAAGACCAGTTGCCACGGCTCCAAGAATCACGAATACCACGCTAAATCCCAGAATAAACAGGACAGAGTGAAGCATCACAGTACGCATCAGGCGACGGTCGGCTGACTGTAGCTGCTCCACGCTCGCCCCCGAGATCAATGAGACGTATCCGGGGACAAGAGGCAGGACACACGGCGAAAGGAACGACACTAAACCGGCAATAAATGCGGCAATCATGAAGGCTCTTCCGTTCTATTGTAATTGGCCCGCAACATTCTATACAGCGGAATCCCGAAATGAAAAGGCGTTCACCCAAAAGCGACGGAACGATGGAGCGACGGATCGCCCACTCTTAGAACGGACGTGAGAAAGAAACGGATTTCGGGTAGGAGAAAATTGTGCGGCCGGCAAAAAGAGAGGGATCGAGTGCTGCTGTTCACCTCGCGTGATGAATCTTCCGCTGTCTTAATCTTCTGAGACGCAATCGAGCATTGCTTTTTCAAGTAACGCAATTTCGGCAACCCAGTTTCAGCAACCCCACCAAAAACAACAAAGCCGGCGCGCTGGCCGGCCTGGTTCCAATAAAGGCTGGGGATACCCGCTTACTTCTTCTTCGGTGGGACGATTTGGTCTTTTGCAGCTTTGGCGACGCGGAATTTCACCACTTTCTTCGCTGCAATCTTAATGGCTTCGCCGGTCTGCGGGTTGCGGCCCATGCGCGCCTTGCGGTTGGAGAGCACGAGGCGTCCGATGCCATGAATCACAAATACACCGTTCTTCTTGGTCTCGGCAATTGCGAGAGCCGCCAGGTGTTCCAGGACCGCCGAAGCGTTCTTATTGTTGATTCCCGCCTTGTCCGCCAAGTGCCGGGTCACCGCCGTCTTGGTTAAGTGTTTGCCAGTTGCCATCGTTCCTCCTTGAAATGTGGGTGTTTTATACCACTCGTTCCGTATATTACATGAGTAGCGTTTCCATGCAAGCTTTTTTGCCGCATTTTACGCGGGTTTTTTGAACGAGAGCTGTGGAAAACAGCGCCAATAGCGGAGATTCGGCGGGGTCGAGACGCTTCCCTCGGCTGCCTGCGTCATTGTGTCCTGTAAAAGCTGAGCATCGCATCACCCTGACGCAACGTGCGCCGCCGCTGGAGAGCGCCAAACGCGTCTCCAGGATCGAAATGCTTGTCGTGCTCCGCAATCACCAGGCTCTCAGGAGTCAGCAGCGGCGATTGCGCGAGAAGGTTCAAGATTTGCTCATAGTCTCCCATCTTCCGATAAGGTGGATCGAGATAACAAAAGTCGCAGGATATTTCGCGGGATTCCAATCTCCGAAGGGCCACCGCCGCCTCCCGCTCCATGATCTCGGCTTCTTCTTCCCCAATTTTCAAAGCTGCGAGATTTTCGCGGATCGCGCGGGCCGCCCGCGGCGAGGACTCGACAAAGTACGCCATCCGCGCGCCCCGGCTGATCGCTTCGATTCCAATTGCGCCCGTTCCCGCAAACAGATCCAGCCAGACAGAGCCGGGAACGGAAAACGAGACCACGCTGAAGAGAGTCTCGCGCAGGCGATCGGAGGTGGGCCGCGTGTCCGTACCGGGCGGCGCGAGCAGCTTCCGGCTCTTGTATTTACCCGCTATCACACGCACGTAACCCGATCCCTCCTACCGGACATCTAATTTAATGTATAGAATCAGTCTTGCCGATTTCCTACGATTTGGTTACGAAACTTTGATTGCTCAACCTATTGATTGCTGAATAATGAGAAGCGGGTCAATTTTTGCCGGCAGGTTCTTTGGCGTCGAGATACGAATCCACCTGACGTTTTTCTTTCTGCTGCTATTCGTGCTCTGGATCGACTCCTCCCATTCAGGCACCATCGACGCAAGCCGGGTGTTGGGCCTCGTGGCGATCATCTTTGCATCGGTGCTCGTGCATGAGTTCGGCCATGTAGTAGCAGCTGGCCGATTGGGGGTAAACATCCGCGGTGTGATGCTGTTGCCCATCGGCGGCATGGCGGTTGCCGATCCCCATGAGCATTTTGAGAGCGGAAAAAATGCCGTCAAAGAAACGCGGATTTCGTTCGCCGGACCTGCGGTAAGCGCCGCATTGGCGCTGTTTTCCGGCGCAATGCTGCTTCAGTACCAGCCCCTTTCCGCTCTTTGGGTTAAGCCATTTCTAACCACTCACGACTTGCCTCGTAGCTTCTTTTGGGTAAACGTCTTCCTTTTTGCGCTGAATTTGTTACCGGCATTTCCGCTGGACGGAGGCCGGGTGCTGCGGGCGTGGCTGGCGCGCAGGATCGAATTTCAAAAAGCCACACGGCAGGCTGTCACCATTGGCCACATCTTTGCGGCGCTGTTCATGCTCGTAGGCACCCTTTGGACCCCGTGGCTTACCCTAACCGGGCTTTTCATGTTCATGGCGGCGCAGATCGAAGAGCGCACGGTCCTCTTCCAGTCGGTTGTGGAGACGGTCCAAATCGACGACATCATGCTTCGCGAGTTTTCCACGCTCTCGCCCGCAGACACACTAGAAGACGCCTTGGACAAAGCCGTGCACAGCCTGCAGGACGATTTTCCGGTGGTGCGCGGCGGAGACCTGGTCGGCGTGATCAATCGGCACACCATCGTGGATCAACTTCGCAAAGAGGGCAACGGCTACGTCCAGGGAGCCATGAACAGGGCATTTGAGATCGCGGCTCGCACGGAGTCTTTATCTTCGGCCTTTCGCAAGCTCACCGCTCGCGGCTTGACCCTGATTCCGGTTGTAGACCAGGAGAGGCTCGTCGGCATTGTGACCCTGCAAAACCTCATGCACAGCATGGGCCTACTGGCTGAATCGCGGCGCCTGCGCCGGCAGATGGAAGAAACGCAGATCTAGCCCGGGGTCTCCGGGTGGCTCCAGCCCGCTCCTTTGGAGTTCGTTGTTTCAGCGGTGTACACTCTGATTTCACTTCTTACCGCCGGGGTGTTCTCCGTGAAGCATAGATTGTCTCTCATTCTGCTCGCCACGACTCTGTGCGCCGCAGCCGCGGCCCAGCAGCTTACGATTCAATCCATTTATTCCGCGGGACCGTTGAATGCCCCTCTCCCGGACACGATCAAGTGGAGCCCAGATGGCGCCAAGGTTTCCTATATCGTGCGCGGAGAGCAGGGCGAGCCGCAGCTTTATTCCATCGACATAGCAACCGGCAAACCGGCATTGCTGGTGGGTTCCGATAAGCTCGCATCTCTGGCGCCGCCGCTCGCGAAGATCGGCGACGAGCGCGAGCAGGAGCGACGTGCACGCTATTCCGTCGCCGGTTACCACTGGGCTCCGGACTCCAAGCACATTCTCTTCGATGCCAACGGGCAGATCTGGCTCTACTCCCTGGAGAACGGCACCGCCATCGCCATGAGCGCTTCGGCAGACCCGGTCGGCGATCCGAAGTTTTCGCCCGATGGCTCACGGTTGGCTTACATTCGCAATCACAACCTTTATGCGCGGCCAGTCAAAGGCGGGGACGAGGTCGTGCTTACCCGCGATAAAGACGAAAACATCCTGAACGGCGAGGTTGACTGGGTTTACGCAGAGGAGTTGGACGTACGCAGCAACTACTTCTGGTCGCCGGACGGCGTTAAGATCGCATTCCTTCGCATGGACGAAGCGCAGGTTCCCACCTACCCGATTGAGGATTTCATCCCGACGCACCCCACAGTGTCCCAGGAGAAATATCCAAAGGTGGGCGACCACAACCCCGAAGTTCAGGTCGGCGTGTTGAACGCTCGGGGCGGCGGATTGAAATGGATTCATCTGACCGACGACAAGGACGTTTATGTTCCCCGCTTCGGATGGGTCCGCCCCGGCCTGCTGTGGGCCATGGTGCTGAACCGCAAGCAGAACCAGCTTGATCTTTATTTCGTGGATACTTCGAATGGAAAGTCGAGACGGGTGCTCAGCGAGACCAGCGATACATGGATCGACGTTGACGACAATTTTGCCATCCTGAAATCAAGCGACAAATTCATCTGGTCAAGCTGGCGCGACGGACACACTCATCTTTATCTTTATTCATTCGACAAAGACAAGCCCCTTGCCGCCGATGCCCGCCTTGAGAACCAGATCACCAAAGGCGACTTCGAGGTCTTCAGCATCGAGGCTCTGGATGACGCCTCCAACACGGTGTACGTCACCGCCAACGCAGGAGACGATCGCCAGCGTCACCTGTGCTCAGTACGGATCGACGGCAGCGACTTCCAGAACCTGACCAAGTCGCAGCCGGGAACCCACTCCGGCGTGTTTGCGCCCACCGCGAAATATTACGTCGATACTTTCTCCACGCTGATGACGCCTCCGCAGCTTTCATTCTGCCGCACCAACGTGAATTGCGATGTTTTCTGGAAACCGCAGAATCTCGATGCCTATAACCTGGCTGCTCCCCAGTTCGTGGATTTCAAAGCCCAGGACGGTACGCTGCTCCGCGGCAAGCTTTTCTTGCCTGCGGGATCGGCGGGCAAGAAAATTCCTTTGCTGATGAACCCTTATGGCGGGCCTCATGCTCAGACCGTGGTGGATGCCTGGGAAGGTGCAGGATTACTCTTCAACGAGATCCTCTTGCGGGACGGCATCGCGGTCCTGGAAGTGGACAACAGAGGCATGGGAGGCAGAGGCAAGAAATTTACCGGCGCCCTGCTTCGCAACTTCGGCGAGGTTGAGCTGCAGGACCAGTTGGCGGCGTTGGATCAGGCCCTGGCGAGGTTTCCTCAACTGGATGCAAATCGGCTGGGATGGTGGGGCTGGAGCTATGGCGGATTCATGACACTCAATGCCATGACGCATTCCGACCGTTTCAAAGCGGGGGTTGCAGTCGCTCCGGTGACGGATTGGCACGACTATGACAGCATCTACACGGAGCGCTACGAGGGACTGGTGCCCGAGTTCGAATCCGCCTACAAGAAAAATTCCCCAATCAATTTTGCCTCCCACCTCCACGGCCATCTGCTGGAGGTTCACGGCACCAGCGACGACAACGTACACATGCAAAATACGCTGCAAATGGTGAACGCCTTCATCAACTCGGGAAAGCAGTTTGATCTTCTTCTATATCCTCGCAAGACTCACGGCATCGGCGGCCAGGCGGCGCGCGTCCACCTGTTTACGCGGATCCGCGACCACTTCCGCCGTGAGTTGCTGGGGCTGGAACCCGCTGCCGAGGGGAGCGCAGAGTGACGAACCAAACCATTTCCCTTGGTGATTTTGAGCTGGTGTCCATTTCCGATGGGAACTACATCACGGATGGAGGCGCTTTTTTTGGTGTGGTGCCCAAGGTGCTGTGGCAGCGCAAGGTCAAATGCGACGACTTAAACCGGATCGTCGTGGGGCTCAATTCCGTGCTGGTGCGCACGGGCAAGCAAAACATTCTGATTGAGACCGGCATTGGCAATAAGCTGCCGGAAAAACAGAAGAAAATATGGGAGTCGCAGGAAAAACTGCTCGAAAACCTGCATGCCGCGGGACTTGCACCGGAAAACATCGATATCGTCATCAACTCCCATCTGCACTTCGATCACTGCGGCTGGAATACGGTGTACAAAAATGGCGTTGCCGTCGCCACCTTTCCCAAAGCCAAGTACTACGCGCAGGAAGCCGAGTGGAAACATGGCTGCTTGCAGCTTGAACGCGACAAGGTCAGCTATATCAGCGACAATTACGATCCGCTTATCTCCTCCGGCCAGATGCAATTGTTGAATGGCGCGGCGGAGATCGCTCCGGGTATCTCTGTGGCTATCTATCCAGGGCACACACGCAACATGCAAGCGATTTTCATCCGCAGCGGCGGGAAGACTGCCTGCTATATCTCCGACCTGATTCCGACAACGTGGCACCTTGAGCTAACCTGGGTGCTCTCCTACGATCTGTTTCCGCTTGAAACCATTGAGAATCGCAAGAGATATTACGCCAGCGCCATACCCGAAAACTGGCTGACGATCTTTACGCACGACCCGAATATCCCCTGGGCCCATCTAGAGCGCGATGGCAACAAGATAACAGCCAAATCCGTTTAATTTTCCACTCAGGCACGAACGATGTGACCGAGGTGCAGATCGCAAGGGCCCCATTCACAGGACGGCCCTTGCCAGGGCGTGTAACATATTTCGTCCATGCGTTTGCTCATCCTCATCCCGCTCCTGCTTCCCTTGTGCCGAGCGCAAACGCTTCGCTATTCGCCGGTGGAGCGGCCTCTGCTTCTTGAACGGGCGACAGAGATTCCCTCCAGCCATGAGGAACGCCTCCGGAAAATCAAAGAGATGTTTGTCGATGCCGGATGCTCTGGCGACAATTTGAGTGAGCAAACCGTGGATGCGGCGGGAACAACCAACGTAATCTGCCGCCTCGAGGGCGATAGCGACAAAACGATTCTCGTCGGCGCGAATTACGACCAGGAGTCCCCCGAAAACTGGAACGGCGTGTCGCTGCTGCCGAGCCTGTATCAGGCGCTGGAGGCAAAGAGGCGGCGCCACACGTTTCTGTTCGTCGCCTTTGCCAATGAAACAGGGGCCCAGAGCGCCGTATCCGGCTCACGTCTGTTCGCGGGGAAGATGAGCAAGGCGCAAGTGGACCACGCCGCCGCCATGGTGGACCTGCGCGCGCTTGGTTTTTCGCCGACCAAAGTTTGGCTCAGCCACTCCGACAAAGAGTTGGTCAAGGCTCTGGTGGTCGCGATGTATGCTCTGCGATTACCTTTCAGCCAGGTAGAGCTGGATAGCTCGGCGGGCGCCCCGTCCGATGCTTTTGCATCGCTGCGCATTCCGCAGATCACGCTACACTCCCTGACGCGAGAAGCCGTGGAGGATCTGCGCGAGAAGCAAGACCCTCCGGTGCAATTTCGCCCCGATAACTTCTACGACTCCTACCACCTGATCTGCGGATACCTCGTCTATCTCGACGAGACCTTGAAAACCCCAGTGCGAAGAAAGCTGCCCAGACGATAGAGGTCAGATAGAGGTCCAGCCACGAATGTCCCGGCGACTTGATAGGTCATATCGACGAATAAAGCAGCCATAAGCGCCGCCCAGCTTCCTGAGCCAAGTTGGGGTGGTGATACTCCTAAAAAGCTTAGGTCTAGGATAAATTGATTCCACTTGATTTTTGAGACCAATTTTTTTCAGCCCGAAAATCAATGCGAAATCAATCTATATCAAATTCGGCCCTTCCCCATGACCGCATGAAGTCGCCGGTTATACCTGGAATTTGATAGTTCGTATCAATCAGAATGCAGAATGGGCGGGTAGATTCCCTTCCAAAACCCAAATCGATTATTTCGGGGCAGCATTATGCCGCTGGACCACCGAAAAAAGCATATGGTCTGGGGGAGTTCTTCAATATCGGCGTTTCTCCTGCTTCGCGTCCCATTCCCGTAGGACCTGGGCCGCTTCGTCACCGATGCTTACAGCCATAGGAAGACTGCGTTCTGCGGTCGCCAGCGCTAGCTGACTGTAGATGAAGCTGTCATCAAAGCCGGCCTGGGCCGCGTCGAAGCGCGATGCCCCGAAAAATACCGCTCGCAGGCGGCTCCAGTAGATCGCACCCAAACACATGGGACATGGCTCGCAGCTTGAATAGATCTCGCAATCCGTCAGTTGAAAGACGCCTAGATTCGAGCAGGCCAGCCGGATCGCCACCACCTCGGCGTGGGCTGTAGGATCATTCAAAGCTGTCACTGAATTGCCGCCTTCGGCGACAATCTCTCCATTCCGGACGACGACGGCCCCAAAAGGACCGCCCTTCAATGAATTCATGCTTTCCCGGGCGAGAGCAATGGCCCTGCGCATGAACATCTCGTTGGGCGGATGCAGCTTAGAAGATGCAAGACTTTCCTGGGTCATGGATGATTCGTCTTTGGTCTTTACACGGGTCTTTAAACGAAGCCTTCGTCATTGCGCAGCCGGCTGGCCTGCCTGAGCGACAGTCTTCTGGCCTCCGAAGCCTGGCTCATTGATCGAGCGGGTTTCAAGGGAGGGAGCGTATTTCTTCAACACGTCGCCAATTTCGCTGGCCTTACCGATCACAACGAAAACCAGATTGTCCAAGGGGTAGTACTGCTTGATGACCCGCTGCGCATCGGCCATGGTCATGGCGTTGATCTGCGCATAGAAGTTGTTGATTTCGCGCTCATCCAGCCCATACTGCTCCAACTCCGCAATCAGGAAGGCAAGCTGTCCCGATGTCTCGATGGTCGGCGGGAACTGGCCCTGAATATAGTTCTTCGCGGATTTCAGCTCTTCCTCGGTAATGCCCTTCGCATGCAGGCGCTGGAGCACGTCCAATGTTTTGTCGAGCGCCTCTCCGGTAGTGGCGTTCTTGGTGTACGAAGAGATCACAAAAGAACCGCGCACCCGCTTTTCATCGAAGAAGGAATTCGCTCCGTAAGTCAGCCCGGATTTGATTCTCAACTCCGAGTTCAACATGGAGGTAAAGCGGCCTCCAAACAGCGTATTGACCACACGCAGATAGACGCGATCGGCATTGGTGCGGGCCACACCCACATTGCCGATGCGATAGTAAGTCTGGGTCGCATCCGGCTTATCGATCAGCAGAAGCCTGCGTCCGGTAGAGGGAGTTGGCTCCGCCAAATTGATTTTCGGAGACTGACGGGAAGGCCATGCCTCAAACTTCTGGGTGATCAGCTTCTCCATTTCAGCGGAGGAGAAATCGCCAGCTACGGCAAGGATTGTATTGCCAGGGGTATAGAACGCTTCATAGAACCTGGCTGCATCCTCTTGCGTTAGCGCCGCCATCGACTTCTCATCGCCGCCGACTGGCCGTCCGTATGGGTGGCGGTCAAAGAGATAAGCATTAAAGTAAGCGCCTATCACCGCTTGCGGCTGGTCTTTCGCGGCCTTCAGCCCATCCACACGCTGTTTGAGCAGCTTGGAGAATTCATCTTGCGGAAACGACGGCCTGAGCAATGCCTCGCTTAGCAAATCCAGCCCTTCCGCCAGGTCTTTCTTCACAAACTCAGCGGAAACCACGGAATAGTCCGTGTTGACGTTGGTGGTGAACTCACCGCCAATAAAGTCGAGAGCCGTGGAGAACTGCTCAGCCGAACGAGCCTTGGAGCCTTTCCGCAGCAGGCTCGCGGTCATCAAGGCAATGCCTTCTTTGCCTGCTGGATCGGCCGCCGACCCCGCCTTCACGATTACATCGAACGCAATCAGCGGAACGCTATGCTGCTCAAGAAGCAGCACGGTCATTCCATTCTTGAGGCGTACCCGTTTGTAAGCCGGAAGTTTCAACCCGCTGGTCTGAGCTATAGCCGATACAGCGCCTAGAACCACCGAGACGGCAAGAATAAAAGACAGGAGCCTTCGCCTCATTTTGTCTTCTCCCATAAATCTTTATTTTCCCGGCGATCCGGTGACGCCGGTGGCAATCGCCTTTACGAGCGCTTACTGCTTGGCTGTCTCGGTCTTTTCGGGAATCAGCGTAGCAACCGTTCGATTCTTATCGGTGAAATACTTCTTAGCGACCCGCATCAGATCTTCTTTTGTCACTTTGTTGTAGCTATCCACAGCGGTAAAGAGCTTCTGGTAGTCGCCAAAAAACACCTCATAGGTCCCGAGTGTGTTCGCACGTCCGCTGATCGTATTCATCGACCGATAAAATTCAGCGGCCACGATATTCTTGGCCTTTTCAAGCTCGCGATCGGTCACCGGCTCCGTTTTCATACGCTCGAGTTCCTCATAAACGGCCTTCTCCACCGCCTGGGGATCGACTCCCGCCTTCGGCGAGCAGTTAACCGTAAACAGAGTCGGATCGAGTGATGTGCGAATCCCGCCGTTGACGTTGATTGCCAACTGGTCCCGGTCTACCACGCGACGGTACATGCGCGAGCTTTGTCCAGCAAACAGGATCGTTTCCAAAATCGTAATCGGGTAATATTCGGAAGAGGCACTTTCGGGAACGTGATAGCCCATCATCACGATGGGTAGCTGCGCGAACTTCTTGATGACAACGCGTCGCTCGCCGATTTGCTCCGGCTCAAGAGTGGTCACTTTGGGCGGCGGCGCATGAGAAGGAATCGGCTCCAACTTCTTGGCTGCGAGCTGAAAAACTTCTTCCGCTGAAACGTCGCCTACCACCACCATGGTGGCGTTGCTGGGAGAATAGCCAATCTCAAAATGGCGCTTGAGATCGTCCATCGTCCAATTTTCAATATCCACCATCCAACCAACCACCGGCCACTGATAGGGATGGGCGGTAAAAGCAGCCGCCCATAGCTGCTCGCTCAACAGCCGGTTGTTATTGTTCTCAACGCTGGTACGGCGTTCGGACGCCACCACGCCGCGCTCCGAAGCGATCTTGGCCGGATCGAAGCTGAGGTTTTCTATCCGATCGGCCTCAAGATCAAAAATCACATCCAGTGCCGAGCGGGGAAACCAGTCCTGGTACACGGTTACATCGTTGCTGGTATAGGCGTTATTGGCGCCACCAGCGGCCTCCATGGTGCGGTCAAACTCACCCGGGCCATATTTCTTGGCGCCGTTGAACATCATGTGCTCGAAGAAGTGCGAGACGCCCGTGGTTCCCGGCCGCTCGTTGCGCGACCCAATGCGATAGAACGTGTACATAGCGACATTGGGAATCGTGTGATCCTCCTGCACCATTACTTTGAGGCCATTTTTCAGCGTGCGTGTTTTGACCTCAAAGGTCTGCGCATCCGCCGCGATGGCGACGAGGGAGAGAATGGCCAGCGCTGCAAGCCCGCTTCCCCGCTTGGTTCCTATCGTGAATCTCATGAATCCCCCGGTCGTCCTATTGAGTTTTGGGCCAGAATTTTTGTGCGGCCTATTCGATCTTTCCACAAGCTTGGTCTTTTATGTTGAACTGTGAATTGTAAACAAGTGCATCGCAAAGAAGTTCGATCGTTCGGAAGGCCGTTGGCTCCGGCGGAAAGCATTTACTTCTCGGCAACCGCCTTCATGCTTGCCAAGCCTGCTTCAAAGTCCTTTCCAATCCTATTGTCCATGTTGAAGAAGATGCCCATGACCTTCATCATGTACGGACTCCGGCCTTCCATGTCCCAAGTGACCTTGGTAGATTCGCCTTCGCCCTCCAAGTTGAATTCAACCGTATTGTGAGCCTCAAACGGCTTGATGAAATCAAGCTTGATCACAATCTTTGACGATGGCGCGGCCGACATGATTTCCATGCGTCCAGCACCCGCCTTGCTGCCCTCCCATGCATACACAGAGCCCTTGCCGCTGGCTGCGCCATCAAAGGTCCGTTTCATGGCCGGGTCCAGTTTTTCCCACGGCGACCATGATCCCCAATTGTGAAAGTCGCTAATGAGAGGGAATATCCTCTCCGAAGAGGCACGGATATTGGCAGCGCGCTGCACTCGGAAGGTATCGGGCCTGGTGGCTGCCAAGATCAAGAACAAGGCAATCAAAACTGGAAGCGCAACCATGATGATGATGAGCATTGGTTCCTTCAAATCCCTTCTTTCTTGTCCACCTTATCCGAGAATCCTATGCGCATGAGTACGGGCTCGACTCTCAGCCATTGCCCGTTCTGCATCGCCCCCTTTCTACCGCGTTGCCGGGTAGTTTTCAAGCCCTCTTCCTTCAAGCCCTATTTCAATGTTTCGGTCCGCTCCAGTTGGTCCGCGGAGGCGCTTCCTTTGTTCCTTAGCCGATGCCCTTTTTCCTATTGCCCGGCGTCCCCATTCAAAGTTGGAGTCGCAACCTTCGCGGCTGCAATCCCCAAAGGGCGCTCCTCGGACGCAGGCCAGTTCTTGGAAGCGATGAAGGCCCGTATTTGCCGCTCTCTCTCCTGGGACGAGGGGTGCGATTGGAAATATCCTTCGAGGCTTTGGATGGCCACCTGAGAAAATTCCTGATCCGGGGCGCTGGCCTTCAAGACATACTGCTGCTCCAGGTTCTCAAAAACCTGAAACATATGAATTGCGCCCTGCGGCGAATACCCTGCCATTACCGCCAGAGCCGTTCCGTCGCGATCGGCTTCAAGCTCCTGCTCTTTGCTGTAGCCGGCCTGGAAAAGCTCTACCGGAAGCCCGATAAGAACGGAGAGCGCCGAGTTCCGTAGCGCCATCTTTTCATTGCAGTGATAGTGATCGATGTGCTCGGCTTCATGGCCCAGGACGGCTGCAAGCTGGTCCTCTGTCTTCATCAGCTTGAATAGCCCCTCACTAATGAAGATATGGCCTCCGGGCAGGGCAAATGCGTTGACCAGATTCTTGTCGGGGATAAAGTGAACGCGATAGTCCAGCCTGCGGCGAGTGTGAATGGTAACGCGCCGCCCCACGGAAACCATATACTTCTCAATGGCGCGATTGCCTTCATCACTCCAACCGGGTTGCTGAAGATACCGGGAGGCGAGGGCGTCTCCAAGGCTAATTTCTTCCTCGTCTGAAAGCCGGGTGACGCGAGCGGGCACGCGGCTGATTTCGCGCTGGGTCTCAGCCAGCACGTTCAACGCCGCCTCCGGGCCTACGCGGCCCTCGCTCTTGCGGCGCTCACTGTAATAAAGCACGGCTCCGGTGAGCACCACAAATGCAACCACGATCAACCAGCGCTTCATAGGTAGTCGCTCAATGCCTCCCGGTTCCTGCCATAAAGATAACGGACTACTAGCAAGATACCTCCAACGCCTATCAACGTGAGAACACGCGCACTGACGTCTTCGAAGCGCCACACATCCCAAACGACGATCTTCGCAACACAGATCATCAACAATCCCAAGCCGGTCAGGCGATAGCTGCGCTGCTTGGCAAACAGAGCGAGAACAAAGATGACAAGTCCCTCGCCTCCCCAGGCCAAAGTAACCAAACCCGGTTCCCTAATCGCCAGAAACATGGCCGTCAGAATGACCGGAACAAAAAACATTGGCTGCTCTGGACGCTGCAACAACCTCTGCCACCACGCAGCCTGATCGGTCGTCGCCGCGTTAGCCGACACCATCGACCGCAAACGAAAAGCGATGGGGATTCCAATCGTCAGCAGCGCGATCGCTACGATTGAGTTCGGCGTGCTGCCGGAAAAGGAGTCCTTCAGGTTGTAGAAGTTGTGCATCACCAAGCGAAAGGCCACCACAGCCAGCATGATCAGCGCCTGATACGAGAATACTTCGATACGTGTCCGCCAGGCCACTACCAACAACGCCAGGATAATCACAGAATAGCCAACGGCTACCATTTCGGGAGGCATTTCGAAACGGACTAGTGCGGCGAGTGTGGCTGTGCCTACGATGGTCAGGCCATACTCGACAAACCTGCGAAGGCTCAATCGATTGGGATCGATTTCTTTGGCGTGCAGCCGCGCATAGACCCAAAAATAAATAGGGACCAGTAGCAAAGCCGTGAGAACGGGTGGATCTACCAACTTTTCTAAACGGTAGCTTGCGGAAAGCGTGTTCAAGTTGGCATAGAAAATATGGGCGAAGCTGCAAAGAAATGCGACATATCCCTGGGCGCGCATGTAGGCCGATGCACGGGCGTAGCCTATCTCAAACAGTACCAGGCCAAACGCGGCCCAGGCGAGCGACACGTTGATGGGCTGCAACTGATACCAGGCTAACCACGTCAATAGCATCGATCCGGCCCAAGAGTAGAGTTGCGACACGCGGGCATTTCCAATTCCTTCGGCGATGCGCGTGATCCTGGTCAGCGTATAGAGCAGCACGGCCGTTATGAGAACGGTCTCAAGCTGAAGAGCAGACTGGCGATAGACAGGCTGCAGATTGACGTAGAGCATCGAGGCAGCCGCCAGGAACGAGAGCAGGTGCGTTTGCCAAAGCAGCGCGCGATCTTTCCAATAGCGGGCGGCCAGTCCGAGCACTGCCGCGAGCCCGATCCAGAGAACACCCGTCCATGGACGCGCAGTCCATGTCTCTTCAAAAACGAGAATGCCCAGCAGGATCGTTCCCGCCCACGGATAAACAGGAACCAGCAAGGGATGTGGGCTCCAACGAGCAAGCAGATACGTGCTGCCAGCAACCAAGGTCACGGCAATGAGACGATAGCTCAGGTGATGGAAGGTGGGAGTGTCGTTGGAGAAATCCAGCAACAGCGTCCATGCAAACGTCAATGCTGTAAGCGCAAAAGCCTGCCATTTGAACTCCGTTCGCTGGAGGATCTGCGCGGTAGCGGCCAGCGCCAACGCAAGCGCAATCCAAAGAACCGCCGTCCACCAGTCATGATTCCGAGTCTGGAGGCCGATCATCAAGACAAGCAGACCCGTGGCCAGCCAGCGGTAGACGCCGGCACACAGAGCTCTGTGAAGGCTTACTCCAGTCTCCACCAGCCAGGAGCCTAGATAAAGTGCTGCAGCCACGGTCCCGAAGGTAAGGACGCGCAGAGGAACGCCGTGCCAATTCGCGCCTTCTCCGAGCGAAAAACCCCGAATGGCCACATCGGCTACTGCCGCTAGCGCGATCCAATGACTCTGATACACCAAGTCGGCGATTGAGAACCGGCGGCCAAACCACGCCAAAACTACGACTAGCAAGGCTAGCACTGCAGCTACGGCACTCTCCGGAACAAAGAGGTAAACGGCGCACACGGTAAAGAGGCTGGCCATGTAGGAGAGAACAACAAGAGATTGTTGATCGATCGCCCGCTTCACCGGGCTGAACAAATCCATCCATTTCGACAAGCGCGTCAGAACATGGGCATTGGCGTAAAAGACCACGGCTATGACTGCGAAGATGAGGCTAAGCGCCTGATCGTGACGGACTGTCCCATCCAAGAGGACTTCCTCCAAGACAGCTACCTGAGTCGCGTACAGGTAAAAGGCCACAAGGAACGAGAGAATCGTTCCAAAGCTGCAAAACAGCTTCTCTTTGGTGAAAATTCCAGCGAGCAAGAAAGCTTCTGCGCCCGCGAGCCAGATCAGTTCCAGTGAATGAGTCCCGGCAAAGCGGATCGGAATCGCCGCAGCCATCAACACAGCGCCAAGGCTGGAAAGAACCATGAAGGGCGTGATCCTGCGCTTTGCGGCAGGCAGTTGTCCCAACGTGAACTCAATCGCGCCCAGGGTCAACAAAGCCCAAAACGCCCACTGCGGATGTAGCGATTGATACTTCATGACCGCCAGCATCAAGATGGTGTTGAGCAGGGCGGCAACTGTGGAGACGGATTCCTGATGCTTACCGGAAACCTTGCGCACCAGATAAGAAATCCGGAAGATCGCCCAATAGCCGGCAATCAGAGCCACACTCAAATTCGGGTCAGGAACTCTCTGAAGCGTCAGCTTGCTCTCATAGATCCAGCGAAAATGATTCAGAAACGCAGCGAGAATGCCGAAGACTTCCAACTCAAACCAGCCTCGACGGATCACAAGCACCGTCAACCCCGCAACCAGCATGCCGCCTGCAATCAGATCGTAGGGCGGATCGGAGTTGATGGCGACCGCCACAAAGCCCATAAGAAACGCAATACCCGTTACTGCCTGTGAGTTGTACCGAAGCGTATGCCAGATCATGAACACCGCAACGGCCACCAGAAAGAACAGTCCAGCCGTGGGTGAATGGATGATGCGAACCGCATCCACATGGCTGATCGCGTAGGTAATTAGAAATGTGATGGCCCACCCACCGCCGATCAAGGCGCGGCCCAGGCTTTCTTGATCGCGCTTCCTCTCCAGCAGGACTCCACCGGCAAGAACTCCCAAAGCGGCCGGATAGAGCATGGCAACTCTCCCCCACGCGGGGATGTGGCCCCACTGGGATGCGATCCAGTAGGCCACGCCTACTACAACCAGCACAATGCCCAGCCTCGGCAGCCAGTTGGTACCGAGTGCCTCTTCGCGGAAAACTTTTTTGGTCTTTTCCGCAGGCTTACCAGCGGGCGACAAGCTGAATGTGGGTGCTTGCCCCGCCACAGTTCGCGGCAAAGGATTGGGATTGGGCACCTGCGATGACGCACTCACAGGCGGCGGGGTGGGTATGCTTGCCGCAACTTTGGGTATAGCTGCCGTTGTGGACGCCGTTACCGAAGGAATAGCGCTCGAAGCGACAGCCGTCGGAGAAACATCCGGTGGAGCCGCTTTCGGCGTCACCGTTTCACTTGTCACTGACGACTGCTGCCCTGGCGTTGAAACTGGTTTCCGGAAAGGTATTCCGCCAATCTCTTGAACCTTCGCGGACGCTGCCGCCACAGGCGGCGCTGTTTGCGGAGCAAGGACAGGCGGAGCGATCGCGTGGGGCAGAACTGGAACAGACGGCCTTGGAACGGACGGCCCCGGAACAGATGGCCGATGCGGGGGATCTTGAATCGCCGGTGTTGCAGGCACCGGAACCGCGGCTGGTTTAGCGGCCACCGGAGCTTGTGGTGCAGCTCTCTCGACGGCCGTATGCGCCGGCTGCTGGGCGACTGTGGCGGCCTCTTTGGCTGCCGCGCTCGCGACCAGAGCCGCCGCCCTCTCATGCAAAGCAAGCTGCTCGCCTCGGTGTTCCAGCAAAGCAAGTTTCGACCGGAGTGCGTTGATTTCTCGACGAAGTTCCTCGCCCTCTTCCCGGCGGCGGCGATCAATCACCATGCTGTAGCAAACAGCGGGCAGGCAAACGATAGCCCAAAGAAACAGGGCTCCAACAACATATTCCATCGACACGATCCTGTGGGCAAAAACGTTCTCTTGTTGCCCGCATTGTAGAACGGAGCTGCTGGAAAGTCTTGCGGTATTTTACTTATCTGCTTTATTGACTTACGGTTGCAGACAGCTCAAATGCCTGCACCGAAGAGGGAGGAACCGGCATCGGCTGCGGGCCGTTCAGAAGTTCTTCAAAGAATCTTTCTACGCTGGCCAGGATTTCCGGCCCTTCACGGGCATCATAGACCGCCCTGCGCAACGCACCGCCGTTGGGGACGCCATGGGTAAACCAAGCAACGAACTGCTTCATCTTTCCCCCGGACCCATGCATCTGTTCTTCCACCAGCATTTTGAAGTAGGTCCGGATCATCTCGTAGCGGTCGGCTTCCGTCGGCTGATCGTAGGTTCCGGTGTCGCTATATTGGCGAATCTGTCGGAAGATCCACGGATTGGAGGCGGCCGTCCGGCCAATCATGATTGCATCGCAGCTGGTCTGAGCTACCATAGCGACCGCATCTTCCGGCGTGCGAATATCGCCATTGCCGATCACCGGAATCTTCACCGCATCCTTGACAGCGCCGATCCACTCCCATCGCGCGTTGCCGCTATATCCCTGCTCCCTGGTGCGCGCATGAAGCGCAAGGGCATTCAATCCGCAATTCTCCGCCATGCGCGCCAGTTCCACGCACACAATGTTCTCGTCGTCCCAGCCCAGGCGGAATTTCACCGTAAAGGGGATTTTGACCGCCGCGCGAACCATCTCGAAAATCCGGCCAATGACCGGCAAATCCTTGAGTAATCCGGAGCCGCCGTTGCACTTGACTACCCGCTTAGCCGGACAGCCGAGATTCAGATCGATGAGGTCAAACCCAGCGTTCTCGACAATCTTGGCCGATTCAGAGAGCGTGTACGGATCGCTGCCAAACAATTGTGCCGAGATGGGGTGCTCGTCGGGATAGAAATGCAGGTAACGGCGGCGCTTGGATTCGCGCGTGCGAAACAAGCCATCCGCCGAGGTGAACTCGGTCATGAGTAGGCCGCAACCGGACCGCTCCTCTTTTTCTGCCTGTTCTGCCTGCTTGAGATTCGACTTGACTGGTTGTTCCGGCTGTTCCGCTAAATACCGCTGCGTCTGCTCAGATTTCCCTGCTTGGACAGTCTGATCCATTTGGATCCCTTGGACAGGGGAATCGGGCGGGGCCATGATGCCGCCGGATGGGCGTGTAAAGCTGGCATTGCGGATGAACCGACGAAACACGGTATCGGTAACCCCCGCCATGGGCGCAAGCACGGTCGCCGGCGCTACGCGGACTCCGCCGATCTCCACACACTCCGGCACATGCCCGCCTTTGGCTAAAGCGTGCTCTTGAACCGGATTTTCCCAGAACTTGCGCATAGCTCAGATTCTACTCACCAACTGGATCGATCAACAGTAAGACTTTTTCGAGTGGGGGGATTTCCTACAGGCATCCGAGGGAAGTATCAAGGTTAGCAATTGCTCAGAAAATAAGGGGCGGAAAATCCCAACGAAGCCAGGTTTCTCGCTGAAAATCGCGCTTCTTTGCTCTTTGCTTCGTTGATTTTCTATGGGACTTTCTGCCCGTTTTGCCGTTGATTCTGGACCGCGCTGCAACTTCGACGCTGGAAACGCCGAGCCTTATTTCTTGGCTGCTTTTTCGTACTTGCGGCGGTAACGCTCCACTCGACCAGCGGTATCAACCAGCTTCTGCTTGCCGGTAAAGAACGGATGGCATGCAGAGCAGATTTCCAGGCTGATGTCGCCCTTATGGGTCGAGCGGGTGACGAACGTGTTGCCGCACGCGCAGTGGACGCGGATTTCTTCGTATGCGGGGTGAATAGCTGCCTTCATGGACTCCTAAACCTTTCGTATTGCAAACTTTTATTTTAACTTAAGATGAAAATATTGGCTACAGGTCGCATTTTCCCGCCAGAAATATTAAGTATCCATTTGAGCCTGCCACGGCACTGAGAAATATCTCCATCTAGAATGCCAGCTCAGCATAGATGCGACTCGTCGATTCGCCGCTCATTCCCTTCCAAACTTAGATCGGATCAAACTCGCCGGTGCTGATCATCGACTCAGCAATCTTACGGGCTTGCTGGAACTTATTGGTCTCAGGTGTGTCGCCTCCCGAGGGCGGCGCTTTCAACAGCTTGTCCAGCTCTTCATCGAAAAGTTGCGAGACAAATTCGGGCGTATGCGCCACCGGTTTGCCATCATCACCGAGAACCGTGACCTGCTGCCTGTGCTTGATGCGCTGGGCGATCATCAGGCGATAAATACGATCTGTGGCGAGATCTTCCATGTAGCCATCCAGGAGGCTGGCCCCGCGGTCATTCAATACACCGTTGCGATAGCGAATCACGGTGCGAATGGCCGCGCGGGTTCCGGTGAGCGTCTTCTGCCCAACTCCCTCTGGGATAGGGCGAAGATCGGGGTAACGTTCCGCATCCACATGCCAACGGCCTAGTTGATTGGGGTTGGGGAACTGGTCCACAGCAATCTGATTCTGGTCCGGATGACCGGTCCAGGCTCCGTCCATACCGCAGTTGGCTTCGTTCTTTTTATCTTTCTCCAGAACCGCAAGGGCGCGCGCATTCAACTCGGCATCTTCACGATTGGGGAAAAGAGCGGTCATGCCGCCGATGGATAGGCAGCCGCGCTTGTGGCAAATCTCCGGCATCAGTTCGCGCAAATTCTGGAAGAACTTCACATCGTGCGGGATGGTGTTCCGGTCAGGCAACACCCAAGCAGCGTCGTTCAGGTTGAAGTGAATCAGGCTGGCCATGTAATCCCAGCGGCCAAGGTTTAATCCAAGAATGTGATCGCGCAGGTTATAGAGGAACTCTTCCATCTGGTAAGCCATCGGATGAGCTTCCACCAGAGCCATGCACTTGATGGTATCCGGAGCCCAGCCCTTCCATTTGGCCACTGCCTTGAAAACGTCGTTCCACCAAAAGGCCTCTTCCGCCGACTCCGATTTCGGAATGTAGATAGTAAGCGGATGCTTCAGTTCTTCTGCTTTAATGTCGAAGATTAGGCGGCAAAGGTCGTAGAGAGAAGCCGATGTGAGTTCCTGGGGGCTGCCCGGCACAATGCCGCGCTGGCTAAGATGCAGTCCCCGCACGCGAATCAAAATTACCGTCTTACTGGCCTGAATTTCGACCTGCCGATTGCGCTTCTTGTCGAAGTAGCTCAGTTTCCCGTGCAGGGCGCTCAGGCTGTTGGCAATGCCGCGCTCCAGAACGTGCCAATGATTGGCCATGGAATCTTCCAGGTCGATCATCACGCCGGGTGCGCCAGAGTTGAGCATCTTCACGACCAACTCACCGTCATCAGCGGGGCCAGTCATCTGATTGCGCTGGTCCTGGCACCAGGCAGGAAGAGTGGTTTTCCAATCGCTCTGGGTCGCCGGAGAAGGTGGCAGGTGATTCGGCTTGTTTCCCTTGAGAGAGGCCTCCAAGACCTGGGCACGCTTGCGAATCAATTCCTGCTGCCGGGGCGTAAACTGCTTATGGAGCGGCAGGTAAAATTCGAGGAAGCCCTTGGGCAGATGTTCCTCCGGGCGAAAATCGGCAGGCGGTGTGTTGATGTCGAATCCGCGCACGTGGCCCTTGGCCTCGGCAATATCGGTGGGCATGGGAGGATCTCCTGTCTGTTTTGAGGTATTAACAGCGGGTGAACTCAAAATGCTAAGTAGGCGGTTGCGTTGCTGTCAAATCATGGCCTTGGATCTGGGCGATTCGAGAATCTTCTTTACAAAATCGCCTGTTCCCGCGGTTGCCGATGATATTTTCTTAAGAAGATCCCGAGTATCCCAATGAGTACCCCTCCTCAAACCAAGGCTGAATGTCCTATTTGCGACGGCACCGGTTGGAAAATCGTGGAGGTTCCAGGCAAAGCCAGCCGTTCCTCGCGGTGCGATTGCCGCGTAGAGAATCGAAACCTACGGCTGCTGCGCCAGGCCCGCATTCCAGCACGCTACGAACATTGCACGCTCGCAGATTTTAATGACGCCTTTGACGGAGCGCATCGCTCGCTGGCAAGCGCACGTCTGGCGGCCGGAAGGTTTGTAGAAGAGTATCCCCTTGAAAAAACCGGGATTCTTTTTACCGGCCGGATTGGAGTGGGAAAGACCCATCTGGCAGTTGGGGTTATCCGGGAGCTGATTCTAGGCAAGGGCGTGCCATGCCTTTTCTACGATTACCGCGAACTGCTGAAAGAGATTCAGAATTCCTACAACCCGAGCGTGCAGACCACCGAGCTTGAGATTTTACGGCCTGTGTTTGAGGCCGAAGTGCTGGTGCTCGATGAGCTAGGAGCCGTGCGGCCCACGGAATGGGTATGGGACACGGTGAGCTACGTTGTGAATTACCGCTATAACGAAAAGAAAACAACCATCATTACCACCAATCTGGCAGACCTGTCCTCGCGCAGCGCCCAACCGGAAGAAGCACCCAGTCACAGGACTTCGCGTCCCAGAGAATTAGCGGCTGGCGCTCACCGGGAGGACACCCTTGGCGACCGGATCACCGACAGGATGCGTTCGCGTCTCCATGAGATGTGCCGGGTGATTGCCATGGATGGCATCGACTTCAGGCTTGGACCTAAGCGCATCCACAAGTGAGCTCTTTCTGCGTGCGCTGCTTCAATGCTCTATTGGTTCGGAAATAGCTCTTCTAAGAGTCTTTATCAATCTATTAATTGATAGCAGTAGTAGCAGATGCCTGTGCAAATGTAGGAAAAGAAGGCCAAAGCTCTGATCTGTCAGCCTTTTCAACGATTCCAGAGTTGTGAACAAAAGTACTCATGCCGCGTGGACGCTCTGGAAGACATGTCCAAGGACCGATCTGAGAGCCGGGTTTTCAAAGAGATTCACATCCCGTTCACAATGGCGAATGTGGATGATGCGGAAATCTAAGCATTATCTGCAGAAGAGCATGATTTACCTAAGCGAAAGCACAAACGACAATATGCACAAGGCGGGTGTTCATAGGTGGAAAAAGTGACGTTAGCCGTTGCCGCCTCAAGAAAAGGCGATTTCAGCCCTATGCAATAATTGGAATCGAGTCACTTCCTGATGCTTCACCGGTGAGGCTGTGCTGGCAAATTCCATTCCGTTCAGTGCTGAGCATGGGCCCGATTTCTTCGCTCAATTTCCGGCAGCTCCCGCGGTATTCCTCCTTCGAGGAGCGGAGAAAAACGCAGAGCCTTATGTGGGCAAAACTACAAGCCTCAAACGCCGGCTCCAGCGGTTGCTATCTCCGCCAGAATCGCAATCCAAACGTCTGAATCTTCGGGAGCGCGCAGCGCAGATCGAATACACGCTGACCGGCTCCGATTTTGAGTCGGTGCTGCTGCTTTATAAGATTCTGCGGCGTGAGTTTCCTAAAACCTATTCAAAGCGTTTGCGGCTCTCTCCTTCGCCACTGGTTAGGTTGAATCTTGAGAATAGCTATCCACGCGCTTATGTCACCACTCGTCTCGGTCGCCTAAGCAGCCAATCGTTGTATTACGGGCCCTTTCGATCAAGAGCCGTAGCGGAACGCTTTTTGAACGACTCGCTCGACCTCTTCAAGATGCGCCGCTGCAGTTTTGAATTGAATCCGGATCCGGCCTATCCAGGCTGCGTTTACTCAGAGATGAAGATGTGCCTGGCGCCCTGCTTCAAAGGCTGCTCGGATGAGGAATACGCAGCCGAGGTCAAGAGAGTACAAGACTACTTTGATTCAGGTGGCGATTCGCTCATCCATGAACTTGAGGAAGAGCGAAATCGTTTTTCTGAGAGCCTGGATTTTGAAGCGGCCGCGCAACGGCACACCAAGATAACGAAGATCAAAGGCATCCTGGCCGCCATCGACGACATTTGTCGGCGACTGGAGATCCTGGACGCCTTGATTGTCCAGCCTTGCGCGGAGGAAAAGTCGGTTGCCTTATTTCGATTCTTTCAAGGCCAGTTGGCTGGTCCGGTGCATTTCCAGGTGGAATTGGAAGGCGACCAAGGACCGATGGACTCCCGCCTGCGCGAAGCAGCGGAGAGGCTCGGTTCTGAGGGAGGAACACGGTCGGCAACACAATTCAGTGAAGAGCTTTCGCTATTGAAACGCTGGTACTACCGGAGCCACAAAAAAGGGGAGATATTTCCGGGGAAGAAGCAGGGCGAGCTGCCGTTCAGGAAGATCGCCAATGGAATAGAAAGGGTCTATCGAGGAGAGCAGCTGCCTACTCCGCAGCCGTTGCCTGAAAACTCTGAAAGTGTCCCGAACTAACTGGAGTTTTCCGAAAGATTACACGCAGCTCCTCGCGCCAGCGCTCATCCATGCCAATCAGTTGCCATTCAATCGTAGGTGAAAAATAACGAATCACCGTTTCCGCCGCTGGGTGAATGCGTAAGGCGGGAGCCACCATCAGCAACAGAGGAGCCTGCTTGGAGAGCCGCATTTTTGGAAAGTAACCGTGCTGCTGAAACTCTTCCCGTTGATGATGCCATGCAACTCGCGCCCAATAATCGATGCCTTGCACCGGCAGGTGAATATCCTCGTCGGCTTTCAATTCAACCACGGCAAGCCTGCCTTTGGCGGTGCAGGCGAGCACATCGATCAGGGAGCGGTCGGCTACGGAAAACGCCGGAACCTGGGAGTACACCGGAGCAGGAACGAGCGAAGGATCCAACACCGGGATATTGGCCATTACAAGGGATTCAAGCCACCGCTCGGGATACATGCGCCAGAATGGATCGTTCCTGTCCCCCGCCGCGTTTCGAGCGGTAGAGATGCGATGCACAAGGCTCGCAAACTGAGCCTGATTCTCATCGGTCAGCTGGGTTTCCGCTCCCGACGTTCCGAAGAAAAGCGCTGGGCTCGATTTGAAAGAACCTTCCTCAGATACGAAACGAAGCGAGGCAAAATCAAGGCCGTGCAAACGGAAGGAAATCTCCAATGGCGAACGGACGGCGATTTCGGCTGCTGGAATCAGCGCACGAATTTTTGAAACGGCAGAAGAGAACTGTTCTGCGATCGCGGCCGTGTCGGCTCTTGGCGCCAGATAAGAGTCCGCCGGAGCGACGAGACGGCATTCCTTTCCAGTGAGAGTCCGGTCTTGTTCCTCGACTTCGGTAAGGTGGAATTTTGCCATCTCACGATTGAGATGGGCCATCCTGAGCTGCAATGTGGCGGAACGGCCATCCGGTACGAACAGGTGAAGGCCCTCAACCACGGAGCGGCCCGCTTCTCGTTGCCGGCAGTCGTCAAGCCAGATCAGCCCAAATGTCAGGATTGCGTCCACCGATGCCTGAGTCTCTTCCCGATTCACTCCCAGAACAGCCATGGAGCTGTTCCCTTTGCGAAGCAGTCCGCGCGTGTACACAGGCGAGAGGCTTCGTTTCAGATCCATGCTGCTGGAGAGCTTTCCAATGGTCCATCCGGGAAACTCCCGTTCCAGCAGACGTTCCAAAAGCTTTAAATACTGAGTTCGCGCGTTTTTTCTGGCTGTGGGTGTTCGCTGATCGCGGTCGCGGCAGATCAGTAGTTTGTTGGGCCGCATTTGTGCGAACTTTCGCACCGCCAAGTGCAGGGTGCCGTGTTTCAGCTCCGCATTCAATACTTGGCGGACGATATTTCGCTCCTGCGACCAGAAATGCAGCAGGCAACGGCCTTGCTCGGAGGAGATGGAATAGTGGGCAGATGCCAGGTCGAAGACGATCTGGCCCTCTTCGAGGACCACGCCGAGGCTGGATTCAGCAAGGAATTTTTCCAGAAAGCTCGCGAGCAAGTCGGGAGTCATAAAATAGACGAGAAAAAAAGGCTATCAACCACGCCCAGCAACAACCCAAAACCAAGGACGACCTAAAACAATAATGATCGATTCGGTTGATGCGAGATTATAAATGCAGCATTCTGTTGAGCTTCCAGCCACATCCGGAATCTTCCCAATAGGTTAAGTAGAGCTACGCCAGCCTTAGATGCCTCCCTTGGCAAGGGGTCCGAAGGCTCGCCAAGACCGGGAAAAGGTAATTTGCCCCTGGGTCGCCAGTCTGCGACAATTGATGCTTACGGCAAGTCGCTTCTTTCCCGAAATCACGCGCATCTAATCGGAATACAGTCATGACCGAAAACCAAACCCTATTCTTCCAAAAGTTCGGTATCACACATCAGGATCTGCAGCGCTATCTGTCAGAAGCGCTATCCGCCGGCGGCGACTACGCCGATGTTTATTTTGAATACCTTACCTCGACCGGTATTAGTGTCGACGAGTCGATTGTTAAGTCGGCCTCGCAGAGTGTTTCGGCTGGCTGCGGAATTCGCGTTCTGGCGGGTGAGCGAACGGGATACGCCTATACCGACGACTTAGCTCCGGAAAAGATCATGCGGGCCGCCCGCACGGCAGCGCTAATTGCTCGTGGGCCGGCACAGCAACCGGTGCAGGGATTTAAAGAGAGCAACGGGCACACGCTGTACCAGGTCTCATCGCACTCGGTGGATGCGGACATCGCTTCAAAGCTCGAGCTTGTGATTCGGGCGGACCGAGCGGCTCGCGCCTTTGATCCAAAAATTGTTCAGGTGCGTGGATCGTATGCCGATGAGTTACGGCAGATTCTGGTGGTTGGTTCCGACGGCACTTTCGCCACCGACACACAGCCTTTGGCGCGATTCAGCGTGGTGTGCATCGCGAAATCGGAGGAAAGCTCTGGAAAAGGCACCGCCGGAGGCGGCGGCCGAGTGGGCATGGACTACTTCCTAACGGAGAAGACGCCGGAAGCTTTTGCGAAAGAAGCGGCGAGGCAGGCGATCATCCAGCTTGATGCACGCGAGGCTCCCGCCGGTGAGATGGAGGTTGTTCTGGGGCCGGGATGGCCGGGCATCTTGCTGCACGAGGCTATCGGGCATGGCCTGGAAGCCGATTTCAACCGTAAAGGGACCTCCGCCTTTAGCGGATTGATTGGCAAAAGAGTGGCTTCTGAGAAATGCACCATCGTCGATAACGGCACCCTGCCTTCACGCCGTGGCTCGATCAATGTGGACGATGAGGGGTCTCCAACGAAAAACACCGTCTTGATCGAGAATGGAATCCTGAAGGGCTACCTGAGCGATAAGCTCTCTTCCAAGCTGATGGGACTTCCGGATACCGGCAACGGACGCCGTGAAAGCTACGAGCACATTCCAATGCCACGCATGACCAACACCTATATGCTCTCCGGAAACGATGCGCCCGAAGATATCATCAGGTCAGTGAAACGCGGTGTCTACGCGGTTAATTTTGGTGGAGGCCAGGTGGATATCACGAACGGTAAGTTCGTGTTTTCCGCTTCTGAGGCGTATCTGGTGGAAAATGGCCAGATCACCGCGCCACTCAAGAATTGCAGCCTGGTTGGCAACGGTCCCGATGCACTCACCAAGGTATCCATGGTTGGCAACGACCTGCAATTGGATGAGGGCGTGGGCACGTGCGGTAAAGACGGACAATCCGTTCCTGTAGGCGTTGGCATTCCAACCATCAAGCTCGATAGCATGACCGTCGGCGGTACGGCGCGATAATCCATGGCTGTTCATACACGAGTCTTAACTGAAAACGAAATCGATCTGAAGGAAATCGTAGCCGGAGTTGTGGCCCGAGCCTTGAAGGCCGGAGCGACGGCTGCCGAAGCAGCAGCCCACGAAAGCTCGGAGTTTTCCACTGTGGTGCGCATGGGCGAAGTGGAAACTTTGAAAGAAGCCGGGTCGCGCGGTCTCGGACTGCGTGTGTTGTCAGGTAACAGCGCGGCTAGCACTTATTCCAGCGATTTCAGCGACGAAGGTATTGAGCGCCTGGTGAAGGGCGCATTAGAACTGGCGAGAATTACCTCGGCAGATCCATTCGCGGGATTACCCGATCCCTCCGAGTTAGGTATCGTGCCGGGTGACCTGCAAATCTACTCCGCGGACGTGTATGCTCTGCCGCCGGAAGAACGGATTGATCATGCGCGCCGGGCGGAGAGCGCGTCTCTATCTTCTGATCCGCGTTTTAAGAACTCCGATGGAGGATCTTTCGAGGCGTCCTCCGGCCGCAAGGTGTTTGCCAACTCCTTGGGTTTTCTAGGGGAGCGCCGGACTTCCCGTTGCTCCATCTATGCCGCGCCGATCGCGCAGGCCGAAAATGGCTTGATGCAGAGAGATTATTGGTACTCTGCCGCCCGCAGTTTTGCCAGACTGGATACGCCCGAAGCCATCGGCAGGGAAGCCGCACGAAGGACTTTACGCCGCCTGGGCGCCCGGAAAATTGCTTCTACGAAGGTTCCGGTCGTTCTCGATCCAATGGTTTCAGGCTCCATTCTCGATAATGTGTCGGACGCCGTGAATGGCGATGCCGTCTATCGCCAATCGTCGTTTCTGGCCGGGAAGCTGGGTCAAAGAATTGCTGGAGAGAACGTGACTGTAATTGACGACGGCACCCTGCCGGCGGGCTTCGGCACGACTCCATTTGACGGTGAGGGAGTACCCACCCGGCGAACCGTAGTGATCGAGAAGGGCATTCTCATGTCTTATCTCCTGAACTGCTATACGGCGCGCAAATTGGGTATGCAAACCACAGGAAATGCCGCGCGCGGACTGGCCGGCAACCCTGGCATTGGCAGCGGAAACTTCTTTCTGCAAAAAGGCGACAAAGCACCGGAACAGATTATCGCGGGCATTAAGCAGGGGCTATACATCACCGACTTTCTCGGCTTTGGCGTAAACCTTGTGACCGGCGATTTTTCCCGAGGCGCCACCGGCCTGTGGATTGAGAATGGGGAGCTTACCTATCCGGTCGAAGAGATTACTGTTGCTGGGAACCTTCGGGAGATGTTGAGCAATATCTCTGAAATCGGTAATGATCTGGAGTTCCGTGGGGCCACGGCGGCACCAACGATCCGTATCGACGGCATGACGATTGCCGGGGAATAACCTACCGATTTTTCGTACCCCTCAATCAAAATTCGACCTAGCGTCCAAGTCTCAGAGCGCGCTGTGATCACCACACAAACCAAGAGCGCCGCTCTCCTTTCAGGATGGGCGGCGCTCTTGGCTACTATTCGTGGTTTCCGAGCTTTAGGTTAAAGCAGTCCGAACACAACTAAGCTACTTTTTGTTCCGACATATACCTTGCCATTGATGATCGTTGGCACGGTAAATTTCTCGCCAGTGCCTAACGAGTCTCGCGTTCCCGCCTGGGTTGAGTTATAAAGTTCAACCGCTACGTTGGTCGCATCGTAGGCGTGCAATGTTGCTGGGCTGCGATGGTCGATGGTCCATACGATCCCGCTGGTTGCGCCATTCGAGGAGACGACGGGTTGCGCTCCCGGAAATGGGTAGAAAAAGTTTCCCTGAGAAGTTGGCGATGTTGAAAGCAGGCCGGTTGAGGGATCGAGATGAAAGGCCTTAATGGTGTCACGATTACCTACGAAGTAGACATTCTGCTCCCAAAATGCCGGCGTCATCCAGCAGTGATCGTTCGCGTTTTGGCCATTTGGGGCGGCGGGCACGGAGCCTACGACATTCGATAGCGATTGAATAATCTGGCTATTGCTGCCCGCCTGGAAGTGGCCCATGTTATCGCGGTCAATCACATAGAGATTGGCTCCCTTTCCGCAGCCGATCAGCTCGTGAGGATGGGCACCCGCCTGATCCGGAACGACGAGCGGGCCACCTGAACCTACGTCCCTGTCGCCTGTGTTGTCGGCTGCCTGATCGAAAGGCGTAAAGAAGTCGACGGCAGAAAGGCTGGGACTTAGTTTGACGATGCTGTCGCCGAAATCTCCCGAACCAGGAGTGAAAGTGCCGTTTCCGGTCATGACATAAAGATTGCCGCTGGCGTCTGCCGATGGGGCTGCACCCGCCATCCAGATACCCGCGCGGATCCCTGTTGGTACCACATTGAATACGGCGCTGCGTCCTAGCGTTGAAGGATCATAGGCAAAGACATATCCCTGCCAAAGGCCATTGTCTCCCTGAGAAGCAAAGGAGATGTAAATCAGTCCGTTGAGCAAAACCAATCCGCTTCGTTGCAGCTCCGGCTTTGAAAGAAAGACATCGCCCGATATCACTACCGGACTGCCGGGCCTCTCCGCTCCATTGTGGATGTCAAGAGCGTGCAGGCGATGAACGTAGGTTCCGCCGTTCTCCAAGGTCTCTGCAACTACATATATCGTCTCGGTGTCCGGATCAATGACTGGGGTGGAGGAAATTCCGATCTCTGGAAAGATCGTGCTGCCCACATTCCCTTGCGGCACGGTCGTTACGCCGGACGACAAGAAACTTACACGCCACAGCGCCGGGCCGCTTTTATCGGCGTCAAACGCGTAAACACTATCGTGCTCCGTAGCGACGAAAACTACGTTGTGGGTGGCGCTATTGACCGTAAGGTTGGCCACATAGAGCGGTTGAGCAAATACTCCACCGTCAACGCTTACACTGAATTTCTTGCCGAAGGAGCTTGAATGAACGTTCGCGGGAGTAAGAATTGTCTCGTTGCGCTGCTGTCCGGTCCGGCCGATGTCGTTCTTCCAACTTAGATAACCGGAGACAGCCGTGGCGGGAACTACAGTCACGGTTGCCATCCCGCTATGGCCTACATCATCCATGGCCGTAATCGTGCAGGAGCCGGTGGCATTCGGAGCTGTGTAGAGTCCAGCCGCGGTGATTGTGCCACAGGAGGCTGACCACG
>Ga0209060_10000299_pt1 | contig 105804 bp, 202 predicted proteins | sample Coa_R1_8_FD_187155 | JGI IMG/M metagenome (GOLD analysis project Ga0209060, IMG submission 187155) | Surface soil microbial communities from Centralia Pennsylvania, which are recovering from an underground coalmine fire - Coalmine... | ecosystem: Environmental > Terrestrial > Soil >... | reverse complement strand
CGCCGAACACCTGGACGACGACGTCCTCGTCAATCTCACCCAGGCAAAGCAGATCGTCTACGGTCGCGTGATGGTGGACGACTATCCTGCGCACTTCAAGCCCTGGCTTGAGAAACGGCCTAGGGGGATCGTGATCGTCCCGGACCAGCCCTGGAACAGCGAGATCGAGACGGGCGACCGGATCATCAAGGTCCACACGCTCGAGGACGTCGAGGATGCCCGGCTGACCCTTGAGGAAGCCTTCTCTCGGTGAGCGTGTTCGAATTGGCGGGGTGAGCGATGGCGGACAGGGGAAACGGAAAGCAGGCAGAAAAGCGGGATTTCAAGGTCCTGTGCCCCGCCTGCGGCAAGAAGGTCGACCGTGTCGACGGGGAATACGCCCGCCACTATCAGGGCTCGGAATCCATTGAGAACCTCTGCCTGATGTCCAGGCGGGAGATCGTCACGCCGTGAGTGACGGGGACTCCATCCACGCCGGTGAGGAGACCGACGTCTGCGTGGCCAGAGAAGTGTTCGGCTTCCAGGTCCGCGAGATGTGGCTTTGGATTCCCGAAAGCGAAGGATCTCGCCGGTACGAAGAGAAGCCTCCAACGAATGACTTCGACAAGGCTCTCTATACCGCCGAGCGGCAATGGTGCTTCTACGATCCGGGCATCGGATTCAAACCCATACCTCGCTACAGTCGCCACCATTTGGATGCCATGGCGATCGTGGAGCATTTTCGCCGGAAACAATGCCGGATAGTCCTCGAAGGAGAGAACTGGCCCGAAGGAGGCGAGTGGTTCTGCAAGATCCTCCATCCCCCGAATTTCAAGATCGTAGCTACAGGTCGGGATGAAGCGAAAGATGGAGGAGAGCCGTCATTTCCTCTCGCCGTGTGTAGAGCGGCCCTTCGGTACGCTGCGGTCTCCAGAGGTGAGGGATGATCAAGCACTGCGTCAAGGTTCCGCTCGATCTGCATCCTGAGGTCCTGGAAAAGATCGAGTTCTGGTGGGCCGGCGAAAAGGTCACCCTCGGCGAGTTCAACAGGCGCTCGATCGAGCAGATGCGGGCGGCGGTCAAGGACGTCGACACGATCCAGCTCGGCGCCGATCTGCAGGAGGCCGTCTCCGGAGGGAGCAAGGCCGCCGCGCAGCTCGACATGCTCGAAATGGTCCTCAAGGCGCCGCTCTGCGAGGCGTGCAAGCTGATGATCGAGAACCTGAAGCCATGACGAACGAAAAGCTGCCACGCGGCCTCATCCGCGAGGACGTCCTCCGGAGGATCTCGATGGAGCAGTCGAAGGCCATCTTCTCCGCGGCATGGCCCGTCGAGCTCCGGGAACGCTGGCCGGCCTGGATGAAAGAGGCGATCGACAAGGCGGAAAGCCTCTCCGCGGAGGCATTCGGCCACGGGTTCGAAATGGCGGTCCGGGAAATATTCCATACGGTCAAGGACGAGGGGAGATAGATGCTCTGTTCCGTGCTGAAGCGTCCGGATGAGGTTGCGGACCCCATCGTCGAAGTGCGGATCGTCAAGGAGGGCGACCGTCTTTACGGGATGGTCGCTTGGCCCAAAGGCGAGATCCCCAGACCTCTCCAGCGACTTCTCGACGGATACTGGACGCGGAATCACGCCTACGGCTACCTCCTGACCCCTGAAGGGAAACTCTACAAGATCGAGGGGTACGGAGCGGAAGGTGCCTCGGATCCCGAGAGGATCACCAGCCTGACCCTGGTACCGGCCTTCGAGAAGTTCAAGATCTCCGCCTACTGCAAGTGCGGTGGCGCGATGCTGGGCAGCGCACGGACTAGGGACATGAAGGCGGCCGAGAACTGCGTCAAGGTCTTCTGGGAGGCGCACAGCAAGCCCGGATGCGGAGAGACCGATCCGAAGACCGCCGCGCGCGCTCGGCGCCGGAGCGAGGCGAAGGCTACCGAATGAAGTGCGATTATTGCAAGAAGAGGCTCCGCCACCCGAAGATCGTGCATTCGGCGGCAGGCGCCTTTCACGGAGAATGCCTCGACAAATTACATGCCACGGCCAACGCCCTCGGTCCGGTGATCCATGCCTTCATGGGTTTTCAGCAGCCCGGCGGGCCGGAGCGGGTCACCAAGGCGCTCATGCAAGGGGCCGGTCCGATTGCGGACTTCCTGAAAGATATCCGTGAACGGCAGCAGAAAGAGAAGACCGACGATTCCAAGTCTTGACTTCCACAGGTAAACCGTTAAACTTACCGGAGTGACGAGGCTTCTAACCGACCCATGAAAGAATTCACGTTCAATTGCGCGCTGATGGGCGACGGAGAGAGCGGATTCTTCCGCTACCACGCGCTCTTCAAGGCGATGCCCGAGAACTTTTATGTCCGGAGCCACGCCATCCGGAACATCATGATCAATCCTGATCTCGACTTCGAGCAGGTGGTAAAGGAGATGAAGGCTCCGACCACCATCCACGTTTCATCCAGCAGGTCCTCGTACGAAGTGGTTCTCCAGCGCGGCAACTCCTTTTTCCTAATGACCTATACTTCCGGGAATGTCTCCTTCGAAGTCTTCTCGAGCGATGCCGACGCCAAGGAGATCGCCGAAGAAGCCGTGGTCCGCCTGAAGTCGCACCTCTTCGAGAACAAGGAGCCGGACGGCGCCTATGTGGACACGACCCATCAGGCGCCGCACGGCGTCGCGCGTCATACGGAATTCATCCAGTGCCCCGAGTGGTCCGAGATCCGCGAGAACTACACCCCGGCGGCCTCGAACGCCATCTCGAGGCTCATGGACCTGGAGAAGCCCTGGGAGCGCGGTCGGCTCGTCATCTTTCACGGGCCTCCCGGGACGGGCAAGACCTACGTCCTTCGCGCTCTCCTCATGAAGTGGCGCGACCGGTTCGACTTCCTCGTGGTCACCGATCCCGAGAGAATGACGGCCAACCCCGGATACTACTACGAGGTGGCCAGCACGTCGACCAGGCGCCCGAAGCGGCATGCCGGCGACGACGAGGAAGAGACCGAGAACCATTGTAAGCGGAAGGTCTTCATCTTCGAGGACTCGGCGGATCTCGTCATCGAGGAGAGCCGCGAGCGTCACTGGGACAAGATCGGCAAGCTTCTGAACTTCACCGACGGACTGATCGGGCAGGGCCGGGAAGACATCTTCATCGTCACGTTCAACGAGGCGATCACCAAGATCGATCCCGCTTTTCTGCGGGCCGGCCGGTGCATCTCGAAGATCGAGTTCGAGAAGTTCAAGAAGGAAGAGGCCCGTAGGTGGCTCCTTAAAAAGGGAGTCGAGCATGCCATCGTCCACGATGAGATGGCGCTCTGCGACCTCTACAGCAAGCTCTATCTGGCGGCGCCGAGCGTCGCCGTCAAGGTCTAGGTTCTTTGAAAAAGCGGATCGTCGAGAGATTGCCGTGAGGGGACCGTTAGGCGCCCCAGTACGGACAGGCGCGGAAGTACGGGGTCGGAAGAAGAGCAGTACCGCGATGATGCCCCCCGCGAATTTGGGGGACCGCGCACCCAAGAAGAACCTCGCGGCGAGCCTTAGCTGCGTGCCCGGGTTGACCACTGGCGTATGCCCCTCCCGGGATGTACCCGCGAGTTCGGCAATCTCTCGATGATCCGCTTGCCTATTTTTTGAGGAGGATTGCGATGGGCGTCCCGCGTTTCGACGTGATCTTCGGACCCACGAACCAGATCCAGTTCAAGCTGTACGACGGCCCCGAGCTGGTCATCACGAGCCAGGGCTACCCCAACAAGGCGGCTTGCTTCAAGGCGATCCAGCTCGTCAAGGAGAACGCGCGCGTCGACCAGCGCTACGACAAAAAGAACGTGGACGGGAAGTTCTCGTTCACGCTCAAGGCCGCGACGCACGAGGTCCTGGCGCACGGCGGCCCCTACGACACGAGCGATGCGCGGGAGAAGGTGATCACGCTCCTCCGGAAGTCGGTCGAGGCGGCCGTCACCGACAAGGCGTAGGCCCGGGTGGTGGAGGTCCATCCTCCATGGTAGTATTCGGCTATCGACGACCTATGCTTCTTCGACATGGAGATGGACGCTTGACCTGGAACGAGATCTTCCCGGGCCGGCTCCCGGGGAAGGCGGAGATCGAGCGGATGTACCGGATGGCCTACACCGTCGATCCCAAGGTGTTCCGGGTCCAGGACGTTGTGGACTTCGGCCTCGACCTCCACCGCCTGAAGGAGTTCGGCGACGTCCGGATGAAAAAGAGCCTGGCCGTCCTCCGGAGGAGCTGCAAGGTGCTCTGGGACCGGATGGACGACCAGCAGAAGGCGGCCTTTCTGATCGGGGACGTCATTACCGGCCTCCGGAAGGTGTCCGGGACGCTCCAGGGCCTCGAAAAGGTGATGGGACCCATCCCGGAGGCCCACGAGGGCCTGGAAATGGCCCAAAACGGCCTTTACGCGCGAATTCCGAACGATCTGAGGGGACGGCTGGACCAGGGGTTCGGCAAGTGGAGGAGCAACGGGAAGGGCTGACGGCCCGGGGGAGACGGAGATGGTGGAAGGGAAGACTCCGCTGGAGATGGCGGAGGAGCTCAACGACATGGAGGATCGGGACATGACGTCCGCCGAGGCGGACTTTCATGACCGGGTCCTGGTGGAGCTCCGGGCCGGGAAGAAGCTCAAGCCCCGGGACGAATCGAAATTAGGGCTCCTCTACGAGAAGTACATCGCCCGCGCGGAGGACGACGAGGAGAAGACCGACAGCGCCGAAGAGGAAGTCGATGACGACGACTTCTGACGGGCGGCGGTGCGAGGATCATCACTGCCATGCCTACCATTGCGAGACGCACGTGCCCCCGGAGATGCTCATGTGCGGCAAGCACTGGTGGATGGTGCCCCCGGAGATCCGGGATTGGGTCTGGAAGACCTATCGTCCCGGACAGTGTGACGACATGAACCCGAGCCCGGAGTGGATGAAGGCCGCGCAGGCCGCGCGCGACGCGGTCCTCGCCGCGGAACGCGTCCTCTGCCAGCGGAAGCACGGGCCAGCGTGCGGCTGCTGGAACGGGAAGAAGGCCGCGACGGCACCGCCGAAGCCGGTTCAGGGAGACCTCTTCCAATGAAGACCGAGACCTCCAGCCTCGACTTGCAGGTGGCCGAGAAGGTCTTCGGATTCCGAAAGGATTCCGACGGCTACTGGCGATCCCCCGACGGGAACGATGCCATCAACGAGAGCCACCGGATTTTCACCAAGGACTACGAGAACGCGCTCAAGGTCCTGGACGAGCTCCGGCGCCGCGGATACCGCATCCTCATCAACATGGACCGGGGAGGATTCCATCTCCGTCAGGTGACTTGGGTCCATCATAATGCGATCAAGAAGGAAGCCGAGTACGTCTGCAACAATGCCCTGGGGACGGCTGAGAAGCTCGAAGACCTGCCGGAGGCGATCTGCCGCGCGGCCCTAAAGCTTCTGGAATAGGAAGGAGAAGCGCATGAACCTGGATGAACGGCTGGTCGATCGCCAGCGCCTCGAGAGCGCCAAGATGGAGGCCTCGCGCGAACACGCCGAATTCGTGGTGAAGGCCCATGAGACGCTCGAGGGGCTCCTGAATCTCGCGCCGGCAGCCAAGCCGACCCCCTTCAACTACCGCGGGAAGCCCCAGGAGATCGCCGAGCTCGAGGCCCAGATCTTCAAGGCCGCGAACCTCGCCTGGGCGCTCCGGACCTTTCCGATCTTCGACACGTCCTGCCTCCGGATGATGAGGAAGGAAAAGGGACTCAAGGTCCAGCTCCAAGGGCGCTGGGGTGGCGATGCGCAGCTGGATCTGGAACTCGACCTCTGGGTGCCCGTTTTTGCCATGGGGCCCCTAGGTCACGGGGTCTCCTCGAGGACGATGTTCACGCCGACCTACGACAACTACTGCGGTCACGTCATCGAGAAGGAGATGGTCTCCGACAACCAGAGGGAGATCCAGACCAAGGTCAAGAACGGAACGACGGTCACGCTCCAGGCCCAGTGTCCGGCGATTCCCGGGGCCATCCTGAAGAACCTGGATAAGGTCTCCGGTCGCTTCGAGCGCACCGAGATCATCTGGGAGGCCAAGTGGTCGGCCTATGCGGAAGTCGACGATCCGCTCATCATCGGGACGATCGGCGCGACGAGCTTCCTGATCGACCAGTTCGACGCGACGAAGCTCGAGCGGTACGTCATGGGCGAGTTCTGCAGGAAGCCGGTCGCCGAATGACCGACGTCTACGTGGTCCACGGCTGGAAACTGGAACAGGCCGCGCTCCGGAAGGTCATGGGTGACATGAAGCCCGAGGCCTATGAGGCGAACCTCCGGGTCGTTTTCTCGGAGAAGGGGGCCGACGCCTATCTCGGGGAGGTCCTGGCGAAGCTTCCCCAAGGCGAGACCGCGATGCAGGTCCCGGAGCTGCCGCCCGATCAGGTCGAGCGCCTGAAAAAGGGGGCCGCAGCATTCGGCATCGAAGCGCTCATGAAAAACGCGCCTCGTCTCTGGGTGGTGGCCGGGTGAGGCGTGGAGAAGCAGACGAAATGTGCCGCCTGCGGGAAGACAAGGGAATCGGAAAGCGACGGTCTCACCATGTGGGAGACCTGGTGGTGCTCGAAATGCTTCATGAGCCAGTCCCAGGAGTTCAACCGCGAACTCCGGCCGGAGGATGTCGAGCTCCTCAAGATCCTCGGGAGGGAACTTTCGGGACTCCTGCCTCCGGATCTCGTCGAGATGATCCTGGTCGGCTACCACAAGCGCTGCACCGGGAACGAATCGCTGCCGCCACGGGACGAGACGGTACGCGTCGTAGGCGAGATCCAGAGGCTTGCGGCCTTCGCGGTCTTCCGGAGGACGCTTTCCCTCCTCAAGACCTGGCAGGAAACCTTCAACGAGTTCGTCGACGGGCAGGAGGCGGAAATCCGGGAGAACATCAAGAAGCTGACCTCGTAAGTTACCGCGTTTAAAAGACAGTCGCATTCGGCGGCATTTGAAGTCACAATGGCATCGGAGGAAGGAAGGAGAACCAGATGGCGAAGTTGAAACCCGTGTTGTTCGCGCTCTTCACCCTCGCCCTGTGCGCCGCGGCCGGCGTCGGGGCCATGCACCTCGCTTCGAAAGTCGAAAAGGCGAAGGGAACGCCGATTGTCCAGCTCCTCGGGATGGCGGCTTCCGGCATCGTCGCCAGCGTGATGCTCCGCATCGCCAGCGGCCGGACGAGGAGCCGTGCCGCCCAGGTCGTCGATCGGGATCCGGCCGACATCGATGAACCGGTGTCGCTTGTTCCCGGGACTTACGAGGAATGGCGCGCCGATCTCAACAAGGCGGATGGTCCCGATGGCCTCGAGCAGTGGCTCCGGAAGTGGTCCGGCCGGGCGGTCCTCCCTAAGAAAGCCCCTCCGACTCCCGAGGATGCGGTCCAGGGATTTCAAGGACAGGTCCCTCTTTCGAGTGAGGAGCATCATCCGTGTCTCCCTGGAGTATCCGGAGCCCGCGGCATGCAGGGGTACCAAGGGGGAAGGGTCGTGAATCTTGCTCCTCCTCCTTCGGACAACGTGATCCGGTACGTCGACGGCGTGATCAAGAACGAAAAGGCCTACGATCCGTGGCCCATGCATCGGCCGATCAGGACCGGCTTGTGGGTCCGGACGCCGGACGGACGTCTCGGCATGGCGATGAATGCCGAACCTGGTGGCGGGTGGAAAATCAAGAGGGAAGGCGAGGCCAGCTGGTTCCCGATGAGCGCTCTCCGGCCTGCGCTCCCAAAGAAGGGCGAGTGTTGGACGACTCCTTCGGGAGGGCCGCGCGTCTACGAATCGGACGTCGCACTGGACCAGGACATGTTCGCCCACGCGGTCTGGGTCGGGGATCTCTATCCGGTGAACTTCGGCCGCGGACCGGCCTGAGCCATGGGCAGGAAAAAAAAGAAAGAGGAGGGACCTTCGGTGGAGACTTCGACCGCACAGGCTCCGGCCCCCGTCGTGCCCCTTCCGCCGCCGAACGGCCAGTCCAAGACGGATCCTCCGGAATTCCTGGCGAGGATCCGGCATGACGTCATCGAGTGGGCCAAAGAATGCGGTCTCAAACCGCCTTTCAACGTCTCAGGTCCCGACCGGGTGGAGTATCCCAGGCAGGGCCACGGGTACGCGTCAACGATCCAGGAGCAGACCGGCAAGTGCCGGATGGGCTCCGCCAGGTATACGGCTTCGGGTGACAGGAGCTACTGGACGATCGACGGGATCGTGACCGGATGAACAAGATCATCCTCGGGAAGAACCAGGAGGGGAAACCGGTCGAAATCGACCTGAAGATCCTCCTGCGGACCCGCTTCCTTGTCCAGGCGGCCTCCGGGGGCGGGAAATCCCAGACGCTACGGAGGCTGGCGGAGCAGTTCTTCGGAAAAGTTCCCGTCTGGATCATCGACCGGAACGACGAATTCCCGTCACTCCGCGACAAGTTCGGCTACGTTTTCGCCGGCCCCGGCGGCGAGACGCCGATCGATCCCAGGACGGCCGAGCTCGTCTGCGAGAAGCTGCTCAAAGCGAAAGCCCCTGCCATCTTCGGCCTTTACACGCTCAAGGATCCGGATCGCCACCTCTGGGTCAAGATCTTCGTCGAGGCGCTCATGAACGCGCCGAAGTCCCTCTGGACGAACCTCATCGTCATGATCGACGAGGCTCATAAGCTGTGTCCGGAAAAGGGCCAGGGCGAGAGCGTGGCCAAAGAAGTCGTCACCGACCTGGCGGTGGATGGACGGAAGCGCGGCTTCTGCGCCGGGTACTACACGCAGCGTCTCGGGAAGCTGTCGAAGAATGCCTCCGCCGAGCTCCTCAACCGCATGGTCGGGAAGACGATCGAGGACCTGGACGTGGACCGCGCGGTCGACCTCATGTCGGTCCGACGCCATGACCGACATGATTTCGAGGATGGCCTGAAGAAGCTGCCGCCCGGGCGCTTCTGGTGCTTCGGAGAGGCGATCTCGACCGATCGGGTGCTCGTCCAGGTGGGCGGTGTCCAGACAAAGCATCCCGAGCCTGGCGAACCCGTGCTTGAGCCGCCTCCCCTGCCCGAGAAGATGAAGGCCATCCTCCCCCAGCTGGCCGACCTGCCCAAGGAGGCCGAGCAAAAGGCGAGGACCGAGGCGGAGATGAAGAAGGAGATCGCCTCGCTCAGGGCCCAGCTGGCATCCGCTCAGCGGATCAACGTGGCCGCCGTGAAGGCCATCAAGGCTCCCGCCGCGCCGGCGCCGAAACCAGAGATCCGGACCGAGACCAAGATCGTCGAGATTCCCGCGATTTCAGGCGATGAAGCGAAGCGGATCAACACGCTTCTCGCCCGGATGGAGAAGCTCACCAGCCGGTTTGATCCGGTCGTGCAGGTCCAGAGCGAGATCTGGAACTGCGTCAAGAAACTCAGCTCGGACCTGGCCGGTGCCGTCCAGGCAGCCGAGAAGCTGAGGAAGGCTCCTCCCGTTGTCACGAAGCCGGTTGCCCAGGCTCCCCAGCGCCCCGCGGCCGCGGCGCCGGCGGCGCCTGTCCGGGCGATCGAGCCCGTGAGCGGGCAGGATCTGTACTGGAAGCCCGGCAAGTCCCACTTGGCCATCCTGAGGGCGATCCTGGAGTTCCGGTCGATCGGCATCGAGGCTCCGACGCGCTGGCAGGTCGCCGGATGGCTGGGGCTCAAGGTGACGGGCTCCTTCCGGACGAACCTGAGCGACCTCCGTACTGCGGGCTACATCGACTACCGGGGATCGAAGAGCCTGGTCATGAGGGGGCCCGGCGCGGAGATCGCGCCGACCCCTGAGGTCGAGCCGACCGTGGACGGGATCCTGGACCACGTCGCCGGGGCCTTCAGCAGTTCGGAGGCCGCGATCCTGAAGGCAGTCCACAAGATTCATCCGGAGTGGATGACCCGGGAGGACCTCGCGGAGGCCATCGGCGTCAAGGTCACCGGAAGCTTCCGTACCAATCTCAGCGCGCTCCACGTGGCGGAAGTGATCGAGTACGGCGAGGGCGATCACAAGAACCAGGTCAAGTGCGCCGATTGGATGTTCCTCGGAGAGCCGGTGACCTCGTGAGGATTCCGGCGGAAGAGAAACGCTGGGTAGCCTGCCTGGATTGCCTCAAGGGCTCCGTCTACGACAAGGAGACGGTTCCAACGACCACGGAATGCCAGGTCTGCCATGACATTCGGCCCTGCGTTCCCGGAGAGCGCATCGCTCTTCTCATCCCCTACATTCCTCTCCAGTTCATGGACATTTTCGAGACCGAGCCGATCGACAACAAAAACCAGTGCGCCGCATGCAAGGACAAGCGGGTCATGCTCTCGCTCTGCGGGACCTGCCACAAGAAAAAGTGCTACCACCTGATGAAGCCGAGTTCGCCCAATTGCCTGGCCTGCGTGGCCGGTTCCTCATGAGCCAGTACGATCCGGACAAGAGCAAAACGCACCAGAGGTATTCCATCGATGCCGAGAAGAGGAGTCCGAACGACGACTGTTTCGACGGAGGTACCTTCAAGGTCCACTCGAAGCAGGACCTCGACGCGCTGGTGGAAGTCCTGCACAAACTGGGCTATGCTCTCCATGTCGTCCGGCTCACCGGGACGGACATCCTGGACGAGCCGTTCCCGAGCGACGAGGAAGATGACCCGAAATCTTGAACGACACGGCGCCACCAGGAACGGCAAGCAGCCGTCCGAGTACCAGATCTGGTCCCAAATCAAGCAGCGATGCATGAATCCGAACCATCCGAAATTCCACCGCTACGGCGGCCGCGGGATCGTGATGGATCCGGGCTGGGTGGATTCCTTCAGCGCCTTCAGGGAGGCCGTCGGCCGGCGCCCGAGCAAGAGGCACACGCTCGAGAGGCTCGACAACAACCGGGGTTACGTCCCCGGCAACGTCAAGTGGGCGACGAAGAAGCAGCAGAACCGGAACCTGTCATCGAACCGGATCGTGAACTACCGCGGCACCGACTACGTCCTGGCGGATCTCGCGGAGCAGATGGGCATGAGCCGCAAAAGGCTTCAGGGACGGCTTGACGCGGGATTCACGGTCGAGGACGCCGTCGAGCTGCCCGTCGAGAGGAGCCGCGTCTTCTTCGAGTACGGCGGAGAGACGCATTCGCTGACCGTCTGGGCGAGGAAACTGAAGATCCCGTACCGGAAGCTCTATAACCGGATGACGAAACAGGGGATGACGTTCGAACAGGCGGTCGCCGCCGGCTGAGGAAGAAGATGGCCAAGATCAGCAGGATTTCGTGGACCAACGCGACCTTCAACGGCTGGATCGGCTGCCTCGAGGTGAGTCCGGCCTGCAATGAATGCTACGCCCGGACGCTGGCGGAACGCTACGGTTGGGCGAAATGGGGCAAGGACACTCCGCGGCACCGGACGAGCGTCTCCTACTGGAACCAGCCGTACAAGTGGAATGCGGAGGCGGCGAAGAAGGGCGAACGCCTCCGGGTCTTCTCCTTCTCGCTCGCCGATGTCTTCGAGGACCGGCGCGACCTCGATTCCTGGCGCGCGGACTTCTTCAAGCTGGTCGAGACGACTCCGAACCTCGACTGGATGCTCCTGACGAAGAGGGCCGACCGGATCCGGGCGCTCATGCCGGAGACGTGGCTGAAAAACCCGCGTCCGAACGTCTGGCTTGGAGTGACCGCGGAGAATCAGCGCCGCGCGGATGAGCGGATCCCGCAGCTCCTCTCGGTGCCGGCGGCGGTCCACTGGATTTCCGCCGAGCCTCTTCTTGAGCCCGTAGACTTCCGGCGCTGGTTCCCGGGGCACAAGCAGGACGTTACCCACGACGAGCTCGACGCACCCGACGGCGCCGTCGTGGACGGCCAGGAGCGCGTGGGGAATTCCTGGTACCGCCGGAAAGGGATCGACTGGATCATCGTGGGCGGGGAGAGCGGCGCCAACGCCCGTCCCATGAAGAAGGAGTGGGCCACGGACATCCTCGAGCAGTGCCGCGCCGGCGGCGCCGCCTACCATTTCAAGCAGAAAGGTAGCGTTCTGTCGGCCGAGATGGGGTGCAAGGACAAGGCCGGGAAGGATCCCGCCGAATGGCCGCCTGAGCTCCGGGTCCAGGAATATCCTAAGGTCGCTTGAATTTAAAGGAGCCAGGCCACCCGCTTCGAGGTTTTACCCTGTCAAAAGGCGGCCTGGCCCTGGAGAGAGGGGGAAACAGATTTTATAGGCCTTCTAAACTCCAAAGAGCATTGGTGTTATAATCTTAACGCATGAAGGGCCGGGAAACAACCCGAAATATGGGCGGAAGAATGGTTATGGGTAGGGGGAGACGCGGTGCCGTACTCGATCATCACAGGTATTGAAACCACGGGCCGAAGGGCCTATAGTCAGGTGATCGAAGCCGCGGCCGTGGCGCTGGACTCCTCGTTCGAGGAGGTCGACAGGTTCCACGTGATCGCGAATCCCGGTGAAGAGGCCCTGAGATCCCTGGATCCCGAGGCCCTTCGAGTGAACGGGATGTCCCTCGAGGAGATACGCGCGGGAACGCCGATCGAAGAAGCGGCCAGGCAGTACCGGGAATTCATCGACCGTTACCCGCACGCCCCCATCCATGCCTTCAACGGGTTCGGGATCCGTTTCCTCTCGAGGCCGCCGTGGGCGATGCCCACGAACAGGGCCGGCGAGGCCGTGATGCTGGCCGCGATGGACATGATGATCGAGGAGGGTGTGATCGGCTTCTTCGAAAACGGGAAGCCGAAGTGCCCGCCGCTCAAGGTCGTCGCCTCCTTCTTCGGGGTGCCTTACGAGCCCGGCGCCGGCAGGATGCCGGATACCCGGGCGGTCGCCGCCGTCTACGCCGCAGTGCTCAAGCGCCGCGGGAGTCCGGATTACGCCGCCATGGACGAGGTTCGGCTCATGATGGAGGACATCTTCTAGATGGAACAGGGCCCGGCTGAAAGTCCTGCGCAGTACATGGCCAAGATCGCGGCCGCCCGCAGGGGCTGCGCGATCTGCGCCGGCGCCCTCCGGATCCCGCCGGCGGGAGACCCCTTCTCCCAAGGGCAGTACTGCGGGCGCTATCTGTGCGCCGACTGCTGGACGCTCTACTGGGCGGACCATCCGGAGGACCTGGCGGACGAGGAGTCGCGCCAGTACGTCCGCGAGGAGGCCCGGCAGATCCGCCTCAAGCGCGGCGCCGAGCTCCTCTTCGAGGAAGGCACGAACCGCGTCTACCTCTCCAGCCGCGGCACGCTCGTCTTCGACTTCCACGGTTGCATCGAGACGGCGCCGAACGAGTTCGATCCCGAGCGCTTCCATTTCGTGATGAAGGCCTTCAAGACGATCGCCGAGAAGGTCCCCGCCTATCATCTCGAACCCGCCGCTCCCTGATCGAAGCTTGACGCGCACCTCCCAAGACGCTATATTCACGGACGTGACGAGGCTTCGCAAAAACGGTACACGTCGATGAATGCACCCTGCTGTGCGGCGCGCGGCCAGGATAGAGCATCTCACGGTGCCCCTCCGCTTGTCGCTCCCGGCGAGGCCTTGTCACAGCATGCAGGGAGACCTGCATGAGTTTCGCGAGAACGTCAGGTCAAACCCGCGCCGCACAGTAGGGGGCATTCGGTGGACTACCACGAGTTCCTCGAGCGAGTCGTGAACGACGGCATCGAGGCGGCCAAGAAGGACTACTCCCGGCCCGAGCAGGAGTCCAAGCTCCGGGGATCGATCCAGGGCTTCGAGGACTGCCGGGGCAAGAGCCCGACCGAGATCGGGGAAATCCTGAAGAAGGCCGACAAGCGGACGTTCGAGGCGAGCATCAGGGTCCACGAGGACGAGATCTCGGACCAGGAGTACTGGGCCGTCCGATGCCGGGAGGCCGAAATCGAATGGGTCGCCAACGTGGTGTCCGCGATGCTGATGAACCAAGGCCTTCCCGTCATCGTCGCGCCGACGGCGCGCGGCGCCATGAAGGCCGCGGAGATCGTAGGAGTGGAGGGCGGGCCGTGACCTCCGGTTGCCTCAAAGAAAAGGAAGCCATGATCAGGGAAAAGCCGGAGACGGCCGTGGAGGCCGTCCATCCGTTCACCGGGGAAAAGTGCTGGATCCGGAAGTGGGTCGCGCTCGAGAACCATTTCGGACTGGAGCGCGGACAGTACGTCTACGAATGCTCGGACGGACGATTCTACCTGGCGAAGGACCGCTTCGTCTGGAAGCACATCCGCTTCGGGCCGGCGATCGACGCCGAGCTCTATCGCTCCATCCTCTTCGAGGTTTCGCCGCGTCCCGACGAGGACTGACCGGAGGTCCGCATGAAGATGCCCGCGCTCTTCAGGAAGATCTTCTCGAAGCGGGTCGAGGTGCAGCTGCTGGCGGCGCCCCCGCCGCCGGCGCCGCCGAAGTCGGCCGCGGCGCCGCTGACGCAAGAAGAACTCCAGGCATACATCGCCCTCACAGTCCTCGCGATCGTAGGTGTTGCGATCGCAAGCTTCAGTGGCGGGTTGGCGCTCCGTGATGGTTCCATGAAGCTTCTGGCCTCGGTCGCGAACGAGGCCTCCACCAAGATCGACGCCCTCAAGCAATCGTCGCAGTGACAAAATGTGTCAGGCCCAACGGATCTTGTCGACGGAAATTGTCACCGCGATGACATCGGACCGCGATTGCGCGACGGAAATGCGGTTTTTCGAGTGGCCTTCGGCTTGCTTGTCACTGCGATGACAAGGAGACAGGATGAACCGCGGAGTGTATCGCAAAGACATGAGGCCGTCGACCTGGCTCGCCCGTTGCAGGCACAACGGGCGGAAGGAGTACGCCAGCTTGATCGGGGGCTTCAAGGTCCTGATCTGCTCGGGCTGCAGGACGGTCCTCTGCGAGAATCCTCCGCTTGTCCGCCCGGTTTCGAGATAGGAAGGAGATCGAACATGGCCTTCATGGGATGCTATCCGGCCGAAGCGCGCTCGGCGATCGAAGCCCGGGCGAGACAGATCATGCGGAACCTGCGCCTGAAGGCCTGCAACTGCGGAGACGCCGAGCGCGGCCATTCTCCGGACTGCGACCGCGTCTTCGCGGAGGACGCCGCCTGGGACCGCGCCATCGAGCAGGCTGCAGAGGAACTGGCCAATCTCGTCATCGGTGTCGAAGTGCAGTATGCCTGCATCGAATGCCAGAGGGTCCGTGAGATCTACTACCCGAAGGGGAAAAGCCGTCCCCAAACTGGAGTCTGCCGGGAGTGCGACGGCGAGACCGACGCGATCGGAGTCCATGAAGTAGTCCTTGGGGACAAGCTGTAGAGCCATGAACCACGCCGACCGGATCGCCAAAGGCCGTTGAGGAGGAATTATGCCAGGAAAGACCGGAAAGCGGCCTGCGCCTCCCAAACCTTGCGGGAAGTGCGGCCTAGAGATCCCACGGGGCTCGGCCTTCATGCGGGAGAAGAAGGCCGACTATCACGAAGCCTGCTGGTGGGCGAACCGGAAGGACAAGGAGTCCAGAGGAAGATCATGAAGGATTGGACGACGTCCCGGAAGCCATGCCCATTTTGCGGCCTCGAGTCCTCGCACAGCAAGAACTGCCGCTGGGTGATGACCCTGGAGCAGCTCTTCCGCGCTGTCCGCAACAACAGGCACGAATACATCAAGATGGGCCATTCGCCCGAAGGGGATACCTTGAGGTGCCTGTCCGATCTGCTCGAGATGCATCCCTGGGATACCGTGAGCGAGGTCCCGCCCGAGCCCATGCCCATGCCCATGCCGACGCCGCGGATTGTCGGCGAGATCTTCGGGAAGAACGATCCGCCTCCCACAGCCGAGACCGCCGCGCGGAACGCTCTCGCGGCGATGAGGTACGCCAGGGACTTCGAGCCCCAGAAATGGGACGCCCTCATGACCACGGAGGCCGGCGTCATCTTGTCCAAGGCCTGGGACGCCCTCAAGGCGGCCCTTCCGGCGGAAAGCTTGAAATGAAAGGATCGGTCATGTCCGGAATTCTGAACCAGTGCACCGCCGAGAGCTTCGAGGAGGCTCATCGCGTGAACCGCCTGCGCCACAGCAACGAGCGTCGGCTTGCAGCGGAGCTCGCGGCCGACCTGGCCGCGCAGGGAAAGCCGATCGAGGGCTCCGAGCCGGAGTTCTGGGACGGCTGCCAGGTCGCGAACGACACGGCCTTCGCCATCTATAAAGAGGAGCTCGAGGCGCTCCGAAAGAAGGTCCTTGAGCGTCTCCAGGCCTCGGCGCCGCCTGCCGCCCAGATCAAGGCCTTCGAGAAGGGCTTCGCCGACGTGAAAGGCATGTGGATCGAGGCCATGAAGAAGAACGATCCGGGTACCGTGGTGTACTGGTAGGGAAGATCCGATGAGCATCGACGAGCAGGCGAAAGAGTGGTTCCGGAAGTGGTATGATGCGAACCGCATGGGTCTCGAAAACCTTCCCCATGAGCGGTTCGACCCTATCATGCAGGCGGCGATCGTCGCCTTCAAGGACGGTTTCAAGGCCGGTCGGGAGTCGGTCCTAAATCTCGAGCCCTACGACAAGAACAAGCCCCGGAAACCCCTCGAGACCGAGATGGACCTCTACCGTGGAGGCCAGAAGATCGTCGCGATCAAGTCCTACCGGGAACGCCTGGGTGCCGGGCTTGTCGAGGCCTACTGCGCGTTCAACGGGATCACGGAACAGGAACACTGGGCTTCGCGGGCGAGGCTTTCATGAAGATCCTTTCCTACGGCGGCGGAGCCGACAGTTATGCGATGGAGCTCGACGCATTCGACCGCGGCGAACTTCCGGACATGGCGCTTTTCGCCGACGTTGGCAGCAAGGCCGGGAACGATGGCGAATGGCCGGATACCTATCGCCACATGCTGGAGTACGCGATCCCCCAATTCGAGCGCCGCGGCGTTCCATTCGTCTGGCTGACGACTGAGATGTACCCCATCCGTGGTAGGGAGAGTCTTCTCAAGTACTTCGAAGAGACCCGGACGATGCCTATCAGAACCTCGAGAATGTGTTCGGCCGCCGCGAAGATCGAACGGATCGACAGATATCTCAAGGATCACCACGCCGGGAAATCGATCGAGATGTGGATCGGTTTCGAGGCCGGGGAGGAGAAGCGCATCGCGAACGATCCGCACGCTGGCGGCGCGACTCCCGGGCGCAGGAACCGGTTCCCACTAGCTGAGCGCGGTCTTTGCCGCTGCCTGGCCGTAAAGCTGATCCGTGATCACGGGATGCCGGTACCCCGGAAGAGTGCCTGCGTCTTCTGCCCCTTCTCGACGCGGGGCGACTTCCAGACGCTGTCCCGGGAGTATCCGGAGACCTTCGACCGCGTCGTCAAGATGGAGGAAAACTGCCATCAGACGAAGAGCGGGAAGGTCATGAGGTATTCTTTTGATGGCCCCGCCCTCCGGGAGTGGATCGCCAAGCCGTACAAGCGCCGCGCGATCCCGTGCGGCGTCTGCGGCGCCCGGGAGCGTGAGACCAAGGAGACGGGCTGTGGATACCTCTAGCGAGAAACTGATCCTGTGCAAGCACTGCGGGAAGGAGATCCCTGACAGTTTCACGCATCGGGAGACGTGCCCGAAGCAGGCTCCGGTGAACGGGATCCTGCTCAGCCACGGCCTCGAGGTCGAGGATTACATCAGGCTCCAGATGAAGGAAAGGCGCCAGGCGAAGCCATGAAGAAGCCGAAAAAGGGCTGGAAGGTCGACTACGTGCCCTGGGGGGCGAAGAAGACCGTCATACGGCGGTTTCCAACGGAGGGCAAGGCCAGGAGCTTCTACAAGAAGCTGCTCAAGCGTGAGTCCCCTCCGTCGGCGCAGGGAATCGCGGAGGAGAATTGATGTTCCACATGATGAAGGTCCGAGATCCAGAGGAGCCGTTGCATTGCCCCATGTGCGCGGCCGGCATTCCAAAGAAGGAGATCGCGGCGCTCAGGCCGGACATCACGAAGGATGAAGTCGTATACGTCGACGCGGCCCGGCTCAAACGGCCGCCCGCGGCGCCGGATCCGGAAAAGAAGGAGTAGTCGAACCGTCATCGCAGTGACAATTTCTGTCATGTCCTGCGGATTCCGTTGACAGATTTTGTCACCGCGATGACATCGGACCGCATTTGCGCGCAGGAAACGGGCTTTTTCGGTTGGCCCTAAACTTGCTGTCACTGCGATGACATTTTTGAAAGGAAGGAACCGATGAAGACCCTGGACCTGACGATCCATGGCGGGAACCACGAACTGGTGACGGTCGAGAAGCTCGCGGAGGTCGCGACCCCGGCGCCGGAGAAGACGTGGTATCCCATCCCGCATGCCCGCCTGCTCGATTCCGTCCGGAAGACGGTCGAGAAGAGCGGCCTCCACGTCGTGACCGAGACGCACGCCATCGCGAAGAGCGGCCTCCGCTACTTCGGGATGATGCAGCTCGCCAACGGCAAGAACCCGGACGACTACTCCCTCGTGGTCGGCCTCCGGAACAGCCACGACAAGTCGATCGTGGCGGGCCTCGCGGTCGGTGCGGGCGTCCACGTCTGCGACAACTTGTCGTTCTCTAGCGACATCGTCATCGACCGGAAGCACACCCGCAACATCGAACGCGACCTGCCCACGCTGATCGAGAGCGCGGTCGGCCGTCTCGGGGACGCCCGGCGCACCCAGGACGAGCGGATCAGCGTCTACAAGCGGACGGAGCTCCCCGACGCGCAGGCCCATGACCTCGTCATCCAGGCGTACGACGCCCACATCGTCCCGGTCACCCGGATCCCGGAGATCCTGGCCGAGTGGCGCTCCCCCCGGCATGCCGAGTTCCGGGAGGGTCGGAACGCGTGGCGTCTCTTCAACGCCTTCACCGAGGGGCTCAAGGATAGCTCGCTCTTCCAGCGGCCGGTGGCGACCCAGGCCCTCCACGGCCTGATGGATTCCGCCTGCGGCCTCGCTCTCGCGCAGAACTAGATGCTCCCAGGGTCCGCCTCCCCCGGAAGGGGGAGCGCGGCCTCCGGGGACATCCCGAGAAAGAAAGGAAGGAAAGCATGGGGAACACGAAGGTCGTGAACGGCGCGCTTGTCACCGAGATCCCCGTCGACACCTCGGTCACGAACGACCAGCTGGAGAAGCAGTCCCACAAGTACGAGGTCGCCCGGATCAAGACGTTCCGGGGCATGGACGGGCAGGGCCTGAACGCGGTCCTCATCCGGAACCACAAGGCGATCGCCGAAATCCTCGACGAGGGCTGCGGCGGGGAGATGCGCTTCGACTGGCTCGACCGGAACCACGGGGAATCGGCCGAGGAAGCGATGTTCGAGGCCTTCATCGCGGAGGAGAAGCTCAAGATCCCGGCCGACAAGAAAGACCCCGAGACCGACGTGCTGGAGCGCGAGTACTTCGACGGCGCGACCTGGGTCAACATGGAAGTCGACCGGATCATGAACGATCGCCGCTTCCGGAAGGCCTGCAAGACGAAGACGCTCTTCCAGGTCGGCGACAAGATCGGCTCCGATGACTTCCTCGCGATCAAGGGCGTCGACCTCGCGACCCGGCAGTACATCGAGAAGAAGTACAAGGGCCAGAAGATCCGGATCCTGAACGACGAGTACAAATGATCGGCCTGCAAGGCCGAAACCGGGGCGCCCTTCTCCCCCGAAGGGTCCCTGGTCGGCGCGTGACGCGCGCCCTGATGATGGCCGGAAGGAAGGAGAGCAGTCATGGGGAACCTGAAGATCTACAAGGGGAAGCTGTCCAAGGAGTTCTTTTTCGTGGGGTGCCGGACGGCGCTCCGGGTGGTGCGCGGCGTCGACGTCCAGGGGAAACGCGGGTGCGGCAAGGCCGGCTGCGCCTGCGGTGCCGATGATCTCGGCTTCTCCGTCGCCACGGACGAGGAACGTGAGGGCTTCGTCCGCGCGATGGACGCCGCACCATCCGAACAGTCCGCGTAGGCGTGACTTCGGATGGCCACTCGCTCCTTGGCCGTGTGGTGACAAGCGCGGCCAAGGGGCGCGATGACGACCCGAGGAGGAAAAATGCTCGAGATCAAGGATGTGGACGGCGTGACGGCCGTCTTCGGCGCGCAGCGCCTGGGCGATCTCATCCCCAAGTGGGAGGCGATCCCCAAGGAGTTCAAGGATGGCAACACGAAGTGGAACAAGCTCTTCCACGTCTGGTTCTTCGAGGGCTTGGAGAAGGGCGCGGAATTCAAGCCCAAGGCCGGGGTGGACAAGACGAAGGCGCTCAGGCATGTGCGCGCGGTCATGGGCTCGTTCGAGCCCAGGCACGAGCACAAAGAGGCCGCGGTCGCCTACATGATGTCGGAGTGGTTCGAGGACGTGGTCTACGAGGTCAAGAGGAAGTCGTGAATACCGAGAACGTCACGAAGGTGCACCTGACGCCCGGCGAACAGCATGCGCTCTGCCTGACGGCATGCCATCTCGACGGCAAGGAGGAGGGCGAGCGGCTGACCGCGCTCTGGGACTCCACGACGTGCTTCGCGCTCAAGGACGCGATCCTCAAGCTCAAGGGAATGACGCCGCCGGAGCCGGTCCGGCTCACGAAGGGCGAGCTCGAGGCGCTGGCTTCGTCTGTGATCTGGCTGGACTGCCAGCCCAGACCCGAAAGGATGGCGGCGCTCGGGTCGTTCGCGCGGTTTAACCCGCTTAGGGAAGCCCTGGGCAAGATCCAGATGGCCCTATATCCGGAGGAAGGAACGCCGCAATGAGCATGGCACTCGAACTGATCCTGGTCCACAACCACGGGAAGGGATTCCAGTCGGATGCCCTCTACGTCCAGGATACCCTCGAGCTCGACCAGGACTACAGCCTCTTTGCCCAGATCGACAAAGAATGGATGGGTTCGTACGGAAAACGTGCGGTCCAGGTCTGCAAGCCGAAGCCGATTCCGCCCGGCTTCAAGGTGATGAGGCTCGATGAAGAGGACGGCTGGAAGCACGAGCCTGAGACCATGTACGGCGAGGAACTGACGTATGTCCTCGCGAAAGAGCTCTGCAAAGTCGGACAGGGGTCCAACTGGACGGACTGGAACAAGGCGGTCTTCGCCATGATGAAGGCTCTGCCGCCGGATTTCCCGATCATCCTTTGGTGGCACTAGGAGGAACCATGAGGAAAGGCGAGATGAAGACCCAGATCGGCCGCGAGGACGTCGAGACGATCAGGAAGCGCCTGGTCGGGAAGCATGCCTACACGCCTGTGATCCACGAGGAGAAGGGCCTGGTGATGACGATCATCGGCCGCGCCGACTTCGGCACGGTCGGCTACACTCCGATGAAGAATCGGGTCTTTGAGAGGCACGACGAGGCCCAGGAGTTCGCGAACGAGCTCAACGAGGACCTCGGCCTCACGAAGCTGGAGGCTTGGCTCATCGTGGCGGACACCATGCGCTGCGGGGTGAAGCATTTCCGGGAAGGGAGCGGCGAATGAACCAGCGTTGGGAACTCGGTCAGGCCAGGTGGCGCTCGGATCGGGAGACAATCCGGCCTTCGGAGTACGAGGTCGCGGAGATCTCGCACGACCAGGCCAGGACGTTCATCGAGACTCACCACTACTCGAAGGACTATCCGGCCGCGCGGTACCGCTTCGGTCTCCACCGGCATGGGACGCTGGTCGGGGTGGCGGTCTTCTCCCAGCCGGTGAACAACAGGACCGTCACGAAGGTCTTCCCGATCCACCAGAAGGAGGGCATCGAGCTCGGGCGCCTGGTCCTCCTGGATGAGGTCGCCGGAAATGGGGAATCTTGGTTCGTTGCGAGAACCTTCGCGGAGCTGCGCCGGAAAGCGGTCGTGGACAAGGACGGCCGGGAGCTCCGCGGGATCCTGGCGGCCGTGTCATTCAGCGACCCCATGCCGCGGCGGACGGCCGCCGGCGAGATCGTGCTGCCCGGGCACGTGGGCACGATCTACCAGAGCCTGAATGCCCGGTACGTCGGCCGCGCGGATGCGCGGACGCTGCGCCTCTTCCCGGACGGGACCGTCTTCAACCACCGGACGGAGACGAAGGTCCGGAACAAGGAGCAGGGCTGGGAAGGAGCGGTCAAGGAACTCCAGGCCCGCGGCGCCGGCGAGCTCTGGGGCGACAGCGAGCAGGACCTGCGCGGCTGGATCGTTCACTGGCTGCCCCTCGTGACGCGCCCGCTTGCCCACAAGGGAAACCACAAGTACGTCTGGGCCCTGCATCCGAGAATGAAGGAGCATGCGCGGCCGGGCGGCCCGTATCCCAAGATGAAGGATCCGGAGGCCGCATGATCAAGGGAATCCTCGTCCAATGCGAAGAGCACAAGCGGCCTCTTTGGGTCTGCGTGCGGGCGACGCTCGCGATGCCGGTCGAGATGCCGCTTGCCAGGTCCCATTGGTGGGCCTTCTTCAGGAAGGTCTTGGGAGACGATGGATGCCCGATCAACAGCTGCGGGGCGCCGGCGGTGTTCTGGACGAAGTCTCCCTGGGGCTGCGCCTGCACGAAGAGGGTCTGCAGGAAGCATTCTCAGCGTCGCAAGGTGGCCGAGGATGCCTGCGTATGCCCGACCAGGAGGACAGACATCGGGCGCAGCAGCAACGCCGGCGATCCGAGCCCGTGGCAGGAGAACGCGATTCGACACCTGGAAGATCGAGACGTTTGAACGGAAGGCAAGGAAGGAGATACCATGACGGCTACGATGAACTGGTTTGAGGTCGACAAGGAAGGCCTCGCCAAGCTCCTCGAGCGGCGGGGGAAGGAGTTCGTGATGTTCGAGCTCCTGCAGAACGCCCTGGACACCGACGCGAAGAGGATCGAGGCATGGCTCACGTCGGTGCCGGGTCGTCCCTATGCGACGATCCGGATCGTGGACGACCATCCCAACGGATGGAAGAACCTGGACCACGCCTTTACTCTTTTCGCTGAGAGCGAGAAGAAGGGGGATCCCGAGAAGCGCGGCCGCTTCAACCTCGGCGAGAAGCTCGTCCTGGCCCTCTGTGAGGAGGCATCCATCTCGACCACCACGGGGACCGTGATTTTCTCGGGGGAAGGGCGCCGCCGGTCTTCGCGCAAGACGGAGAGCGGCTCGAAGTTCGAGGCGACTCTCAAGATGACCCGGGAGGAATACGAGCAGGTGTACGCGGCCGTCTATAAGCTCCTTCCCCCGGAGGGAGTCCATCTGACGTTCAATGGCATCGTCTTCGAACACCGGAAGCCGCTGCGCACGATCGAGGCAGTCCTTCCGACGGAGATCGCCGATGCCGAAGGCATCCTGCGCCGCAGCGCGAGGAAGACCAAGGTCGAGATCGTGGAGTGCGGCCCTCGGGAGGTCGGCACCATCTACGAGATGGGGATCCCCGTGGTGGAGTCGGGTGACAAGTACCACTACAACGTCCAGATGAAGATCCCGCTGAACTCGGACCGCGACAATGTCACCCCGGCGTACCTGAAGGAACTCCGCACGCTCGTCCTGAACGAGATGTACAAGGACATCACGCCGGACGATGCCACCTCCAAGTGGGCGCGCGATGCGATGGAGGGCGAGGTCAGCAAGGAGGCTGCGGACCAGATCGTGAACCTCCGGTTCGGCGAGAAGAGGGTCTCGACGGATCCGAACGACCCCGAGGGCACGAAGCTCGCGATGTCGAAGGGCTACACCGTGATCCCGCCCAGGGCGTTCTCGGGGGCGGAATGGGAGACCGTTCGGAAGCACGACCTGGTCAAGCCCGCCGGCCAGGTCACGCCCTCTCCGAAGCCCTATGGCCCCGATGGGAAGGACATCAACGTCCTCCCGGAGGAGAAGTGGACGGAGGGCATGAAGAAGGCCGCGGTCTACGCCAAGGCGGTCGCCAAGGAGATCCTGGGCGCCGAGATCTACGTCCGGATCGGGAGCCGCGTCACCTGGCCGCCGGCCGCGACGTACGGGCCCGGAGAGCTGACGTTCAACCTCGGGCGCCTGGGCCATGCCTGGTTCGACAAGGGCCCGGGCCCGGCGCTCGACGAGCTCCTCATCCATGAGTTCGGGCACCACTACAGCACCGACCACCTGAGCGAGCAGTACCACGACGCGATCTGCCGACTGGGCGCGAAGCTGACGGCCCTGGCTCTCGCGAAGCCGGAGTTCTTCACGGGCCACGGCTGGAGGAAAGCATGAAAGTCGGCAAGCACGACCTGGATGAACTGATGTCGGACCTGCTGTGCAGCGCCTTCGAGGGCGGTTCGAACTACTGGTGTACGGTCGAGGACCTCGTCTATCCCAAGGGGAAGACAAAGAAGGACTTCACGTACATCTACGAGCTCCCGTTCCATGGCGGCGCCGTCAAGATCAAGGCCGACGAAGGGAAGGGGATCTTCACGCTCGACCGGCAGGCCCTGGATAGGGGCTGGATCGTGTTCCGCGACGAGTGCGCGCGGCACTATGCCGACGCGATGTGCGAGACCGCGGACGCGACGACCGGCGACGTGTTCCTGCAGGCCTGCCTGTTCGGAAAGATCGTTTTCGGATAAAGCTCTTTGTCCTCAAGGAGGAAGCATCATGGCTATCAGCGGCGAGACGTACGGCGAGGGGACGTGCGCGAACCCCGACTGCAAGAACAAGTTCAAGAAGGCCGCGCCCCATCAGGACCACTGCTGCGACCAGTGCCGGAACCATCACACGTACCTCCGGACGGTCCTCCCGAAGCGGAAGAAGCTGGCCGGGAAGAAGTCGTGAAGGAGCAGCGATTCAAGGTGAAGTGCTACCTCTGCGGGTGGCGCGGGAAGCGAACGCGGCGGACCATCGACCGCCGGTGTCCCGGATGCCATCGTCACCGGGTCAGCTACGAGTAAGGAAGGAGACTTGCGTGTACGGTAACTGTGTCGGTTGCGGGAAGCCCACGGATGAGATCGACCTCCATGGGGGAGGCGATCCCCGGTGCATCCCCTGCAAGAAGGTGAAGCTGGGCGGACGGGAGCCGAGAGAACGCACTGAGCAGGAAGTCCGTACCGCCGTCCTCGATCACATCTGGGGGATGATCGCCTACTGGCGTGATGAGGAGAGGCGACCCACGGCTGGCGCGAAGATGGAGGGGCTTGCCTTTTCGATCTTGTCGATGCTCGACGGCTCCGCGGTCGGGCTGCCCATGTTCATCGTGGCGCCCGATGCCCATCCTGACGACGAGGAGTACTCCAAGAAGCACCAGGAGGACTGGTATCCCCACCAGACTGAAAAGACGCTGGAATCGATCAAGTGCGATATCGCCGGAAGCCTTCATGAGGAATTCTACGCTCGGCGTCCTTCGGACTTGCCGGAAGAACCCCGCGTGGAGCTGGGTCCGCGGCAAAGACAGATCAGTACGCCAGATCTCATGGAGGCCCATAGTCTGGTGGCGGACCTGAAAAGGACCACGGAAATATTCAAGGAGCGGGTCTGGCTGTCCTTGAAAGCCTACGCCGTGAAATCCAGCTACAGGTACCATTCTGGGTTGTTCGGGGACGTCCAGGTTCTCGTAGGTTCGACGGCGGGCAGGATCCTCGTGACGCTGCGGCGTGGCGATCAGGACGTGACTTTCATCGGTGGAGAGGATGAACCGGATCGTGGCTGCGGGATCCAGTCGATCCACACCAGCCGGGAAATCATGGAAGCGATGGTGGGCACCGTGATCTCAAACTGGGATGCTGACAAGCTCTCGAGGGATGACGGGATCCGGATCGGGTAGGCAAGAATGTGGTCGAGGAAATTATGTGTGGCGGCAAGGATTGTCCGATGATCCCGGCGACCCTGAAGCACATCCACAAGGGAGTCGCCGAAGTCCTGATGAGGAACCATCCCTATACGAGGCACGAAGCCCACGCCGAGGCATGGCGCCTGATCGGCCGCGTCGAGCAGGCGAATCACGAGACCGACATCGGAAAGCTGTTCCTCGAGGCGGTCAAGGACGTGAAAGCCGATCCCTCGAGGGGAGTCGCGACCGATTTCGGGAACGCGATCGCCTGGAAAGCCCTGAGGATCGCGCCCTCCGTCACATGGGAAGAAGCGTACGGTCGATTCGAGACTTCGATCCCGCGCTTCTCCACGACCGTTTGACCGCGACCGGAGCACCCGGTATCATCGGTTCATGCCGTCGGACGAGCTCCTCAAGATCCACCTTATGACGGCGGTTCCCCTCTACATCGAACAGTTCCGGCATCTTCCCTGGCAGGAGATCGACCGGATCGCCAAGGAGGCCAGCCAGATCATCGCCGAGAAGGGCGACCTTATCATGTTCAAGGGAGGGAAGAAGGGGGAGACTGCGACGGCCGTGAATGCCCTGGCGAAGGGCCTGGCGGCGCTGTCCTTCGTCCCAGGCGGCGTCAAGGTGTTCGGGCTCCACTTCGAGAGCAAATTCGGGGAGCCTGAAGAGCCCCAGGGCGAGCTGAGGTTCAGGGAATAGCTTGGACTTGCCTCCAGGGCCCCCATCCTATATGATTCAGGCGTGATCGCGCAGTCACTTTGGGCGCCGAGGGGCCTGGGCGGTCCCCGGCCGTACCTGCAGCGTCCCCGCATGGGGGCCCTCTCCGACGATCTCGCCTGGTTCGAGACGCAGCGCGGCGCGCTTGCGCAGCAATACCCCGGCCAGTGGCTGCTCATCAAGGACAAGCAGGTCCAAGGCGCCTATCCCGACTACGGCTCGGCCTTCACGGCCGGCACCGCGAAGTTCGGGACCCAGCCCTTCGCGGTCAAACAGGCCCTCGCCCAGCAGCCCGTCCATCACGTGGCGGCCCTGAGCGACGACCTCGCCTGGTTCGAGTCGAACCGCGGCTACATCGCGAGCCAGTACCCGAACCAGTATGTCGTCATCAAGGACCAGAAGGTCGTCGGCGCCTATCCGGACTACGGCTCGGCCTTCACCGCCGGCACGGCGATGTTCGGCACCCAACCGTTCGCCGTGAAGCAGGCGACGGCGCAGCAGAAGACGCAGCACGCCACTGCGTACAGGACCGTCGAAAGGTCGCCCTGGCGGCCCATCGCGATCGGCCAGGCGGCGCCGCCGGCGGCACCAGCCCCGGCAGCTCCGGCCACTCCGGGCGTAGTCGGCCCGGATGCCCTCAAAACGAACGGCGCGATCGTGACGGTGATCCTCTCGACCCCGAAGTCCTATGCGGCGCAGGCTGCCAATCAGGGCGGTGGTTCCGGCGGCTCCCCGCAGACGGTGAAGGGGATGATCGACACGGGTGCCTCGATTTCGACCGTTTCTCCCCAGGTCGCCGCGGCTGCGGGCCTCGTCCAGACCGGCACGGTGCCGCTCAGCGGCGTGGGCGGCGGCGGCGAGGATCCGGTTTATGCGGCGTCCATGACGCTGCCGGACTTCAACATCACCGTCGATCCGATCGAGATCGGCGGCGTCGGGCTTCCGATGCCCGGCGTCGACATGCTGGTCGGTCGCGATATCCTGGCGAATAATCTGCAGTTGCAGTTCCATGGCGGGGTTGGATCCTTCAGCCTGGCGACCGACTCGCCCGCCGTGACCTCGCAGCCCGGCCAGGCGGCGCCGACCGCGGCGGCCGCGCCGGCTCCTGCAGCCCCTCCCGAAGAAGGCCTCTCGACAGGCGCGAAGATCGCGATCGGCGGCGGCGTCCTCGTCGCGACGGTCGGTGCGCTCTTCGCCTTCAAGATCATCTGAGCGCACCCCGTTAGATTTCGTTTGACCTTTCACTATTAAACCGGTATTCTTGTCGGCGTGACAAGGCTTGCTACCGGAGGAGTCGTCCAGTGATTTTGCCCTGGGATCTCATCGTCTTTGACTTGGAGACCGCGGGGGATCCACATCACCGGGTGGTCGAGATCGGCGCCGTCCGCGTCAGCCCTGACCTTCAGATCCGGGACACGTTCTCGTCGCTCGTCGACGGCCGGCCGATGTCTCCGGAAGTCATCGACGTCCACCACATCACGGAGCCGATGCTCCAGGGGCAGCCGAAGTTCGCCGAGATGCACACCCTGTTCGATGAATTCTGCCAGAAGTCCAACGTCTACATCCTCGGCGCCTACGGCGCGTATTTCGACATCCCGGTGCTGAGGGCGGAGTACCGCAGGATCGGCGTGAAGTTCCCGCATCCCGGGCACGCGATCGACCTCAAGGGAATCATCTGGTTCGAACTCCTGAAACGTGGATTTCCGTCGAAGCGTCTCGATGTCGATCGCGCGGTGGAGCTGCTCGGCATGAAGTTTGAAGGCCAGCGGCACCGTGCGCTGCCGGATGCGATGATGGAGGCGAAGGCCCTGGTGGCAGCCTTGAAGGGGAAAGCATGAGAGAGACCAATGTATTGCTCTGGATCGCCCGGGTGGTCCAGGATCCCGTGGCGTGTATGTGTATCTTGGTGGTGGCTGCTGCCCTAGGTTTCCTTCTGCTATGCATCCGCAGGGTCAAGAAAGCTGCTGCGGCCCTCAAGGAACGCGAGAAGAAGCCCTACACCTACAAGGACTTCCTACGGGATCTCGAGTCCGGCAACGTTCCGATGTCGGAGATCGTGGGACGCTGCAAGGACGCGGCAGTCCCGTACGAAGAACTTCCGCCGGAGCTCAAGCCTCCCGTAGTCGAGGCGCCGCCGACTCCGGCTGGCAAGCTGCTCAAGTCTCGGCTCGAATGGTTCGAGAAGGCCTCCAACGGTTTAGCGCGGCCCATTGTGCCGCCTCCGCCACCGAAAGTCATCGCCATCCCGGGATATACGATTCTCTGCGGCTGGTGCGCTCACAAGATGCTCGGTTTCGGGCGTTATCTCAATCCTTCCAGGGGCTTCGGCTCTCATGTCGAAAATCGCTTGAGAAACGACTGCGAGCATTGCAAGGGAACAGGCTTCGTCGTCATCCAGGGAAAATAACCATGGGAATCATGTTCGCGATGAAGTGCGACCTGTGCGGGGACGTGCAGGTCAAGGAGAAGCCGCACGAGATCAAGGGTTCGACTCACAACGAGGGCGGCACGACCAAGTTCACCTGCGTGGGATGCGAGGAGAAGCTCAAGGCCGCTTTCGAGATCAAGAAGAAAGGTCTCAAGGATCCTCTCAAGAAGGTGGCGGGCCTGATCAAGGAGCGCGACCAGGCGCGGCGCGAGGCGGACGAAGCGAAGGCGGCGCTCGCTGGCGAGAACCCATACGCGGCGCTTGCCATCGGCAATCCCAAGGCGGCCTTGGGCGTAAAGGGCATTCCCACGGCGCCGATGATCGGAATGGTCAAGAAACCGATGGAAACTACGCCCCATCCCGATCAGCCGAAGACGAAAACGAGGAAGCTCCGTGGCAAGTGAACTGCCGGGGAACCACAGCATCAAGCAGGTCGGCCCGATCTCGATCGGATGCATGGACCGGGACGCGCGCGACCTGATGGACCAGGCCGTGGCGGGCTATCGCGAGGAGACGCGCCGCAGCGGCCGTGCCCAGGCAGTCCCGGACTTCGTCGACTGGCTCCTTGAGAGAAGCGGTCTCGTCCGCGGCGTCGACAAGGCCGAGCTGCTCCATGAGCATGCCAAGCACATGGACGGAATCCGGAAGAACCTAAAGGACCATCCAAACCCTGAATTTCGGAGGAGGCACGGCCGGAAATCGGTCTATGGTCTCGCGTACTGGTTCTTCCGGTGGAGTGGCCTCGTCGACCCGTCCGGGAACGCGGTTCCGAAGGTGCGGACGTGATCGATGTCCCGAGGGCCAGCGTGAAGGAATGGCTCGGAAAGCTCCACAAGCCCTCCTGGTTTGGTGGGTTCTTTGTCGGACTTGGTCTCGGAGGCCTTCTTGTTCTGAGTTTCTGCATCTGGCTTTTCACCCGAGGAGCACGATGATGGGCCGTGCGAGTCTCCCGGTCGGAGGACAGCCGCCGCTCTCGAGACGGCGGCCAAGCCGAGTCATGCGGAGATCCGGTGCACCACGGTCCTTCAGCGCGCTCTCCAAGCGGGAAAGGGAGGCCCTTGAAATCCTGGTGGTTGCTCCGCTGAAGGCTGGCTCCATCGGAGAGAAAGTGGTTCAGAAGCTCGTGGCCAAGGGGCTGGCGCGATCCTTCCGTTGGAGATGGCCGTGGAGCATGAATCGGCTCGAGGAGCCGTATTTCGAGCTTACGGAAGCTGGCGCCGTAGTCGCCGGATTCTCTTCGATCTAAGAGGTGGCCGTGAAGGATTTCGTGGCGATCCCGACGTGGACCATCACGCGGCTCGTGCTCCCGTTCGTTCCCGGAAACCATCCTTGGTACGGGAAACGCTTTACCCTTCGTGACTGGGCGAGTCATCAGACGCCGCTGTGTCGAATGTTCGACGTCATGCTCTGGCTCTGGCTGCCTGCTACGGCCGCTGGGGTGATCTGGTTGACCGCCAAATAGAGCAAAGGTGATGAGCATGAGAAATCCGACAAAGAAATGGCCGCCACTGGATCCCGGGACGCGAGTGAAGACGACCAGCAAGAAGACTCCGGATTCAGAATGGACGCCGGAAGCTCTCATCAGCAGGAAATGGGGCGTGATGGGCACGATCGTCATGCACCACGATTCTCACGGGTTGTGCTACGACGTAAAGCACGACGATGGCACTGAAGGGTGCTACGATCCGGCCGAGTTTGATCTCATTCCTCCGGTGCAGTGGGAACACGTCGTGATCCGTGGCGACGTCCAGGTGAACGGCGAAGCAGGTCCGAAGATCATTATCGCCGTCACGACTCCCAAGAACGGCCTGTTCCTGGTGACCGTCGACGCCAACGGCAAGGAACTATCCAGGTTCCCGGTCCACACGAAATAGACCTATGCCAGATCCTTACTGGATAAAGATTGGTGAGAACCTCAAGAAGGAACAGGAGAAAGGAGCCAGGGTCTGCCGGCGCTGCGGGAAGACGTATTACGTTGAGAACAAGGGCGGAAAGGTATTTTCACCGCTCAATGAATGTCCCGAGTGCAGGCAAACGGTTGAGCAACGAGCATGTTCTCAGTGTGGATCTCTTTTCCCTTTTGACCCTGAGATCCCTCGTAAGAGGTGCTCCGACTGCGTTGGGAACCGCAGCGAAGAGTCTCCCCGAACGGAAGGACAGAGAATCTCTGAGGGCGACCAGCTCGCCCGTGACGAAGATCCTTGACGGAGAAATAGGACGCACGAAATGAATCAAGGGTGAGGACATGAACCGCATCGATAAGGCCGTCGTCCTGGTCATGGCGTTTTTCCTCTCCCTGGCGCTCCTCAAGGCGGCGCTCAACGTGGCGGCCGAGCTCGCCGCGCTGGTCGTCTTTCTGGGCATCGCCTACTTCGCCGTCCGCCTCTGGAGGGCTGGGAAGCTCGATTTCCTCAAGTCTGCGAAGCCGGCCCCGCAGCCGGCGGAAAAGGATTGATCATGGCCGAGCCTCATCCCAGTTCGCCCTGGCCGAAGTTTCCGAAGCTCCTCATGCCGCGGGACTTCTTCCCCTGGGTGCTCGTCTCCGGCTGCCTTGAGGAGAAGGACGGCCTTCCGTTCCTCCACGTGCCGGGCTGTCAGGGCTGCAAGCGTGACTGCCACCCGCGCGGGGCCTTCATGGCGAAGGTCGTCATCGACTGGAGGAATGCCCAGCGGAGTTTCGGATGCCGGTCGCCGCGGAGACCCAGGATGGACATGGAGAACTGACACATCCGTGATCACGAAGCTCGAAAAGCCGAAGAAGCGCCCCTACTGGGCCTCCCGGGACGTCTGGGAGCGCACGGAGAGCGTCGTTATCGTCATGCTGCTCGGGAACCATTACCACATCCCCGTCACCGAAAGCACGAGGCCGCTCCTTTCGCTCCTCGACGGCGCCCTGGATCCCTGGCAGGGATTCAAGGGGCGCCGTTCCGATTTCGGCCGCCGAAAGCTGGCCGAAGAAGGCTTCATGGACATCATCTCCGCCGTCTACGAGCAGGTGGAGGCCTATTCGGTCGCGAATGCCTCCCAGCTGCTCGCCCAGGAGATCAAGGACAAGCTGGAACCGCTCATCCAGAACAAGATCCACCAGAACATCCAGCAGACCAAGGCGATCGGGTTTCAGGAAAAGCCCAAGGAAGGATGATGATGGATCCCATCGGGGTCGTGCTCCTGGTGATCTGCGCGATCGCACCGTTCGTGATCGCCATCGCAAGCATCCGCCGGCGGATGCCGCTCGAGGAGCCGGCCTACAGGCTGGAAGGTTACGAAATCACGGCCTTCCCGGTCTGTTTGCACTGCGGGTGGCGAGGGGCCCTGGACGTGACGGAGCATGCCGCCGCGGCCGCGCGGCTGGAGAGGTCGACCATCATGAGGAGCCCGCCATGCCCGGCCTGCGGGCGCCGCTGGGAGATCAACTTGACGACGATCGCCCAGAAGCTGAGGACGGGGACTCTGGCATGAGCAGGCATCCGGGGTTTCCGCCCAAGTACTGGGAGATGCTGGCGAAGGCCGCCCAGGAGATGGACAAGGTCGACGCCTGCGAGGACTGCATGACCTCGTGGCGATCGCATGGACCGGGGCACTACCGGGCGTTCCAGAACATTGGACGCTGCACCGAATGCGCAGTCCGGGCGGCTCTCCCAGTAGAGCGGGCGGTGCTCGACTGGCAGTACGAACACGACCCTCTCAAGATCCTGGTGAAGAAGGTGGTGGTGGCATTCAGGAAGGATGATGACAAGGCGTTCTCGGAGGCCGTCGAGGAACTGCATAAGGCCGTTCCGAAGGACGAAAAGGAGGAAGGAGCATGAAGACGTTCGGCGAACGCCTGAGGGACCTCAGGCATGCGAGCGGGCTTTCGCTGGGTCGGCTGGGACGAAAGATCGGCCGCGGGAAGGGGTACCTGAGCGGAATCGAGAACGGGAAAGTCAATCCGCCGTCCCCCAAGGTGATCCGGAAGCTGGCCGAGGCTCTCGACCACGACGTGAAGGAACTCATGATGGTCGCCTACGTGGAGAAGGCGCCCAGGGAGATCCGAAAGGAGCTCGAAGAAGCGCTCCTTCCCATGGTCGCTGCGTGAGGAAGAGCAAGTCGAGCGTTTGCCCGAGCTGCGAGCAGGCGAAGGTGACGCTCAGGGAGAGAGTCGGGGGATCATGGAAGGTCCGGAAGTGGTGCGCGTGCGATGGTTGGAAGGAAGCGCTCGCGCTCCTTGACAGGGTCCGAGGAAGGCGCCGGTAGCCCTTGCGTCCACTGGTAAACCAGTTATAATAGTCGACCGTGACAGGGCACGTCAGGAAGGAAAGGAAGGAGACCATGTCGAAACGCAGGAAGGGGAAGAGCCCGTTCATCTGCGGGAAATGCGGGAAGGGATTCCCCGACGCGGGCGAACTGGGGATGCACGTGGCGGAAGACCACAAGAGGAAGCCCAGGATGAAGACGAAGCCTTCGAAGGCAACGCCTAGGCGCTCGTCCGTGCGTCCGTCAAGAGCGATCCGGCGCACCGGCATGAAGTGCGAAAAATGCGGCAGAGCGGCTTTTTTTAGCAGGCATTCGTTTGCGGCCCATAAGCGCTATTGCAAAGGCGCCCTGGCGCAAAATGCGTCCGTCCTCCGGCCGCTCGCCGACAAGCGTCCGTTCGCTGGCCCGTCGCTCATCCAGTCGTTGGCGAAGATGCCCTCGAACGGGAAGAATCCCATCGAGGACCTCCGGCGCCTCGCGGCCGGAAAGCGGCAGGAAGCCGCCGAGATCGACAAGCTGGTCGAGGAGTTCGAAGCGAAGGCCAAGACGCTGCTGGGGTAGGGCGCATGGAGGAGGGGAAGACGATGACCGTCGAGGTCGACGGGCGCTCGCCATCGACGCTGGTCTGCGAGGCGTGCAAGAAGCAGTGCAAGGACCCGAGGGATCTGGCGGTCCACACGGAGCGGCACCTGCCGGTGGATCCTCCGACGTTCGACCAGGAGACGAGGAAGGAGATCTCGCACCCATGTTCGGCCGGCTGCGGGCGGAACTTCGTGAGCCTCGCGAAGTACAGGGACCACGCCCCGATCTGCGACGGGCAGGCTCCGCTCCCGCCGTACCTGGACAACCGAGTCGGCCGCCGCGAGGGCCTCGTGGACTGCCCGGAGTGCAAGCTCTCCTTCATCGACCTGGACAAGATGGCGGTCCACATGGAGCGCCACCGGGAAGTCCATCCTCCCACGATCGACAAGACGACCGGAGAGGCGCTGTCGAAGCCATGCCCCAAGGATTGCGGACGGAACTTCCTGAGCAAGAGGGAGTACAAGGAGCACACGGAGCTTTGCGACGGATCGCCGCCAATTCTTCCCCTTCTTCCAAAGAAGGCCGAAGAGGCCGTCGTCATCCTCGAATCAATGAAGCAGCTGGACGGAACCGAGGCGCTGCCCGAGTTGGACCTGGGCGCGATCAGGAGAAGGAAGGAAGGAGAGACCATGTTCAAGTGCGAGTACTGCTCGCCGGCCAGGACGTTCAGTCGTCCCGGGCCCTTTGCCATCCACCTGAAGAAGACGCATGGCAAGAGCTATGCGGAGGAGCAGGGTGACGATGGCGCCCGGTCGCGCGCCGGCGTCCGGAAAGCGGCATCCAAAGAATCTTCTCCGGCGACATCTAGGACCGTCGAGAAGTCGACGGGCCCCGTCTCCATCGGGGACCTGAAGACCAGGGCCGAGGAGCTCCGCCGCCGCGCGGACCGGCTCGACGAGATCGCGACCTCCGTGGACCTCCTCATGAAGGAGGCCGAGGGCCTCGTGTAAAGACGTTGGAGGAGCCATGAACCACAGGATCCCGGTCCAGGACACCGAGCTCGCCAGCTCCATGAGGATGCTGACGGAACGGCTGTCCCAGCGCATCGCCCAGAAGGGCCGCGGCTGTTTCATCAGCGACCTCGAGATCCAGGGCTCCGTCGACCAGGAGGTCCGGGAGTTCAAGGATGCCGTCCACGCGAAGAACCGGAAGAACGAAGTCGAAGAACTGATGGACCTGGCAGTGGGATGCGTCTTCGGGGTGGCAAGCCTGCTCGCGATCACCCGGCAGGAGCTGGCCGAGGAGGCAGACCGCGCGCAGAAGGCCCTTCAGGGACTTCCGAAGACGGGAGCACCGTCGGCCGGGCCCGCGCCGCCCCCGCGCTCATCGAATTTCCCCCCTGGGACCGCTCAACCATGAAGACGAAGATCATCGAAGTGACAAATGGCCCTCGCAACTGGGGGAAGATGATGGTCTGCCGTTTCGACGGCGAGTGGTCCCACGATTCCCGGATCTATCCCAGCGCCAAGTTGCTGGGCGGCGTGTGCGGCTGGACGTCCCAGCATCTTCTTCTGGTGGATTTGCAGACCGGCGAGGGAGCGATCTTCAAGCACGGAGGCATGCCGGCTCACGACCTGCAGAAGCACAAGATCTGGGTGTGTCCCATGTACGAGCCTTTCCTGGGATGGCTCTACAAGCAGGATATCTCGGATCTCGAAAAGCTTCCGGATACGGTCGACCTGCCCGAGGCCGAGTTCCAGATGTCCGGCTACCGCCGCCCGGGGCCCGAGACGCCCGAGACGGTCCGCGAGGAGCTGATGAAGATCCTCGGCGCCGTCGCCAGTCAGTACGCGACCGTGGAAATGAACAAGACGGTTCCGGAACCGGTTCGCCAGGATGCCATCGCTCGGAGCGAAATCGGCCTCGCCGTGGCGAAGTCGATGTGCGTCGCGGCGGGCGTTGCTCAGGACGCGGTGGATACCGTGGTCGCTTTCGTGCGCGAGGACGCAAAGAGATACATGCAATCTTCGGCTGGAGACGTCCAGCAAGGATAGCCCCGCCTTTGACTGGGGCGAATACGGAGGAGAACACATGTCGGAAGGTGCTCGGATGTTCTGGGGAGGCCTCGCGGTCGGCGTCATCGTGACGCTCCTTTTGTTCTTCGGGTTCGGCTGGCTCATCACACGCGTGGCGGAGAACGCCTCGAGGCAGACGTTCGCCCAGGCGGTCAAGGACATGAACGAGTCCTCGAGGAACAGCCTCATGCCGGGCCAGGGCATGAAGTTTGTCGTGGCCTACAAGGACAAGGAAGGGCTCAAGATCATCCCGAAGATGTTCGACACCGTCGAGCTGGCTCTCAAGGAAGTCCCGGCCGACGCCCAGGGTGAGATCCGCGTCATGACGCTCAAGCTCGAGAAATAGGCCATGGGGGATCCAGAACACGTCCTGGCTCTTCCCGGCAGGAGAGAGACCGCCACCTATGAGCTTGAGATCCACTCCGAAGCCGGCCGATTCAAGTTCTACCTCGCCGTCAGCCGGGATGCCGAGGGGCACCCGGTCGAGATCTGGGTGGACTGCGCGAAGGAAGGCACGATGCTCCGCGAGTTCATGCACGGCTGGGCGGCGCTCTTTTCGATCGCGCTCCAGAACAGGGTACCCCTTCCGCGCCTGGTGCACCTCTACAAGGAATGGCAGTTCGAGCCCTGCGGACGCGTCGGCGGGTACGAAGCGATCAAGACGACGCCGTCCATCCTCTCGCTCGTGGTCTCGATCCTGGAAGTGGAGTTTCCGGCCGAGATGGCGGCCGACCCGAGGCAGAAAGATCTGTGGAAACGGCCAAAATGACCTTGGTCGAGGCGATCCAGGAACTCTTCGTCGGAAGGGAAGAGCTCCATCTCCAGGACCTCTATGCGGCCCTGCCGGGAGCCAAGAAGCACTCCCTCCGGGCCCAGATCTACAAGAATCCCGGCAAGTTCCAGCGCATCGGGAAGGGGCTTTACGCGGCCATCCGCGGCGATGCCGCCTGCGTGGTGATGGAGGGCGATGCCTGGGAGGAAGTCCGGAAGATTCCGTCCGCCTTCATCGATGCGCTTGTCACGGATCCGCCCTATCCCTGGATGCAGGGCCATCTCGACATCCACACGACGACCCGCCGGCGCATGCGCTGGACCTTCGAGCGGCGGGACATCGACCGGAACCTCGGCCTCGAGCTCTACCGGATCCTGAAGGACGGCGCCCACGCGTTTTTCTTCGTGCCCGCCGAGACGGAAGCGACTCGGCCCCACATCGACCGATTCATCAAGCTCCTCGAGTCCTGCGGGTTCCGGTTCAACAAGCGCTTCATCTGGGATCGGATGAGGCTTGGGATGGGGTACAACGGCCGCTGCCGGCACGAAGGGATCCTCTTCATGTCGAAGGGACGCCGGCGTAAACCGTGCGACCTCGGCGTGCCTGACGTCCTGGCCTTCAAGGCGCTCGATCCCCGGGTGCGCCGCCATTCCTGCGAGAAGCCCATCGGGCTTCTGGGCCGGATCATCCGGTTCTGCACGCAGGCCGGAGAGATCGTCCTCGACTGCTTCGCCGGCGCCTGCTCCACGGGCGCCGCGGCGCTCGAGGCAGGAAGGAACGCGATCCTGATCGAGAAAAACGGTAGCATGCTGGAGAAGGCGCTGGATCCCGCATGAAATTTCTCGTGACGTGGCTGACCAAGGCGTTTGGCCGGAGCGGCCACGGGAAATCCTTGTGTTTGGTGGGCCACGACAAAGAATACCTGGCGCTGAGGAATACCACCGTCAGGGTGCGCTGCACCAGCTCGGCATGCTGCTCCAAGTTTTCCCATGATGATCCGGCGATGGAGGCCCGCTGGACCTGCCGACGCTGCGGCGAGCTCGGAGCCGACATCCTCACGAAAGGAGCCTGGAAGGTCGAGTTCGGCCAGCTCCTCCCAGATCCGAAAGCCTGGGCCAACTGGGAGGGTCTGTCCGGGCAGAAGCACGATGCGTAATCCGCCGCCGTCCGTCAAGGAGCCCTGGGAGATCGACATCATGCGCCAGGCTGGCGCGATCGTCGCCAATGGGCTGGCGCTTCTAGAGGAAATGGTCAAACCCGGGATCTCCACCGCGGATCTCGATGCCGCGTTTGAGAATCACGTCCGGAAGTCCGAGGCGGTCCCCACGTTCAAGGGCTATCGTGGTTTCCCGGCCAGCATCTGCGCCTCGCTCAACGAGGAAGTGGTCCATGGGATCCCCTCCCCAAAAAGGATCCTGAAGGATGGCGACATCCTCAAGATCGATGCCGGCGCTACGTTCAAGGGATACGTCGGGGATGCCGCGATCACGGTCGCGCTCGAACCCGTGAAAGCGAGCACGAAGCTCCTCCTCGAGGCCACACGCGGGACGCTGGAGGAGGCGATCCGGATCCTGAAGCCCGGGCTTACGCTGGGCGAGCTCGGAAAGGCCCTCCAGGAGTACTCCGAGAGCCGCGGCTTCGGGGTCGTCAGGAAGTTCTGCGGCCACGGCATCGGGAAGGCCATGCACGAGGAGCCGAACATCCCGAACTACCTTCCCGAGGAACCGGCGGTCCGGAATTTCACGCTCAAGGTCGGCCACTGCGTCGCCATCGAGCCCATGCTGACCTTGGGGAGCGGCGACGTGCGGGTGATGCCGGATAACTGGACCGTGGTCAGTAAGGATCGGACCCCGGCGGCCCATTGGGAACACACGATTGCCATTATTGAGTCGGGATGCGAGGTCCTCACGAGGAGGCAGGGCAAATGACGATGTTCAAGCAGTGCGTGGAGCGCATGGCCGGAACGGGATTCTTCGATGAATGGGCCGTGCACGTGGAGAACGGCGTGGAGCCGATCCTCATGGCCCAATTCTTCCTCGAAGTGATGAGATCCCAGGACAACGAGAAACGGGAAGCCTTCACTGCGTTCCTCACGCTTATCGGCCCGCGTCCGTGGGCAGATGTCCTTTCCGGCATCATCAAGGAACTTGGTGACGAGCGGATGGCCCCGATGCTCAAGCTCTCAGGGCCCCGAGCCGAGGAGTTCTTCCAGAAATTCCGGAGGATCGTGACAGACCAGGTTAGCGACTACTGGAAGGAATATGCTGCATCCCATAAGCAGCAGGCGCTTGAGGTGATCAGCGACCTCGAGAGGACGCCCCTCGACAAATTCGAAGGAAGGATTCGCGCCATTGTGGCAGAACAGATGACGCATGAAGTCGCCATGCTGGCAAGCGACCCCTCGAAGCTGTTCACCAAGGAAATGCTCGAACCCATCATCCGGGAGATCCGGAGGCAGCTTGAGGAAGGCGAGGACTGGAAGCGCGGCGGCGATCCTGAGAAGGAGTGAGCATGGACGCCGAAGAAGCCAACGAGAGGGTCATCGAGACCACCATCGACGTGATGGAACTGGCCCACGAGATCTGTCTTGAGCGCCAGCGACAGGATGGAAAGGAGTTCTCGCCGGATGAGCCTTCGATCTTGGAAGTCGTGGCTGTCTCGAACCTGATCGTGAACATGACAGTCGCAGGGATGTTCAAGAAGCCCGATGAGTGGATGCCGTCGCCTGCAGCTTTCAAGGCCTTCATCGATCAGATCGAACCGATAGTTGAAAGCAAGGTGTCGCTGGCCCTGTCAAAAGAGAGATTGAGGGAATCCCAGGCCCGGCTGGCCTCTAGAATGCCGCCGGCGCCTCCGCCGCTGCCACCGAAAGAAGGGTATGATCCATGACCGACATCGCCATTTCCCTTAATCAGAAAGATTTCAGAACGCTCGTTCGCGGGCAGATCATCGAGGCACAATCGCCAAGCGGCCAGACCATCAGGATCGCTCTCAAGGATATTGGCTTTCATGCAATTGTCGATGAGGTCAGGAAGGCGATCGAGGCATCGGAAGGAACGAATGAAGCCTGATTTCAGGGATCTGGATATCCTGGTCGCCGAAAAGGTGCTCGGCGTCTCCTACCTCAGCCATGAAGAGCCTTCGCCTTACACGAAGGACATCCGGTACGCCTGGCGCCTGATCGAGAAGCTCTCCCATTTCGCGCCCGTCGTCTTCAAGTGCGGCGGCTACGTGATGCTCGGGGAAATGACGAGGCCGCAGGGCGGGGAATGGGGCTGCCGCTTCGATTGCGCTGAGGACGGCAAGGAGAACTACGTGCTCGGATACGGCGACACCGCCGCAGAAGCCATCTGCCGGGCGGCCCTGGCTGTCGTCGAGAGGGTTCCGCGATGAGTGACCGCCCGCTCTGCAGCCATGGCGGCCATGACGACGGTTCCAAATGGTGCGACGAGGCCAGGGAAGCGCTCTGCAATCGGCTCCAGCTGGTCCGGATCCGCCTGGGAACGGATTTCGAAACCCACGGCGGAAAGAAGGTCATGTACGTGGGTGTCGTGGGCTGGAGTTGGCCCATGGTCCCCTATGGCGCGATCGGCACGGTGGAGTCCTCGAGCGACACCAGCGTCATGGTGATCTGGGACTGCACCTCTACGAACGGCATTCCCAAGCCCTACTATGCGCATTCCTGGAAGGAACTCGAGGTCTTGAAAACGGATGACGACGGCAAGATTCTTCCAGGAGAGATTGAACGCGCCAGCCTCAAGATCGCGCCCAGGATCCTCGAGCTCGCTCTTCCATGCCCCGTTTGTGGATCCAAGACCCTCAGCTTCGGTTTCGGGGACAACGGGTGCAATTACGTCTTCTGTTCCGGGGACTACGGAAAATGCGGGGGTCCGCCGCCGGAGCCCCATTGCGGGGCCCGAGGCCCGGTGATTTCCGATCAGTTCCCGGAGCTCATGGCGATCGCCGTCTGGAACATCCGCGGCGTGCCCGAAGCATTGACGAAGGAGATACGCGGCTTTCCAAAGGGAGACGTCGAAGTGCTTCCGGTCGTCGATGTCATCAACGTCAAGAACAGCCCTTGTCCCTGGTGCCTGGGTACGAAAGTCAGCATTTCCTGGCAGGAAGATATCGATAGCTGGCATGGGCACTGCGAGCATTGCGGTGGTCATGGGCCCTGGTGGCCCCTCGACTACAAGAATCGCGCGAAGAGCGCAGCCGACGTCGTCCGGGACTGGAAAAGAAGACTCGTTAAGGTGCCATCATGAAGACCTGGAGATGCGGTTGCTACAGCCCCAAAATCGGACGCATCATCCCGTGCCAAAAACACAACCACGGCAAGGGGATCCGGATCCATTCCGCCAGGATGCGCAAGATGGCCAAGAACGCGACGTGGAGATGGAACTGAGATGGCGGACTGGCACCAAGACGTGGAGCTGTTTGGGCACCAGTTCCTGATCCAGGTTTCTCCCGGCCTGTGGGACAGGGAATTCTTCGTCGGGACGGTGGCGCAGGCCAACAGGGTCGGCATGGATCATGCCACGGGGACCTTTCTCGACGCCCTTTCGGGCCTGACTTTCAAAACCAAGGACGAGGCGATTGTTGAGGTCGGGAAAGCGATCTCCAAGGTCGGTGCCAAGATCATTCCGCATAGGGAGGCTCATCCGCTTTCCGAATGGGAGAAGCTGCCATGAAAGCCAGCCACGACCTGGACGTCCTGGTCGCCGACAAGGTCATGGGCTGGACCGACTGGCGGACTTGGGATTTCCACATTCCTGTAGTAAAACCGCCCGGCCAAAACAGCCGTCCTTTTTCGCCGAGCACAGATATCGCCGACGCTATGGAAGTCGCCGAGCGGATGAGGGAGGACTGGTTTTCGTTCAAGGCCTGGCAGCCGGCGAAGGAGCCCTATAATCCGGGAGATTCGCCCCTCGAGCATGCCGTCGTTTCGTTCATCTGCAGCAGGGGGCCCTGCCCGCGACATGAAACGACGCATCACAATCACCATGGGGCTTACGACATCCATGGAGATACTTTGCCCCTGGCGATCTGTCACGCCGCACTGATCGCGGTCGGAGTACTCAAAGCTTCAGAGGAACCACGATGAGCTGGGCTAAGCACGCGATCGAGGCCCTCCAGGGAGGCCGAGAATGCCAGATCCGGCCTCGAGGCCATTCCATGAAGGGCAAGGTGAATGACGGGAATCTCGTGACGCTGGCCCCGGTCAAGGCGCCGGACGTGGCCGTAGGCGACGTGGTCCTCGTGCACGTCCACGGTCGCGACTATCTTCATCTCGTCAAGGCCAAGGACGGCCAGCGATTTCTGATCGGGAACAATCGCGGCGGGACGAACGGATGGGTGGGGCCGCAGGCCGTCTACGGCAAGGCAATCCGAATCGAAAAGTAAGGGCTGATCCATGCTGAACGAGGATGACAGGAAAAAGCTGGCGTTCCTGAACCACTTGGTCCTCGAGCAGGAGAAGGACATCTCGCGTGACGAGGTGAAATGGCTCCTCGGGCGCCTTCGGGCCTCGCTTTCCAGGCCGGATGAGTTTGATTTCCCTGAATTTGCTGGCCTCATCAACCCGATGAAGAAGAACGCCTATGCTCTTCGGAGGAGCCTGAAGCCGAACTGGACCAAGACCATGTTCGTGGCGGAAGCCTCGACGGGAAACGGAGCTGAGGTCTTTTCGGTTTCGGCTGAATGCCTGAACACGAACGCATTTCTCCTTGTCCGGCCGTGGATCCGGGCCCATTCAAAGATGTCGGATGAGGCCTTCGAAAAACTGAGGCTTTGTTCGCTGAGCCTGACGATCGACGGCGTCATGCTCCTCCAGGACTCGCCGATCGACGACTACCTGATCGCGATGGATGGCGGGGGTATGCGGGCGGCGTCCCCCGGCGTGCGAGCCCCGAACGAATACGTCTATCCTGCGGTGGAATTGAATACATCGGACGCCACGGCGGATCCCTACAAGCCCCTGGGAGTCTTCCTGCCCGATAAGACGATGGTCCGGCTGTTTCTGAGGACTCCTCCCGGACACACAGGCTGGGAAGAAGCCCAGATCGTGGCGGGATTCACGGTCTCAGAGTACACCACCCGCGCGGAAGGCGGCGGTGCGGAGCTTGAGATGCCGCGGGACTTCGTCAAGCTGGGGAGCTGATATGCCGAGGCCGACGAGAGAATGGCTTCGTGGCGGTCCGAAGAGGCAGTTCAATGTCAGGATGCCCGTCTCCCTTCGGAACGAGATGGAGGCGCTCGCCAACGCGCGCGGAATCAAGGAGACCAAGCTGGCGCTTGCCCTCCTCGAGGACGCCGTCTTCAACAAGTGCCGGCGCTGCGCCTGGGGCCTCGCCCCAGGCAGCACAATCCTTCATCCCAAGCCATGCCGCTTCTGCCGGGGTACGGGCCGCCTGGACATCGCCAAGGCCGATAGGAAGGCTGCGGGAAAATATGTCTGAACTTCTCCTGCGGGACGACTTCAGGAAGGCCGTATTTACGCGGGACGGCGGGAAGTGCGTCGTCTGCGGCGCCGCGGCCGTTGATGCACACCATCTCGTCGAAAGGAAGCTCTGGCCCGACGGCGGATACTACCTCGAGAACGGCGTGTCCCTCTGCGCGGAACATCACCTGAAGGCCGAGTCGACCGAGATCTCCTGCGGCGAGCTACGCGCGGCCGCCGGCATCACCGAAGTCGTCCTGCCTCCCCATCTTTACCCGGATCAGGAATGGGACAAATGGGGTAATCCGGTACTCCCGAACGGGCAGCGCCTGAAGGGCGAGCTCTTCCACGAGGAGAACGTCCAGAAGGTCCTGGGGCCCGTGCTCCATCTATTCACCAGCCGGGTCAAATATCCCCGGACCTATCACCTTCCCTGGTCCCCGGGCGTGACGAGCGACGACCGCGTCATGACGAGCCTGTCCGGATTCGAGAACGAGGAGATCTGCGTCACCGAAAAGATGGACGGCGAACAGACGACCATGTATCGGGATGGCTTCCACGCGAGATCCCTCGACACGCCGGCACATCCGTCCCGGGACTGGCTCTGGGGCGTGCATCGCAGGATCGGACACGAAATCCCGGAGGGCTGGCGCGTCTGTTTCGAGAACCTGTATGCGGTCCACTCGATCCGGTACCGGCACCTGCCGGCACATCTCCTCGTCTATGGAATCTGGACGGAGAAGAACTATTGCCTTTCTTGGGATGACATGTCGGACTGGGTGAAAATGTTGGACCTCGGGATTGTTCCGCTGCTCAGAAAGGAGCGTTGGAACGAGGAACGGATACGTTCCTTCAAGCCCTATAGCCCGAACGGCGACGAGTGCGAAGGCTATGTGGTCCGCGTGGCCCGGGAGTTCCACTTCAAGGAGTTCCGGGACGTCGTCGGGAAGTTCGTCCGCGCGGATCACGTTCACACTCACGGCCACTGGATGCGCCAGGCCGTCGAGGTGAATGGCCTAAGGAGCGCCTGAGCATTCCATGATTTTTCTTGACACCCGCCGGTTACCGGTTTACCATACGCGGCGTGACAAGGCAGCCCGAGGGAGACCTGATCCCGATTCTCTTTGACATGGAGCTGATGCGCCCGGGATGCGCTATCCTCCAGGTCCTGTCTGGAGCCGACCGCGCAGCGTTCAGCAAGTACTTCGGCGGTTCGCACAAGTGGCTTACCCATACGACTCCGGGCATGAAGCTCTACAGAGGAACTGCGGAGCAGTGGGAGAAAGCGGCGCGGATCTCGGATACAGTGGGGAGAAAATGACGCTGATCTACCAGGCGCCCGACATCAAGAGCATTGCCACCCGGCCCGTGAAGGCGAGGGCGATCCAGTTCCTGCACCAGGAGGGCCTTGACGAGACTCTCCGCTTTGTCCGGAAAATCGAGGCCTGCCTCTCCGTCAAGATCAGCTGCGCCGGCGATCAGGGTGGGCTCTTCTGCCACCTGGAGTTCGACCGGCTCCACAGTCGCATCATGAACCACGGAGACTGGGTGGTCGTCGATTCCTTCGGAAAGGTCTCCCTCTTGAAGGACGAGGAGTTCAAGGTCTACTACGAGCCGGAGTAGGAACCATGACGAGATCGATCCTCGAGACCGATGGCTACAAGTTCTCGATGCAGGATGCCGGATGGCCTCTTCGGGAGGAGACCTTCGTCTACTTCCACCGCAGCGGCGGTCCGCAGATCGTTCCGTTCAACATCGGCAGGCGGGTCATGCAGCTCTGGCCGGAAGCCTCGAACGAGGACTACGAGTTCCTGGCCAAGAACGAGTACGAGATGGGCATCGGCTTCAAGAGCGTCTTTTCCCGCCAGCGCCAGATCGAGTTGACCATCCGTTCGATCCCGCCTTTCTCGATCTTCTATCCGGGGGAGCCGGTCTTCACCGTGACTGGCCCGTCGGCGCTCGTCTCATGGTTCGAGCCTCTCGTCCTCCAGCTCTCCTGGCAGATCCAGCTCGGCACGCTCGCGCTTACGGATCGGGAGGGCCTTGCTCGGGAGCTTCAGGTAGTGACCTGCCACAAGCAGAAGGAGATCGCCCTCGAGATCCTCGATGCCGTCGGGATCAAGGCGCCGCCCATTGCCGTCGACGACAGCGGCTACTGCGCGAAGGTCTTTCTGGCTGCAGAGAAGCTCCTTGAAGTCGTGAAAAATCCGGATCGAATCTTCGAAGTCGGCCTGAGATCGGCCTCCTGCATGGCGCAGCACGATATCGTGATCCAGGCCTTGAAGGAGCATGGCATCCGGAGGACCTCGGATGTCGCCAGCGCCAAGCGATGGGGCATGATCCCGGTCGGCACGATGGGGCATGAGCATACCCAGCGATACCGGAGCGACGAAATGGCCTTCCGGGCCATGAAGGATCGCCGGCCGTACAGGTCCAGCTTCCTGACGGATACCTACGATCCCTACCAGTCGGGAATCCCTGCGGCGGTCCGGGTCATGATGGAGAATCCGACCGCCCACGATTCCATGCGCTACGATTCCGCGAACAAGAGGACGGAATACGTCTTTGCGGTGGCCCTCTCCAAGGAAAAGGGCCTCGAGCCCGGGCACATCATCGAGAGCGAGCTCGACCTGGCCGAGACGGCCTCCTTCGAGGGTCTTCGGATGTCGCTCGGCATCGCGGAGAATCGTCAGTTCTACGGCTACGGAAAATACTTCGTGTCCGATACGGCGCCGGGATTCCTGACACGCGACCGGGTTTCGGCGGTCTACAAGCTGGCCCAGACCGGACCGTGGCCGACCATGAAGTTCTCGGAGCACAAGGAAAGTATTCCGGGGAGGCCGGTCGCGTTCCGGAGGACGAGCGCCGCAGGAGCCATCGGCATCGTAGGTCAGGAAGGAGAGAAATGCCCCGATGGGTACGCTCTGCTGACCGATGAGGCAGATTCTCCGGAGAAGATTTCGACCGACGTGGGACGCCAGCTCGCCGCGGCGGCGCATGCGGACAATGCCCATGCCGTGCCCAGCATCGCGACGCGCGCCGTCATCGACCAGGTCAGACGCGATCGTGAACGAATTAGAAACGAGCGTATCTAAGGGGCCACTCATGAGCAAGAAAGACAAGCCCAAGAGGTTCTCGGAGTCCTGGCTCCACAGGAAGGGCCTGAAGGTCGCCGAGAAGCTCGAGAGGGAGCCGAAGCGGATCGTGAAGCTTTTCTACTACGCCCTCGAGGACGTGAACCAGCATGATCTGTGCAGGATCGTCGAGAAGGCCTGGACGGACTTGACCAAGACCAAGCTCTTCGACGGAGAGCCAATAAAGTGATCCCCGTGTTCTATCACGGGTTTTTCGGCAAGGGGAGCCATCTTTTTGAAAAGGGGGTACCTGTGAAGTACACGATGATCGGATGCATGGGGCTGATTGGAGTGCTCGCCGCGATCTTCGGGATGTTCGGCTGCTCGGTCGCCATGAAAGTGCCCGAGCTCAAGCAGGAGAATATCTCCGTGGATCGGGCATGGAGCCAGGTGGAGAATGTCCTGCAGAGACGCTCCGATCTGATCCCGAATCTCGTTGCGACGATCAAGGGATCCGCCAGCTTCGAGCATGACACCCTGACGGACGTCATCAAAGCGCGGCAGAACGTTACCAACATCGTGGTGAAAGCCGACGATCCCGACTCCATGAAGAAGCTTGCGAACGCCCATCAACAGCTGAGCGTCGCCACGGGGAACCTGATGAATTTCGTGCGCGAGAAATATCCCAAGCTCGCGACGACGGCGGCGTTCGTGGGCCTCATGGCACAGCTCGAAGGATCGGAGAACCGGCTCACCGTCGAGAGGCAGAAGTACAATGATGCCGTCGAGCTCCTGAACAACGACCTTGTTTCCTGGACGGGGTCGATCGCCAATAACTGGGCCCACGTCAAGGAGAGGTCTTTCTTCAAGGCCGATGAAGGCGCCAAGACGGCTCCCAAGGTCGATTTTGAGAAGAAGGGCTGATCCATGGCCAGCACGTTGAAGGCGAATGTCCTCAAGACCGTGATCGCGCTCGCCATTGGCGCAATCCTCGGGGTCATCGGGTATACCTCGTTCAAGTGGCATCGCACGGCGCTTCACGATGAAGACCGGGTGAAGGCCCAGATCGAGGAGCGGGTCAAGCCGCTTGAGAAGCGCATCGAGGACCTCGAAAAGAAGTCGAAATGAGCCTTCTCTTAGCGCTCGTCCTGGCCGCTGCGCCCGACTATCCGAAACAACAGGGCGTCGTGAACGATTTCGCCGGGATCCTGGATCCGGAAGCCCGCGCGAAGGTCGGCGAGCGCCTGTCGGGTCTTCTCGCGGCCAAGAACTTCGTCCTGATCTTGGTCACCGTGAAATCCCTCGACGAGCGGCCGATCGAGGAATATACCGTCGGGCTCGCCAATGCCTGGAAGATCGGGGAAAAGGGCAAGAACAACGGCATCGTTCTTCTGGTGGCCCCTCATGAGCACAAGGTTCGCATCGAGAACGGGTACGGCACGGAGACGACGCTTACCGATATCGAGTCGAAGCTCCTGATCGAGGAGAAGATGGTTCCCCTTTTCAAGGAGGGGAAACTTGCCCAGGGGGTCCTTGCAGGCGCCGATGCTTTGGTCGAAAGACTTGGAGGCACGGCTCCGGTTCCGGCCCGCGCGCCTCCCGGTGGCGGCGTGACGACAACTGGGGTCCTTGTATTCGTCATCATTTTAATCGTCATCATCTGCATCCTGATGTCCTTCGAGGGAGGCCGCTGGTTCCTCATGGCCATTCTGGATTCCGCGACGAGCAGCAGTTCCAGCAGTAGCGGGAGCAGTAGCAGCAGCGACAGCGACAGCGGGGACAGCGGTAGTAGTGGCGGCAGCTTCGGTGGGGGTGGAGCCTCCGGCAGCTGGTGATGAGGAGATGGCCATGAACTTCGCTTCGATCCTGCTTGCGGTTCTTCTCCAGGGCTATCCCGATCACACTGGTGTCGTGAACGATTTCGCCAACGTGATCGATGGCACCTCAAAGAAGAAGATCGAGTCGGTGATCCACGGCCTGAAAGAGAAGGCCGATCTCCGGCTCGTGGTCGTAACGGCGGACTCCCTCAACGGACAGTCCATCGAAGAGTACTCCGCGGGCCTCACCGCGAAATGGGGCATCGGTCAGAAAGGAAAGAATAACGGTGTCCTTCTCATCTATGCACCCCATGAGCACAAGGTCAGGATCGAGAACGGCTACGGCGTCGAATCCCGCCTGACGGATATCGAGTCGAAGAGCATTCTTCATGACAAAGTCGCGCCCCTCACCAAGTCCGGAAGGATCGGAGAGGGACTCCTGGCTGGCGTACAGGCGATCTCCGATCTCATGTCCCAACCTGGAAAAGAGCCTGAACCCGCGCCCATAGCGTCTGGCACGCCCGCATCCAGTGGTCCAGGTCCAGGGACCTTGTTCGGGGGCGCCTTCATCCTGGGCGGCATCATCGTTCTCATCTATCTATGGGTGACCAGGGAGACAACGCAGGAAGTCGCGCAGCCATATTCCCCGCCCGACCCAGATCCCATGCCGTTACTGACGGATCCTCCCCGCAGAAGCGAGACTCCGAGCATCATTCCTCCCCTCATTGCGGGGGCGGCGCTCGGAGCGCTCCATCCGAGGCCGCCGTCGACGTTCGTCCCCCCGCCGGTTCCTCCCCCCGCCCGTCAAGAGGAGGATGACGACGATGAAAAGGAGAGCAGCTCCGGCTTTAGTTTCGGCGGTTCCTCCGAAAAGGACGACGACTATTCCAGCGGTTCCAGCAGCAGCAGCGATGATGACTCGTTCGCCGGCGGCGACAGCGGAGGCGGAGGCGCGACCGAGGACGCGTAGGGTTTAGAAATCCCTTGACCCTTAAACCTGGTTTGATACAATCCTTGGCGTGACAAGGCCGGTACGGGAGGATGCCCGTTTCTCAGGGAGGGCTCCAATGACCCTCGAGCGGTCGGACGAGGTCCAGAAGCAGATGAGGGACTACATCCGTCGCCTTCATGAAAGCCCCATTATGGAGAACCGGATGGTGGCGGTCCTGATGGACGATCCGGAGGGGCGTTTTTGCATCGACGAGCCCACCTGCAGGGCGAAGGTGAGGAAACTGGTGACGATCTACGAGGACGAATCCCCGGGCGATCTCCTCGCCAGGAAGCGCCGGGAACGCGAAGAGTTCGAAAAAACTCAGGATGCGGATTTCAAGCTGCGCCTCCTGACGGAATTCCTGTTCGACGCCGGACAGTGGAACCTTGGGCCGGCGGAGGAGAAGGCACGCGCGCTATGGATGGAAAGACTGAAGCGGCAGGGCATCGTTCCCAGGAAGCCCGCCTGAGCCTGGACCAGACGTTCGAGATCGCCGGAGGCTCCGTCGCCGGCCGGGACCACCGGGCGTCGATGCTGAACAGCCACGACGCCTATTACTGGGAGGCTCATCCCGGCGTCATCGTGGCCGTCGTCTGCGACGGCTGCGGGAGCGGGGGACACAGCGAGGTCGGCGCGAAGCTCGGCGCCAGGATGGTGGTCCGCCAGGTTCTCCGGTGGATCGGCTCCGATCCGAAGGCTTTCACCAGGGACCGGATCGTCGACCGCGGTCTCCCGCTCGTCCGCAGGAGCGTGCTTTCCCAGATCCAGCTCCTCGCCGACCAGATGGCCGGGAGCTTCTCCGAGGTCGTGTCGGACTACTTCCTCTTCACGGTCGTGGGCGCGATCATCACCCCGGAGGACTCCTTCGTCTTCGGGGCCGGCGATGGCGTGGTGGTCGTGAACGACGCCCTCATGCTTCTCGGCGACGACAAGAACAAACCCCCTTACCTTGCCTACAGCCTGGTCGAGACCGAAGAATCCATCGAGCCCAAGTTTGAGGTCTTTACCCAGGACAGGCAGTCCAACGTGCGGACGATCCTTCTCGGCACTGACGGCGTCCGGGACTTCATCAAGAGCGCCGGGAAAACGATCCCCGGAAAGGACGAGCAGATCGGAAGCGTCGACCAGTTCTGGAAGAACGACCTCTTCTTCAAGAATCCCTTCGGGATCCAGCGACGGCTTTCGCTGGTCAATCGGACGGTCACCAAGGCCGACTACGAGAAGAAGGTCGTCCATGAGGAGCATGGACATCTGACCGACGACACCACGATCCTCGTGATCCGAAGGAGGAAAGGATGACGATGGAGAATCCGATTTGCCCTAGCTGCGGTCATAAAAGCGTCCCTGTCACGGAGTGCCTCATGTGCGGCTGGGGTCCTGGTTATGATCCGAAAGAATATGCGTCGAAGCGGGCCACGCTGACCCCAGAAGAATGGGCCGGGTGGATAGAGCAGCCCAAGGCTCGTGCGCAGGCAACGTGTTCCGATTGCGGCCACCCGGCCCATGAGGATTGGTGCTGGGAGAAGAAAACCGTCGATCTCGATGGAACGCCGGTCACCCTCATGACGACCTGCAAATGTCCCCCGGCCCCGGCCAAGGAGAACGCCCGATGAACGACATCGTCAGGCCGCTCACCAAGGACGGGCTCGTCGGCTGGGACAAGTTCGGCCAGTTCTGGATCTGGAAGCTCCAGGAAGGCGGCGGCCGCGAGGGCAGCATCTACCATGACGTCCGCGAAAAGATCTGCTGCGTCTGCGGTCACGGATGGGAGATCACCGCCGATAGCCTCCGGGACCAGTACTTCTGGGACGGCCGTGCGGAGTGGTCGCATATTACCTGCCTCATGAGGTATCTCTCGCTCCAGGAGTTCGAGTTTTGGCGCGGGGCGCTCGTCGAGGCCGGATTTATGTTCGGTCCGATCGACAACCCGAGGATGATCGCCCAGGGAGGCCCGTCGCTCCAGGCGATCCCGAACGAGTATTGGCGCCGGGATCCCGTCTACAGTCTCCAGCCCTGGTACCGGGTTCGTCTGCTCAAGCGCGTGAGTGAGGAGCCGAGCCTGAACGGTCCTCATGGTCGGACGCTCAAGCTTGGGCAGCGCAAGAGGGTCTACCATCTAGAGATCGAAGAGGGAGACGGGCACTACGACCCGACCCTGGCGGCGGAGCTCTTCAAGGCAGAGGACGTCACGAAGGAGATTGGCGTCAATTCGATGATGATCCATGCCTGGGGGCGCGACAAGGCCAGGGAGTATCTCAAGCGCTTCGCCAGGATTCTCGGGGTTCCGGAGCGGAAATGAGCGACGTCTTCATCAGCGGGAAGAAGTTCCGGCTCGATCCTGCCCAGGCCGTAGGGAAGGGCGGCGAAGCGGACGTCTACAAGATCGGTCCGCGCGCGGTGGCCAAGATCTTCAAGCGGCCGGACCATCCCGACGTCGCCGGCAATCCCCAGGAAGAGAAGGCGGCGCTCCTCAGGATCGCCGAGCACCAGAAGAAGCTCAGGCAATTCCCTTCGCTCTCCGGGATGAACGTCGTCGTCCCCCAGGATCTCGTCACCGACGGGGGCGGGATGATCGTGGGCTACACGATGGAGTTCCTGAAGGACGCCGAGGTCCTTCTCAAGTGGTCGGAACGCGGCTGGCGCGAGTCGACGAAGATCGACAACAACCGGGTGGCCGAGCTGTTCCTCGAGCTCTCCCGGACGCTCCACCGTGTCCACGAGGCCGGCGTCGTCGTGGGCGACTTCAACGATCTGAACGTCCTCATCCAAGAGGAAAAGACCGCCTGGCTGATCGATGCGGATTCCTTCCAGTTCGGGCCGTTCCTCTGCCGGGTGTTCACGGAGAAGTTCGTCGACCCGCTTCTGTGCGACCCGAAAGGCAGCCGACCGATGCTCGTCAAGCCCCACAATCCGGAATCGGACTGGTACGCGTTCAACGTCATGCTCTTCAAGTCGCTTCTTTACTGCGACCCCTACGGAGGCATCTACAAGCCTCAGAAGAAGGCCGACGAGGTCCTCCACGCCGCGCGGCCGCTGCACCGGATCACGGTGTTCGACAAGAACGTGAAGTATCCGAAGCCCGCGGTGCCGATCGACCGGCTCTCGACGGTCTTCCTCGACCACTTCGAGATGGTGTTCAAGGAGGACCGCCGGCGGGACTTCCCGGAGATCCTGCTCAAGGACTTCCGCTGGACGAAATGCACCGCCTGCGGCTCGGAGCACGGCTGCCAGGTCTGCCCGGTCTGCAAGAAGGCGGCGCCGGCGGCGGTCAAACAAACGATCCAGGTGAGGGGCAAAGTGACGTCGACCAGGATCTTCAAGACCGAGGGCGAGATCGTGTTCGCGGCCTGGCAAAACAACGAGCTCCGCTGGCTCTATCACGAGGGCGCGAAGTACCTCCGCGAGAGCGGTTCCAGCTTCTCTGCAGGGACGGAGCGGCCGACGCGGTTCCGGATCTCCGGCCGGGACATCCTGGTCGGGGTTGGAAACAAGATGAATATTGTGACCCCCAGGAACCACCCGGCGGCGCCGCAGGACTTCCTCTTCGTCGACCAGTATCGAAACGTTCCGCTCTTCGATGCGAATGCCCGCCGCTTTTTCTGGATCCAGAATGGCGTCCTGAACCGCCATACCGACATCGGTCCGGAAAGGATCGGGAGCGTCCTCGAAAACCAGACCCTGTTCTGGACCGGAAGCGGCTTCGGGTTCGGATTTTACCGTGCCGGCCAGCTTTCGATGGCCTTCGTCTTCGAGACCGAAAAGGGCCGCCTGAGCGACACTAAACTTCCGCCCATGCGCGGCCACCTGATGGACGCGACGTGCTACTTCACGTCCGATCTCTGCTGGTTCCTCGTCTCTCTCAAGGAAGAGGCCAGGATCGTGAACCGGTGCTTCCTCCTGAAGCGCACCGGAGCGATCGAGGCCACCGCCCAGGCGGATCAGGGCGACGGTTCCTGGCTGGGCGAGATCCGCGGGAAATGCGCCGCCGGGCCGTACCTATTCTCGGTCACGGACGACGGGATCGTTCGTCTGCAAGGCAGTGGAGCAACGATCGTAAAGACCTCGGAGTACCCGGACACGGAGCCCTTCGTCCATACCGGCTGCCATCTGTACCCCGCCAAGGACGGCCTCCACGTGGTGGACCGGAGCGAGATCCGGCTGATCAAGATCGGATGAGCAAATGACATACACGGTTGTCTTCCGGGATACGAAGGGCAGGACCATGGCTCTCCCCTTCAGGAACCTGAACCGCATGGACGAGGCCGCGTTCCGGAAGATGTGGTTCCACTGTCTGAACGAGGGCTCCTACAAAATCAACGGGCGCTTTCAGTACGATTGGGGCACCGTCTTCCGGGCGATGAAGGACGCAGGTTTCAGCCTCCAAGAAGATTCCTGCTTTACGGCCATGGAGGACCGGCTTTTGGCGAAAGAGCTGGACGGTCTCGAAGAGGAGATCGCGCGCCGGTCGAAGTGCGGGATCCGCATATGAACCTGTTCCACAATCGGGAGAAGGTCCTCGAGGCCTTGGTCAAGGTCGAAGGCAAGGACTGGCTTGAGCGCCAGAAGGACGGCCAGTTCAAAGGGTTCTCGGTCTTCGAGGCGATCGAGAAGCTGGAGCGCGAATTCCTCCCGAATAACGATTTCCCAATCTACGTCATCTACGGAGATCACGGCTGGAACCGCTACCGTGTGACCCTGGGCGGCGAGGTCGAGTTCATCGGGCTCCAGGCACGCAGCAAGGAGTCGCGCAAGACGGCTGAAGACGTAGGATTCACGATCGTGTGAGGAAGATCATGAGGAAGCTTCTTGTTAAAAGGAAAAAGAAAGCCCCGAAAGGAAGGAGAAAGCGCATGACGACGACCGCGAAGTACACGCCCCTGCCGATCCCGGCGTTCTTCGACGCGGAGAACGCGAAGAAGTGGGAGTACGCCCCGGACCAGCCCAAGGTGATGATGGAGGCCGACGCCTGGGCCCGGAGGCACGGAATCAAGCCGGCTTCCACCGATCAGAAGAGGATCCACGTGCTCCTGATCGACGAGCAGCGGGACTTCTGCTTCCCGAAGGGCAGCCTCTACGTCGGCGGCCGCAGCGGAACGGGCGCGATGGAGGACAACCGCCGGGTCGCGGAGTTCATCTACAGGAACCTCGGCCTCATCACCGACATCACCTGCACGATGGACACGCACATGCCCAACCAGATCTTCTTCCCGTCCTTCTGGCAGGATGCGAACGGCCAGATGCTGTCGCCGTTCCGGTTCGTCGAGACCGAGCAGATCAAGGCGGGCGACGTGAAGCCCCATGCGGCCCTGGCGGGCTTCCTCTGCGGGGGGAACTATCCGTGGCTGATGAACTACGTCCGCCACTACTGCGAGGCCCTCGAGAAGGCCGGGAAGTACAAGCTCTACCTCTGGCCCCTCCACTGCCTCCTGGGCTCGGACGGCCACGTCTTGGTCGGCGTGATCCACGAAGCGCGGCTCTTCCACGCCTTCGCCCGGAAAGCCCGGTCCGTGCCCGAAGTGAAGGGCGGCCTCTTCCTGACGGAGAACTACTCCGTCCTCTCCCCCGAGGTCCTGAAGGCGCACGACGGGCAGCCCGTGGGGAACAAAAACGTAGACCTGATCCGAACCCTGATTAAGGCAGACTATGTCGTTTTGGGGGGCCAAGCGGCATCCCACTGCGTGAAATCCAGCATCGAAGATCTGCTCAGCGAGATCAGCGCCCAGGACCCGAAGCTCTGCAAGAAGGTCTACATCCTGAAGGACTGCATGAGCTCGGTCGCGGTCCCGGACGGGAAGGGCGGATTCGCCTTCGACTTCACCCCCCAGGCCGAGAAGGCCCTCAAGACCTTCGAGGCGGCGGGCATGCACGTGGTCGATTCCACGACGCCCATCGAAGATTGGGAGGGCGTGAGCCTGTAGTACGGTATCCAGGAACTGTAGAATTCTGACCAAGGAGAAGCCATGAGCAAGACAACGCAGGATGCGAACCAGCTCCTCAAGAACGCCCAGCAGGAGGGCGACCTGTCCCAGAAGTCGATGCAGGCCCTGACCAACATCGACATCGGCGCCCAGATCCAGGCGGGTCTCGGCGTGGCCGCGGACGATGTCCAGGCCTCCGACGTGTTCCTGATCTCGATGCTGGTGGACGATTCCGGCTCGATCGAGATGGCCGGGAACACGCAGCTCGTGAAGGATGGCCACAACCTCCACCTAGCGTCCTTCGCCGACTCCAAGCAGAAGGAGTCCTTCCTCGTCCACTGCCGGTACCTGAACGGCAAGATCCTCTACCCCTTCAAGAAGCTCCAGGACGCGGACAAGATGGACGGCCACAACTACCGGCCGGGAGGAGGCACCCCGCTCTACGACCAGACGCTCGTGACCCTGGCGACGGTGGTGGCGAAGACGAAGGAGTTCGAAGACTCTGGCGTCCCTGTCCGGACGATCACCTCGATCATCACGGACGGCGCCGACACGAGCTCGCACGCGACGGCCTCGCAGGTCAAGTCCATCATCGAGGACATGCTGAAGAAGGAGAAGCACATCGTCGCCTTTATGGCGATCGATGATGGGCAGACCGATTTCAAGGCCGTGGCGAGGTCGATGGGCATCCGTCCGGAGTGGCTCCTGACCCCGAAGAACGATCCGAAAGAGATCCGGAAGGCCTTCAACGTCCTTTCGCAGTCGGCGGTGCGGGCGAGCCAGAATGCCGCCAGCTTCTCGAAGACGGCCCTCGGAGGATTCGGGGCTCCGTAGGGTGAAACGAAGCAGGCCCCCGGCAGTCAGACTTTGAACGGAAGGAGCTCGTCATGAAGGCGCTCATCGGAACCATCGCCGCCACCGTCGTCATGCTCTTCGCCCTGGGCGCCTGGTCGGTGGGCGCAAAGATGATGAACCAGCACGACGACATGGCCGTCGTCAAGGGCGTGCTCATCATCGGGGGCCTGGTGGGCCTGGCGGCCGCCGGCGTGTCGTGGGCTGTCCGGAGGCTCTTCAGGGCCGTGGATGACCACGAGGACGAGATCGTCCAGAAGAAATCGCGGGGCGGCAACTGCTGCCATTGACCTATGCCGAGGAAAGGAAGGAGAAATCCCATGAAAGGATTCGGAGTCGGAGTCGTAACCGCCATCGCGGTGCTCGGGATCGTCGCCATGCTTGCCACGAACGGCTGTGAGACGATCGAGCCGGGCTACGTCGGGATCAAGGTGAACCAGTGGGGCACCGATCGTGGAGTTGACCAGTATCCGATTCTGGTCGGCCGTGTGTCGTACAACTCGGTCTCGGAGAAGATCTACAAGTTCCCGGTCTATCTCCAGAACTATCCCTGGACGGCGAGCCCTCTTGAGGGCGCTCCCCACGATGAGAGCCTGAGCTTTGCCTCGAAGGAAGGGCTCGCGCTTGGCGCGGATATTTCGATCCAGTACGCTTTCGATCAGGCAAAGATCGCTCATCTCTTCGTGGAGTTCAAGGCGGACGCTGACCATATCCGGGACGGTTTCCTGCACCAGGTGGTCCGCGATGAGTTGAACCGCATGGCGAGCGAGCTTCCGGTGATGGATATCCTGGGACCGAAAAAGCAGGAACTGATCGACAAGACGAAAGCCAGCATTCAGAAGATCGCCGGTCCTAAGGGCATCCGCGTCGAGTCCCTCTCGTTCCTCTCGGAGATCCGCCCGAAGGACGAGAAGGTGAAGGCAGCGATCTCGAACGTGGTGGAATCCCTTCAGCAGTCCGTCCAGGCCGAGAATCTCGTCCGGCGCAAGAAGGCCGAGGCAGACCAGCAGATCGAGACGGCTCGCGGACTGGCTGAGTCGGAGGTCCTGAAAGCCGAGGCAGAGGCGAAGGCTATCCTCGCCAAGGCGCGGGCCCAGGCGGAGGCCAACAAGCTACAGGCCCAATCTCTAAGCCCGGAACTCCTCCAGTTCATGGCGATCGAGAAGTGGAAGGGCGATCTCCCTCAGATGATGGGTAGCGGTGCCCTTCCCTTCATCCAGCTCCAGCCGGCCGCCGCGCACAAATGACGGACGCGGAAAGGCTGGATCGCGACATTCAGGAGATCTTAGGAACTGGGGTGAACAGGACCGCGACGGTCATGGAGATGCTCAAGGAGCGCGGCTGGTCCACGGAAGTGATCATGCCCGTGGCATACCAGCTGCTGCTCCGCGGCAAGGTCGACCCGAACGGGAATCCCACGCGGTACAGGACCAACTGACGGAGGGGCGGTCCACCAGCCGCAGCTCCGGTACTCCGGAGGCCCGGAAGATGACCTCTTCCGGGCCTTTCTATTTAACTTGACACTGACGCATCATGCGTTATGATGCGTCACATGAGCGACGGGGCCGCGCCCACGCGGAAAGAGATCCTGGACGCCGCCCGGGTGCTGCCGCCGGCATCGCTCACCCAGGTCGACTCGCCGACCGTCAAGTCCATCATCAACTTCCACGAACCGACGGATCGGCAGGTCCGCTGCCTGTGGAACATCCTCCGGAAATACCGGAGCCAGCTCTCCGGCGTCGGGGTCGAGTACGATGCCCTCGTGCCTCCGGCGGCGCCGCCGCCAGGGCCCGAGGCTTCCAAGTCCCAGACCAGGATCCGCTTCCTGTGGTGCGACAACGAGCGGGGCCAGCGGCGGATAGCGGCCACGTTTATGGGTTCCGATACCTTCAAGGACCCAAGGTACAAGGCCTTCTGGTCGGCAGTGAAAAAGGCCGATGGGGCCTATTTCGACAAGGAAGGGAAGAACTCCCTCCATTTGCAGAATGCGTGGGTGATCCCCGGCGACGTCGACAAGTTCGACGAGATCATGGGCGGCCTCGAGACGATCGAGCCGGCCGTGGAAATCCTGGTCGACCCGGGCCTCAAGGCGGACATGGACCGGGTCCGGGAGGAGCGCCGGCGCCGGTACGAAGAAAGCCGTTCCGCCTCCGCCGATCTCGAAGTTCCCACCAAGCTGCCGCTGCGCCCATTTCAGAAGGCCGGGGTGAAATGGATCGATGACCTCGGCGGCCGCGCGCTGATCGCGGACGAGATGGGCCTTGGCAAAACGGTCCAGGCGTTGGGATGGATGGTCCTCCGGAAGGAGATCGCCATTCCCGCCGTGGTGGTCTGCTCGTCGTCGCTCAGGCCAAACTGGGTGGTAGAAGCCGCGAAGTTCACCGATTTCCGCTGCCAGATCATCTCCGGCAAGACCTCGGTCAAGTCGTTCCGGAACCTGGGGTTCACCGCGTCCGAGGCTCCCTTGCCAGGCTACGACCTCACCGTGGTCAACTACGATCTCTTCTCGGCCGACGGGGTCAAATCGTGGATCAAACTCCTCGTCAAAGGCTCGCAGGAGGATAAGGAGTACGCGATGGAGAGTCTGGTCGAGGCGGGCCTCGAGGCTCTCGATCACCTCAAGAAGGCGATGGTCAAGAACGAAGGCATCGAGGCGCGGAATCTCATCAATCGCACGATCAGCAAGATCGAGGCTTTGGGAGACAAGGTCCGGAAGGCGAAGTGGAAGCTCTACAAGTACTACGTGAACGGCATCCCGCTTGGGAAGTTCCTGGAGGCGGGGTTCAAGACTCTCGTTTCCGACGAGTCCCATTACCTCAAGGACTACTCGGCACAGCGGACGAAGGCCGTGATCGCCCTTTCCCGGAAGGTGAAGAACTCCATAGCCCTCACCGGAACGCCTCTCATGAACCGTCCGAAGGAGGCATATTCCCAGGTCCAGCTGGTGAATCCGAAGATCTTCCCGGTTTTCCTGGATTATGGAAAGCGCTTCTGTGGGGCCCATCACACCGGTTACGGATGGGACTTCTCCGGGGCTTCCCATCTGGACGAACTCGATGTCAAGCTGCGCCAGAGCATCATGATCCGGCGCCTGAAGTCCCAGGTGCTGAAGGAGCTGCCGGAGAAGATCAGGATCACGACCGCGATCGCCCTCGGCAAGGGCCTGGACGAATACAAGCGGAAGGTCAAGGCCTACGCGGAGAAGATGGCGAAGGCTAGGAAGGAAAGGGAGGAGTGGCGGTCTCAGCTCGCCCTCTTCAACGAGGAGGAGCGACGGAAGTACATCGCGAAGCACGCCGAGAAGGCCGCCCGGGCGTCCAAGCTGACCGGGTATCTCCTCGACCAGATCGAAGAGGTCAAGCAGGCCGCCGTCGCGGCAAAGATGGACGAGGCGATCCGGTTCATCCAGAACGCCCAGGAACAGCAGGGCAAGGTGCTCGTCTTCATGACCCACTACGAGTTCATCGATAAAATGAAGGAGGCCCTGGCGGATGGCGGCCTCAAGGTGGACGTGATCGACGGGCGCGTCGACGGAGCGAAGCGCAGTCCCATCAAGGATCGGTTCCAGGAGGGCGACCTCGACGTCCTGATCTGCGGGATCCGCGCGGCCTCGGAAGGCCTGACGCTGACGGCATCGCACACTGTTGTGTTCTGCGAATTCGACTGGAACCCGGCCCGACACCATCAGGCGGAGGACCGCGTCCACCGGATCGGCCAGACCGTGGCACCGACGATCTACTACCTCGTGGCGCTGGGCACCGTGGAGGAAAGCATCGCCGCGCTGATCGACGGCAAACGAGAGGTCGTGAACGCCGCCCTCGGGGAGGGCGAGCGGACCATGGATGAGCGCGGCATCATGGACGCCGTCCTCGACGAGCTGCTCGCGAAGGAAGGGGCTCTGGCGGCTTAACGCCATGAAAACACTCTGGTTTTGTCTTGCAGTGATCGTTGGGGCGCTGCTCTTGGCTTTCATTCTGAAGTCTTGCGCCGGTTGCGAATCTCAGCCATTGAGCGGGGTCGTCACGGCAAAACAGTGGGTTCCGGCCCATGATGACGTGCAGATGCTGTTGATCGCGGACGGTAACGGAGGATTTACCCAGATTCCCCAGTGGAACCACTACGACGATGAATGGCGGATTTGGGTCGGCAACTCCTACGTCCGGGTCACGAAAGAAGAATTCAAGAGGATTGAGATACAACAGTACTTTGAGGAAAGACGCTGAACCTGGAAAGGAAGGAGATTGACATGGGCAAGAAAAGATTGATCCAGGGCTTTGATGGACGGACGTATTGGGAGGAGGATCTCGACTCGGCCGAGATCAAGGAAGAGGGATACACTCCTGCGGCATACGCGGCCGCGTTCTCCGGCGACATCCGGAATACCCTTGCGGCTTCGAGTCCCGCCGGTATTCAGTCCCAGGAGAGCTCCGGAACGCGCGCGTCGGCCGCCGATGAGACGCTGCCGCTGGACATGGGCCGGAGCAGCGACCTCATCGAGAAGATGGGCTTCACCAATATCAAGCCGCAGGACAAGCTCTTCCAGAGCTGCAAGTTCCCCTCCGGTTGGACGAAGATGCCTCATCCGAAGGATCATCGGACGGTCTTGATCCTGGATGCCCAAGGCATCGCCCGCGGCGAGTACTGGTACAAGGCCGCCTTCTACGACCAGAAGGCGAACGGCCATTTCTACCGCCGGTTTATGGTCGACGAGCTCCGTCCCGCTGTGCGGAAGTACGAGTTCGAGGGCGTCTGCGTCGTCGACCGAAAGGTGAAGTACGAACCCAAGGGCGAGGACTGGACCCCGAGGAAGATCCTCTTCGAGCGGAAGTGCGTCTACGGGGATCGGGACAAGGTGATGGAGGAGGCCAAGGCGTGGCTCCAGGAGCGGCATCCCAACCACGAAGACGTGCTGGCATACTGGAACGAGTGAAGGAATTCCGATGAAGAAGCCGGTTGAAAAGACGGACGGGAAGTACAGGACCATCACCATCCGGACCGACGTCTTGGACGAACTCGAGAAGCTTCGCTTTGAAAAGCAAATGCAGCTCGGTTTCACGGAGCTCTCCTGGACGAACTACATGGCAATCGTCGTCCAGCGGTTGAAGGCCGGAAAGAAATAAGGGAAGATCGGCCGACATGTTCAAGATCGGGTACATCGGATTCCTGGCGGCATTCGTCCTTTTCATCGTGATCCGCCTGTTCTGGTCCTGGCGGGAAAGCCGGCGCTTCTGGCAGGAATGGGAAATCCGGAAGCGCGCGCTCGACCTCGAGTTCGCGATCGCATTCGCTCGGGCGCTCGAGGAGGCCCAGGAACAGAAGCGCCGAAAAGAGTCGGGATGGACCCCTTCCCAGAATTGACTCGGTGTGCGGTTTACCGGTATAATGGTCCCGTGACGAGGCCCCCAAGGGAGGTCCCATGAACCACGGCTTCGAGGAGATCCGGACGACCAGGATGGAGCCCGGCCCGGACGGAAAGCTCGTGCCTCACGTCTACATCCAGCGCAGGGAATTCTCCGCTGAGGAGGCGCAGGAAGTGATGAAGGAGCACGAGCGGATGTTCTCGGGCTTCGACGAGATCTTCGGGCAGGTGGACAGCCTCTTCAAGAAGTTGGGCGACGGCTTCAAGAAATTCCATGAGCGGTACGGCCAAGGCAAAGTGGGACCCCGAGATTGAGGCGCTGATCCGGCGGTTCCGGGAGATCGGGCCCGTCGAGAAGCCCTTCGAGCTCAGGTCCGGATGCACCGTGATCGATCCGGCGAAATTCCACGAAGTTCTGAGGGCGGAGATCGATCTGGGCCCCCGAGGGGCCAGGGCGCGCATGGGCGCCCTCCAGGGAGATCTGAGGGATTACATGAGGATCCGCGGGGCCTGATGGGATACCTGCAATGCCGCGGCTGCGCCGGGCGCGGTTTGCTCCCGGACAATTCGGGTCCGTGCGGTGACTGCGACGGGTACGGGATCCTGATACGCGAAGAACACTTCCGGCTGCTGCCGGGCGGAGGGCGCGTGAACACGGCGGTCGAGACCAAGGCGGAGACGAAGCCGTTCGAGTACTACCCTCCGAGACAGCTCCAGGTCCGGGACGAGACCTTGATCCTCTGGAGGAAGGGCCTGGAAGAGGAAGAGGCGAGGCTTCTCCAGAAGATCCGGGAGATCCAGGGCGGCATGGCCCAGATCGATGCGGAGCTCGCTCAGCGCCGGACCAGAAAGGCCAGGTCCTGACGATGGCAGCCGAGCACGAGAAAGGCCCATGGAAGATCACCTCCATGAGCGGGGGATGCGCCCGGGTCGGGACGGACACGTCGCATACGATCGCCGTCGTGGGCGGCGTTGGTCAGGAATCGGCGACGGCGAACGCCACGAGAATCGTCATGTGCGTGAACGCCTGCGAAGGTCTCTCGATATTCGAACTCCGGCAGATCGCAAGGATTGTGAGGAACCGAAGGAAAAGCGATGAACATCATTTTAGCTGCCGCGGCACTCGCGCGCCTGGCCCACACCGGGCAGAAGCGAAAGTATAACGGAAGGCCCTACGTGGAACACCCCGCGCGGGTCGCGGCGAGAGTCGCGATCCATCCGGATGCGACGGAGGAAATGGTCGCTGCGGCATTCCTCCATGACGTGCTCGAGGACACGCCGCTCAATCCGGAAGAGATCACGAGAGAAACAAACACCGAGGTCCTCGCCTACGTGAAGTGGATGACGAATCGCTCGAAGATCGATCACCCGACGGCCAACCGCGCGGAAAGAAAGCGGATCGACCGGGAACGGCTCGCCGGCGCTCCGCGGCGGGTCAAGATCATCAAGTTAATCGATAGGCTTGATAACTTGCGAGAAATGGACGGCTCCGCAGGCGACTTCGCAAAGCTCTACGGAGAGGAGTCGCTTCTCCTGGTCGAGGTCTTGAAGGACGCTGATCCGGCGCTCGCGGAGGAGCTCCGGACGGTCGCGGAAAGCCTGAGGTCCCGGACATGACCCCCTGGGAATTCAAGGTCGGCCAGCTCGTGGGCTATAAGCCCAGGGGCGAGAAATGGCGCGCCCGCGTCACTGCCGTCGAGCGCGACGGGAAACTCTTCCTGGCGGAGATCCCCGTCATCGACGAGAAAGGGGATCCGATCCGATATGAGGATCCTCCGGCCTTCGTCTCGGAGATCTGGGACTGGGAGAACTACTTCCTGGTCGAGAACGTCGACGGAAAGGGAACCGACCCGTGGCTGGCCGCGCGCCTGGACCATGAGGACACCGGCGCCGCCTGGAAATCCTTCGCGCAGCGCATCGGCATCAAAGAGCCGTTCTACCAGGCCCTCGCCACCGTCATGGAGAAGTGGTCGCCCGAAAAGAACCGCGGCGACTTCCTGGATGACCTGCTGGTCCTGCTCCACGCATCCTGGAGAGCCGGCATGGTCACCGAGAACGCCGAAGTCGTCCGGCTCCTCGAGAAGCGATGCAGCGACCGCGGGATCATCTGCCTCGCCCATTGCACCCATCAGGAAGACGCCCAGGCGGTCCGCCGGCGCCTCCGGGAGGGCATGTGAGCGACCTCGTCATCAGGCAGGTGGATGGCTGGCGGGAGATCTCGGAGATCGTGGATGAGGCCGTCCAGGCGGGCTACGTGAGGGCCCAGGAGATCTGGAAGCTGGCGGCCCAGGGCCGGAACGAAGAGATCGAGCGGGAACTCCGGGTCTACAACAGCTTCGACGAGTTCATGGGGAAGAAGATGGCGACGGGCTTCCGCTTCATGCTCGTCCCCGACGATATAAAGGGGGATTCCTTGAGAGTATGGGTGCTGCCCAAGAGGTTGAAGCGATGACGCAGAAAGAGGCCCAGGTTCTCCGCGCGGCCCTCCGGTTTTGGAGGGCGTCAAACGGCCTCGATCCCTTGAAGCCGGGGGAGATCAACCTGAGGCCGGACGAGATCGAGGTTTCCAAGGAAATCCTGCTCGAGGCCTGCGGGGAAGCGGTGAACGATCTGAAGGAGTGGGTGTTCCTCCGGCAGACTGAGAATCCGAACGAGCCGGAGCTGGTCTGCCGCGGATGCTCCGGGAAGGAGACGGTCAGATGCCCGCTGCCGATCGAGCAGGTCGTCGCGATCAACACGGCGTTCCGGGCGAAGCACCTGGACTGCGGTCCGGTCGCGGAGGAGATCCCGGCGGGGACGTGAAGCGTCCGGCGGCGCCGCCGCCCGCCAGGTGTTTTTACTGCCTGGATGATAAGATCTCGGTGGGGGTCTGCTTCGATTGCCGGCTCAAGATGGACACGTTTCGGGACGAGATCGACAGGCTGAAGCGCGACATCGAAGGGTGGCGCAAGAATTACTACAAGATTTTGAACGAACGCAGGCGGGAGATCAAGCGGACCATCGGCCGGCCGAGGGGCCAGACATGAATTTCAAGTGTATGTACTGCGACAGCGAAACCCACGCCGAAGTGGACTGCGCGAAGAAGAAGAACGACCGGCTTGTCGAGGTCGGCCTCGGCTGGTTCTTCACCGTCATCCTCCTGCCCTTCGCGCTCCTGGGTTCCATCGCCGGCGCCGCCTGGGGGGCAATGAAGGCGGGCTTCAAGACGTTCGAGGGCATGTGGCCGGAGGCGCGGACCGCGCTGCGCGGCAAGGAGAGGGAGGAGGACGGCGGTGCACGGCCGGATTAGGACCACGTTCCTCTGCGCGAACTGCGAGGATGACTTCGACGGATTCCCCTCCGGCGCACGGAACGGCGATCAGCGTCCGCTCTGCGAGCGATGCACGTATTCCGGAGTCGAGGAAGGCACGGCGTACGCTCACGACCCAATGCCGGTGTCCCGGCCCCTCGACGGCCTGAAGACCGTGGGGTATTTCGCCTTCGCAATCTTTGCCACCGCTCTCATCGTGATATTCCTCTGCGTTCAGCGAGTCTTCAGATAGAGCCATGGGAATGTCCAGCGTCTCCGCCCAGCTCACCGTCCAGGGAGGTCATGACGAGAAGGTCGGCCTCGAGATCCTGATGGACGGCGGTCCGCTCTGCGTCGCGCCGGTCTGGAACTGGGAGAAGAAGGAGAAAGTCCACGGCCTCTTTTTCATCTACATGAAGCGGTTCGGTTTGCATTTCGGGCCGTTCTACGCCGGGATCGACCTGGCGACGAAGGACATGAAGAAGGCGCTCAAGGCCTTTCCCCAGGTCGGCTTCTGGGAACAGCCCCTCGAGTGGTACCAGCGCCAGACAGCCTTCCACGACTGGATCGTGAAGAACATGGGACGCCCTGAGGATCTGGTCGGCGGCCGCTGGATGCCTGAAGAGGAAAAAAAGGCCTCGTCGTGAATATCGAAGTGGAACAAACGACTGCTGTCTCGGTCTGCTCCTATTGCCTGAAGGACTGCGGAAGTCCAGAAGGCCTGGGCGCCCATCTCCTCGAGGGGCATCCGGCGGTGGAAGCACCTCCGCCGCAGGAACAAGGCCCATCGGAGGAGGAGCTGAGGTCCCAACCTCCGGATCCGATCGATGGCGGCCTGTTGACTCCGGAGGAGGAGCGGGCGCTTGCGGTAACGATCCGAGGTGGCGGCCCGGGAGCGCCGGAGGCGAAGAAGAGGCTCGTCGAGAAGAACCTCGGCCTGGTCGGCTCGATCGCGAAAAGATACCAGGGCAAGGGACTCCCCCTCGAGGACGTGATCCAGGAGGGAAATCTCGGGCTGATGCGCGCGGCCGATGGCTTCGACCCCTCCCTCGGGTTCAGATTCACCACCTACGCCTATTGGTGGATCCGGCAGGCGATCCAGCGCGCCTTCATGAACGATGCCCGGATGGTGCGCGTACCCGTCCACATCATTGCGATCGCGGGGAAGGCGCGCCGCATGATCGCTTCGGGATCCTCGATCGAGGATGTGGCCGAGGAACTTGGGACTTCACCCCAAGCCGTGTCGGACGCACTCACTCGAACGGAATCGCACAGCGTCAGCATGGAATCGGGAGACCGGGACGGCAACGGCAGGCATAACCTGGGATCCCATTTGGCTTCGCCCGACGAGGCGCCTCCGCCGATCGACCGCTCCGAGATGACCAGGCTCCTCGGATCGCTCAGCGAGAGACACCGGAAGGTGCTCGTCCGCCGCTTCGGCCTGGACGGACAGGGTACCGCGGACCTGTCCACGTTGGGCAAGGAGTTGGGTGTCAGCAAGGAGAGGATCCGCCAGCTCGAAAGCCACGCGCTCAAGCATCTCCGGCAGCATTGCGTCAAACCGGCCGAAGACGGCAGCGAAGACCATGAGCTTTCCCTGGATGCCCCGGCGCTTCCGCCCATCCGGATGATGCGCCGGGTCTCCGACTTCAATTTCGATCCGAACAAACCTGCCGAGGAAGCTCCATTCATCCGGAAGACGCCGCAGCCCCATCAGGAAGAGGCGATCGCCGCGGTCCTGGAGGAATTCAGGTCGAAAGACCGGGCGACGGCGGTCATGGCGTGCGGCACCGGGAAGACGCTGGTCGCCCTGTGGACGTTCGAGAGACTGAAGGGAAACACCGCTCTTATCCTTGCACCGTCCCTCGCGCTCCTCAAGCAGACTTTACGGGAATGGCGTGGGCACGGCGCCGCTGGGCGCTATCTCTGCGTCTGCAGTGACGAGACCGTGAGGGATGATGGCGAGACCAGGTTCTCCGCCGAGGAGCTCGGCATCCCCGTGACGACGAACCCTGCCGAGGTGAGCCGCTGGCTCCGGAAGGATTTCCATGGGAAGTCCCTTATCCTCTCCACCTATCAATCTGCGCGGGTCCTTGGTGCCGGGTTGCCGGACGGCTTCTGGTTCGACCTTGCGATCTTCGACGAAGCACACAGGACCGCAGGGGCAAGGGACCGCAATTTCTCCTTCGGCCTGCTCGACCGCCAGGTCCGCGCGGCAAAGAGACTCTTCATGACGGCGACTCCGTCGGGCGCGATCACCGATGGCTCGGAGGAGTCGCCCTTCTCGATGGCCGACGAGACGATCTATGGGCGCCAGGTCTACGAGCTCGGGCTGTCGGACGCGATTACGCGCGGGATCATCTGCGATTACAAGGTCGTGATCGGGGTCGTCACCCAGGCGGAGGTCGCGGCATTCTTTTCAGGCCACGCCCATGTCTGGCCAAAGGGCGGCGCCATGTCCGCCCGCGACGCGGCCTATCACATCGCGTTTGCCCGGGCCGTCCAGGAATGCGGCGCGAAGAAGGTCATCACCTTCCACGGAGGCGTCGGATCGGCGGACAAGTTCTCCAGGTCGCGCTGGCTGCAGGAGGATCTCCTACCGCAGGGCTTCCGGACCTACCACGTGAACGGTAGGATGCCGGCGGGGCTTCGGCACGCGATCCTGTCCAAGTTCGCATCGGACGACATGTCCCTGGTCACGAACGCCCGATGCCTGAACGAGGGGGTCGACGTCCCCGCGGTCGACATGGTGGCCTTCATGTCCCCGAAGAAAAGCCGGATCGACATCCTTCAGACGATCGGCCGCGCGCTCAGGAAGGCACCGGACAAGACCGTAGGCTACGTCATGCTCCCTGTCCTCGTCGACGATGCCGGCAATCCCCTCTCGACGGCAGCGGAATACCGGGATCTCTCCGAGGTGCTTTACAGCCTCCGCTCCCAGGATGGAATCCTCGAGCGCCGGATGCGGCTCGATTCGCTGAGGAAAGGGATGGGGGAGCGTCAAGGCAGAAACGCCCTGGGAGGCAGGCTGCTCTTCACTGGCCCGGAGATCCTCCCGGACGTCATGAAGCAGGCGATCACGGCGAAGGTGCTCACGCCCATGGGCTCCTCCTGGGACGAGATGTTCGGGCGGCTCGTGGCGTTCAAGAAGTCCCACGGGACGTGCCTCGTCCCGCGGGCGCACGCGGATATCCAGCTGTCCAACTGGGTGGCCGCCCAGAGGGCGAGCCGGCGGCGCGAGAGACTTTCGCAGCGTCAGATGGCCCTGCTCGACTCGGTCGGATTTCCATGGAATCCCAAGCGGACTACCTGGGAGACGATGATCGCGGCCCTCGGCGATTGGAGGGCGAAAAACGGGCATTGCAACGTAACCGCCCATGACGGGAAACTCGGCGGCTTCGTGTCGAATTGCCGGCGGGAAAGGCGTCTCGGGCGCATGAAAGAGGAGCGGATCCGCGAGCTCGATGCCATGGGCTTCGAATGGAAGCTCGAGGAATACAAGAGCGACGACGACCAGTGGAAAGAGCGCTATCTCGCCCTCAAGGAGTTCGTTGGGACTCACGGGATCGAGAATTTCTCCAAGGCGCCGTTCGACCTCCGACGCTGGGCATCCACGCAAAGAAAGAGGCGCGAGAGGCATAGTCTCGAGGCCGACCGCATCACCCTCCTGGACGCCATCGGCTTCCGATGGAAGGTGGTCGAGCGCCGCCTGCAGAAGCGCTATTTCACCAACCGCGAGCGCAGACCCGTCGGCGCGATCGTCATCCGGAGACAGTTCGCGAACGGCCGCGATGTCGAGGAACGCTGGATCAAGGTCAGCGACACCGGTCCTCAGGTGAAACGCTGGAAGCTCTACGCGCGCTGGTGGTGGGAACAGAATCGCGGTCCCGTTCCTCCCGGAAAGTCCGTGTACCACGTGAACGGCAAGAGCCTGGACGACCGTCCGGAGAATCTCGCGGTCGGAGGTCCTGGCGACCGGATCCGGGCGGCCCACTTGAATAATCCCGAGATGTCGAAGCGGAATAGCAGGACAGTCCATGAGGGCTGCGCGGCGTGGAATCGGAGACAGGGTCTCGAGTTCCGCTTCAAGAACATCGTGAAAAGCTCCTGGTATCCGGCGATCGAGCGCTTGAAAGTCGTGATCAACGTTCCGTTCCGGAAGCGGACCAACCTCTTCCGGGCGTTCGGGTATGACGCGTCGAGGATCCCTCTTTCCGGCCATGGTCCGGAGGTCGATCGGCTGATCGAGGAGTCCGGGATCCTGCCGGTTTCGAGTGTCCAGCTCCACAGCGAGCCCTTTTCAAGCTTCGCTCGGGTCGACGTCGAACTCGGACTTGCCAACCCGAAGGCTGCGGGGGCCGATGCCGAAGTGCGGATGAAGATGGTGATGGAGATGCCGCTCTGGCGCCACGCCAAGGCGGCGGCAGCGCTCGATGTGCACGAGAGGTAAAGGAGGGAGCATGAAAAAGTCATTCTGGCTGGGTTCCATGCACGCCCTGGGGCAGGGTCATGACGTCGACGCGATCAACTTGGACGTCGAATCGCGATCTTCCTCGTACAGTTTCGGCATCGTCCTCGTTCAATGGCGCGAGGGCAGATATGCCATGCAGGCCCGGGTATTCTCGGACGCCTGGAAAGCCTTCGAGGGTTGCCCGGAGGTCTTCAAGATCCTGGCGGAGATGCACGACTGTTTCCGCGACGATGAGGGTCTCGGCCGAAAGGGACCCGAAGTATTCGACGAGGTGGTCCGCAGGCTCAAGAAGGAAGGATGGGAGTACGCCGGCCGAAAGATGCCCCGGTTCTACCGGCGCTGCGACCAGTGCGGGTCCGAAGTGAAGGCCTCGGGGATGGCATGAAGACGATCGAACTCCAGAAAGAAGTCGACCGCGGGGAATCCGGGGTCAAGTGCGAATGTGGCGGCTATGCCGAGCGCGTGGAACTGACCCCGGAGGAGAAACGGAAGTACGATTGCTCCAGCGGCTGCTGCGGCCGCGCCTTCGTCTGCGTCCTGTGCGGGAATCGGTATGTCGGAAGCGCGGAATCTCCTGAAATGGGAGAGGATCGAGATTGAACTCGATCGAGAGTAGGAAGGAGAGGTGATGGACATCGACCAGTCGATACGGCATGAGAAGCTCGCCAGGCTCGGGGCCGAATGGGCTGCCCGTGCGGACAAGGAGATCTGGGACCAGGTGGGCCCGAGCTCGAGCGGCCTCGAGAAATGCCTTTTCTACATGAGCGCCTGCGCCGAGATGGCTGCGCAGCTCTACGATACCGTCCTCAAGGACGACAAGCTGGAGGGCGCGGAGATTCCCGCCGGCGTCCCGATCACCACGGAACTCCGGGAAGGGATCGCCCAGTCGCTGCTCCAGAAGACCCTGGTCCTCATGGGTGCCCGGATCCGGAACATGGGATACGGAGTCGCCCTCACCACGAAGCTCAGCTTTACCAAGGTCGCCAATGCCACGGGTCCCGAGAAGGCTGCAGAAGCGGAACACGTTCGCCTCCATGAGACGTGCTCATGCACCCTCGACCAGGACGGGAACTGCGCGGAATGCATGAACGCGGCCTTCAAGACCTATAGGGCCATGGTTGAAAGCATCAAGGTCGCCAAGCTGAGCGAGGCAGCCGGCCGGAAGCTGTCCTGCAGGCCCTGCCTCAAGAGGCACCTCGACGCCGCCGTCGCGAAGGTTGTTCGTGAGGAGTTCGTGGATCTTGAGCCCGAGGCTTCCGAGATGTTCATGAGGATGCTCCTCATGTCCTCCCAAATGGTGGCGTCGATGGAGATGCCGCTTACGAAGAAGGCCTGGAGCGAGATCCAGAGCCGGAAGGGCGAACTTTGATCTACGTCTGTCGGGATTGTGGAGACCAGAGAGGACCTTATCTCCCGCCCGAGCAGTGGCCCTGCCCGAAATGTGGAAGCATGAATATCGATGCGGGCCCTTGCGTCGTCGGTCCTCCTGGAGCCCCAGGCACGATCGGGATTCCTTCCCATGGGGCAGAAGGTCAAAGGAAATGGGAATGCGTGAACGGGCGCACCGAGCATGGGATCTGGTATCCGTGGCACTGGAGCCGGGAACGCGGCCGTTGGGAACGGGAATGCGCCATCATGGGCTGCCTTGCGTGGCAGCATGCCAAAGCGGCAAAGATCGTCGGCAGAGTAGTCTCTTGGGCCTCTGGCAACAAAAAACACGCTCACGTGTGGGGAGTCTGGTATCCCGTCGACGAGCTCCACGTCGAGGATAATCTGTTCTATCAACGTTCCTGCGCATGCGGTGCGGAGGAGCGGGCGGAAGATCTCAAGGCGGAAGAGCCGTTCGAATTCTTCGATCACCCGTGGAACCGGGTATAAGAAAAAACTGAGTCCTTGAGAAGAAGACCCTGCCGAGGTACGATAAACCGGTAAACGGGGAGCGAGGGATGGCCAAAAAGAAACTAGAATTCGGCCGGCAGCCGCCGAAGAAAGCCAAGGTCGCCTGGGGCGCCCGCGCGATCTTCAAGCCCATCAGCAAGAATCCCATGGTCGACATCCTGTGGGACCGCCAGGACGCGTTCGGCGGAGAGCAGGAGCGGCAGGACCTCGTCGAATGGGTCAAGGCCACCGGTCTGCCAAAGCTCGAGGAGATGATCGAGGAGAAGGCCTCCTATTCCATCACGAGGTCCCACGAGGTCTTCAAGTTCGAGGACGCCGGTTACACGATCGAGGCGAGCCCCCAGGGGAGCGGGGGATACCTCTACATCGTGGCTTGGAAGGGATAACCATGATCATCGACTTGACCGGCATGAAGATCGTCACGAAGGTCGAACATCATACCTGCGAATTCCACAAAAGGTATCCCGGAGAAGCGTGGGCCGGCTGCACCTGCTCGGGTGGAGTGTCCCAAACGGTCGTGCCCGATAATACTCCGCCCAAGAAGAAATGCGATCACTGTAACGGAACCGGCCAGGTTCCGGCATAGGAAGCCGAATGGCAAAGATAGCCTGGCACACGGACATCGTAGTCGACGGACAAGGGATGAACGTGAAGATTGCTCGGCCGGTGAAGGGCTGCGCGCGCGTGGTGCTAATGCCGGATGTCCCCGGACGGAAAGCGGACAGGGCGAAGAAGCGATTCATGAAGGCCATGCCGGAGGCCTGCTCGATCGCCAAGGCCAAGGTGGCGGTCGAAAGAGCGATTCGGCACACCAGGGCGCGCTGGAACGAGTGGCATCACGAGACCTATTAGCATGGCGGCAGAAGGAGAGAGGAACAACAGATGAAGTCAGATCCGACCTTCCCCGCCATCGACATCGACGGCAAGATCACGCCGGCCTCGCGCTTCACCGCATTCGTCTTCGTCATCCTGCTTCCGCTCTTGGCCGTTTTCCTGGCCGCCTGGACGGTCTGGAAAGGAATGGTCACGAAGGTCGACGTCCTGACCTGCATCGCCATGTACGCGGCAACGGGAGTGGGCGTTACGGTCGGCTACCATCGCCTTTTCACGCACCGATCCTTCGAGGCTCCGATGGTGATCCGGTACTTCCTGGCCTCCTTGGGAGCCATGGCGGCGGAAGGGGCGCCGATCGTCTGGGCCGCCCAGCACCGCCAGCATCACGCCTTCTCGGACGTTCCCGGGGATCCCCACAGTCCATTCGTCAACCGAAAGCCGGGATTCTGGGGGGCCTTGAAGGCCCTCGGCTTTGCGCATTACGGCCACGTTTTCTTCCAGAAAGAGACCATCAATCCTCGGAAGTTTACGCCGGATCTTGAACGTGAACGCTTTCTCCTCTGGATGGAGAAGTGGGCCGCGCTCTTCGTCGTTCTCGGCTTCTTGATCCCGGGAGCCGTCAGCTGGGCGTTCACCAGGACTTGGACCGGTTTCGGCATGGGCATCCTCTGGGGCGGCTTCGTCCGCCTCTTCGTCATCACCCATGCCACCGGGGCCGTCAATTCCGCCTGCCACTACTTCGGCAAGCAGAAGTTCGAGACGGGCGATCAATCCAGGGACGTCTGGTGGCTGATGCCCTTCACCCTGGGCGAGTCCTGGCACAACGGGCACCACGCGTTCCCGACCTCCGCGCGGCATTCCTTCTCATGGTGGGAAGTCGATCCGTCATGGTGGACGATTCTAGTCCTCGAGAAGATGGGCCTGGTGAAGAACGTGGTCCGGATCCGGCCTGACCACGTTTCTCAGAAGAGAATCCGGAAAGGCGATGTCATCCAGCCACTGGCCGAGGAGCTGGCCGGAAGGCATGGTTAGACCCCGCCTTCGGTTCGAAGAGCGGCAGGAGAGCGGTGGATCCGCCATCGGGCTGTACAGCCCTCACGGGTTCATCGAAGCCCATGTCGGCTCTCCCGAATACGTGAGCACCCATTCCTACGCCTACGAGCAGCCTGGTCTGCTTGGGTACATCGCCAACAACGTGCGCGACACGGAGACGATCGCCTATATCGACCACGTATATGTCGAGGAAGGACGCAGGAGCCGAGGATTGGGTTCCCACCTGATGCACCGGATCCTGCACGAACTCCGCCACCGTGGCGCGGTCAGGGCCTTCGGGCACATGGCCGAATGGGAAGGCGATGCCCGGCGTCGCCTGGAAGGGTGGCTCCGACAATTCGGTTTCCACGTGATAGACTGCTGCCAAGAGGACCAACTCCCGGTCGTAGCGGTGGATCTCAAATGAAAGAAGGCCGGTTCTGCACGGAATGCTCCTGCTCGGGAGAGCCAGAGGATCTGGGAAACGGCAAGGTCCACCAGGAGAAGCACTGGGCATGCCCGCTCTTCGGTGGAGTGATGATCTGCGAGACCTGCTGCCAGGTGGAGCTCGCCGGCGGGATGGGCGCGCCAGACACGCTTCGAAATGCGTCGAAGAGGACCGAAAAGTCTCCTGCGGAGATCCACGCGACCTGCGTCGCCTGCCCGCACGGGGGCCCGGAGCTCGACGTACCGCCCAAGCTGCTCACGGTGCGGGGAAGCGACGGGAAGTACCACGAGTCCGGACCGGAATTCGAGGCCCAGGACCAAGCGGTCCGGGAAGGGTGGATCGAACAGTTGAACCAGCTCAAGAATGACGATAGGGTAAGGGCATGAGATGTCCCTGCTGCGGATCTGGAGATATGACCACCGGGGGATGCTCCCAGTGCCTGTCGACCACGATCTGCGGGTCCTGCGGGGCGCGTTTCTGCACGGCGCACCATCACGACGCTTATGAGAAGCATCCGGAGTACTGTCCCGGCATCATCCACCCGACGATCACGGTCGTTCCCGCGGGCGAGATCATTTCGGGCGGCAAGCCCTGGACGAAGGAGTGGTGATATGGCGACGACCATGAAATGGCGTCTCTGCAAGTGCGAGGTCAACGGCCTCATCCGCCCCACGAACGGTCCCCTCAAGATCACGAAGACCGACATGAAGTCGGACGACGTGCTCGTGGCGAACATCGGCGGTGCGGTGAAGACGAAGATCGCCACGGTCCGCGAGAAGGGCAAGTACTACGTGGTCGCGCCCGAAAAGCTGGGCGGCGTCCGCGAGGTGCCCGCCGATTCACTCACGGACTGCCTCCACGCGGCGGTCTGGTCTCTCGGGCAGGAAATCAAGAGGGGCAAGCTGCTCTCCGAGGGCAAGAAGCTCTCGAGGAAAGAGCAGCTGAAGGCCATGACCAAGCTCAAGCTGGGGAAGAAGCTCGAGGCGAAGTCGTGAAGATGATGGTCCACGTCAACCGCTTCGAGCTCAAGAAAGGGAAGCGCGGCTATCCTTGGACGATCCACACCTCCAAGGGATGCATCCCGGCCAAGCAGGTCGCGATCGAGGCGCCGTCCGAGGCGCAGTGCTTCCCGGAGCGGAAGACGAACCCGAAGTGCTTCATCGTGGTGCATGGCACGCCGAAGCACATCGGCCACGGGCGATACGTCCTTCGTCCTTCGGAGGCCAAACGGGAACTGAAAGGAAGCCACAAGTTCCTCAATCCGAAGGACTATCCGAGATTCACGGGCGAACGGGGATGCGAATGAGGACCTGCGGGCAGTGTGGGCGGTCGCATCCTTCCCACTGGGCCGTCCCATTTACCCTTCCGCCGTCTTTCCCAGGCCTCCGAGAGGCGCATCGGAACAAGATGATCTGCAGCTGGTGCTGGAGGGATTACAAAGGGCGCCGGCGTCCGATGGCGGATGAATGGAAGGCCGGGCGCTTCCTCCACTCGCTTGCCGTCATGGAGATGCCGGAGCAGCCGCCGGGAGTGCCTATCGCATGAAAGACTGCTTTTGGGTCGTCTACAACCGCCGCGAGGGGGAAATCAAGTCTTTCAAGGCCAGGGAGGAGAAAAAGGCCCGGGATTGGAAGCGTAGACATCGTCCCCGGGGAACTCGCCTAATCTTCATGTGCGTTCCTGAGAGGGATTGAGTCCATGCCCACCCAGAAGCGATCCTTGAGCATCTGCTTCAGCCGCGGCGTCTTCATATCGAGCGCGAGAATGGCGCTGGGATGCGCCAGAAAGCTGGTCCGCGAAGGGAGCTTCAAGAGCGCGGAAGGACCGCTTCGCGCAACAACCGAATCCCTGAAGCAGCTCGAATATTCCGTTTATACCTACGATAGGGAGAGCTTGAAAACGGTCCGAGGATTCGAGGGAGAGGCCAAGAAGGCGCTCCAGATCCTCCGGAGCAAAAAAGCCAGCAAGGCCGAAAAAGTCAAGGCTATCGAAACACTGGATCCTCCCCTTGTGGCGCTCTATGAAAGGGTCCAGGAGTCCTGCAAGGGGAAACTTCCGGGATATGCGGGGAAATGAAGAATGAACAAAACGCTGGCAAAGCATACCCCGGGCCCCTGGCATGTCTCCCGCAGCATGCGGGGTGAGCTCGAACCCTGGAATGCCCATGGGATTCATCTTCTGTCCTGCGAAGCGGCCAAAGCGCTTTCGCTCAAGGAGAGGCAGGCGAACGGCAGCCTGATCGCCGCGGCACCGGACATGTACCGCGCCCTGCAGGAGATGCTGAATGCCCACGGGGACTGCCGTTGCGCATCCTGCGACGCCGGCCGGGCAGCGATCTCCAAGGCGGAGGAACCGCTTCAGGACGAAGGATGAAGCTGACGGAGCTCCGGCCGACGTTCCTGGCCCGGATCGACGATAAGAACTTCAAGCTGACGGATTCGATCGCGGAAGCGGACGGGATTCAGTTCCTCTGTCCGAGGTGCTTCAAGGAAAATGGAGGGCCCGTGGGGACGCATGCGGTCATCTGCTGGAAGCCCTCGGTGCCGCAGACCACGTTTCCGACCCCGGGCCGCTGGAACCTGGTCGGGACGGGATACAACGACCTCTCGCTCGTCGCCGGATCCTCCTCGGTGCTCATCAAGGCGAGCGACCAGGAGAAAGCTGCCGGGATCTTGGAGCATTGGCACGGGTTCGTCACCAGCGGCGAGGTGACCGGTGCCTAAGCTTGGCATGGACATCGACCTTCGGGAGCATTTCGGACTCTGGGGGCGATGCCGGAACACAAAATTCTGGAAGGAGCTGGAACAGCCCGAATACCGTTCGGTCTTCGTGAATCCTATCGACGGAATGATGATCTCCGTCATGGACCATCCCCACGTGGGAGGTCCTGCACGCCGTGTGATCGTTCACGACGGGAGGACCGTGGAGCACGGAGACGTTCTCCACGCCTTCGAAAACAACTATCCCTGGGTCGAAAAGGTCATGGTAGAGTTCTTCACCGGCCTCACCATGATCCGCATCGGCCTGGCTTCCATAACCCCGGAGGAGTTTTTCGAAAGATATTACGAAGATCAGACTCCCAAGTATAAAGAAACCGGCAAGGGTCATAGCGAGAAGACCGGCAAGGACGAGGTCCTCGAGGCAACCAAGAGGGTCCTCGGAGCACTTGAGCGCAAAGGCATCGTGCTCGACAAAATCATCCTGCGCGACGAATTGGACGAGTTTCTCGAAGGCTATGGAATCTTGGAATGTTGATTGTTCGGAGGCGGCCATGAATGCAGAAGAGAAAAAGCACGAGGCGAAGGTGGAGCTTGATCTGGGGTTCGATCACATCTTCGAGATGGGAGACCATCCGGAGTCCTTCGCGGAGTTCCTCGAGGTCTTCGGCGATTCTCTCGGCGAAGCCGGAAGGTGGATCCAGGAGAAGTACGGGCGCCGGGCGGCCGAGACCTGGGGAAGGATCTACGAGGCGGTCCAGAGGGCCAAGAATAACCACGAGAGATAGGGCATCCTGGAATGCTGAGGGACTAGAAGTGGATATCATCGTCGAGCCCGAAGACACCCATCCGAGCGGACTTCGTCCAGCAATGGCGCAGCCGGTCATGTGCCCGAACAAGAACATGAAGCACAAAACGGACGCGTTCAAGGAGCTCCATAGCACGCGGGAAAATCCCATCGTGGTCCCTGAGGCCCGCAACGGGAAATACGTGGCCTGGGAATACGAACAGATGGTGAGAATGATGCCCGGGCCCTACAAGAAGTGCCTCCAGGAGCTCCTGTTGGAGGAGACCACCGGAAGGAAATTCGATCGCCTCGTGGTCCGCGACATCCGCGGCAATCACCACGTCTTCTATTTCGACGTGACAGCCCGACTCGCCGAGGTCGGGGAGCGGATGCAGAAGGCCTACGAGGATTACCAGGCGGGAAAGCCTATCGCCGATCCCCGTGATCGCGAGGCCATCGAGGCCGCCATCAAGTTGCAGAACGATGCCAAGAAAGGAAGGTGAGACATGGATCAAGCCGTTCAAGCTGTCCCCGTCAAAGACAAGGAGCGTGAGGCGGAACTCCGGCGCGACATCAACGAGTTGCTCCTCAAGCATCTGGACGGGGCGACCACGATCGCGGAGACCGAGATGATCGGGGACCGGGTCTTCGACGTCATCGATAGCTGGAACCGCAAGGGCAGCCCGACGCCCCCATAGTCAGATCATTCTCGAACCACGGTCTTTCTGGGAGTACAATCCCCGTGAAAGGGAAGGAGGATTCATGGAGACCACCCGCAGGAGTTTCATCGGGAACGTGTCCCTGCTGGCCGCAGGAGCCGGGATCGGGATTCCGATCGCCGCCGGCGCCCCGAAGCGCGTCATCACCGAAGTCAAGATGATGCTTTTCTCGAAGGATCCGATCGCCATCAAGGCGACGATTCATTCGGACGAGGACGCTGGCGTCTTTATGATCGACATGCCCGACTTGAAAGCCCGGATGCCGCTCTCGGACGTTCGGGACGTTACTCAGTACTGGCAACGGTCGTTCAACGTGGTCTTGACCAGCCCCAAGGAGACGAACCGGCTTTCGGTGCGTGCCTACGTTGACGTCGATAGGTTCTGCATCGAAGAAGATAAGGCCGATTCCGCCCCCTGCTGGATCAGCCTCTCCGACGTGCAAAAGGCAGTCGCTTCGACTGCGTAGGAGAGGGCGATGAGCGGTACCCCATCGACGACCGAGATCTGGGACCAGGTCGACCGGGTTTCTCGGATCGGCTGCTGCCATGCATCCTCTGGAGAGGCCTGCAAAGGACATCATCCCCAGGGAACCCGGGTCGTTTACGGGTATGAGGCCCTGTCGAAGGCCGTCCGCGGCGCTCTCTTCAGCGCACGGAACGCGGCGATCGATGCCGCCGTCGACGAGATCTCTCGCTTGGCGACCAAGGACGGCCATGTCAGCAAACCCGAGGTCCTGGAGATCCTCGTCCGACTCAAGCTGCCCGGCGCCTAGTTCTGGCTTGGCACGACCCTTAAACCGGTAGTATGATACGGCTGAACCTGTTAAGGGAGAGAACCATGGCCGAGGAGCCCACGACGGCCGACAAGGTCGACCAGGTCTACCGCCAGCAATTCGACATGCAGCGGGCGACGATGCACATGATGGCCGAGCAGCATCAGCAGGAGCTCAAGCGCGAGCGCGACAGCCACCTCGAGCAGCGGAAGCAGCTCCAGGCGGACTTCGAGGAGCGCCGTCGGGAGTTCGAGCGCCAGAACGATGGGATGCTGGGCGCGATCGGCCGCCTTCATGCGGACAACGAGGCCCTCCGGAAGAAACTGGACGAGGCCGAGGCCAGGTATCAGCAGCAATGCCTGAAGTCCGAGGTCGCCATGCGGGAGGTGGAGGCCAGGATCCAGGAGCGCCAGCTGGAGCACCAGAGGCACCTTGAGGACGTCAAGGAAGATGCCGAGAAGAGGATCAAGTACCTGGAGAACCAACTGACGGCTGCCAAGGCCCGCTCGAAGAAGCGGTAGAAGGGAGACGACATGCAAGCGGCAAGAAAGGTAAAGGCCAAGGACCGGGATGCAGTGCTTCAGGCGATCCGGTCCGGCAAGAGCGCGATCCAGATTGCCCGCGAGCTCGATCTCGACGCCAGATCCGTCAACGGGATCATGTCGATGATGCGCCGACACGGGCCCTTGCCCCCTCCTCCTCGTCCCCCATTACCGACCGTCCAGGAAAGGCTGAAGGCGCTCGGAAAAGTGTGGAAGGAATCGGAGCCTGACTCCGAATACAGCATGCGGACGGCTGCCGGAGAGAAAATCTACATCGCCGCATACAAGAAGCATGGAATCGTCCTTCGGGCGGGGGCCAAGAAGAATCCGGTCCTCCTGACGCCGGAAATGGCCTCGCATATCGGCATGAAGATCAGCGAATTCGCAAACTGGACGCGGATTCCTTTCTGATCTTGGTCCGACGGAGGGGGACATGACCGAGGTCATCGACAGCTTCCGTGGACGGTACCACTTCCTCTCGAATTTCTATCCCTGGCCCAGGCCCTCGATCGAGCACCTTTTCCAGGCCGCGAAGACGCTGGACAAGGGATGGCAGAAGCGGATCATGGAGGCAAAGGGCCCCGGGGAGGCCAAGAGGCTCGGGCGCCGGGCACCCCTCCGTGACGACTGGGAAAAGGTCAAGGTCGGAATCATGGAGGACCTCGTGCGGAAGAAATTCACCGAAAAGGTCCTCGCCGCCGACCTCTTGGCAACCGACGATGCCCTCCTCATCGAAGGCAACACGTGGGGCGATACCAGATGGGGAATGGTCAAAGACGGGAACGGCAAGTGGACCGGCCGGAACGAGCTCGGAAAGATCCTGATGAAGGTCCGCCAGGAGCTTCGCGCATTCAATGAAACTCTATAAGACTCCCATCCACGGGGCTTTCCGGGTGGAGCTGACGTCCTTCCAGGACACGCGCGGCGTGTTCGCGGAGACCTTCGTCAAGGACAAGTTCCTGGACCAGGGCGTGCGGTTCGAGCCGGTCATGATGAACATGTCCCTGACCGAGAAGGCCGGGACCGTCCGCGGGATGCACTGGCAGGCGAAACCCTTCTCCCAGGGAAAACTCGTCTTCTCCTCCCACGGCAGGATCTTCGACGCGATCGTGGACGTCCGGCGAAGGTCCCCGACATTCGGAGCCGTCTATCACCTGGAGCTCGTGCCCCAGACGAACGCGCTCTTCATCCCGAAGGGCGTCGCCCACGGGTGCCAGGCCCAGGAAGACCGCTCGATGCTGGTCTATCTCCTGGACGGTCCTTATAAGCCAACCCACGAGCGTGGTCTTCAGCCCACCGATCCCAAGGTGGCGATTCCCTGGCCGCTGCCGCCCATCAACGTCGCGCGCAGGGATCTTGGGTGGCCGACGCTCGCCGAGATCGGAAGCGAGGACGAAAAACCGCTCCACCTGGCGAAGTGCGGCCACGAACAGCACTGCCATTGCGAGCGCGACGAGGACGGACGCTGCGCATCGTGCTATGAGATCATCCAGGAAATGGTCCGGATCATGGTCAGGACCATCAAGGAATCGCAGGATCGTATGAATGAGGAGGGCGAGCAGCTGGGGGATCTCTGCGACATCTGCGGCCGCGAGACGGCGGACTATATGCTGTCCAGAGTCGCGAGAACCTTTACGGACCCTTTTGAAGGTCCCTTCAGCGGCCAGAAGGTGATGCCCTTCATCGTTTCCGCCATCCGGATCATGAGGGACGCCGTCGGCCGGATGAAAGGCGTGACGGACTGGCCTCTTTTCGAGAAGGCCATGACCGACGTCACGGACCGGCTGCAGCAGGAACCCGCTGAGTGAAAGCCGCCACGGCCTACGTCCTGGGCAGCGGGATGATGCGCACCCTCCTCCTCGGTGCGGCCGAGGAGCACGAAGAGCGGACCTTCCGGGCGGGGTCGATCGGGCGGTTTGTCAAACGCCATGGGCTCCAGATGCAGGCGAGCCGGCTACTCGTCCCGCCGGGCCACATGGACCCCACCTGGGAGGCCCGCCACTACCAGATCATCTTCACCATGGGTGCGAAGGAATTCCGGACCACGATGTCGCTCGGCATGGGATTGCCATTTCCGCCGGCGATGGAGAGCGTTCTCGGGTCCGTCGCCCACGATGCGATGACCTACGAGCAGTACAAAGGAGATTTTCCCGATTACGCCAGCGGGTTCGGTCTCGACATGTATGATCCCTTCGAGTACCAGAAGTACCTCGAGTTCGGGAAGACCATGAGGGCGTTTCGGGAGTTTCTTGGCGACGAAGCCTACCAGGAGCTCCTGTCGCTCCCGGAGGTACAAGACCGATGAGAGAATCCGAGCACCGGGAGCAGACGTTCGCGCAAGGCAGCTTCGGCCGCCTGGTGAAGAAGTACGGGATCACGATGGAGATCTCCGCGATCAATCCTTTCACGATGTCCGAAGATCCGAACGTCGACGTGACCAACCTGTTCATCGTGAGCCTGAACAAAGGTATGAGGGCTTACACCAGGACCATCGAGTTCGAAAGGCCGTTCTCTTCTCTTCCCGTGGTCGAGGATGTGCTGGAATACCTTCTGAACCTGATGACTCCCTTCTTGATGTACTTCGAGAACATTCCCGGTCTGGCCAAAGCGCTCCGGCTTCCTGAGACTGATCCACGAATCCGCATGTGGTATGAGGACGCGAAGAGCGTCACCAAGGACGTCAGGGACACGCTGGGGCCCGAAGTGCTGGACGAGCTCATGCAGATCAAAGAAATCCGCGGGCCGATGCAGATGCCATAGGCGCTTGAAGGAAGGAGACAGCGAATGGACCAGATTCAGAAGGCGCGCGACATGGAGACGGTGAAACAGGCCGTCGGGCAGTTCGTGGCGATTCCCGAACAGTTTCTTGCGCAGGCGCTCGGGCGCGACGCGGAACTCGACGAACTCATGGAGTTCGTCTGCATGGCGTCGGCGCAATTCCTGGGCAATATGTACGGGTTGGTCCGGAAGTGCGCAAGCCATGAGGAGGGGGAAAAGTGGCTTAGGAAGACCCTGGGCCTCGCCTCGGCCGTCGTCCGGATGAGCGGCCAGGATGTGATTCTCAAGTTCGACGTCACCGCCAAGATTGTCCCCAACACGCTCCACAAGCCGGATCCTCAGAAAGAGGCCGCGCGGGCCCAAAGGACGCTCCAGAAAGAGCTCGGTACGATTCCGCCGTGCACGTGCACGCTGGATAAGGACGGGCGCTGCCTGCCGTGCGCCACGAAGTTCTCGAAGCACGTCGAGATGGGATTCGATCAGCTGATCAAGATGCAGGAGGAGGCGGAGAAGGAAAAGCTCAACCCCTCGTGCAGGGCATGCAGCGAGTCCCAGTTCGACTACGCCATCTCGCTCCTCGTGCCGAAGCTGGTGAAAATTGGCCGGGACGGGCAGATGGGGCTCGCGCTCATCTACTCGATCGCGCAGCAGGCCGGCGGGAAGCCGGTTCCGCTCACCGAAAAGGTCTGGGAGGAGGAGATGGTGAAGCTGAAACAGGCCTCGCCATCCGGCGCCTGAAGGGGTATCATTCGCGCAACGGAGAAGGGGAGATCCCCATGTCATTGCCCGTCAGCGTGGTCGTTCCCCGCGTGAAGGAGCGGGAGAACTGGTTCGATCTCCGGTGTCTGCCTTCAATCCGGGAGAACGATCCCGCGGAAATCATCATCGAGAACGGTGATCGGAGTCTATGCGAGAAGCGCGATGCCGGCGCCGCGAAGGCCACCCAGCCGAACATTATCTTCGTCGAGGACAACGTCCTCCTCTACGAATGGGCGCTCAAGAAGATGCTCGCCACCCTCGACGAGATCAAGGACGTGTCCTTTGTATACTGCGACTCGAGGACGATCCGTAAGAAGGGCGGTCTTCCCAAGCAGGGCTTGAACAAGGCCCGTCCTTGGGATCCGGAAGCGATCGCCGGCGAGAAGTACGTGCACGTCACCAGCATGCTCCGCCGCGACGCATTCCCCGGGTTCACACCCGGCGACGAAGAAGGCCGCGCTCTATGGGCCATGCTCGCCGCAAAAGGACACAAGGGGCTCTATATCTCCGAGGCCCTTTTCGAGATCCACGAGACCTCGTAGGAGAAGCCTTAGACGAAATGCCGGGCGGTCCACTGGAAGCGTCCTCACCGTTCGTGGGTGTAGCCCGTTGCTCTACCCGAACCGGGGGCGACAGTTACCCGACGGCATCGCGTCTTACAAAGCATCAGTAAATCTTTGTGTCAGTTGGGTTGAAAGATGAGCACTACCAAGCCACCCGGCTCAAGGCCAACCAAGCCGCCGGCTTCGCCAGCGCCCGACGATGCGCTCCGGCGCCAGCTCGACGAGGCGAAGCGTCGTGAGCACGACAAGCATTTGACCAAGTACCGCCAGCACGGTCAGAATGGGCCATACGGAAGGTAGGGGAAGGCACGAGTGATTTTCAAAACCGCGCCCAAGGGGATTCGTGAGCCACTTCCGGGGGAGCAGCTCGACGGAATGCCGGTGGTTTACGTGGGCGGCCATCATAAGGTCGTTTGCGATGGAGAATGGCATCATCGGTACACCGATGAAAGCGCCTACCCTCCGGATGTAATCTTCCAGAAGATCATTCTATGCTCGGACTGGGTTGGTGGGTGCCCCGCAAAGCGCGCCTAATTGTCGTAAGGTGAGTCTTGTCGGTTTAGGCAGATGGCCAAACGCATCATTGAATTCGATCGGGCGAAACGTTCTCTGGCATGCGCCGATGTGGTTGAGGATTTAGCGCCAAAGGAGCAGGCTATCGTGATGAAGATGCTCCGGATGTTGCAGGGTGACATGGATAAAGGCCTGGATGCGCAAGGCAGGCGGAGGGGCCTTCTGGCGGTCGCCAGGAAGATCCAAGAGTTCCGCGCCGCACGAATGGGTCGATAGGTGAGGATATGGGACGTTCGTTAGAGGCGAGGATCAAGCGCGCGGCTAACAAAGTCGCGCGCCGAGAGCGTGAACTCGGCGAGGCCCAGGATAAATACCGGGATCTCTTGGACGAGGCCAACCGTCGGGGCATCACGGCCCCTCGGACGATCCTTACGAACCCAATGATGCCGCCTCGCAATAGAACCGAGAGGTGAGGGGTGTTCGAATCTAATCCCGACGACGGCCCTCCTGAGACCGTTGGAGAAGAAGCTCGCCGTATGCTAGAGGAGATTAAGAATACCCACAGCAGTTCCTCGAAGACTTTGGAAGGATGGACATTGACGAGCCATGCTGTTCATCCGGAAAATGAAACGGACTTGGCTAGACTTTGGAATGTCTGGTGGGAATATAGCCTGAAGGGTGCGGTATTCTTCGGGGTGCCCGATCGCGGCGCTTTCGTAGCCGCACAGAAGAACTGAATCGTAAGGGAGCAAGGATGTTGAAGGTCCGGAAGGTCGATATATCGCCTGAAGTGGAGCGCGTTCTCGCGAACGCCGAGGTTACGGGCAACGTCCTCAAGATCCACGAGCAGCTCCCCCGGGATCTCTACGTCGCCGTCAACAAGGTGCTCGAGGCCTTGGGCGGGAAATGGAACCGGAGCGAGCGCGGTCACGTCTTCGAGGGAGACCCCAGAGAAAAGATCGCCGAGGCGCTCTCCGCCGGGCAGGCGGTGGACGTCAAGAAGACGACGGAGTACTTCGTGACTCCGAGGTTCGTGGCCGAGATGCTGGTCGAGATCGCCGAGCTTCGTCCCGGGATGAAGGTCCTCGAGCCTTCCGCCGGCCGCGGCGCGATCGCCGACGTAATCAGCGCAACCTGTCCGGACTGCAAGCTCGAACTTGTCGAGATCGAGGAAGGAAACCGGAAGTACCTCAAGGAACAAAGCTATAGGCTCGTCGGCAAGGACTTCATGAAGTTCAAGAAGAAGGGCTACGACAGGATCATCATGAATCCGCCCTTCTCCAAGCAGCAGGACATCGACCACGTCCGGCACGCCTGGAATCTCCTCAAGCCCGGCGGCCGCGTGGTGTCGGTCATGAGCCCGGGCGCCAAGTTCCGGGAGAACAAGAAGACCTTGGAGTTCAAGAAGCTCATGGACGAGCACGGCGGGCAGTCCTGGGACTTGCCTGCGGAAGCCTTCAAGGAGAGCGGAACGTTGGTGAACACGATCATCGTGATGATCAATAAGTGATCTGAGGGGAAGACGATGAGCATCGAATTCAACGACACCAGCGGCCAGCCGCGTTCCAAGAGGGATATCGAGGAGGCCCTTCAGGCGTGCAAGGAGAGGCTCATACGCGGTCCTCTCGAACCCTTCCATATTCACCTGACCACGATCATGGACGTGCTAAAGGAGGCGCTGCGCGTGCGCGAGCTCGTGGAGCAGAAGAAAGCCTCCCCATGAGCGCCGCAAGCCGTTCGGCGGGGGTCGCGAGACCGAAGGCCAGGCCCGTTCATGACCATGAACACCTCCTTTCCCGCCAGCCTCGAGTCCCTGGTCCCATCGAGGCCGGCTTGCCGCGCTCATTGAGGACCTGAGCCGTGCTGTACCAGATCATCGCGGCGATCCATTCCCTCTGGGTGTGTCATGGGACCCACGATTGGACCACGATCACGTTCTTTCGGAGCGACGAGGACGGTCCGGAACTGCGGCCGCTCTTTCCTGGAGGGCCGATGCGCCGATGCCGCAAGGTGACCTACGAGCATTGCCGCCGCTGCGGGCTTCGTAGCGATGGGGGTTACGATGAGTAGTTCGATGGGCGCCACGAGGCCGGAGATCTGGACCCCGGAGGCGCTCGTCCAGGCGGTCCGGGATGGCTTCACGTTCGGAGTGCCTTTCGGCTTGGGTGAAGGACCGTTTCTTCCGAACGCCTACTGGATCGGCGGGCGCCAGTTCTCGGCTCTTCTCATCACCGTGGGACCCGAGCACTCTCCGGACATAGCGCTCCTGCCGGAGGGACGCATCGGGATGACCGCGTACTTTCTTCCGGAGATGGTTCCGGAGGACGCCTGGCTCTCTCCCCCGAACAAGGATGGAGTAGTGCAGGTGCACCTCGAGATCGATCCTGATACCATCGACTGGGAGATGCTGAACCGTGGCCAGCATATGCTCGGGCCGTCGATGGGCCGGCGGGATTCGATCGGGATCTCGCTCACCGATGAACACGCGGCCGCAGAGTTCGAAAATGCCGTCCGGATGGCGTTCTTCCAGGTCTACGGGCCCCCTCGAGACCCTGGAATAGTCGAGCGCGCCATCCGGTCGTCCTTCCTGCCGGAAGGCCGCAAATTGGGATGGACCGCGCCGGACAAGGACGTCGTCGTCGTCCTCACGGAATTCACATGGGTCCAGGACCCGTACCGGACCGAGGAGGATTTCGAGAACTGGAACAAAGTCGTGGAGCTCCTCGAATCGAGAGGCTGGACGCGGGCGGGATGGGACTCGATCAACGCCGCGGTCCATATGGTATTCTGGAGACCAGAAGGCAAACCTCCAGGGAGAGCGTGACATGAACGGGCAGCTGAAGTGGTGCATGAAGGCAGGTCTCCCCGCGGGATCCCTCGCCTGCAGGCTCGATCAGCTGCAGGAGTTCCTATCCTGGAACCGCGGCTTCGAGGGGACCAGCATGGCGGCGGAAGCCCGCCTCATGGAGCAGGACGCGAAGGCGGTCCGGCGCGCGCTCAGGCGAGAAATCCCCGAGGCTTCCCAGGTCGAGGAAACGATTCGCCTAGTGTCCAAGGCCCTCAAGCCGAAGGGCCTTCCCTTGGACCAGGCGCTCAAGGAGGCGAAGAAGGCCGTCGTCGACGCGCAGCGCACGCTCAAGACGGTGGTCTCGAAGGCCTCGAAGGCAAAATGTCGGGGAGCCGAGCTTCCTCAAGAGATTGAAGCTTTTTTCCGAACCGGAGAGTTCAGGGCGAAGGAGGCCGGCCTCCAGGGCAGGAAGCGATGAGCGAATTCGAGAAGGAACGCCGCAAGGCGAAGAAGGTCCAGAACTGCATGAAGGGATCCATCGCCCTCGGTGCGCTCTCCTGCAGGCTGCTTGCGCTGCGCCGCGGCCTCGAGGCGGGGCGCGAATTCGACAGCTGGAAGTTCCGCGAGGTCGTGTCCCTTGCGGCCGACGTGCGCGAGGCCTTCGGCGGGAAGTCGAGCGACGCCATCGAGATGGCCAAGGCTCTCAAGGAATTCAACGAGAAGGCCGTCAGTCACGGGGCTCTCGAGGCTGTCAAGAAGGCCGAGGAAGCCATCCCGAAGATCATGAATTCCGCCTCCGACCAGTGCGGTAGAGCGCTCCGCGCGCCGGCGTCCAGGAAGCCGAAAGAGTCCGTGGCGCCGCCGGCATGAACATCCTTCTGATGTCCGGCGGATGGCTTCTCCTCGGGTTCATTTCAGGGTCGGTCTTCAGCTTTTGGATCTACCCGAAGCTGATGCGCCTATGGGTCCAGCGTGGAGGCGGAAAGGTAGTGCTCAAATCTGCCATGCCCTGCGTGGGCTGTGGATGCACCCTATCGGATTGGGACTTCGAAGAGGATTACGGAGAACTTCCGATCTGCGAGGAGTGCGGAGACGTTAGCGGGGCCGCGCTCATTGCGTTCTACAAGAAAGCAATCAATGCTCGCCAGAAGGTCGTGGACAGGCTTTCCGGAGAGCTCGACAAGCTGAAACAGGGGCTGAAGGAAGTGGAAGACGAATCCTCAGGTATACGACATGGCACGGACTCACATCCCTAGAGGCATGTCGCTTTTCCACGGGACCTCCGCCAAGGAGGACTTCACGGTCCCGGACTGGTCATCGTTCTTCAGCGATTCGAAGACCGTCGCGGGCAAGTTCGTAAGACACCGCCGGGAAGGAGGAACGCCGCGGATCCTGGAGTTCCGCGTGGCGAGGAGAATCCTGAAGCTCGCGCTGATCGAGACTGCCGAGGAGTACGATGCGCTGATCGAAAAGCTTGGGCGGAAACTCGGCTACGATCCTCTCAGTTTTCCGCATTCCCAGATCGTATGCGAATCGGGACTTGAAGGATGGGTCATTCCCCACAACTATCCGGAGGGCGCGGACATCATGCTCTGCTCTCCCGGCAGGTGGCTGGAATTCGTCAGAGCTGAGCCCTACGAAGGCCCTTAGAACTTGCTTCCTGACCGCCTCGGTGTTAAGCTCCGGTGGGATGAATCGTAGGGATTTCCTGAAGTTCCTGGGCGGAGCGGCGGCCGCCGCGGCGGTCGCCCCCGAAGTCCTGGCCGATGCCATCCCTTCAGGATCCTCAGGATCCTTAGGATGGTACGGAGCCACCGGCAGCATCGGACCCCAAGGTCCCATCGTCCCTCCCGGTCCCCGCTGCGTCGTCTTTGACGGCGTGATGACCATCCAGCAGGCGATCGACTCGCTGGCTCCGGATGGCGGCACGGTCTTCCTCCCTTCCGGTACCCACGTGGTCGGCGAATCGATCGCGATTCCCCAGAACGTGCAGATCGTCGGCGAAGGAAACATCGCGTTCACCAGCTGCAGCTTCAGCCTCAGGGGAAAGAACCAACGTGAAGCTCCGATCATCTTCCTCATGGACGAGGAAGACCAAATCGGGATGATGGGCAACGTCTTCGACTGCGACCATGTGCTTTCGATGAACGACTGGTTCCACGTTCCGATCGGCGAGGCCCTGGCTTCGCTCCGGAGGAAGTTTCACGGGCTTCTGAACGCATTGCGGAGCGGATGAGGCCATGGTGCGGTTTCAGGTCCTGAACGTGCCACGGCCGCGCCGCGTGCTCGGTCAGTTTACCGCGGTGTTCGACAAATACGGACAGGGCATCGACCAGCAGCTTTCCCCGACGACCAACCTGACTTCCTATCCCGGTGCGGGAACGACGCCGTTGTCTCCTTGGGACCTTCAGTCGCAGCTCTATCGGGTCAAGCCCCAGACGTCCGCTCAGGAGAGCACGGACGACATTGCGGCAGGCAAGCTGGCGCCTCCTCCTCCGCCGCCCCCTCCCCCGCCTCCGCCGCCACCCATGAGCGACATGCTCATCCAGCCTCCCGACCAGCAAAGTCCCACTCCCCGGTTCATCAGCCAGCAGGACGCCGACGCGGCGAAGAACCTGTCGGGCCTCGCGATCGCCGGCGGGCTCCTCGTCGCCGGGATCGGGGCCGCCCTTCTCCTCGGTTAGCTCTGGCTTCCCCGCCTTTCCCGTTGCATAATAATCCGGGCAGTCCCCCTGCCCTTCGCGATCGAGGAGACACACTATGCGAGCAAGGCTCTCCGGGGGACTCCAGCTCGGGATCATCAGGCCCTGCCGGAAGTCCGACTTCGATCCCAAGCGTCCCAAGAGCAAGCAGCGGGTCTGCCTTTACACGAAAAGCAAGCCTCGTCGGCTGCTGGGACGCCATCCGAGCAGGGCGTCCGCGCTCCGGCAGGAGGCTGTGATCGAGATGAGGAAACACGGCAGATAGCATGGACTGCGCAAGCTGGTGGCTGGACCACGTGGGCGAGACGTACGTCTACGTCCTGGCTACCCGGGCAGGCGATCCCGGGATGCAGGCGACCTCCATCGACCGCCTCCTGAACGGTGCGCGGGATTGGGGATCGCTCATCGACGTGCCCCAGGCCTCCGGCCTCATGAACGACCACGTGCTCATCATGAAGCACCTGGCGGACTCCGCCTTCGGACACGACCAGGAGGGCGCCGATCGGGCAATCGATGGGCTCATCCTCAACATGGACCGGCAGGGAGATCTGTACCAGCGACAAGTGCCGAATTTTCCCACCGACGAGTGGCGCAAGCTCTTCGAGACGCACCTGCAGGCCACGGGCGGATACATCCTGGCGCTCTCGGCCGGCGACATCCCGGACTTCAAGGCGAAGTACGGGCAGGCACTGACGAACAGGAACCATCTCGCCCGCCTCTGGGGGCGCACGGCGTTCCAGATCGGGAGGTCATGATGGCGAAGAGAAGGGCCCCGCGGAAGAAGGAATGGGTCGAGCAGGCTGTTGTGGTCAAGAAGACCCATCCTTTCGCGAAGACGAAAGAGGAGGCGGAGCTCATCGCCGAGCACCATTCCAAGCACAAGGGACGGGAGACCTTGGAAAATCCTCGCGGATACCGGATCATCGAAAGGCCCAAGACCTGCTTCACGACGTTTCGTGGTCAGAAGAGGGGCGAGCACGTCACAGTTTTCTGGGGCAAGCTGAAAGTAGGGGCGCTGCGGAACAGCGCATGCAGATGACGAACCTGAAGAAGGTCCTGATGGAGCTCGGGAACAAGCTCGTCCTCGAGCGCGGCTTTGAGCCGGTCGGGGATGCCGCGATCTCGCCCACGATCATGGCCGATCTGACCAGCGACAAGTCGACGGCCTACATCACGATGTTCACCATCTGGCTCAACTCGAATCCCGATGCGCAGGATATCTTGAAGGACATGGGCGTTGAGTGGCCCATGCCGAGAGGTAGGAAATGAGGAAGAAGCAGACGGTCATCGTCAAGAAATCGGCCGCGAAGACCCGGAAGGCGGCCGAAAAGCTCGCCAAGAAGCACGCGGACCGGATCTACACCTCCAGGGAGACGAAGAACAACTTCCGGTTCCGGCAGCGGCCGCCGGGATGCTTCATCCAGAGCACGTTCAAGAACTTCCCGATCCCGCCGGACGGCGACGTGACGATCACCTACGGGACGCTCAAGAAGGGCGCCGAGAAGAAAAAGGCCTGCAGATAGATGCCGAAGAGGTTTCCGCCTCCAGAGGTCCGCACTGCCGCGAGCATGATGCTTGAGACGGCGAAGTCCGCCCTCCAGCTCTGCGTTCGGCCCGATCTCGTTTACGGCTGGTGGGTCCAGGCGCACACCGAGGCCTGCGTCGGGCAGTACGGCTATACGCTCGCCCAGGTGCACGAGATCTACCAGAACGACGAGGCGTCGACGACGATCGGCAATCCGGCCGATGGCGTCTTCGTCTCGATGACGCCGAGGGAAAACATACCGCAGCTTGCCGAAGAAGGCCCGGAGCTGGGCCAGGTCCGCGAGAAGTTCCGCGTCCCCCTCGAGCAGGGAGAGCGCGTCGCGGAGAAGGTCGAAGCCGCGGTGGGACCCTATGCGGAAGCCATGGTCCTCGTCGGCTCGATCCGCCGGCGTCGCCTGGAAATCGCGGACGTCGAGTTCGTCGTCCTCCCGAAGGACCTCGAGGAGTTCCCGAAAGAGATGCGAAGGATCGGCTTCACGGCCGGCGGAAAGGGCCGGAAGTACACCGGCATCATGGATGGGATCAAGGTCGAGCTCTACGTCGCTTTCAAGCCGGAGGAGATGGGAGGCCTCGTCCTCACCTATACCGGGGACTACCTGAGCAACGTCTCGATGCGCGCCCAGGCGAAGCGCATGGGCCTCAAGCTCGACCAGTACGGCGTCTGGAAGGGGAACAAGATCGTCTTCCAAAGCCCCGACGAAAAGGAATTCTTCGACTACCTCGGCCGCGAATGGCGGGATCCGGAGCAGCGGAGCCTCACGCGCCGTGCGGACCTGACCGACATGGCGAAGAAGCTGCAGGCCGACGAACACCTGAGCGCGGCCGACAGGAAATTTGCCAAGGACATGATCCTCAAGATCAAGGTCGCGAAGTACTTGCCTCCGGAGGAGGAGACCGTCCTTGAAGACCTATTTCTCAGGCGCTTCCCGAAGGAGACGGCGAAGGCCGAGACCGTTGAGAAACCGGTCATGAAGGGCGCATTCCTTGGGGCCGAGGAACTGATCGAGATGGGCGACCCCGAGGCCGCGATCGAGATGGGCGCGGAAGAGCTGATCGAGATGGGTCAGGTAGAGGCGCTCAAGACGCTCAAGCAGCGCTGGCTGGACGGTGAAGTTCAGGTGGTGGCAGAGTTCCGGCCTGGGCATTCCCTGGTCGCGATCGTCGACCTCTCCTCGAAGCTCTTCCTCGTCGAATGGTTCGACGAGGACGTGCGGGCGCTCTTCGAGCGCGGCGTCTTCTTCGACGATTCCGTGATGAACAGCCCGGCCACGCTGGGCAACAAGTTCAAGGAGTCGGTGGTCCATCATGCCGAGCAGTTGGGCGTTCCGCCCTACGCGGTGCAGCCGTGATCTTCGGACTCTGGCCGACGTGCGCCAAAGAGGGCTGCGGAGCCCTCGGGCTCTTCAAGTTTAAGTTCATGGAAGCCGGACGCGAATTCGTGGCATGCCTCTGTTTCGATTGCCTGAAGGAGGTCAGCAGCCTCTTTTCTTCTGTCGCTCAGGTCAGGGCCGAGGACCGCGAACTCCTGAACGGGCGCGGCGCCGGCGAGATCATCCCGCGCGAGGACGAAGGGCCCCCGCAGGCCCTGACCGGGTGATGCATGCCTGAGGCTTCCCTTCCCCGGATCCCCTGGGCGATCTCGACGGAGGTCGTCTACTACAAGCATGGGGAACCCTTGATCGAACTCAAGCAAGGGACGGACACTGCCTCGATCGACTTCTTCAACGTGAACATCGAACACGACTCGAAAGAACAGATCAAGCTGCAGATGACGAAGTCGCGGGAGTTGACATCGGACCTTGCCGCATTCCTCGTCAACAAGCCGGAATTCGGCGCCGTTACAGACGATTGGATCCGGGCCTGGATCAAGGGCACGCCGGCGCCGCTGCAGGCACCGGGGCCGGATGACGTCCTCGAGTGGGTCCCTGGGATCAAGCATTGGCAGCCGCCCCGTTCTTCCCACCGATGGAAATACGGCCACCTCAAGCATGCAGAGACCATGAGGGGATTCGAGAATTGGGCCGGAAGCGAATTCTCGTTCTATCACTTCGTCGACGATGATGAGGAATTCGAGGGGGCGGTCATCAAGTGGGAAGACGAGCCGAATTACGAGGTCTGGCTCGGGGACTTCCCCGAATTCATCCACAGCCAGGAAAAAGCCGAAATGGAAGACCCCGACACCTGGGCGGATTGGAATCGGGGATTCGAGAACGGCTTCATCTGGGCGATGCACTTCCTCGGGGTGTTCAACGATCCGGACATTCCGGTGCCGGTCGAGGCCGTCCTCCAGCGTGATCCGGATCTCCTCTACGAGGAGCTCGTCCAGGACCTGCTTCCCAATCTCGACCAGTATCCCACCGGGATCCGCGAGGCGGTGAACGCCTGGCTCGTGCGGAGGCGGATCGAAGCCGAACAAGCCGGCGGCCAGGGTTACATCTGGCCCGACATCTATCCGGAGAATCAGTGATGCCGAATCCCTTCATCCAAAGCCCGTTCTACCGGAGGCTGGAACGCGATCTCGTCGAGATGGAGGAACTCCGGGCGCAATCCTCGATCTTCGATTTCGAATCGGCCGGTTCGCCGCCCAACGAATATCTCGTGACCTTTCGCGGCAACGGGCTGGCGGGAACCATCCAGAAGCCCTTTATCTCCGAGCTCCACCAGGCGCGGATCCATCTCGGCCCGGATTATCCGCAGCGGCTTCCCGCGATTATCTGGGAGACGCCGATCGTTCACCCGAACATCCACATGCACGGTTCGCCCTGCTTTGGTGGATTCGCGATGTCGCCCGGGGTCCGCCTCGTCGACCTTATGGAGATCACGTGGGACATGATCCGCATGGCGGTCTTCAACATGTACAACGCTCTCGACAAGGACGAGCCTTTCCAGATCCTCAGAAAGACGATGGGCTTCCCGGTCGATCAGAGGATCCTGCGGGACCGGGCCCCCAGGCCCGCGCGGGAACCCGAGGGCGGGACTCCGGACATCATCATCATGGGAAGACAGCTGAGACTCGGAAGAATGAACGATGCCGAAGAAAGGTGAAAAACGCCCCCCGTTGGGTGCCGGGCTCCTCATCGTCCGTACGACGGACATGAAGATTCTCCTCCTCCGGAGATCCGAGCTTGTGACGAAGGCGGGGTACTGGGCCGCGCCTGGCGGCGCCGTAGAAGCGGGCGAGACCGAGAAGGGAGCGGCGATCAGGGAAGGCTACGAGGAGATGGGCAGCCTTCCCGAAGACCTGAATGTCGAGGAGGAAGCCTCCTGGTATGCGGAAGGCCCGTTCTTCGCTTTCGCCACGTTCATGGCGTCGACGGCGGACCGGAACTGGTCTCCCACGATCAATCCCGAGCACGATCAATGGGGCTGGTTCGATCCGCGGAAGCTGCCGTCGCCCATCATGCCCGGTACCGTGAAGGCCGTGAAGGAAGCCCTGCTCTAGCATGGCGGAATACAAGCGGGACGTCTCGGAACTGAAGCGCGCGATCGGCGCGCACCGGATCGCCGGCTATCCGGTGAGGGTGCCTGTCTTTGGGGATGCCTTCGCCATCAGCTCGTCGACCAGCATCGCGCCGAGCGGCGGAATCACTGGAGTCATGGTTCGTCCGGCGACGCCCATGCCCTTCGAGACATTTGCTCGGATAATGATGTGGTCGGACGCACAGTTGCACCTTGAGAGCTGGCTCGACAACTTCAAAAAATCGGGCCGCACTAAGGGAAGCGGAATGTCCATGATTCCGGCGGACATCCAAGATCGCCTCGAGCGCGGCGAGACCGCGAGCATGAAGGACATACAGGAGTTCTACCTCATGGCCTGGGGATGCCTCGACCTCGATAGAAACGTCACCTGCTATTCGTTTCCCCTGACTTCCGTCGAGATTCCGCCGGAGAAGCTCCGCCCCGGGATGCTGGTCGAGTTCTATGACAGACGGAGCGGCCGGACCGACTGGATGGGCAGAGTGGCCGGATTCGACATCGATCCAGAGGACGACAGCCAGGTCGTCGTCCTGGTCGAACTCTTCGAGCCGACGCCGTATCTATCCCTGCCGAAGGCCTCATCGCCTGGACTTATCCGCCCGGGATTCTACTCCTCGAACACCTGGGTTCTCGGCAAGGATGTGGCGGAGGAAATGCGGAAATCTCGGATTCCTCTTCCGTCCGGACGGTGGGACATCGAAGACCCCGAGAACGCTGCCAGGCGTCGACTTTACTACCTCGAAAACCCGATGCCGATCGCCGAGCTCGAGGCATTCTGCAGAACGTGCCCTGACTGCATAGGGGACCCTGAGGAGATCAAGGCCTGCACCAGGAACTCGATGATCATGTACGTAGCTCCCATCCACCCGGGCCCGCATGCGAATTCCAGGATGCACCAGGGAGGCATCTTCCGCCCCCTCCCGGAGGATGCCCTCGAAGGGCTGGAAACCGAAGTGGTAGGACTTGAAGATTGAACCCAAAGAGGTTATTGTTTAGCAAGCCGGAGGAGAGATGAGGTTTCTGACGCTCGGCGAGATGTCGGCCTGGATGGACGCGCTGCGACGCGATGAAATCCTCACCCAGATCGCCGGCGGACAAACCAAGCTCCAGGCGATCAACGCCCAGCTCTCCGCGATTCCTCCCTCGATGACCCAGCCGTTCGAGCAGGACCAGGCGGATTTCGACGCGGCCAAGAGGATCTACCAGTCGAACGATCCGGTCGTCCAGGCGATCCAGACGCGCCTCACGAGCGAGCCCGGCCCGAAATGGAGATCGCTCTCCCAGCAGGAAGAGCTCGCCCTCGACGACTGGACGACCGCCGTCGACAACATGAACAGCATCATGCTGTCGCATTTCCCGACAGAGACTTATACCGACCTCCGGAACTTTGCGCTGCTCGCGATCGGCCTCGGCGCGATCGCGCTGCCCCTCTTCCTCTCCGAGGACAAGGACATCGGCCTTCCGTTCCGGATCGGGCCTCCCGCGCTCCCGCCGGTCGCGCCGTCGGCGTTGCGCCCCGCCGCCGTGCGGCCCGGCATCGGCCCCACGGCACCCGCAGTGACGCCGCTCCGGCCTGAGGTGATTCGTCCGGCGGTCACGACCATTCCGGGCGGGGCCGCTCCCCGGCCGTTCCAGTACCGCACGTTCGCCAGGCCCGCCGGCGCCCCGCCCGTCATGCCGGCGCCGGCACAGGTCGCGATGGTGCCGTCCGGAGCTCCTGCCGCGCCTCCAGGGCCGCCGCACGGGGCCTTCGCCTTCCCGCGCTTCTCGAGATAGCTCATGAAGATGAGGCTCGGGCAAGAGGCCGCACTGGCCCTGAGGGACGCCGAAACCTGCATGAACATCGGCCGCGCCTTCACGCAGGTCGACTGCGGTCTGGCGTACGCCGAGCATAACCTCAGGAAGATCCAGAAGGAGATCGATCTCGCCGATGTCTCGACCGGCATCTTCACGGCTGCGAAGTCGGCCGACGGCCTCAAGAGGCTGGCTCCTCCGGAGATGACGGGAAAAATCGATTCGTTCATCAAGACCGCGACCAGCCTGAACAACGACGTCCGGAAGCGCTGGGTGGCCCCGCCCAAGGACGAGAAGACCAAGAAGCCCGGACCGAAGGAGCCGTTCACGAAGTACGATTTCGAGTCCCTGAAGGCCAGGACCGAAAAGCTCCGGACGGCGGCCGACGAGGTCTGGGCCTCGATGAGGGGGCTCTGCATCGAGAAGCCCGTGATGCCGCAACCGATGGTTCAACAAGGACGATAGGAGGAAGGCGATGGCGAAGAACACGGTCCAGATCCGGCGGTTCAAGGTCATGACCTCGTGCGCCCGCGACCTGGGCATCAAGCCCGGCCAGAAGTGGTCGAAGGCCGCGCGCGCGAAGGTCGAGTCCTGCATGGCCAAGAAGGCCCGCAGCAAGTAACTGATGGCCGGGGCCGCGCCTGTCCTCAGGCCCCTGCTCACCGTTCTTGATGACGTCGGCACTTTCGACCTCAGGCTTGTCCTCGTGCGTGGCTCACGCTACGCCAGCATCAACGATCTCATCAGGGAGGCAAGGCGCGTCTCCGCCTCGGGTCCGCCTGAGATCCGGAAGGAGCTGACCGATCCGGTCTTCTGGGCGACGAAGGACGCCGACGACAAGGTCGTCATCATGCGCCTGACGTCCGCCGGCCCGGAGGCCTACATGGTCGAGGCCGGATCCCGGACGCCGGTCTATCCCGAGGCGCTTCCGCCCCACCAGATCGAGCTCGGCCGCGCACGGGCGGGCTTCAAGTTCGGGGGAAAGCACTACGAGCCGGGCGGGATCTACGACTGGCAGGACCTCCCGTCGGAGACCCGCCACGATCTCCTCAAACAGGCCGAGGACCTGGAATACATCCATGGAAGGGGCCCCAAACGGCTGCAATACCGCTTCCAGGTCATGCCCCATGCCGCCCTTATGTCCTTCCTGGCCAACGAGTACCAGGACAGGCTGGAAAAGGCCATGAATTCGCGCTCCGTGGCCTCTCTGGCGCGTTCAATCGAACGGGAGGGCCTCCAGTATCCCCCAGCCGTCGACGAGGGCTGGAAAAGGGCCCTGGCGCTCGCCTCATTGGGCATGGACATGCCCTTCTTCGGGGTTGTCCCCCCGTTCCTGTCGGAGGAAGCGCTATTCTCACCGGCCGTGGAGGGAAGGTCATGAAGACGATATTTTTGGGCGGTCTCAGGCGGTATGGGATGGGACAGGGTGGCTTTGGCGTCCAGAACGTGTACAGTAACCCGTACAGCTGGAACATCGCCAACAACGGCCTGACGCCCGAGCAGAATCTGCTCCAGCAGAACGTGGCCGCAGGCTCCGGAGCCCCTCAGAACCCCGGGTACAATCCTCTCCAGAGTCCGGCTTTCCAGAACCCTGGAGCCATGGCGGCCGCCGGCGGTGACTGCTACACCTGCTCGAACGGCTCGGACATCCAGAACGTCCAGGGTGCGGCCGCAGCGGCGGCGCTGCGCGCGAAGGGGTATGCCTGCAGGAAGTCGGAATGCGAGTCCCAGGGTCCGGGCTTCGGGGGCCTCGCGCAGTTCGGCGGCGCGGCCGGCATGCCCGGAGGAGCGACGATGCCTCCGGAGACCATGTTCTCCTCGGACTTTTCCGGCCAAGGATTCGCGAATCTGCCTGGCAGCGTCAGTGCCAGCTTCATGGGCGCCCGCCAGGTCAAGCTCGTCCGGAGACCGGGCTTCTAGATGGAACCCGCGATCGCGGCGAAGCTCCGGGAAGGTTTCTGGAGGATGGTCCAGCGGATCAGCCTCGGGATTCCGGGCTTTGTCGGCACCGGCGAGATCTCCGGCATCGACAAGGACCAGTTCAACGGAGGCCTCGCTGGCATGCGGACTGCATGGCCGCTTGCGCCGTACAATACCCCGCTCTACGAGGCAATCCCGATCGCCGGCTTCTATACCCTCGGCATGCACTGGCCGGCGATCCTGCGCGAAGCCGGTGTCCTGACCGGCAAGAACGACAACTTCGACAAGGTGATCGCGCGCCTGGAGAAAGAATTCGGCCGCGCGACGAAAAAGAGCCTCCTCAAGGGCACCATCCCGGTTCCGCGCCGGCGGAAGAAGAATGCGGCGGCGCTCGGAGATCCGCCCGAGAGGACTGACAGGATCGTTCCGGGCGAACAATGGGATGCGACCATCGATGGCGTTCGCTTCCAGATCTACTTCGCCCGCCATTTCGTGGACCGCTACTACAACGACGAGGAGTCCCGGCCGGCCGTCGGCCGCTTCATCGACCTGGACACGATCAATCGTGTCATCTTCAACGCACTGCCGCGGATCAAGGAAATGATCGAATCCGAAGGTGTGGCCGAGGGCATCCTGGTCTCGGACGAGAACGGCCTCAGCATGAAGTTCTTCTCGGTGCCCACCCGCGACGGCTGGAGGCTCAGCTTCGTGACCTTGATCGTCGGCGCACCGCTCTATCGGACTTCCGATCGGGAAGTGATGATCAAGGTGAATCCCATCGTGCCGGTCCTCTTTGACCGCGAGATCCCGCCGGATTTGCAGACGGCCGTCATCGCGGAGATCCTGCCCGATCTGGGCGACCTCGAGATCGGCGACGTCGAGCACCTGGGCGGCGAAATCGCGCGCGCGATCGTCGAGCGGACCGATGAGGGATTCGAGATATCCGACGCGGAGTGGGCGGCCGAGTTCGAGCCGCTGCCAGCCTAAGGCTTGTCCTCCTGGATCACCGAGGACAGCATCATCACCGTGAGCCCCTCCTCGGCCTCCCCGACCGCGAGACATGGAAGACAGACCTTCGCCATGCAGTAGAGGAACGTCTTCGTTTCGGCAACTTTCTGGCCGATGAAGATGACGGTGAGCCCTACGTTCTCATTAGAGCAGACGCGGCAGCCTTTCTGCGGTTCGAACTTGACCTGGCGGAGGGAATAGCCTTCCGCCACGAGTTCGTCCAGCGTCTGCCTAGCCTCGTCGATCAGGGAGTCCTCGGACGGCATCTCTCACCCTCCCTGGAGGACCTCGTCGGGCGGTCACGGAAGGATACCCCATGGAACGCTCCCGTTCAATTCATCTTGACTTCTCCACACTTAAACCGATAAACTACTCAGCGTGACAAGGCCGAGCGGGGGATACGAAATGTCGACGGCGTCGTCTCACCTGAGGGCCGGAAAATCCGGTCCGAAGGAGGGATCCATGCGAAACGGCTTCACGCTCGTCGAGCTTCTCATCGTAATCGCGATCATCTCCATCCTCGCGTCGCTCATGCTGCCGATGGGTGGCTGTATGACGGGCTGCAACGAGAACTACAGCAACGGCGAACGCATCGGCGTCATCCAGAAGTGCAGCTACAAGGGCATCTTCTCGAGCACGAAAAGCTGGGAGGCCGAGATGAACCTCGGCGGCTTCGTCTCTGGAAGCGATGGTCGCGTCACGTCGAACGTCTGGGACTTCACCATCGAGGACGAAGGCGTGCTGAAAACGGTCCAGGAAGCCCTTCGAAACCAAAAGCCTGTGATCATCAAGTATACGCAGTGGGGCATGCGACCGGGGTGCCGAGCGGATACCAGATATTTCGCGAGGAGCATCGATTACTTCGAGCCTCCCAAGGTGCAGAAATGAAGACGCTGCTCGCCGCTCTCCTAATCCTCACCGCCTGCGACGAAACAAGTTCCCCTTCTTCCGGTTCCTCGGCGAACTCGCCGAACTGGAGGTCGGTCGAGTGTCCATCCTACAGGACGACGAGCGGCCTCTTCCGCATCTCGGATCCGGTGGCGGGAAACACCGTCTATCTCCATATCGGCAAGCAGGAATCGAGCATGTGCGTTCTTCCCGGCTCGTACGGATCTGGCTACAAGGAGATCAAGTGTCCATACTACGGCACGAATAGCGGGCTTTTCAGCACCATCGATCCGGACAATGGGAACACGATCTATCTGCACATCGGGGCGGACGAATCGAGCATTTTCGTGATGCCGTCGGTGAAGAAATGAGCCGAGGAACCGTACACTTCGAGATTCGAAAAGGCATCTTCGAGGCCTGGAAGTGGCGGGCAGGACGTTCCATCCTCGTCATCGAAGGCCCCGATGGTCGGAAGCACCGCGAATGGACGTGGAAGGTCGCGGGATGCCAGCCCCAGGATCTCGAACGCGGCCAGTGGAAGCAGAGCCCGTTCGCGGCCGCGATGCCGTCGGACGTGAAGGCGTATATCGAGAAGAATCTTAGGCACGTCGGTGCCTCCGCGAAATCGCACGGTCAACGCCCCTGTGACTCAGGGGCGGGCGAGTACCGCCGCGGCCCGTCGTCCGGACGTTTTCGGACGGCCTCGGCCGCGGGAGTCACGGGAAAACCGGTCCGCCGTGCGGTTTTGCAGGGGCACTGACGATGCGTGTCGCCGGAGGTGAGCGATGAAGAATCTCCAGATTCCTCAGGATGCTCTCGAAAATCCCGAACGGCACCTGTGGGAAGAGACGAAGTGCGAGGAGCACGACATCTGGTGGGAGTACGACATCGTGGGACTGTGCGGCTCCCTGGACAACGCCCGTTTCAGCCGTCTCGCCTGCGGCTGCCTTCGCTATTTCAAGCCAGCGACTCCGGAAAATTGCAGCTCGGCCACGGCATCTCTCGAGCTCCGCGACCGGACGAAATTCGTGGCCGATTGCCAGAGGTACGGGCTCGATGTGGAGTTCTTGAGGCGCTGACCAAGAACTGGAGGTATAGACCGTGGCCGACCGCTGCGACCATTGCGGCGTCCGGATGGATGGGCTCGAGGTCCATCTAGATTCCTGCCCGACGATGAATGCCGAGATCCGGGAGGAATCCGGAAACCTCAAGAAGCAGGTCGAGGAGTGGAAAGGCATCGCCCGGAATCTCCTCGAGCTGATCTGCCTCGGAGAGAACGAATGCCTCGATGAGGGGCACCGAAAGGTTTGGACGAAGCTGAAGGCGTGACAGCGGAAAAGAAAGTGAAAGGAAGGACGATTCCATGAAGAAAACGACAGCGAAGCCTCCGTCGAAGATCCGTGAAGTATCCCGCGAGATGCCCTCCCGTAAACGGTTCAAGGTCACGATGGAGGTCGAGGGAGACATGCTCGACAAGGACACGCCCATCAGCGAGGAATCGATCGCTGCGCTCTTCCAGCTGCAGTACCAGTCAGAGAAAGTGCTCAAGCTCCTCAAGATCGACGTCCGATCGCTGGAGACCTCTGCGGACGTTCAAGACGAGACCATTGATCTCAAGCCGGACTTTGAGATCACGAAGATCATCAAGTTCGATTCTAAGCCTCCGAAGTACAAGGTTTTCATCCGGATGCATGGCGAAAAAGAAGACCATGCAGTTGAACCGATCTCGGCCCGTACGCTGACTGATGTCATAAGGTTCAGGAGGGCATTCTTCGAATCGACCCAGAACAAGTGGATCGCGTCCCTGAGCCAATGGCTGTGGGAGCAACTCGTCTCTGCAGCCGCCTTGGAAGTTCGTGGCACCCAGAAGGCGGCCGACGGCAAATGATCGGGGCTCTTCTCTGCTTCCTGGGTTTCCACGAGCGGCGGGAGCGTCTCTTCGAACTTCCTTCCCGGAACTGCCTGCGCTGCGGCCGCGATGCGCGCGAGTGGTGGGAAGTCGAGATGGAGACCATGGACATCATGGAACGCCTCTACTTGGAGGCGTTGAAGAAGAAATGAGCCGCCTGAAACGCTTACTGATCGACCTGGCCGGGGTATTCAGCGGCATCTATTTTGGAAGCTACTTCCGGGCGATGACCGACGAGGAGCTTTTCGACCGGGCCGAGATTGTGCACCGGCTCGCGCATGCTCATGAGAAGTTCGGCCTCAATGTGGAGAGGCTGAAGAAGACCATCGCGGAGACTCCATGGCTCAGGCCGGAAGCATGAAGATCCTTTCTCTCTGGGAGCCTTGGGCCTCCTTCGTCGCGCGCGGCTACAAGAAATGGGAGACGCGGAGCTGGCCCACGTCCTATCGCGGGCCCCTCGCCATCCACGCCGCGAAGACGGCGGAGGAGATCTGGAGCTACAGGTTGAAGCTCTCGGAGGCTGGGATCATCGAAAACCTGGATGCCCCGGACGACTTCCCCAAGGAGGACCGGGACTGGCCGCTCGGCTGCATCGTCGCGGTCTGCGTCGTGACGGATTGCCGGCCGACCGCCGAGGTCCAGCCCTCCCGCATGGAGAAGGCTCTTGGGGACTATACTCCTGGCCGGTTCGCGTGGATCCTGGAGAACGTGAGGGCGGTCAAGCCGCTTCCGCACCGCGGCATGCAGGGTCTGAAGAACCTGCCGGCGGAAGTCCAGTCGAAGTTGGAATTCCTCCAGGCGGCATGAAATAGGACGGATTCATGGGTCACCAGTTCATCAAGCAGCCGAACGGCAAGTTCGCGATCTGGTCCTCGATCGTGACGGATTTCATCGCGTTCAACTGCACGCGCGAGGACGTGATCGAGATCGAGACCGAAGATGCCGTCAAGGAGATCACCGCCAGGGTCAACGACAAGCTGGACCGTGTCGAGCGCGGCGAACAGGCCTATTTCCAGTTCACCATGAGCTGGCAAGAGGCGCTTCAACGTCGGGATGAACAGCACGGGAAAGATGGGCGGTTGGTGGATGACCGAGGGGACCCCGTGCCGTATTTCGTGGTGGAAGCCTGGGTCGACGGCGGCCATGTGGGATCGATCGAGGCCTACTGGGCTCCTGGCACCCTCGCCAACACGTCGAGTGGGATCGAGAAGGATTGGACCGACTGGACCGGCGATATCGCGATGGGGAAGAGATTTCCGACCAGGGAGGCTGCCGAAAAGGAGATCGCTTCAATCCGGGAAAAGAAAATGGAGTGGTCTTCGAACATGCACGTCCTGGGGGTCAAATGAAAAGAGTTACTGCTGTCACACCAGGCCGTCGCTGCCCCGCGCGGGCAGCCTTCAACAAGCGGTTCCGGTGTTCCCTGGCAAAGAAACACCGAGGGTCCCACTGGGGACCGAGGCGCAAGCTGGTCCTCGCATTCGAAAAACCCATCTACGTCAGTGTTGGCTTCTGCCATGGCATCGGGGAAAGGTGCTCGCACCTATGAGCAAAGCGCATTGCGGCGGCGACGGGTGCGAAAAGGATCCCTATTCCAGCGACGATTGCCAGTGCTCTTGCGAGCGATGCACCGACACCGTCACCAGACTGGAGATCCGGCTTCAGGAACGAAACGGACAGATCAATGACCTGAAGCACAAGCTGGAATGCGAGCAGAGCGTCAACCAGGATTACCTCCAGGTCTGCAAGCAGCGCGATCAGGCCCAGGCCGAGAATCAGAAGCTCCGGGATCTCCTTGATAAAGTGGGGACTAGTAGGGCCGGAATCCAAGGCCAACTGATGGGCGCGGAGCAGCTGCTACGCGAAGGAAAGAAAGACAGCAGCGGAAATCCGTGGGCTCCCAACAAGGACTTTCCCGGAAAGCCTGTCTCCATCGCGAACAGAACTGTGGATAGCCAAAGGCTCGATCAGATCAGATCCATTGCGACTGATGGGGATTCGGTGTCGTCTCCGCTTGTGTTCGAGCTTCTGGACCACATCGAATACCTGGAACTCCGGCTCGGGCAACTCAAGAAGGCCTCCAGGAAGCCCGGCTGCCCGGCCTGCGACGTGACGGAAAAGGCCTACATGCAAGCAGTTGACGAATGCGATCGGTGGAAGACCGCCTTCGGCGAGGAATACCAGAAAGCCAGGGCCCTGGAGCGACAGCTCGGCGATCTGATCGCGAAGAACGACCGCCTCCAGTCCGCCGGCGACTGGTGGATGTCCAAGGTCAACGCCTTGACGAACGCGATCGTGAACGGCGATTCCCAGGCGGTGAAAGTCGCCCTCGACATGCGGCCGCCGGATCCGGCGGAAAAGCCCAAGGACCCGAAGTACGTCTTCTGTCTGGAACATCGGCGGGTGATGGTCGACAACAAGTGCCCGGTTTGCGTGGAGAAGACAATATGACCAAGGAAATCCTACCGAACGAAGAGGCCGCCGAGCGGCGCACGAACATCGCCGGGTGGGTCTGCAAGACCTGCGGGCGCTTTTACGGCGATGACGAGAGCGCGGAGCGCGCCGCCCGGTACTGCTGCGAGAAGGACCATCGCTGCGGCACGGATGGCTGCTCGGGGCGGGCCGAGAGAGGCTGGATCTACTGCGATTCATGCAAAAAGGCGAGGGACCTTGCGGCCTGGAAGGCGCTTCCTGAGGAGGCATGGAACGGCGAGACGCCGCTCACCTTCGATGACGGCGAGACGTACTTCTGGGGCCCGGACGATATCTCGGAGTACCTCGAGCGGCATACGCTGAAGCTCGAGGACCTGCAGCTCGTCTTCGCCGAGGAGGAGGGGAAGCCTATTTTCGACATGGACGAGTTCCTGGACGACTACCTCTGCAACGACAACGTCGATGCTCTTCCCGATCCCGGGGCGATCGAGGACATCGTGAACAAGTGGATCGAGGAGAACTGTCCCACGACGTGGTTCCCCGCCAAGAAGCGTCCGACGCTCGACTCGCTCCGGGAGCAGCTTCAGGTCGTGAAAGGCTGAGGAGAAATATGATCCCTACAGTGGGTCGCATCGTCCATTATACGAATCTCGGAGATGCCGACGGCCGTTTTCCGCCTGAAGCGCAAGCAGCACTCATCACCAAGGTCGAACCTCTTGGGACCGCGCTTCCTGATCGTGGTGGATGGCGGGAAGATGATGAACGCGGTTACAAGGTATCGCTCCACATCTTCTACGAAAAAGGCCAGTTCGATATGCAAGATGTGCCATTTTCTCATAAGCCGATGACGCGTGGGCACTGGAACTGGCCGCCGCACATGGTCTAGTCGGTTAGGAAGGTGAATCGGATGAACGTAGACGAATCAGTCAAGGAAGCCGTGAGGCGGTGCCTGGATCCGGGCATCCCGTCCCTCAAGGATGCGATCCAGCCGGTCCTCGAAGGCTTGGTGAAAGAACTTGAAAAGAAGATCGCAGACCAGCACACGGAGATCGAGTGCCAGGCAGCCCGGGAGGTGAAGCTCATCGACAAGTGGTCCGCAGCCCAAAGCCAGGTCGAGGACCTGCAGGCGGAGATCGAGCAGCTCAAGAACAAAAAGCCGGAGGGTGCATGAAGCAGCCTGAGAAGCCGGATGAGCGGCTCATTCCGCAATGCTCGACGTGGGACGTCTCCTTCCTCGGGTCCGAGAAGAACATTACGTTCAACCACGTTCTCCAGAACATCGGCGCCGAGCGTACGACCCGCTGGATCGTGAAGGCCATCAAGGCCCAGGGCGGCGTCATCCTGAACGTCACCGAGAACAAGAATGCCAGGGCCATGCTGGATGTCAGCTCGCGCTTTGGGGTTCGTCCCCGGAAAGGAAAACGATGATCGGCGAACTTTTCAACTGGCCGGCATTCCGCAGGCGCCTCGAGGCGAAGGAGCCCACCCGGGACGCGGTGATCGAGAAGGCCTTCGTCCAGTACGTGAAGGGAAACGATTCCTTCGAGGACAAGTCCACGGCGGAGATGTCCGACTTTCGCCTCACGTTCAAAGCGGCGTGGATTCTGTCGGAGATGATCTCGAACCCGCCGCCCGCCCCGGAGCCGTGGAAGCCTGGGCCGTGCAAGGACTGCGCCGGCACCGGAGAGATCGGCCTGGCGGATGGCGACATCGTCTGCCCGAAGTGCTTCGGATCCGGAGATCCTGACAAGCCCGGGATTTTCAAGATGGATCTGAGGAAATAAGCCATGCCGCGCTGGGTCTATCCCGGCTCAAGGAATCGTCTCATGCGGGTGCGCGCGAGATCGCCGAGAAGATCGATCGGGAAGTCTCCGAGGACATGTTGAAGCGCGCCAACGACAAGATCTACAAGCTCATGCAGACGCTCCGCTGGGTTTACGCCAAGGCGGATCTGACCTACAAAGAGAAGGTGGCCGTGCGCCTGATCCTCGACGGGGATGAGATGAAATGGAACAAATATCTTTGATGTCGGAGCAGTTCCTGCAGGCGACGAAGAAGCTGCTCGAGGATCCGCCCTGCCCGCTCTTTCCGAATGCATCTGTCTTCCTCTACCAGGCCTTCGGCGGCCTCTGGTCGATTCTCTACTGGATGGGGGCCCCCTTCGACAGCATCTTCTCGCCTCTCTTCTGGCGTCTTTCCTTCCGGGCCTACAAGGTTGCCTGGGCGCGGGCTACGAAGGAGCAGAGGCTCTGGACCATGGCGATCGGCGCGATCATCCCAGCCGATCGCGGGAGGTTCCGGGAGCTTCTCGAAAAGGCGGAAGCGGCATGAGCGAAGAGCACGATCGGCTCCACGACGACGAAGGGTGCGTCCTTCATGGGACGAAGGGTGCTCCTCTGCCAGTGGACGAGAAGAGGCACGATGCCCTCCAGTACATCGGCTGG
>Ga0209060_10000298_pt1 | contig 106040 bp, 93 predicted proteins | sample Coa_R1_8_FD_187155 | JGI IMG/M metagenome (GOLD analysis project Ga0209060, IMG submission 187155) | Surface soil microbial communities from Centralia Pennsylvania, which are recovering from an underground coalmine fire - Coalmine... | ecosystem: Environmental > Terrestrial > Soil >... | reverse complement strand
AGTTTGTTCTGTTGTATCTGCCTGACGACCACACCGGCGGCACGCGTCCCGAAAAGCCGCGCCCGGCAGCCAATGTCGCTGATAATGATCTGGCGGTCGGACGCGTGGTCGATGCGGTCTCCCACAGTCCGTACTGGGACGATACGGCGATCATGATTCTCGAAGATGATGCGCAAAATGGCGGGGATCACGTGGACGCGCATCGCTCGATCGCTTTCGTGATCAGCAAATACTCGCCCGGTTCCACCGCGCAGCCCTATATCGAGCATCGTTTCTATACGACCGTCAACATGATCCATACCATGGAGGCGTTGCTCGGACTACCACCCATGAACCAGAACGACGCGTACGCCCCGCTGATGAGCCACATGTTTTCTGGCCAGGCCGATCAGCCGTCTTTCAAAGCCGATTATCGCAACCTGAAAAATGGCCTGATCTTCGAGACGAATAAGCATGATGCGCCGGGGGCGACTGCTTCCTCGAAGATGGACTTCTCTCGTCCCGATGCGGCCGACGCGGCTCGTCTAAATCGCGTCCTTTGGCAAGACCAGAAGGGATCGGCTCCGATTCCGGAGCCGAAGCATACTGTGTTTCCCGCTTCAGATCCGGACTAGAGAAAAAGTGATGCCGAAAAAAGAGGAGTGTGTGCACGTCCCGGCGCTTTTACGAGACGTGGGATTCTCGCCAGACGGAGAAGCTGAGGGAATTGGATCGGACGATCGTCCATGGCTGAAGTGTCCGGCTCTCGATTTCATTCACTAAGCGCAACTGTTTGTTTCAATGGTAGATCCTGCGACGAGCCTCCGACCATGAACGTGTAGTCGCCAGGAACTAGCTCCCAGTCGTGCGTCTTCACGTTGAAGATTGAGAGTATCTTCGGATCCACTTCGACTGTTATTTCCTTGCTCTCTCGCGGATTCAGCCTGACTTTGCTCCACCCGACAAGCCGCTTCGGAGGTTCTCCCGCGGCACTCGGTAATGCTGCATACACTTCGGCCACCTCAGCCCCGGCTCGCTCGCCCGTATTCACCACTGTGAAACTCACTTTTGGATGCGTTCCCGCAGTGACCTGCAAATTCGAATACGAGTAAGTCGTATAGGACAAGCCGTATCCAAAGGGAAAGAGCACCGGCTTGTTCATTGCGTCATACCATTTGTATCCAACCTTGACGCCTTCGTTGTACGTAACCTGGAATGGCGCGAACCCGGCCGCAGTCTGTTTCCATTCCGGACCGCCGGAAGGATTTGCTTTAGAGTGCGACGGAGGTTTAACGATCTCCGGATGCGGCAAATCTGCTTCGCTCCGGGGGAACGTGATGGGTAGCTTGCCGCTCGGGTTTACTTCCCCGAACAGGATGTTCGCCACCGCTTCGGCTCCGCAGCTTCCTCCAAACCACGCTTCCGTGATTGTGCCCACCTTGTCGACCCACGGCATCGTAACCGGCCCTCCGCTTTCCAGCACGATCACAGTGTGCGGGTTCGCGGCTGCAACCTGGGCGATCAACTCGTCCTGGCGGTCGGGAAGCGCCAGGCTTGACAAATCCAAGCTCTCGCTTTCCCACTGGTAAACGAAGACGATCGCCACATCCGCGTTCCTCGCAAGAGCCGCAGCGGAAGCTGGATTTGCACCCGAATCGAATTCTACTTTTGCTCCTGCAGCTTTGGCCCGAATGGCTTTGAGCGGAGACGTCGGAAACCAGATCGGCTCCAGCCACGCCGTCGCGCCCTGTCCCGGAGGCATGATCGCGTTACCTCCCGGAGGGTCCACTTGCGCTGATCCTCCACCGGAAATCATGCCCACGTCGGCGTGAGGTCCGATTACGGCAATGCTGTGGATTTTGGCCGCATCAAGCGGCAGCAGGCCACCCTCGTTCTTCAGCAGCACGATGCTCTGTTCCTCAATTTTCCGCGCCACTTCGAGTCCATGCATGACATCAACCACGCTCTTCTGTGACGGATGATCGATCACTCCCGTCGCAAACATCGACCGCAGGATTCGCCGCACATGATCATCGAGTTCCGCCTGAGAAACTCTCCCTGTCTCGACCGCCTTCTTAAGTTCGTCGCCGTAGAAAATCCAACCGGGTTCTTCGTGATCAAGCCCGGCATGCGAGGACTTCACCGCGCTATGTGTGGCGCCCCAGTCGCTCACTACGAAACCCTTGAACTTCCAATCTTTCTTCAAGACGTCATTGAGCAGGTAATTGTTTTCGCAGGCATAGTCGCCGTTGACGCGGTTGTAGGAGCACATGACGGCGGCGATATCGGCATTGTCGAGCGCGATCTCGAAGGCAAGCAAATCGCTCTCGCGCGCGGAGCGTTCGTCGATGTTCACGTTGACGGCATTGCGCCCGCTCTCCTGATCGTTGAGGGCGTAATGCTTGATGTCGCCGATCACGTGCGCCTCCTGCTCGGCGTTCATGACCGATGCGACCATCTTTCCGGCGAGAAGTGGATCTTCGCCGAGGTACTCGAACGTCCTGCCGTCGCGAGGTTCCCGCGTCAAATTTACCCCGCCTCCAAGAGACATGTTGTAGCCCTGCGCGCGCAATTCGCTGGCGATCAGCGCGCCATACTCGTGCGCCGCGTCGAGGTCCCAACTCGCCGCTGCCGCCACATCTGCCGGAAGAGCCGTCGAATACCGGCCATTTTCCCCGCTGGCCCTGACCCCATATGCCGCATCGGACATTTGTATGGCTGGAATCCCCAGGCGTGGAATGCCTGGCACGTAGCCGGCGCCGCCGTTCGAATGCACCGCGAGCGGGCTGACTGGACCGAGGCCTTCCATTCCAGTCCCGTGAAGCAGGCCGATCTTTTCGTCGAGCGTCATTTCTTTCAGAACCAAATCCGCTCGTTGATCTGGAGTTAATTTCTGGTTCATCCATGCGCGAGGTTTGGGGCCGGATTGCGCCGGCAACGGCAAAATCAGGCTAGTAATGACAAAGAGGACGGAAGAAACAAACAGACTTCTACCGCAGATTTTCGAGCACATGAGAGCTCCTGATATGAATCAGCTGCCAAATCGTCAATCTTAATGGTTTTTCGAAATTCTCACCGGGCATTTCACTTCTTTGTGGTGGCAACTGGGGAAGGATATCGGTAAACGAGAGCCGCCGCTGTGATTGGAGGGGTAATATTCCGTTCACTTGGCCGGGTTTCCGCCGGGCTTTACACTGGAAGGGTGAAAATCGCGCTCGGCCAAATCAATCCTACGGTCGGAGATTTTTCCGGGAATGCCGCCAAGATCATCGACTTCTCGCGGCGGGCTCAGACCGCAGATGCAGGATTGATTCTCTTCCCCGAGCTTTCGATCTGCGGTTACCCGCCCCGCGATCTGGTCGAGCGTCCCTCGTTCGTCGCCAGGAATCGCGAGACAGCCGAACGCATTGCAGCAGAGATCCCGGGCATCAGCGTCATTTGCGGGATGGTGACCCCGGCCGATTCGGAAACTGGCAAATCCGTTATGAATTCGGCCGTCTTGCTGCAGGGTGGGAAAATCGCCTTCATTCAATCGAAGATGCTGCTCCCGACCTACGACGTTTTCGACGAAATGCGCAACTTCGCCCCCGCCAGGAGTCAGCAACTGTTCCCATTCTGCGGCAACCGCATGGCGCTGACGATCTGCGAGGATGCCTGGAATGACAAGCTTTTCTGGCCCAAGCGGCTCTACACCGTCGACCCAGTAGAATCTCTCATTCAAACCGGTGGAAACTTTGTTCTCAACATCTCAGCTTCGCCTTTCTGGATAGGGAAACGGGAATTGCGCCGTGACATGCTGGCCAGCATCGCCCGCCAGCACAAAGTTCCCGTCGCCATGGTCAACCAGGTGGGTGGAAACGACAGCCTGCTTTTCGACGGTTCCAGCCTCGTATTGAATCGCGAGGGCCAGGTAATCGCGCAGGGGCGATCTTTTGAAGAAGACTTGATCTACTTCGATTCGAGCACGCTGACCGGGGAACTGCACGAGCAGATCCCCGGAGAAGAAGCCAGCGTCTATTCCGCGCTGGTGTTGGGCACCCGCGACTACATGCATAAATGCGGTTTCACGAAAGCCATTGTCGGTCTCAGCGGTGGAATTGACTCCGCTCTTACTGCCGTGATCGCGGCGGATGCTGCGGGGCCGGAGAATGTGATCGGGGTCGGCATGCCGGGGCCTTATTCATCGCAAGGCTCCATCGACGATGCTTGCGCGCTAGCTCACAACCTGGGGATCCGCTTCGAATTGCTTTCGATCAACCCGGTCTACGAGGCTTATCGCAAAATTCTCGAGCCCGTCTTTTCAGGACGTAAGGAAGACGTCACCGAGGAAAACATTCAGTCGCGCGCCCGTGGCACTCTGCTGATGGCGCTGTCCAACAAGTTCGGCGCGATCGTGCTCTCGACCGGCAACAAGAGCGAACTCGGTGTCGGCTACTGCACGTTATATGGAGACATGGTCGGCGGCCTCGCGGTGATTTCCGACGTTCCTAAGACGCTGGTGTATCGCCTGAGTCAATACGTGAATTCGCTGCGTGCTGCTATTCCAAAGAATTCGCTGGAAAAACCCCCGTCAGCGGAGTTGCGACCGAACCAGAAAGATACCGATTCGCTGCCGCCGTATGAAGTTCTCGATGCGGTGCTCGAGGACTATGTGGAGGACTCCCATTCTGCCGAGCGTATTGCTGCGGATCATGGGTTCGATATCGAAACCGTGCGCCGCATTGTCCGCATGGTCGACCGCGCCGAGTACAAAAGACAACAAGCCGCGCCGGGAATCAAAATCTCCCCCAAGGCCTTTGGATACGGCCGCCGCTTTCCCATTGCGGCGAAAAGCGAGGCTTGAAGTATTGAAGTATCCTAGACATCTGTTGACCCACAGGGCTTGTATTCCGACATCTGCATTCGAAAGGAACCAATGCGTAGTTTCCTCAATCTGGTGTGCCTGTTGACTGTCACCGGCATCTTTGCCGTGGCCCAAACCTCAACGAAACCCCCCGCAAAGCCTGCTGCTGATAGCTCGGTCAACCTGCCTTCGGAAGCGACCGTGGATTCCTTCCTGCAGCAAACTTTCGGATACCAGCCTGACATCACCTGGAAGATCTCCAGCATCAAGCCGGCCGGGGTGGGAGGATTAGCCGAAGTCACGGTAGTTCTTGCCAGTCCCCAGGGCCAGCAGGTCAGCCGTTTTTATGTCACGCCCGATGGAGAGCACGCCCTAACCGGGGACATCATTCCTTTTGGGGCCAAGCCGTTTGAGCCCGCCAATAAGCTGCTCGAGAAGGGAATTAATGGCCCTGCGAAAGGCCCAAAAGATGCTCCAGTCACGATCGTGGAATTTGGAGACCTGCAATGTCCGGCGTGCAAAGCGGCGCAACCAACCATCGAGGCGCTTGTCGCCGCCGAACCGAACCAGCGATTTGTGTTTCAGAACTTCCCGCTGGAAATGCACAACTGGGCTTACAAGGGCGCAGAGTATGCAGACTGCGTAGGTCGCGCTTCAAACGAAGCTTTCTGGAAGTTCGTCTCTAAAGCCTACGAAACGCAATCGGATATTACTGCCGAAAACGCTGACGAGAAGCTGACGGCCCTGGCAGATGCCGCAGGCGTCAAGGGATCTGAGATTGCCGCCTGTGCGACCAAGCCCGAAACCAAAGCGCGCATCGAGGCATCGCTCGCCTTGGGCAAATCCGTCGATGTCACCGGTACGCCAACATTGTTCATCAACGGCCGCAAAATCGGAAATCTCGACCCTCACATGCTTGATGTTTACAAGAACTTGGTCGAGTTCGCGGCCAAGCAGGCTCACTAGATTCAGATACCCAATCAAGGATGAGTTGAATCAACGCGGGATAGAGTCGCGCAATTGATAAAGTGCAGCCATCTTTTCCTCAACGTCCTTTAACGTTCCACTGACGAGGTACACGTTCGTCACTGTAGTGCCGGCCGCGTATCCGGTGTACCGAACCGCGTCCACGATCATGGTGTCGAAGCCGAATTCGCCGGTGTCTGCCGGCGGGCCGGGACAGCTCCAGGTGAAGTTGAGGACGAGGTAGTCGACGGAGCCGCCCTGGCTGCGGTTGACGGCATAGATTCCAATCGCGGCATCTTCGTTGCCGGTGCTGGCAATGACTCCGCCATAACCGGGCGTAATTGCAATTGACCCTGCACTGCACGGGTTCTCCGAAAGCTGTGCCGACTCCGCATCGTAAGTAAACATCCGATAGAAATTTGCCCGAGCGTAGATCACCGGAATCTCGCGCGCGGTGGTATTAGCCAGTTCTTTCGGAACTTGCATGAAGGTCGAATACAGCGCGACCGGGCCCAATCCATGGAAATCCAAGGTGATGTCCTTACCGAGCATCACCTGATTCCAGACCACCGGATTATCTTGTCCTCCGCCAAATCCGGGACAAGGACCCACCGGTGCCTCGTAATAGCACTGCTGGGTTCCATCCGGATCGTATTCCAGCGGAATCGATCGAGTCCTTTGCGTGACCCCGTCATTTTCGGCGAGACCCAACGGAGATCCATGATTCACGGCTGGAGCGGTGTAATTGCTCCAGGTATCGCCAGCCTCGGTGGGATTCGCATAATCCACGGGGAAGATGTCAGTTTGAATCTGCCGTCCATAATCCCAGTTGTTGATCATCTGCATTCCGTTCCATGTCCATTGCCACAGAGAACCGCCGGCAACTTCGTTGGAGTCAACCGTGATTCCGCCGCCGCTCAGGCTCAGAAGTTTTTCGCTCTGCTTGTAATAGCGCGGATAGCCGTACACGCCCATGGGTTGATCTACATATCCTTGTTCGGCATCAAGACCAGTGTTGTTTCGCAACGAATGATGCCCGGTTGAAGGATTGTATGTGCGGATCAGTTCCGACGTGCCCGGTTGCTGTGCGACAAACGGATACCCGAGGATTCCTTCCACGTGATATCCCTCTGCCGCTCCCTCATGTGGATCAAGCGAGATCATGTGATCGTTCCCGTCGTACAGGCGATAGAGCGGGACTGTGCCCAGGGAAGGATGAGGCTGCATGGGGACATAGAAAATGGCACCATCGAGAGGATACAGATCGCGTTCCTGCGAACTTACCGTGATCGTTCGATCGCCCCCACCAGTGCGAATTCGCCAGAGGACATTCAACGGCACATACGGCCCAACGCTTCCGTGGTAAGCCTTCGGGTTCGTGCCGGTCGGAGTGTCGTTGCTCTTCCATTGACTGGATCGCTGAAGACCAAGAAGGTGGCTCGCTTCCTGGCCATAAACTCGTTGCGAGATGCCGAGGACGGAAAGAATACTGAAGGCAGCCATAACAGAAACAGGTCGAAGCAGTGAAGTAGGCTCGCGGAACATCATTACCTCCGGCGACGCTTGCTCTACGAACACAGGTCGGCAGGGAAAGTTTCAACGGCACAGAAGGGAAGAGATTCGACGGGATAAGTGCAAAATCTTGCGCCTACGTTGATTCTCCGCGAATTACTTTTCGCTGAGCCAGATCTCCGGTGTAGTCCGATTCACGTTGGCCAGAATGTGGGGAGTGATGACGACCATCAGTTCGTCGTCATCTTCTTCTTTGGTATTGGTGCCCACTACATTCTTGAACCCGGGCAACAGGGAGAGCCCGGGGATTCCGCTCATGGAAATCGTATCGGTGCGCGACATCTCTCCCGCCACGACGGCCTGTTCGCCATCATTCAGATTAATGCTGCCCTTATATTCGCGATTCGAGATAACCGGAATCCCATCCGAGGACTGCCCGGTCAGAGAACGTACCTGCAGTTCCAGGTCCACGCTGATCGTGTCTTTGTGAACCGTAGGTTTGGCCTTCATGTTCAAGCCAATGTCTTCGTAGCTGACGGATGGGAAGGGCGCGACGTAGCTCTGATTCCCCAGCACCTGCGAGATTTGGGGCGAATTGTAGATCGGCGCATAGGAGGCGTTCAGAATTGGGTAGCGGGAGCCTAGTTTGAAGGTTGCGTCTGTTCCTTGTCCCGCCCGCATGGTCAAGTGCTCGAGGCTTCGCGCCCAGGATTCGTTCAGCGATAGCGAGGCTGAGAGTTGATCGAGACTGAGGCCCATGAACGTGAGTCCGCCGCCAAACGTTGCCAGTGGCTGGCTGAAGATGTTGTTTTGCTGGCCGGTAAGTTGCGCCAGCAATCCGGATAATGCGGAGCTCCCAGCCTGATTGATGCCTCCTGAAGCAATGAGCTGGTTGATCAGTTGCTGAATGTTCTGCCCATTGAGATTTCCCAAAGCCGCCAAGGCTGCAGCGGGAATATTGTACAGATTAAACGTGTTGGGAATGTGCAACCCGATGTCCCGCGCAAATTGGTGGCTGATCTGAAACACCTGCACATCGAACATGACTTGCGGCCGCTCGTTATTCAACTGTCCGAGTAACTTGTCGCAAGCCTCCAGGATTGGTCCAGGCGCCCGCACTTCTACCTCGCCGGTCGTCTGACCCGGGCTTACAAAACGAAGGTCGAACATGGTCCGCATGGTGTTGATCACGTCCTGGACTTCCTGCGGAGTGGAGTGAGCGGGCAGCACGAAAGTGCGTAATGACATGCGGTCAAACTGCTTATGATTTTCCGGCTTGTCTGCGGCGATGAAGATCTGCTTGGCGCTCAGTGCAGTCCACATGGTCTTGCTGACAGCACACGCGAGGCGCAGCGCCGTGAAGAAGTCCACATCACCCACGTTGAAGCGAACCTGCCGATTCTCGATGGGATCATCGAATTGAACAGAAATCCCATAGGCAACACCTAGTTCCGCGAATAGGCCCTTCATGTCTCCGCGATAGTGGAAGGTGGCGAGCTCATCCTTTGGCAGCAGATGAATTTCGCCCGCGTTCTGCAACCGTTTTGGCAGCGACTGGGGGAGCGGAGCCCAGGCAAGCGTGCATTCCTCCAGCCTTTCCCGCGCAAATGCATTATCTGGATCCAGTTCCAGGGCGGATTTGAATTCGGCCGTAGCCTGCGCGAAGGAATCTTCCGCCAGCAGAACATTGCCGCGCTCAATGTGGCTAAAAACCAGTTCCGATTTCACCATTTCGCGCGCGCTGAGGAATTGCACGTTCTGTGGATCGAGCCGCGCGGCCTGGTCGAACTGAGTAAAAGCCTCCTCGAATGACTTCTTCTCCTGTAACTTCAGCCCTCGCGAGAAAGCTTGCCGCGCTTCCTTTTCATCTTTCTTCGAGACCATGCAATTGAGGCCGCCCGGAATTCCATTGCCGCACGAGACGATGGGCGGGTTTGCGGAGTCGTCCGCGCTAGCCCAGATTGGCAGGGCGTTTATGCCAAGCGCAAGAAAGATGACCAGGACACAACGCATCTGAGTGATTTTAACTTGGTGGGCACGATTCTGAGCGCTCCATTAGTCCCTAGTACCTTCGAACTCAAGAGGCACACGAATGCCCGTAGCAAGGAACGAGAAGATCAGGGTTTCTTGCGGGCGGCCGGGGAAATTTTTAAAGGCCAACCTCAGGTAAGCATCAGGCGCTCAATCCCGCGCGCCTTCCCACTTTCTTCGTCGCAGTCAACAATAACTGCGCATAGACGCACGTCGCCTGTTGCCGGCTCAAACCGGACCGGCATTCCACTCAAGAATTTGCCGACCACAAGCTCTTTTTTCACGCCAATTACACCATCATATGGGCCGGTCATGCCCACATCGGTGACGTAAGCAGTGCCTTTGGGCAATACGCGTTCGTCGGCCGTGGGGACATGGGTGTGCGTGCCCACCACGGCAGTGACGCGACCGTCCAGATACCATCCCATCGAAATTTTTTCTGAAGTTGCTTCGGCGTGTATGTCGACCAGAATCACTTTAGCCTGGATTTTCTGCAGCAATTGGTCGGCCGTACGAAAGGGATCGTCATTTGATGCCATGAATACCCGGCCCTGCAGGTTGATCACCGCGTAAGGAGTCTTGCCCTTCATGCCCTCGTAAATGCCACGTCCCGGCATATCCGCGGGATAATTCGCCGGGCGCAGGACGCGTCGAGCCGGACCGTGGCCATTCCCCTCGACCGTGTGGAAATAGTCGACGATCTCACGCTTATCCCAAACGTGATTTCCCGTCGTGATGACGTCGATATTGAGCTCGAACAGCTCTTCGGCAAGCGCTGGGGTGATTCCAAAACCTGCGGCCGCGTTTTCCCCATTGGCAATGATGAGATCGATGCGGTGGTCGCGCACGATTTCCGGCAGCCGATCTTTGACGATCATTCGACCCGGCCGTCCGAAAATGTCGCCGATGAAGAGAATTCGCACGAATGAAAAGCCCCAAAGCTGATGGTAACACGCGTTTAATTTCCCGCCGGATGGGGTTCAGTGGACGAGTTCTGCGGTGCGCAGAAAATCATAATTGCCCGCGGGATTCAGCTTCAGGTTGCTCACTCGCCGCGTGTGCACCAGGACGTTGTCGAAGTACCACAAATCGATATAGGGAAGATCCTGCGCCAGGATCTGCTGCACCTGGTCATAAAGCGCCTTGCGCGTTTTAGGGTACAGTTCGCGCCGCGCCTGATCAATCAAGCCGTCCAGCTTTGTATTCAGGTAGTAACCACGATTGGCTCCATTCGGCGGAAACTTCGACGAGTGGAAGGCATATTCGAAAATATCCGGATCTTCATTTCCGCCGATCCACCGCAGGCTGTACAACTGGAACGCGCCATGCGTAACGTCGGAGAAAAACGTCGCAAACTCAAAGCTGCGGATATCCAGCGCGATCCCGACGTCCCGCAACTGCTGCTGCATCACCGCGACCATCAGGCGCGTGTTTTCGTCCGTCGAAGTCTTCATCGTGAGATGAAACCGGACGCCATTCACCTCCGGATATCCCGCGGCGTCGAGCAGGGCGTTCGCCTTCGCCGGGTCGTGATTGTACGCGGGCACATCGCCGTCATAGGCCCAGCTTTGCGGCGGCAGCACGCTACGTGCCGGCTGCGCCTCTCCGCGCCACAGATACTGGATCATGGGACGCCGATCGAAAGCATAGGCAATCGCTTGCCGAACCCGCACATCTTTCAGGATCGGGTCGCGCAAGTTGAATCCCATGTACGCCAGCCTCGTTCCGGGCCCTGATTCCACGGCCAGATCCGGATCGCGGGAGAGCGTCAACACCATATCCGGCGTCAGCGAATTGATGGCGATGTCGCCGCTCCCTTTTCGCAATTCGAGTGCTTGCGTGGTAGCATCCGGCACAACCGCAAACCGCACTCGTGATAGTTTCGCTTTCTCCCCCCAGTAATCATCATTACGTGCAAGCACGACCTCGCGATCGATCTCGGCGCTCACAAACTGGAACGGACCGGAACCAATCGGATGCTGTGTGATCTCGCTCCCGCTACCTTCCGGCACAATGCCGATTGCCCCATCCGCCAGATTCCAGAGCAGGCTGGCATCGGGTTCTTTCATGTGGAAGATCACGGTGAAGTCGTCGGGCGCGTCGATGCGGTCGACCGGCTTGTAAGGGCCCGCTCTCGCGCTGCGAACTTTGCCTTGAATCAGCGAATCGAACGTCCATTTCACGTCGCGACTGGTCAGCGGATGGCCATTGTGAAACTTCACGCCGGGATGCAGGTGAAAGATGAAGGTCAGCGGGTCGGGAGTCTCCCACCGCTCGGCCAACCCGGGACCGACACTCAGATCGTCGCGGCGCGAGAGAAGATAATCGAAAATCAATCCGTCAATTCTTTCGGATTGCGCGTCAATGCCCACCCGCGGATCGAGGTTGGTAGGGCTCGATTCGATCACCATGACCACGGTGTTGGGATCAGGCTTCGCCGAGCAAGAAAGAAGAGCAAGCAAGCTTAAACCGCAAAGAAGGGTCACGACGAGATGCCGCACCAAAGGCGTCCGAACTCGGCCAGCTATGCCTGAGGTCGACCCCCCGATGGCTGATGTCCAGCCGTTACGCATAAGAAATCTTCCCAAGCACGGCGGGTCGTGCCGCGCCGGTAGCCGAAGGAACATTCGAAGGCCTGCGGTTCCAGGTTTCATATGCGAGTAGAGCAAATGCGACCGCCTCTTTCGCCTGTGAAGGTAACCCGAACTCGTCGGAGAAACGCACCTGCACTCCGAGAGACCCAAGGCGCTCTTTCACCATCTGCACGAGGGTCGTATTCTTGGCACCGCCGCCGGAGAGAATCATCTCGCGAAATGAAGTTTTTCCAAGACACAGAACAAACTCTTGAATCGATTCCACAATCGAACGCGCGGTGAGCGCCGTCGCAGTCGCAACGGCATCTTCTTTACGTGCGCGCCCACATCTACGCAGAAAGTCTTTTACGAATTCGCGCCCGAACTCTTCACGGCCTGCAGTCTTAGGAGGCGGAGTTCGAAAAAACTTGCGACCGAGAAAATGTCGCAGCACCGGTTCCAGAACTTCTCCCGATGCAGCAATCCGTCCGCCCGCGTCGAAGCGCCTGCCGAATAGAAACTCCGTGACGGCATCGATCACCATATTTCCTGGGCCAGTATCGAACGCAATCACACTGTCCGCCCCCGCTCCGCCAGGGATTGCGGTCAGGTTGGCGATCCCGCCGATGTTCTGAACGATTCTGCCGATCTTGGCGTCGCGAAAAAGCAGGTAATCGAGAAATGGCACAAGAGGCGCCCCTTTGCCGCCGCCAGCTATGTCCGCCGGGCGGAAATCAGAAACCACCGGCACGCCCACGCGGCTCGCAATGATTGCGGCCTCTCCGGTCTGCCAGGTCGCAGCCACACGCTTCCCGAGAAAAGATTTTGCTTCCCCCTGGTGGTACAAAGTCTGCCCGTGGCACCCGACGAGTTGTGATTTGAAGCGAAATTTCTTCTGCGTCTCCAGGATTGCCTGCGAGTAAAGTTCGCCGAGAAGAAAGTTGAGCCGCGCCAGATCGGCCACTCGCGCCCTTTCCGCATTCATTGCCGCAAGAATCGCGACACGAACCTTGGCCGGATACGGATACTCCGCATGGCCAAGCAATCGAATCAAGTAGCCGCTAGCGCCTCGCCCGCGCGACTTTGAAGTTGCCCCTTCCGAAATCCGTACCAGCGCGACATTAATCCCATCCGCAGAAGTCCCGCTCATCACGCCAGCCACCACCATGCTCTTTGTCATGCGCGCCGGGGGCCAGTCCTCTCCATCCGATTCAGCGCCTCCAGGCGCACCTGCTCGCCAAATTCCCACAGCTTGCGAGTGAGCTTTTCGACCGTACGTACCGTGGGAGCTGCGTTCTGGGGCCTTAGGATCCTGGCCCATTTCCTTTTGAAACCCAACACGCGCCGCGCGGCCGCTTCCACCTGACGAGCAAAATGCCGGTCGCGTCCGGCAGCTTCGGTCAAGTATTCATACACTTCTTTCACGCGATCTTCGTGGTGACAAACCAGGCACAGATCTGCCCCCGCATGAATCGATTGCACCGCCGCTTCGCCGATGGACGCAGCCGCAAGCACCCCTCCCATTTCCAGGTCATCGGAGATGCCCAGCCCGCGAAAGCCAACACGTTTGCGCAGAATCTCACTTGTCCATCGGCGCGAGATGGAGGCAGGAGTTTTGTCGAGCGTCACCTGCGGGTATGCCGCGTGAGCGATCATCACCATCGGCAATGTCCGGCGCAGTGTGCGATACGGCAGCAGATCCTCAGCCCAGAGCTTCTTCCAGGACTTGTCGATGACTGGCAGAGCTTTATGACTGTCGAGTTGTCCTTCGCCGAGTCCGGGAAAGTGTTTTCCGCATCCGAGCACATTGGCAGAGCGCAGTCCGGCCAGAAAGGCGCGCGCGTAACTTGCGGTCTCTTTCGGGTTCGGCGACACGACTCGTGAAGTCATCACGTCTCGCGAGGCGGGAAACGCCAGGTCCAGCACGGGAGCGAAATCCACGTTAAAGCCCAGCGTCCGGGAATTCTCTCCCAGGATCTGACCGTGACGCCGAAACAGCTTTTGGTCCCCGGTGGCGAAGACTTCCGCGGCAGAAGGAGCGGGACCGAGGAGGTCGCGGAAGCGATCCACCGTACCGCCTTCGAGATCAACGCAGGTGAATAAAGGATTCGAAACGCATTTCCGACATTCGCGCAGTAACTTCCAAGTCTCCTCCGCATTCTCGATATTGCGCCGGAAAAGAATGACGCCTGCCGGCTGTAAGCGTGTCAGCAGGGAGCGAAGGCGCGGTAACATCTGGGTGCCGTCGAAACCAACAATGAGAAGTTGACCCACTGCATCCGGAGCGGCCTTGCTTCTCATTCGATTTGCCTCTTCAGCTCCGCCAGTAAATTCAGCGCTTCCAGCGGCGTCAGGCGGTTCAGATCCACCTCGCGCAGTTTCTCCAGCACCGGCTGCGAGATTGGAGTAAAGATCGTCAATTGCGCCGGAGGCGGCGTTGCTCCCGGCGAAAGGTGCGCGCTAGCCTGCTGCTCGGCGAACTCATGTTCCGCGAGCACCTCGCGCGCGCGGGTTACGACCTCATTCGGCAACCCCGCCAGCTTGGCGACCTCGATCCCGTAGCTGCGATCGGCAGCGCCGGCTTCAACCTTGCGCAGGAAAACGATTCCGCCGCCAGTCTCTTTCACAGATACGTGATAATTCTTCACCCCTGCCAACTGCTCTGCCAGCTCCGTCAACTCGAAATAGTGCGTTGCGAAAAGCGTTTTCGCCCGCACCCGAGAGTGCAGGTATTCCACGGCAGCCCAAGCGATCGCTAGCCCGTCGTAAGTGGCCGTCCCTCGGCCAACCTCGTCCAGCAGAATGAGCGACCGCGGCGTTGCCGTGTGGAGGATCGCCGCCGTCTCCGTCATCTCAACCATGAATGTAGACCGTCCGCGCGCCAGGTTGTCGCTGGCGCCGATCCGCGTAAACACGCGATCCACTACGCTCAGCCGCGCCGACCGCGCCGGAACGAACGATCCCATCTGTGCCATGATCACAATCAGCGCCGTCTGGCGCAGGTATGTCGACTTCCCGCCCATGTTCGGCCCGGTGAGCAGCAGGATCGAGTGTGTGGTCGCGTTCAGGTAGAGATCGTTGGGTACAAAACGATCCGTCCCTCCCGCCATCTCCTGTTGCTCAATGACCGGATGTCGGCCCTCGACAATTTCCAGTTCTCCTTCATCCGACCCGACGAAAACAGGCCGGCAATAGTTCCGCAATGCAGCAATGTGCGCGAATGACGCGAGCACATCGACCTCCGCCAAAGCCAGCGCAGTCTGCCGGATTCGCTTTGCTTCGGCAGCAATCGCAGTCCGCAGCTCGGCAAACAACCGCCGCTCGATCTCGACGATCTTCTCCTGCGCATCCAGAATCTTCGCTTCGTATTCCTTCAACTCCGGCGTAGTGAAACGCTCGGCATTCACCAGCGTCTGCTTGCGCTCGTAATCCTGCGGAACCAGGTGCAGATTTGGTTTGGAAACCTCGATGTAGTATCCGAAAATCGAATTGAACTTTACCTTCAGCGAAGAAATGCCGGTGCGTCCGCGCTCCCGCTGCTCGATCTGCGCCAGCACTTGCTTGCTATTGCGGGAAAGCTCCCGCAGTTCGTCGAGATCGCGATCCACGCCGCCGGCGATCACCCCCCCGTCGACGAACGTAAGCGGCGGCTCGGAAGTGATCGTCTTTTCGATCCGTTGCCGCAGATCCTGAAGTCCATCAATGGCTAGGTTCAGAGTCGCCAGGCGATCCGCACTGAGGCGTCCCACTGCCGTTTTCACGGAGGGAATCTTCGCCAATGATGCGGCTAGTGCCAGCACGTCTCGCGGATTGGCCGTTTCCAGGGTGACGCGGCTCAGTAGCCGCTCCATATCCAGCATGCCGTCAAGCGCCCGCCGCAATTCGTCCCGGGCGACAATATCTTTTACCGCCGCTTCGACGGCATCGAGCCGCGCGTTGATTTCCGCCAAATCCAGCGAAGGCCGCAGCAGCCACGCCCGCAGCAGTCGCTTGCCCATAGGCGTGACGGCCGCATCGATCGAGCGATACAACGTAACTCCCGCATCCGTGCCGGCGAACAAGGGCTCAATCAGTTCCAGATTGCGCACTGTGACCGCATCCAGCACCAGGCAGTGCTGCCGTTCGTACCAACCAATGCGATCGACATGATCCAGCGATCCGCGCTGCGTCGAGCGCACGTAATAGAGGATCGCCCCGGCCGCAGCCGCAGCCGCAGGTCGTCCGGCCAGCCCAAAGCCCTCCAGCGACAGGACGCCGAAATGATTCTCCAGCAGGGGAATCGCATGATCCGGCGCGAAGATCCAATCCTCGAGTGGAGTCTCGGCCCAACCCATTCCGGCAGCCCTTGGCTGAGGTTTGTAAGATGACAGCACCGATGCGCGGCCGGGCACCTCGCCGGCCCTTCCGAGAGAACTCTGCCCTGTGAATCGTTCAAACAGCGGCGCCGCCGAGGCATACAACAATTCCTTCGGCCGCAGTTGCTCGAGCTCTTCTTGAACCCTCCGTAGTGCGCTTTCACCCGAGAACTCCGTTGCCCGAAACTCGCCCGTGGATAAATCCAGCGCAGCAAATCCAACGCGGTCTCCAGCCTGCGCCAGAGCGGCCAAGAAATTGTTCTCTTCCGACCCCAGAGATGAATCCGCCGCTGTTCCCGGCGTAACGACACGCGTCACCTCGCGCCGTACCAGCTTCTTCGTCAGCCTCGGATCCTCCATCTGCTCGCAAATTGCCACTTTGAAACCGCGGCGAATGAGCTTGCCGATATATCCCTCGGCCGCGTGATAAGGCACGCCGCACATGGGCACAGCGATGCCCTTTTCCTTATTTCGCGAGGTAAGCGTGATCTGCAACTCTTTCGACGCTGTAATTGCGTCGTCAAAGAAGAGTTCGTAAAAGTCCCCCAGCCGGAAAAACAGCAACGCGTTAGGATGTTCTTTTTTGACCGCGGCGTATTGCCGCATCAGCGGGGTGGACGGCTCGTTCATCGGGCGGACTTCGGCGGATTATAACAAAGCTCCCGGCACGCTTTCTGCGGCATTTCCCATCGTGCACCCGCAGTTTTCCGCATGACAACGCGGTTGACTTCAATTCTCGCGCAATGTTCTCCTTTGCTATGGAACTGCGCAAGGATCCGATCACCCGCTCCTGGGTTATCACCGGAGACGATGTTCCCGACAATACTCCGCAACCAGCTACGGCATGCAAGTTCTGTGATGAGCCGAAAACCCAGGTGATCGCCGTCGCGCCGAACTCGCCGGGAGTACCCTGGTCGGCGCGCGCTGTGGTCCATCCCACTCCCCTTTATCACATCGAAGGAGACCCGGGGCGCCGCGGCGATGGAATCTACGACCGCATGCACTCGGTCGGAGCGCATGAGGTGCTGGTCGAGAATCCGCATCATGACCGTCATCTCTGGAACGCCAGCGACGAGGAGATCGGGCATTTCCTGCGGCTGGCGGCCGAACGCATTCTCGATCTCAAGCGCGATCCGCGCGTGAAATATGTCAGCTTGTTCAAGGATTACGGGAAGAATGCCGGGCAGGAATTCAGCCATCCCACTTCCCAGATCACCGCGACTATGTTCGTCCCCCGGCGCGTGCTTTACGAATTGCGGGCCGGGCGGGAGTACTTCATCAGCAAGGAACGCTGCGTCTTCTGCGATATCATTCAGCAGGAGGAGCGCCAGGCCAAGCGCGTTATCGAGTCTCGTGGCGATTACATTGCGATCGGTCCCTATGCTCCGCGTGTTCCCTATGAAACCTGGATTCTGCCGCGCTACCACGATGCATCGTTTGAACGCGCGGGCTTGAATCGCCCCGGACTCCGAGTAAACTTGGCCGCGCTATTGCGCCGCACCTTGCAGCGGGTCAGATCGGTGACCGAGGATTTCCATCTCGTGATGCACACATCCCCGAGCACCTTACACCCCTCGAAGAACCTCGGATATTGGAAGACCATTGATGATGACTATCACTGGCACATCGAAATTCTTCCGGTAGTGGGCGCCAAGGCGAAATCGTATACCTTCAAGGAGGTTTACTACTCACCCGTCAGCTCGGAGACGGCCGTGAAGCAACTCCGCGAAGCCAAAATTGACGGGTGAAGGTGAATTAACTTCTGCCAGTTCCTGCCGCTGGATGAGCCGCTACGTTCTGCCGCAAGAAATCCAGCGCCGTTTTGCCGTCCAGCGGTTGGGAGAAGTAATATCCCTGCCCCATTTCGCATCCGATAGCCAGGAGCCTGTGGTATTGCCTCACGGTCTCAATGCCCTCCGCGATCACTTGCATTTTCATCTTGTGAGCTAGCGAAACGATCACCTCAACCATGTCGCCGGTGCCGCGGTCCGTCTGCATCTCGCGGATCAGGGAGCGATCAATCTTCAATGTATCGACAGGGAACTGGCGGAGGGCCGACAATGACGAACTCCCGGTTCCGAAATCGTCGAGAACTACGCCGATTCCCATGTGCCTGAGATGGCCTAGAACGGCGGTCGTGAGCTTCGGATCGGCGGCCGCAACCGATTCCGTGATCTCGAATTGAAGATATCCCGGGTCAACTCCGGTCTGCTTCAGCGCGTCCTGCAGATCGCTGAGCAGACGCGCGTCGGCAAGCTGCCGTGCCGATACGTTTACTGTGATACCGGGGGATTCACCGGACGGAGGGCCGCTTCCCCATTCCAGAAGCTGCTTGCATGCTTCAAAAGTCAGCCATTGCCCAATCGAGACGAGCAGCCCTGTATCCTCGGCAGCCTCGATAAACCGGTAAGGCGAAATAATCCCTTGTTTGGGATGCTGCCAACGCAGCAGTGCCTCGAAACTAACGGTCGAGCGCGAATCCAAGCGCATGATCGGCTGATACAGAATGCGGAATTGATGTTCTGTCAAAGCCGCGCGCAAGTCATTTTCCAGCTTGAGGCGCCCGGCTGCGCGTGAGTGCATGGCTTCATCGAATAATTCGCAGCGCGAGCCGCCCAGCGCTTTAGCGCGCCGCAGAGCGGCATCTGCATCCTTTAGCACGCTTTCGAACCCTGGATGGGCAGCCGCGCTCAGAGCGATCCCGATGCTGGCCGACACGCGCAACTCCTGTGACTCGATGAAACAGGCCTGCGCGATCGCAGCCTGGATTCGGTGTGCGACGCGAAGGACGTCACTGGGATCGCCGACATTTCTTAACAGGATCGCAAACTCGTCGCCGCCCAGCCGTGCCAGCAGCACATCCATGGGAATTTCGTGCTTGTGCAGTTCGGTCATGGCTCGCAGGCAATTTGCGATGCGGCGCGCTATCTCCTGGATGAGCCGGTCTCCATTCGCGGTTCCCAAAGTGGTGTTGAAGACTTTGAAGCGGTCCAGATTCACAGCGAGGAGCGCATATGTTTTCGTGCGATCACCCGATGCCTGCTCGTACGCCTGTTGTAGCCGATCGAGAAACAGCCGCCGGTTGGGCAGGCCGGTGAGCTCGTCATGAAACAGATTGTGCTCGAGTTGTTCCTCGGCCCGCCTGCGTTCGGTGATGTCCCGATTCACAATCACCAGCTTCGCAACCTCACCCTTGCCATCGCTCACCGTGCTGGCTATCGACTCCAGCACGCGCCAACTGCCATCTTTGTGCTGGATGCGGTATTCCAATCGTTTGCCGACCCCCGTCTCGCGCGCCTCTCGCGCCGCCTCCAGCACCCGAAAGCGATCATCCGGATGGATCTGCTCGAATGACGAAGTCTCTCCAAGTTCCGCGGGGGAATATCCGAGAATGCGTTTGTACGCGGGGCTGTTGTAGAGGCGGCGGCCTTTCATGTCGACCAGGGCAATCATGTCGGCCGCATTTTCCGTCACGATTTGGAACAATTCCTCACGCCGCTTCGAGCGAGCTTGCATGCGGCGAATGCGAAACTCCTCCAACAGCACAGCCAGTGGCAATGCTGCAAGACAGACCTCGAACCAATGGATTGTCATGGAAGGACTCTTCTGAGAGTGCTATCGGCAGAGAGTCCGGTTTCCTTGAACGCAATGAGGCTGGGATTTGCCTGGGTCGCGAGACAATGGCCCCTTTACGCCTCATAATATCGGCATGACCGTTCGCCGACTCAAAACTTACGCGGGCGCCCAGGGATACGTTTACCAGTACTACTTCGTCGGCAAGCGCCCGGCTCTTCCTGGCGACCCAGAAGCTCCCGCCGCGGAATTCGTCTTCGATGTGACCTCCGACCGCAAGCTCACCTATTCCGTGAGCATTTTTCTTCCCGAAGCGCCGCTCCGAAATTGGAATAACGCCCACGGACGCTCCCTTAACGACGCCGAGCAGTACGCCGCCGTGAAGCTGAGGCTCTTCCGCGCATTCGACGAACTTGATGATTTAAAGACCCAGGGCCGGCGTCTCACTGTGGATTCGGCCTTGCTCGAGGAGGCGCTTTCGACTTTAGGTGTCGAATAGCTCATCAAAAAGTTTGATCCGCAACGCCGCGTCGCTTATAACTCCAGCCGGAGCCTTGAATGATCAACCGACATAACCAGATTTTTCTTGCCTTTATCCTTTTCCTTTTGTGCAGTTTCGCCTTTCCACAATCCATCCAAATCACCCGCTGGACCGAGCAGCGAGCCAATGACTGGTACGCGAAGCAGCCTTGGATGGTGGGCAGTAACTTTATCCCAAAGAATGCGATTAACGAATTGGAGATGTGGCAGCAGGCCACCTTCGACCCCGGGGAAATCGACAAAGAACTGGGCTGGGCCGAAGCCATGGGCATGAACACCATGCGCGTGTTTCTCCACGACCTCCTCTGGCAGCAGGATCCTGCTGGCTTCCGCAATCGCATCGACCGGTTCCTCACAATTGCAGCGCGCCACCACATCCGCCCGCTGTTCGTGTTGTTCGATTCCTGCTGGGATCCCTTGCCGCAGCTCGGCCCTCAGCGTCCCCCCATTCCCGGAGTGCACAACTCCGGATGGGTGCAGAGTCCGGGAGCCAAGGCGCTCGCCGACCCGGCGCAAATCCCGCGGCTCAAGTCTTACGTGCAAGGCCTCGTTGGAGCGTTCGCCCAAGATGACCGCATCCTCGGCTGGGATGTCTGGAATGAGCCGGGATCGGATACGACGGGGAGCTATCCCAGGACCGAAATGAAGATGGAAGACAAGATCGCCCGCGTTACCTTCCTCCTGCCTCAGGCGTTTGAGTGGGCCCGGGAAATGAATCCCATTCAGCCGCTTACCAGCGGAGTCTATGAAGTGGATACCTCAGCCGATGAAAATGCGCTTGAAGAGATCGAAAAGATCCAAGTACGCGAGTCGGACATCATCACTTTCCATAACTACAGCTGGCCGGAATCGTTCAAGACGGAAGTGCAATGGCTGCGAAGATTCCACCGCCCCGTAATCTGCACGGAGTACATGGCGCGTTCGGTCGGCAGCACCTTCGATGGAATTCTGCCGATTGCCAGGCAGGAGCGCGTAGGCGCCATCAATTGGGGATTCGTCGCCGGCAAGACTCAGACGTATCTGCCCTGGGAATCCTGGGATCATCCCTATATTCGAAGCTCACCTCCGGTATGGTTCCATGAGGTCTTACATGGCGACGGCACTCCCTACCGCCAAGCGGAGGTTGACTTGATTCGCGAACTAACGGGCAAACACTGACCGTGTAGGGGCGGAGGCATTCCTCCGCCCCGCGACCCTGAGCGAAGCGAAGGGGAGCATGCCAAGGTCTATTTCAGAAGGCGCGAGACGGATTCCGCGACACTCTTCCAGGCCTCGGTCCGTGGGTCGATGAGGTCATGTGCCCTGCGCCCGCGATTTCGAGCAATTTCACGTCTTCGTCCTCTCGGTGGAAACTAACGGGCAAACACTGACCGTGTAGGGGCGGAGGCATTCCTCCGCCCCGCGACCCTGAGCGAAGCGAAGGGGAGCGTGCCAAGCTTTATTTCAGAAGGCGCAAGATGGATTCCGCGACACTCTTCCAGGCCTCGCTCCGTGGGTCGATGAGGTCCATGTGCCCTGCGCCCGCGATTTCGAGCAATTCCACGTCTTCCTTTCCGCGATCCTTTTTGGCCGCAACATAATCCCGGCTGAACTCAGGAGGAACATCTTCATCCCCCGTGCCATGGATCAGCACCTGGCGCGCATGCGGAATCGAAAGCTGCATGGGATTGGCCTCGCGGAAATGATCCGGTACCTCGCTGGGTGTCCCATGCAGAAACTCGACCACCGCGTCATGACTCAAGTGGAGCTGGTAAGCATGCTTAAGATCCACGACGCCAGCCAGCGAAATGACCCGGCTGACCGTGGTCTCATGCGCTGCCAGGCAAAGCGCAAGCTGTCCTCCGGCGGAGTGGCCCATCACCAGCACCCGTTGCGGATCGAACCGCCGCTGCCCTGCGTTTTGCAGCAGAAAGCTGTAAGCGGCACGGATATCGCCGAAGGTCCCGGGCCAGCCGCCGCCATCATTCCCAACCCGCCGGTATTCCAGGTTGGCCGTTGCCAGTCCTGAAGCGGTAATTGCCGCACAGAGATGCCCCGCATGATCCAGGCTGTAGCGTGCCCGCCAGAATCCTCCGTGAATATTGATCACGAGTGGAAACGCACCGATGCTACGAGGCAGCCGAAGATCGCAGAATTGGTTGGGATCGGAGCCATAAGCCACACGGGCATCGGCCGGCGGTGGCTTCAGACTGAGAATGTCGTCAGACATGGTTCGCGGCCATTCTAATCCGAATCGCGGCTCAAATTGCCTACATGGGGCACAGTAGCCAGAGTGCCGGACATTCCACCCGCGACCTTGCATAAAAGTTTTCTGCAAAATCCGTACTCAACGACGGCCGAGTTTGGGTATTCTCTAGCGGGATGACAACGCTGCCCTTGAGCGAATTGCTGGGCGCCACGGTCTATGACCCGACCGGCGCTGTCAGCGGTCGTGTGCGTGAGGTCACCCTTGCCCCGCAAGAGGACAACTCCCGCATCTCCTCACTGATTGTTTCCACAAAATCAGGCAATCGGCTCGTTCCGCTGGCGGCCATATCCGAGATTAACGGCGGCGTTCGTGCCTCCACATCGGCGAAGGATTGGGCCGCCGCCAATGGCACCGAAGGTCTTTTTTTGCTGGAACGCGATCTGCTCGATCAGCAGGTTATCGACATTAACGGCAGGAAGGTCGTCCGCGTCAATGATGTGGATTTGCAGCTCGATGCGCAGAAAGTCGCGGGCCAGCCGCAGGCATTATTGCGCGTGCAGTCGGTGGATGTAGGCGCGCGCGGCGCTTTGCGACGCCTGCTGCGGGGAATCGCTCCTAAGGCGGCGCTGCATGCCTTGCTTGGCAAAATCCCCCCGCGTAACATCCCGTGGAATTTCGTCGATGTCATCGAGACCGATCCCGCCCGCCGCGTCAAGCTCAAGATTTCACACGAGCGTTTGGCCAAGCTGCACCCCGCCGACATCGCCGATATTGTCGAAGATCTCGCTCCTGAAGAGCGCAAAGCTGTCTTCCAGACCCTCGACGAAGAAACCGCCGCCGAGGCCTTGGAAGAGGTCGAACCAAGAGTCCAGAAGTCAATCGTGGAAGAGCTTGACTCCGAGCGCGCCGCCGGCATCGTTGGTGAAATGGACCCCGATGCGGCCGCCGATCTTCTGGGCGAACTTCCCGAGGAGCGCACCGAGCAGATTCTCGTGCAGATGGAGCCGGAGGCGCAGCAGGAAGTGGTCGAGCTGCTGGAGCACAGGGAAGAAACCGCCGCCGGCCGCATGACCACGGAATTTTTAGCGTTGCCCGTCGGAGCCTCAGTACAGAACGCCATCGATACCATGCGGCTGTTCGAAGGCGGAGTCGAGGCGGTGAGTACCATCTATCTTGTGGATTCGCACGGAACCCTGGCAGGAGCCGTTCCGCTGGCGCGCATTGTCCTCGCTTCACCTTCCACTCCGATGCTCTCTCTCGCCCAGGAGCCCCTCATTCTGACTCATGAAAAGATCGCCGAAAATGAGGTCGCGGAACTTTTTGACAAGTACAATCTGCTGACCTTGCCCGTCGTCGACGAAAAAAATAAGCTGACCGGCATCATTACCTCCGACGATGTGATCAGCATGCTCCGCGCGAAACTGTAGGCCGAATCATCTCGCCAATGTTTTTTCTGAACCAGCAGCACTTTTCCTTTGGCCAGATTCCATCCCTGCATTTATTCTGTTCGTTCCTTACCTTGCTGATGGAACCGCGTGAAGAGCAAGGCATTCCGCTTCACCCATATGTTTGTGAAAAGCGCGCATGAAGTTCCTGAGACGTTGGAAGACCCGGATCCTGCTCTTTCTCGCCGTAGTCGGCCCGGGATTCATTACCGCGAACGTCGACAATGATGCCGGCGGCATCTATACCTACTCGCTCGCCGGCGCGCAATTCGGACATCTTCTGCTGTGGACCATGATCCCGGTCACTCTGGCCCTCATCGTGGTTCAGGAAATGTGCGCCCGTATGGGCGCTGTGACCGGCAAAGGTCTCAGCGATCTGATCCGCGAAGAATTCGGCCTGCGGGTCACGTTCCTCATGATGATCGGGATTCTGATCACCAATTTCGGCAACGTGGTGACGGAATTTATCGGGATTGCGACCAGCCTCGAATTATGGGGACTGTCCCGCTATGCCACGGTGCCGATCTGCGCTCTCATCGTCTGGGTTATCGTCGTGTACGGGCAGTACAAGAGCGTGGAAAAGGTTTTCCTGGCCGCATCGTTTTTCTATATCACCTACATTTTCGCGGGAGCATTAGCGCATCCGGCCTGGGTGGACGCGACCAAGGCAACGTTTGTACCGCCGAAACTCGCTGCCTTCAAGGATCAAGCCTACCTCTACATGGTGATCGGAGTTGTGGGAACGACCATTGCGCCCTGGATGCAGTTCTATCTGCAATCCTCCATCGTCGAAAAAGGGGTGACCCGCCGCGGCTACAAAGCTTCTCGCCTCGACGTGGTCACGGGATGCGTTTTCACGGATATTGTCGCCTGGTTCATTATTGTGGCCTGCGCCGCCACGCTCTATGTACATGGCTACCGCGATATCAAAACCGCGGCCGACGCCGCCGGCGCTCTGAAGCCTCTAGCCGGACAATATGCCTACATCTTGTTTGCGGTCGGCTTGTTCAATGCTTCCTTGTTCGCGGCTTCAATCCTGCCGCTTTCGACCGCCTACACGGTCTGCGAGGGGTTGGGATTTGAATCAGGCGTCGGAATGAAGTTCAGCGAAGCCCCAGTCTTCTACTGGCTTTACACCGCTCTGATCGTCGCGGGAGGAGCGGTCGTGATGATCCCAGGCCTTCCTCTGGTCAAAATCGCGGTGCTCTCCCAGGTGGTAAACGGGGTTGTGCTGCCGTTTGTGCTGATCTTCATGCTGTTGCTGATCAACAAGAAAGATCTGATGGGGGAATACGTGAACACCCGGACCTTCAACGTGATTGCCTGGGCGACAACGGTGGTGATGATTCTGCTGACAGCCGCCTGGTTCTGGACACTTCACTCCGGCTAGCAGAAGCCGGCGCTGTGATTTGTTTGCCTTGGAAGGGCGCGCCTTCAGGGCGCTCGTCAGGCGGCAAATACAACTCGGCTTTAGCCGCTGCGGTAAAACCTGAGACTGGTAGAGTTTTGGTCGAGTCGGCGCGGCGAATGCCGCAAAGCAAAGAAGATCAGATACAGAAGGCTAAAGCAATTTCCCGGCCGCCAAATCCCGCACCAGCGTCAAGTCCGCTTCGAGGAAGTCATATTTGAGTAAATCCTTCGGCAACGCCCACTGAATATCCCGAAAAATACGGTTTTCGATCTCTCCACCGTATTCGCGCACCACGAAGAAGCGCAATTCCACCATTCCCCCGTTGGGATATTCGTGTTGAATGCGGGCCACCTCGTCCCCAATGGTGGCAACAATGCCAAGCTCTTCTTCCAACTCGCGGCGCAAGGCGTCCCGGGGCTGCTCCCGTTCCTCGATTTTGCCGCCGGGAAATTCCCACTTGAGCGGCATCGTCTGATGCCGCGTCCGTTGACATACCAGCAGCTTGTCTTCCTTCGTTATCAGACCCGCGACTACACGCTTCATCGCCCTGAGACTTCCAGCTTTTTTCCTACCAACTGAGCGCAATATTGCACGAATTCCCGATGTTCGGCGGTGAAGGCGGCAGGGAAGTGACTGTCAATGTCGAGTTCCCCGACCACCCTTCCGTGTACGAAAACGGGAACTACGATTTCAGACTTCGTCTCCAGCGAACAGGCAAGGTAACGAGGATCTTTGCTGACGTCGTCCACAACAACAGTTTGCCCGCTCGACGCCGCCGCCCCGCAGATGCCCTGGTTCAGCGGGATGCGCGTATGCGGTGTCATCGCGCCTTCAAATGCTCCCAGTATCAGCACCGGCGGTTGCGCTCCAGGCTCGAGCATATAGAACCCGACCCAGTTGTACTTGAGCATGCGGTCATGCAGGAGCTTCACCATCTTCTGCATGAGTTCCTGAGCGTTAGCGGCTGACTCCGCGATTTCGCTGACCTGTTTGCGAAGTTCTTCTACCCGATCGGCTACCGGCATACGGAAATCTTAACTCAGCGGGTGAAATTCGCCACTGTGGAAGGCGGAACCTCGGTGATCCGGCGAATTCCTTTCGCGCGGGGAAACAGTTCCGGATGCAGCGCAAAGGCCATCGCATCCAGACCTTGCAGCAGTGTGGGAGCGGGCGTATTCAGAAGTTCGTCGCGAATGCAGTAGACGCGTCCACTTCTTGCGGCCGACGTGTCCTGCCAGCTTCGATCCGAAATGATCTTTTCCAGCGGCACCCGATCCCCCGCGCCGCACCACGCTGCAAAACTGACTTCAGGATCTAAACTTTGAATTTCCTTCGCCGTGAGCTTCTTCCCCGGAGTGCCCAGGAAATCGCCGCCAGCGGCATCAATCAACTCAGCCACCCAAGTCTGCGAGGCAATAATCGGTTTGCCCCACTCCTCGCAGAAGACTCGCAAACGCGGCTGCCCGACCGTCCGCGTCCGGACTTCCTCGATGCGCGCTTTCATGCTTGCAATCATCTGTTGGCCGCGTTCGCCTGCATCCACGATTGCACTGATCGCGGCAATGTCCATGTAGATATCACTGAGACATCGTGGAGCGAGACCCAGAAACCGCGACCCTGCCCGCAGAATCTCACTGACAGCTTTCTCCTGGTACGGCACAGCAGCGATCACCAGGTCTGGACGCGCTGCCGTGATCTGGTCTGCATTAGCCGTCCAGGAGTCCGCAAGAATTTGCCGCGCACCATTCGCGATGCCCGGAACGACATCGGCGCAGTATCGCGTGCAGGCGACGACGCGGTCCAGTTCCCCAACGCCACCCAGGATAACGGTGGCGCTCGGTTGCAGGCATACGATCCGTTGCGGGGAATGCATACCTATCGGATGTTCCTGAGAGCGGCGGCGAGCGTATCAATCGCCAATTGCGCCGCGTGCGTAGACGCCTGGGGCAGCCCGCCCACCGCTTCGGTCACTTGATCTCGCCGGAGCGCCCGCGCCTCCGCGACGCTTTTCCCGGAAATAAGTTCTGTGAGCGCAGACCCGCAAGCCATCGAAGGAACACATCCCTTGGCTTTGAAGCGAGCCTCCGTGATCCTTCCTTCTCGGAGTTTTAGAGACAGCCGCAGGATATCGCCGCAGATCGGATTCTCGACCTCAGCTTTCGCATCGGAGCCTTCGATGTCCCCGCCGTTCCGCGGATGTTCGAAGTGATCGAGAAGCTGTGCCGAGTACATGGTTGGATTGTAAATCGCGGGAGCCGTGGTCCTATGGACGCGAAATCGCCTCGGGGAAATAAATGGCCCACCCCTGTTCGCGAGCAGTCGGCTCAAGCCTGGAATTTGGATTGACCGCGAACGCGTGCCGGGCCGACGCCAGCAGCTCTATATCCCAATTCGAGTTACCAAATGCAGCATCGATCGGTTTATGAACGAACTCGCGCAAAGCCTGCGGCTTTCCGGGTCCGGAAGGGATGCGAATGATGCGATCCGTGATCACCCCATTTTGCTGCGCGGCCTTTGTCGCAAGAATGTGGTCTTCCCCGATTCCGAACTGTTTCACGCCCGCCCGGATCACCCATTCATTGGAAGACGAAACCGCCCATATATCACACCCGAGCTTCCGCAATTGGCCAACGAGCTCCAGCATTTCAGCAAACGGACGCCCCGGAAACACATGATCCATAAACTCGGTAGCGGCGACCATAACCGCGGCGTCCGTGAGACCCGCGTGCATAGTGACCATTTCGGCGCACATCTCATCTTCGCCCACTTTTCCGGCCTTGTACTCCGCATAACGATCTCGCATGTGCTGACCGATCTCCGGGGACACTACCCGGGCCTCAATCTCCCAGCGCAAGAATGTTTCGCCTGCGTCGCTCGACCAGAGCGTGCCGTCACAATCAAAAGCGGCCACTCGGGGCTTGAGACGAAGAACGGAGTCGAGAAAGTCGGCGCGGGTAAGCGAGAGTGTGTTGGAAAGGGCCATGCCTTCTGAAAATAACTTGTGGAAGGCCAGACGCGCAATGACCGGGAAGCTACGCTTTGGCCATCAATGCAGCATAGTCTTCGGGCGTGTTGATGTTTAAAGCGACAAACGGATCATCCACTTTCAGATACTCGATTCGCGGTTGATGTTGGTGCTCAATCTCGCGGGCTGAACCCATGGGCGGCGCCTGCAGGAATGCCTCAATGAGTTCGCGTCCCGCCACATAGGGATGTCCATGGTGCCCGGAAAACTCCGGCACCACCGCCCAAATCTCCTGCGGAGCCGCTTCGAAAGCATTTCGCAGTATCTGGATGGTCGACGTGTGCGCGGGGGGACGATCGACCAGCGTAATGATCGCCGCGTCGCGGCCGCGATTGAGAACTTCATGCAATCCGACCTGCAGGGAACTGAATTGACCCCGCGACGGATCCGGGTTCGCTACGATCGATGCTCCATTCGCATAAACGACCGGAGCCAGCGCGGTTTCATTCGCACCCGCGACCACGACCACAAAATCCGTCGAGAATGCCAGCGACCGGATGGCCGCGGACAAGAACGTATCGGCAGGAATTCCTGGCCCCGCCTGGGGTGGCCAGGGCAGCAGAGCCTTATCGCGGCCCATGCGGGAGGACTCGCCGGCCGCGAGAATCACGCCCCCAAAGCTGGGCCATCGGGACATGTAGCGGAAGATAGCAGAATCAGGCGCGAAAGTCAGTGATCCTGGTGCTCTTTGACCCTATCCGGCACCGGCTCAGCCGGATGCGAATCGCTGGTCTTCTTCTCTTGAAACCAGCTCATATGCGGAAGGGCAGCCGAAGCGTGGCGCCGGACCGCAATCAGTTCGGCAGTGATCGAGACAGCAATTTCCTCAGGAGTAACCGCCCCAATGTCCAGTCCGACCGGGGAGTGAACCCGATCGAATAAGTGCGCCGCGATGCCTTCTTTCTGGAGCGTCTTGGAAATCTCAATCACTTTGCGTTTGGATCCGATCATCCCCACGTAGTGGGCGCGCGTCTGCACCGCCCAGCGCAAAATGCGCATGTCGTCGCGATGACCGCGGGTGACGATCACAATGTAAGCCGACTCGCTGGGGTCAAGCTTCTTCAGCGCCTCGTCGAAATCAAGCGCATGTACTTCGCGGGCCGCCGGAAAACGCTCTTGCGTTGCATAGGAAGAACGGTCGTCGGTGACAATGACCTCAAATCCGGCATTGGCGGCAACTCGGCAAACGTTCACGGCAACGTGTCCTGCACCGAAAAGGTAAAGTATTGCTGGAGGTAATACCGGCTCGACAAAAACTTCCAGCGTACCCCCGCAGACAAGACCCGTATCGTACTTGGGATCCTGATTCAGGTCGAAGGTGAGCGTGCGCGGTTTCTCCGACTCCATCACTTCGCGGGCCGCCTGCCAGACGTCAGCCTCGACACATCCGCCGCCAATCGTGCCCACGATCGAGCCATCGTCGCGCACCAGCATCTTGGCCGTTCGAAACGAAGGAATCGATCCGCGAACATTGGTAATGGTCGCGACCGCGCCTCGGCGCCCCTCGCGGCGAAGCTGCACGATTTGTTCGTAGATGTCCAAGCCAGCTACTGAAGATTATCAGGCGGTTAACACAGAGGAGTCAATGTTAACGGGAAAACAAAAGCTCGGTCATCACTCCGAGGCTCTCTCGTTGAAATCGTACTGGACACAGCCCGAGTAGCCATAAATTGAGTGACAGACCGTCTGCCAAATTCGGAGTTAGGCGTGTACGGATCAGATGGTTGTGAGCCTCATCACATTTCTGAAAAACTTATAACTGTCTTTCCAAAACGGTACACTCCCTGCAGTTTGAAAGGACCTCCGCTATGAAAGCCGTCCGCTTTCATCAATTCGGTGGGCCAGAAGTCTTGACCTACGAAGACGTCCCCGACCCGCAGTCCCGCAAAGATCAGGTCCTGGTACGAGTTCGCGCCTGCGCAATGAACCACCTTGACCTCTGGGTGCGCAAAGGACTGCCCGGGGTCAAACTGCCCCACATCCTTGGAAGCGACATTGCCGGCGAAATCACCGAGGTTGGCGAATATGTCACCGGGTTCCAGGTAGGGCAGCGCGTCCTCCTCGCGCCCATGCACTACTGCGGACATTGCGCGAAGTGCGTAGCCGGAGTGCAGAATCAATGCCGGGAATTCACGGTTCTGGGCAACGGAGTAGATGGTGGAGATTGCGAATTCATCGCCGTGCCTGCCGCGAATGTCATCCCCATCCCTGCTACCCTCGATTTCAACCAGGCCGCCAGTGTGCCGCTGGTGTTTCTCACTGCCTGGCACATGCTGGTAGGCCGTGCCGGGGTGCGTCCTGGGCAGACGGTGCTCGTGCTGGGGGCAGGATCCGGCGTGGGTACCGCAGCCATCCAAATCGCAAAGCTGTTCCATTGCATCGTGATCACTACCGCCGGCAATGAAACCAAGCTGGAGAAAGCACGAGCACTCGGTGCTGATCACACCATCGACCACTACAAACAAAAAATCTCCGACGAGGTCCGCAAAATTACCAACAAAGCCGGCGTTGATATCGTGATCGAGCACGTAGGCGCTGCGACCTGGGACGAGAGCCTCAAATCATTGAAGAGCAGCGGCACCCTCGTCACCTGCGGAGCTACAACTGGCCCGAGCGTCGCTCTCGATCTCCGGCATCTCTTCGCTCGCCAGTTAGCCCTCCTTGGTTCATACATGGGAACAATGGGCGAACTGCACGAGGTACTCAGTCACGTTTTCGCCGGCCGCCTGAAACCAGTCGTGGACCGCGCATTCCCTCTTCGGGAGGTTCGCGCAGCTCACGAATATTTAGAAAAGAGTCAGATGTTCGGCAAAGTCGTGTTGAATCCCTGAGGGTAGGTCATTCCTCTGTTCCCCTGTGTCCCGTGGTTTAAAATGGTTGATATGGCCCAACTGAATTTCGGTCCGTACGTCGACATCGAAAACGGCAAACGCGTGGTCAAGGATCTGACCTATGGCAATCCCACTCCGGAGGGAGTGGTCCTTACTACACTCGACGCAGCCGTCAACTGGATGCGGAAAAGCTCCATCTGGCCCATGACCTTCGGCCTCGCTTGCTGCGCTATCGAGATGATGTCCATGGGCGCCTCGCGCTTTGATATCGCGCGTTTCGGAGCCGAAGTATTTCGCCCCTCCCCCAGGCAGAGCGATCTCATCATTATTGCCGGACGCGTCTCCAACAAAATGGCTCCCGTGATCCGTCAGCTTTGGGAGCAGATGCCGGAGCCGAAATGGGTGATCTCCATGGGAGCCTGCGCTACTTCCGGCGGTGTGTTCCAGAACTATGCATTAGTGCAGAGTGTGAATCAGGTGATTCCGGTGGATGTGTATGTTCCCGGATGCCCGCCGCGGCCGGAGCAGCTGATCTACGCCATCACCGTCTTGCAGCAGAAAATTCAAAACGAGCGCGGCACCATCAAGAAAGCGCTCAACCTCAGCTAGAGCAGTTCCGGCATGTGTCATGCTGAGCGGGAGTAGGGACTCCTCGCTGCCCTCGGAATCACATTGCCCAGGGGGAAGGCTTTCGTCGGCGATCATCGCCCACGTTACGGCAGCTTGAATAGCACCGTAATCTGCTTCTCCGCCTCAATCGGCTTTCCATCCAGCAGAACCGGACGATAGCGCCATTGCCGCACAGCGTCTCGTGCCGACGTCGCCAGGATAGGATCACCACTGACAGTCTTCATATTGTGGACGCTTCCATCGAGCGCGATCATAATTTCCAGCACCACCGAGCCTGCGATGCGCTGCGCCCGAGCCTGCATCGGGTATACGGGGTCGACTTTGTGGATGAGTTCGCCTTGTGTAATTCCTTGCGAGAGCGCGGCTCCCATGATTGGCAGAACTTTAGTATCGGAAACCAGAGCCGCGACCGTCGCCGTGCCTTCGGTATTCATCGCGACCTGGGGAGGTGGCTCGATTGGCTGGTCTGCACTCACATTCGGCGGGCGTGCCGGGGAGGGCTGAACTGAATCCGCCCGCCGACTGTTGGCAGGGGCAAGTCGAGAACTATCAGAATTTGTTTGGGTTGCGTCGACCGATTCGATGGCGGCGGCTGTCTTCAGCACCGTCGGCGAATTTTTTCGCTCTCGTCCGCTTCGCGCGGCTTCCGGCTTGGCGAAGACCGTACTTGCCGGTGATAAATGATCCGCAGCCGCACTCGCACTGGTGGATGGAGCTTTTGCTTCTGCTTTGGTCAAGTCAGGAAGCGGCTCCCGCCAGCTCAGCCATATTCCCAACACCAGCAACAGCGCGACCGCCAGGATGCCGTATATCCAGTAGCGCCGCAAGGAATATGTCTCGGAACCGTCAGGCCGAACTTCATCCAGGCTGGGAGTGCTCAATTCAACGGAGTTTTTGCTTTCCCCCTTGCTGGTCCTACTAAAGAGATTTGGCAACCGGCGCTGTCCTCGCAATGAGGCGAGGGTTTCTTCATCTTGCGCCCGGCGCTCCCGCTGATATGCTGACTCGGCGATCTTGGCGAGTTCTCGCAGGATGTCGATCTGTTCCTCGCCAAACATGTTCCGGCGGCTGGAGAAAGCTTCCAGGATCCCCGCCGTTCCGATCGCGCCCCGCAAGGGCACGACCACCAGGGAACCGATGCCCATGCTGCGGCATACCTCTGGGTCCACTCGCGCATCATCCAGCGCGTCATTACAGACCAGGATAGAAGCGCTCCTCAGGCATTCTCCCGAGATGCCCGACTGCAGATTCAGTGGTGTTCCCACCTCCGGGGCGAGATCGCCGCTGCGAGCCCGGCATACCACCGCGCCTCGCGTTCGCAAGGCGATCGCAAGGCCCTCCGCCCCAGTGAGCGTCCGCGCTGCATCTGCGATGTCGCGGATCAGGCTTTCTGGCGAACTGGATTCGTCGTCGAGTTTCGAACGCAGAACTCCCAGCTCATGCTCCAGGTTTGGGGTAGCGGCCGGCGATGCTTGTGGCTGCGATGCCGCCTGACCGGAAACGTCTTGATCCGTTGGGGGTGAGGACGCGAAGTCGTGTGCCGACAAAATGGAGGGGAGGGAAGATGCCATAGGGCGGCTCATATCGTCGTTTGGCCAGTGACGAAGCCGCCGCGTGCTGGGTAGGCGGAAAGGCGCAACTAGCCCAAAAGCATAGCAAAGACGATTTTGCTGTCAATCGAAAAAAACCGCCGAGGCATCTCACTAGTGCATTCTGCGGTCAGGACTTCCCTGCGGTTTAGGGCCAAAACCTGCAAGCCGGCCTCTGGTAAGCGGGATATAATCGGATGAGAATGTGGGTGGGTTATGGCTTTTCTTCGGGCTGTGCAGATCTTCCTTTCCGGGTTCATCGTTTTCCCAGCGATCGCGCTCTGTGCCCAACAACCGGTGAGCACCACCCCTCCGCCTCAAGCTGCGAACGCCTCCGCAAATAATCCGGCTGTTGCGCCTCAGAAGGTGCCCCCGATTCCCGCGAATGCCCCGCACATGACGAAGGACACTCGCTTTCAAATCATCCGCGATTTTGAGGCTCAACTCGTCTATGCCCGCTCCACCTTTCCCATGGGTACTAAGGGGCTGAGCCTGAAAGACGGAGTCACGAGTCCCAACGGTCCCGCACTTCAGCAGTCCTTGGCGGTGTACGGGCCTGCCATCAAGCCCGGCGATCCCGCGCGCATTTCGTACGTCCGCATCAAAGGCAATTGCATTCATTTCGATATTAATGGCGGTCCCATCCGCCGCCAGAAGTGGTATCAGCGGATTGAGATCGACGGAGCGAATGGGCAGGGCGTTACCCCCGGCGGCGGACAACAAGCCCCGCCGAATCCTCATGGCAGCTATCTTGAAGTCTATTTCGATAAGTATGTGCCGGAAATGACAGCCGCGCAGCTGCGAAACCTGCTCTATCCCGTGCTCGACTTCACTGCGCATAACAAAGAGGAAGCCTATCTCGATACCGTCCCGCCAAAGGTCAAAGAGGCAATCAAAGCGCACCATGTGCTCGTCGGGATGAATAGCGAGATGGTCCTGCATGCCATGGGCAAGCCGCCGAGAAAGGACCGCGAGAAAGATGCCGATGGCAGTGACTTTGAGGAATGGATCTACGGCACTATGCCGCAGGATGTGAACTTCGTCCGCTTCAAGGGCGATGAAGTGGTGCGCGTCGAGACCATGAAGGTCGGCGGCCAGAAGATTGTTCGCACCGAGAAGGAAATCGAGCTGCAGCAGGCCGAAAAAGAAACCGAGGCCAAGAAGGATCAGGTTCGTCCCGCCAATGCTCCCACCTTGCGCCGCCCCGGCGAAGATTCGGACCAGGTGCCCAAACCATCCGATGGAGCTTCACCGATGCCTATTCCTCCCCCCGACATTCCCCCAGGCGGGCAGGGACCGGGTCTGTAACTTCAGCATTGCAGCCGAACAACAACTAGAACTGCGGTATCTTGGTGCGGATACCAGTCGCGCAAAGGGGGAGAAGTATGTCAAGGGGAGACGCTGTTTTATTGGCCAGTCGTTCACTTGGAGTGCTTCTGACAGTATGGGTGTTGGTGGAATTAACGTATGTGCCTGGCACCGTGCTTTCATTTATTCAATACGACCACGATCCAGCTCCTTCCGCCCATGCGGCATACATGCACCACTCCTATCTGATCTCACTTGGCTTCTTGATTACTAGAATCATAGGTCTATCTCTGATGGCTCGATGGCTACACCGGGGTGGCCCGGAGGTTGAAGAACTCCTGTTACCGGTGGCGGACCAACGGACCTCCGCGCAGGTTTGATCTCATTGCAAAACGGTTCTGGGTGACATCCGGTAAAATCAGCCAATGCCCGCCGCCATCGAATGCCGCGATCTCCGCAAGACCTATGACGGCAAAGTCGAAGCCGTGCGCGGGCTGACTCTCGAAATCCAGCAGGGAGAATGCTTCGGCCTGCTCGGTCCCAATGGCGCGGGCAAGACCACGACCATCGAAATCCTCGAAGGGCTGTTGGCTCCGACCTCCGGCCAGGTTTCGATTTTCGGCCATAGCTGGCAGCAGAATGAACGCGAGATGCGCGAATGGCTCGGCATTTCCTTGCAGGAGACGCGCCTTTCAGAAAAGCTCACCGTGCGCGAGACCATCGATCTGTTCGCCAGCTTCTACCGCGAACCGCGCTCCGCCGACGAAGTCATGGAGGAATTACAGCTCACCGAAAAAGCCGATTCCTGGGTGGGCAAACTCTCCGGCGGACAGCGCCAGCGTCTCGCCGTAGCGACTGCGCTGGTTTGCAATCCGAAGATCCTCTTTCTTGACGAGCCCACGACCGGGCTCGATCCGCAAAGCCGTCGCCAGCTCTGGGACATCATCCGCGCCTTTCAGCGCAACGGCGGCACGGTCCTGCTGACGACGCATTACATGGATGAAGCCGAGCGTCTCTGCGACCGCCTGGCCATCGTCGACCACGGTCAGATCATCGCCGAGGGCTCCCCCGCGGATTTGATCGAGCGGCTTGGCGGACATCATGTGGTCGAGTTCGCCGTGAGCGGCAACGGCCATGGCAGCCCATCATGGAGTCAGTTGCCGAGCGTCGAATCGGTTCGCGAAGATGACGGCCTGGTGTGTCTGAACGTGAAAGAGCCGCATCTGACCATTCCCGCGCTCCTCGACGCGGTCGAAAAGCAGGGGAGCGCGCTGCAGCACCTCAGCACGCGCCAGGCAAGCCTGGAAGATGTATTCGTGCGGTTGACTGGGCGGCACCTGAGAGAAGAATGAAACTGGACCAATTTTCCAGGGATGGTCTACACGACCTGATTTTTGATGGCAGCGCTTGAATCTCTGTTGCAGAGCGAGTAATTGGGCAGGGCACGACTTCCAGTGGTGCCGTTAATGCTTCACGGATACCTGTTTCAGCACTGAGGCCAACCCGAAATCGACTGAGGTACTCTCGGCACTAGAGCGAAGGATAAAGACATGAACTCGATCAAAGTTGTTGGGCTCCTGAGCGCAATGCTGATCACGGCCGCCGTATTTACCTGGTCTCAAACATCGGACAACGCCGCGCCCAACCCGCATTTCGCTCCCTTCGAGCAATGGAAAGCCGCAATCCTCGCCAAAGACGCCGCTACATTGAAATCGTTGTACAGCACAGATCCGCCGGCGAAAGTACACCTCAACACCGTCACCCATGACGCCAGCGCCGACGTGAACTTCTGGCTCGGACTTAAGCCACGCAGCATCAGCACGGAGGCCGTACGCAACGAGCCGCGTCACGGTCACATCAGTTACATCTTTCGCGCCCAAATCCAACCCGCTAACGGGTCGGAGATCAATCTGACCGAAGATCAGTCGTGGCAGCAGCAGGGCGATCAATGGCGCTTGATCGACGTGGAGCGCACAGATTCTCCTCATCTCGCGCAACCCGCCAACATGAAGAAGGATCTTTACCCGGCCAACGCCGACGCGCATGCGGAAATCCGCGAAGCGGAGGAGAAGGCAGCCGCCGGCAACAAGCGGCTACTGTTGGTTTTCGGCGCCAACTGGTGCTTTGACTGCCATGTGCTGGACCTCGCGTTTCAACGCCCGGAGATCGCACCCCTTCTCGCGGCAAGCTACGAAGTGGTGCACGTAGATCTTGGGCCGGACGAAGAAAAGAATGCCGATCTGGTCCAGCAATATCAGATTCCGCTCAATAAAGGCGTCCCGGCATTGGCCGTCGCCGATAGCAACGGCAAGCTGATTGTTAGCCAGAAGAATGGTGAATTCGAGGATGCCCGCGGACTCGCGCCGGACGTTTTGCTCGAATTCCTGAATCGATGGAAACCGCAGGCACAATAGAGCGGCGAAAGTAGAGTCACGAAACAGGAGAGCTATTCCGATGTCATCTCGAACATCGCAACAAGTGAACGTCCTCGCAATTGTTGCTCTGCTTTTTACCGTCCCCCACGCATGGAGCCAGGCCGCCGGTGGGCCAAGTACTTTCGCGCCCCTCGAACAATGGAAGAAATCCGTTCTCGCCGGCGACACCGCAGCTCTGACAAAGCTCTTCAGCACTGATCCTGCCGCCCAGGTCTCTACTCCCAAAGGGCCAAGCGACGCCAACAGCGAAGTCGCATTCTGGGCCGGGCTCGAAGCGCGGACAATCACTGCGGATGTTGTGCAGCAGAATTCGCCGCAACCCGGCATCCAGGTGGTGGTGTTTCAGGCGGAGGTGCACACTGCGGCCTCGAAGACCGTCTATGTCACCGAAGCCCAAGCCTGGCAACAGCAGGCAGATCAATGGCGTCTTGTCGTAGTAAAGCGGACCGAGCCTGCACATCTCAAGCAACCCACAGACACAAAGAAAGACCTCTACCCCGCGCAGGCCGACGCCCGCGCCGAAATCACGGAGGCGGAGGAAAAGGCAGCCAAAGAGCATAAGCGCGTGTTGCTCGTCTTCGGCGCCAATTGGTGCTTTGATTGCCATGTGCTCGATCTGGCTTTCCACCGGCCGGATTTCGCTCCCGTCGTAGCGCGCTACGAAATCGTCCACGTCGATATCGGTGAGGACGGCAAGAAGAACGCCGACATCGCCAGGGAATTCCAGGTTCCTCTGGAGAAAGGTGTGCCCGCGCTGGCCGTCGTGGACGGCAGGGGCAAGCTCCTGGTGAGCCAGAAGAACGGGGAATTCGAAAATGCGCGGGCCATGACGCCAGAGGCCATGCTGGAATTCCTGAATAAGTGGAAGTCGGAGGCACAGTAGATTCATGAGCACCGCGCAGCAAATTCCGGTCGCGTCAATCAAAACAACGCCAGCACCGCCCCGGCGAAATGGCCGCTGGGCGGGCTACAGCCATCTGCTGATAGCGCGCATGCTTGAGCTGAAGCGCGAGCCGGAAGTCGTCTTCTGGGTTTTCGTCTTTCCGCTGTTGCTGGCGCTTGGCTTGGGTATCGCTTTTCGCAATAAGCCTGGAGACGCCATTTCGGTTGCAATCGTCTCCCAAGCCGGTTCACAAGATGCCCAGGCGCTGCTTGCCCGATCGCCGCAGCACGATCGCTTCAAGCCGCACGTGCTCGATCTTAACGACGCGCGCCAGGGATTCCGCCTCGGCAAATACGATCTGATCGTCGAGCCCGATGGAAACGGATCGTTCAAATACACCTACGATCCCGCGCGCCCCGAAAGCGTGCTTGCAAAGACCGAAGTCAATGACGCCCTGCAGACCAGTGCCGGCCGCAAAGACGTAATTGCCACGACGGCCGTCACATCTTCCGAGCCCGGTTCGCGCTACATCGACTTCCTCATCCCCGGCCTGCTCGGCATGAACCTGATGAATTCCGGCATGTGGGGCATTGGCTTTGCGCTGGTAGATATGCGCCAGCGCAAACTGCTCAAGCGTTTTGTGGGTACGCCTATGCGTCGAAGTGACTTCCTCCTGGCCCTGGCCTCAAGCCGCCTCATCCTGATGATTATCGAAGTCGGCCTGCTGCTCGCCTTCGGCTTGATTTTCTTTCACATGCGCGTGCTCGGATCGATTGCGGCCATCGCGCTGATTGCCGCGATCGGATCGCTGACATTCGGTGGCGTAGGATTGCTCACCGCCAGCCGCGCCCAGAAAATCGAGTCGGTCAGCGGATTGATCAACCTGGTCATGATGCCGATGTGGATTTTCTCCGGGGTCTTCTTCTCTTACGAGCGATTTCCCACAGTCATCCATCCGCTCATTAAAGCGCTGCCGCTCACGGCTCTTAACGATGCACTGCGCGCCAGCATCCTCCAGGGCACACCGCTGCTGCATCAGTGGTCGCGCCTGCTGGTCATGATTCTCTGGGGTGGGATCTCTTTCGCGTTGGCGCTGAAATGGTTCCGTTGGACCTAAGAACATTCGCTGCGGAGGAGAAACTGCCATCCCGAGCGGAGCAAAATTGCACCTTTTGCAATTCTGCGAACTCGAGGGATCTTGTGTCTCTGGCCTCGATCTGCCACGAGCTTTGAGAAAGCAAAACCCGCCTGGCTCGCTTCGAGCACTGAAGGAGCCAGACGGGCTACTGCGAACTCACTTCTACGACTTGGCTGCCTTGGCTTTGCGCACTTTCGCCCAACGCAGCTTCTGCGCTGCGGCAATACGACGCCGTGCATCCTTGCTCAAGAACCGCTTACGTCTCTTGATCGAAGAGCCTCCGCCGCCATTCCCTAGCGCATTCAGCGCCTTTTGCACGTGATCCAATTCCCGTTCCAGACGGGATTGCTCGGTGCGCAAGGCACTGACTACCTTGTTCAGGTTGGTCATTAAGATCCCCCAAGTTGGCTTGCAACATTAGCGTAACACGCGCCTGCCGAGGAGTTAGGCAAAACGGCAGGGAGTTACTGCGGCTTGAACTGTACGAATAAAAATCCCTGCACCTTGCTCAAATCGTCGGTATCTCTGTTGAACACGACCTCTCGGCGCTCATCCGAATAGCGGGGATCCCACAGCAGGAATTTGTGAATCGCGACGGATGCCGGACCCGGGGTCTCCGGGTCACCAGACTCCATCCACAAGTAGACAATTCCGTGCACCACGTAAAGATGAGAATTCCACTCCATAATGGGCGGATGCTGGCTCTTCATCTTGTCGAGCAAATAGCCCGAATTCAACACGTCTGCAGAAAAGTATTCCGCCGTAACCTTGATTGGCCGTCCGTCGCCCAGCAGGTGTCGCCCATCCAATTTGGTCGATACATCTTTGAGCGACTTAGGATCGGCGGCCTTGGCACTGTCTTCCAGCGCCGAATCTGGTCCACAGCAAACCCCACGGTCGCGGATCACCGTGTCCAGCGAGGTCAGCAGCACGTCGGAGGCCTGGGGAGTCCGCGCCATCAGAAACGGCAAGCCATGAACATCCAATTCGGTATCCTGGTTCAGAATTTGTGCGTGACCGGCGCACAGAAAACCCAATACGAGGAGCAAGTTCGCAAATATCCGTGCAGAAGGGCAGAACACGTGGAGCCCGGCCATCGAACACCTCCAGCTCAATTCCATTGTAGGATGATCGTTCGGATTTCCCAGCGGCGTTGCTGACTCTGAGCTGAGTTACGCCGGTAACACTTCACGGTTACCCGACGCTCCGCAGAAATCGCGGCGTCTGCCGCGCCTTCGTGGCCTGCTCAAAGGAATAGGCCAGCCTGATGAGCACAGGTTCGCTCCAAGCCCGTCCAAAGAAGCTGATTCCTACCGGCAATCCGTCAATATTCCCCGCAGTCACGTTGATATTCGGATAGCCCGCCACGGCCGCGGCATTCGAACTGCCTCCTGCCACGTGATCCCCATTGATGAGATCGGTCAGCCACGCGGGGCCTCCCGTCGGAGCAACGATCGCATCCAGTTGATGCTTCTCCATCAGCGCGTCAATGCCTTCGGTGCGCGCCAGTTGATGATTCTTGGTCAGCGCATCAACATAAGCTTTCTCTGTGAGTGGCCCTTTGGTTTCCGCCTTGAGAAATAAATCCTGGCCGAAGTAGGGCATCTCCTTCTGCCGGTTGCGATCGTTGAATTCAATAATCTCTTTAAGCGAGTGAACCGGAGCGCGAGGGCCCAATCGCGCCAAGTATGCATTGAGATCGGCCTTCAGTTCGTACATGAAGACGAGCAATTCACTGTCGTCAAACTTCCCAAAGGTCTCAATATCAGCGGGATCAACCAAGGTCGCTCCCTGTGTCCGCATCACATCGAGCGACTGCTCCATGAGCGCATCCACGGCATCGTTGAATCCGAAATACTTTCGAGCGACTCCGATCCGCGATGCCTTCAGGCCATTCGGATCGCAGTACTGTGCGTAATCGGTCTGGGATTTGCCGGCGCTTGGCGCTGTAGCCGGATCCTCAGAATCCACTCCGGTGAGCACTCCCAATAAAATTGCAGCATCGCGCACGGTGCGGCACATCGGCCCGGCGCCGTCCTGGCTGTGTGAGATCGGAATGATCCCGGCGCGGCTTACCAGGCCAACAGTGGGCTTGATGCCCGCGAGCCCGTTCGAGGAAGACGGACAAACAATCGAACCATCCGTTTCGGTGCCGATTCCCACCGCGGCCAAATTCGCCGAGATGCCCGCTCCCGTTCCTGAACTGGACCCGCAAGCGTTGCGGTCGAGCGCATACGGATTCTTGGTCAATCCACCGCGCCCGCTCCACCCGCTCGTGGAATGACTCGAACGAATGTTGGCCCATTCGCTGAGGTTGGTCTTTCCCAGAATAACCGCCCCAGCCTCTCGCAATTTTTTGGCCACGAAGGAATCCTTCGGTGGCTTCGATCCGACCAGAGAGAGCGACCCGGCAGTGGTCATCATGCGATCCGCGGTATCGATGTTGTCCTTGATGACCACCGGAATGCCGTGCAACGGCCCGCGTGGCCCCTTCGCCTTGCGCTCCTCATCGAGCGCATCGGCAATCGCCAGCGCTTCGGGATTCATTTCGATGATTGCGTTGACGGCCGGGCCTTGCTTATCAACTTCCTCGATGCGCCCTGTATATTTCTCCACCAGCGATCGAGCCGTGTACTTGCCCGACTTCATTCCCGCCTGCAAGTCCGGGATGGTGGCTTCGTCCAGTTCGAAGCCATCGACTGAAGAATGATTTGGCGCTCCGGGGGACGATGCCATCGCTCGTACCGCTCCCCATGCGGGATACAAGCCAGCAGCAGTGCCAGCCTCTGTCGCATTCTTCAGAAAAGAACGGCGAGACGAGTGGAAAAAAGAAGATTCATTTTTGCGCATAGCATGGAAGCCCGTGGCAGGTACAGCCGGGTGCAGCGGATATTTAAGCACGAATGCGAGGAAAAATTCAGGTGGGTACGCCGACGCGTCTTTTCTATCAGAAGATCCCGGAACCTTTTCGCACCACTTCGATGAGCGCCTCCGGCCGGATCGGCTTCGCCAGGATCTCGAACCGATGCCCCTGCTGCCGCGCTTTGTTTACCAGATCCACCGTCGCCGCCTGCCCGGAAAACAGGATCACCCGGCAATGCGGCACCATCTCCCGGATTTTGATTCCGATTTCAATTCCCGTCATCCCCGGCATGATCACATCGCTCAAAACCACATCCGGGGGAGTCCTGCGGGCTACTTCAATGGCCGAATCCCCCGTGTCCACCGCTTGGGCGTCGAAGCCCTCCCCGCGCAAGATTTCAACCACGGTTTCGGCGATCAGGAACTCATCGTCGATCACGAGAATGTGCAGGCGCTTGGATTGTTTGTTTGGATCTTGCTCGCAATCTTCATTCGAGGCAAAGGACGGCTGCCATTTGGGCGTGCCAAGAAAAGGAAGGGGAACGCTGACGGTTTCGTAGTTCATCTTGGGGGTGGCTGGAACCAGCAAAGATACTAAATGTTACAACCCCGCCGGCTGCGCTGGCAAGAATACTGAAATCGCCGTCCATGACCTTCCCGGCTGAACGCTGCTGCGCAAACGCAGGTGGCCTTGATGTTTCTCCACCAGGTTCAATGTCAACCACAGGCCCAGGCCCGTCCCGGTATCCTTTTTCGTCGTAAAGAATGGTTCGAATATCCGCCTGCGATTGACCGGAGGAATGCCCGGACCATTGTCCATGACGGTGACCCGAATACCTTCCCGTGGAGTTCCGCTCCAGGAGTAGCTTCGAGAAACCCGGATGCAAAGATCCCCGCCTTCCGGCAGCGCCTCAATCGCGTTAGCAATGATGTTGGCGAAGATCTGCCGCAGTTCTCCCGGATACCCGACGATGACCATATCCGTTCTATACTCCGGCCGCAGCGTGATTTTCTTGAACTGAAGCTTCCTCTCGTAGAGTCGTACTACCTCCTGCAAAAGTGCGGAGATGTCCGCCTGCACCGACGAGGCACTGTCGCGATAAAAGCCCAGCGTATTCTTCGTAATCTGGGCGATCCGCTCCAACTCATGTTCCGCCAGTTGCAGGTACCGTTCCAGGTTCGCGGGCTGTTTCCGGGCGAGATAGACCAGATTCATGACTGCTTCCAGAGGATTGTTGATCTCATGCGCAATGCTCGCCGCCAACCGCCCGGTAGCCGCCAGTTTCTCCGTCCGCCGCAAGGCTTCTTCGGAGCGCCGCTGCTCAGTAATATCGGTATTCGTTCCGAACCAGCGCACCACCTGACCGCTGGCATCGCGAACCGGCATCGCCAAGGTCAGAAATTCTCGGTACGTTCCATCGGCACCACGCAAGGGAAAGACCATTTCAAAACGCTGACCCGCGGCCAGCGCCGCGCGCCACTGCCGCAGCACTTCGGGAAGCTTTTCCGGATCGTGCACCGATTGCCATCCCCATCCCCGCATCTGCTCGGGAGTAGTTCCCGTGTATTCGTACCAGCGGTGGTTGTACCAGAAAAGGTCCCCATTCGGTTGGGCCATCCAAGCCAGCTGCGGAATGGAATCGGCCAGAGTGCGGAACTGCTGCTCTCGCTCTTGCAGTTCCAAATCCCGCTTCTGCAACTCCTGCAGCATTTCATTGAAAGCATGAATGAGCATTGCCACTTCATCGCGGTCTCCGGTTTCGGGCACGCGTACGCCAAAATCCTTCTCGCGCGACACGAATAATGCGGTGTCCGCTAGTTGCAGGATCGGATCTGCCACGGTCCGCTGCGCGATCCCCGATACCGAAAATGCGGCCAGCAGGGAAACGGAAAGAATCACAATCAAGATGATGGTGTACGTCTTCAGGCGATTGGTAAGCGCCTTGAGGTCCGAGAGGATGTAGACAACACCGACGGGCTGTCCCTGGAACACAATGGTCTGTGTTAGCGCGAATTGCCCTTTCTCGAAGTTCGAGGTCTGCTCCTGATGCAACGCCGTGCTGGGAAGCGGATGAGGCACGTGGGGTTCATGCGCTCGCCAATAACCGGCGAAAAACTCGCCTTTGCTCGTGTAGATTCCCGCATAGATGATCCGAGGAGAGGCGTCCAGCGTTGCCAGAGTTTTTTCGGCCGATGCCGGATCGTTGAACAAAATGGGCGATATCGCATTTTCTCCGATAATTTCGGCCTGAATGCCGGTGCTGGTCCTCAGGTTCGCGCGAAAGGTGATCACGTCATAGGCGAAGAAAGCCGCCGACGCCAGCAGCAAGGCTGCGGCGCTGACCAACAGGTTCATGGTCGTCAGCTTTTTCGAAAGTGAATCGCGAACCCTTTTCATCCCAACTTCCAATGTCTAGGGATTGCGTACCTCCGCCGCCACCTTCAGCAGTTGCGAACTGAAAGTCAGGCCGGCGCGCTCCGCAGGCCCCAAATTCACCTCAAACCTCACACGGTTCTCCTTGAGCACAAACTGGATCATTCCGCCCTTCGCCGTGAATCCGGGCATATCGCTCACGGTCACGATGGGCAGCTTTTGTACGTCGATGAGGATTTGCTTGAGGTTCGCCGCCTCGGAGTCGCTAACGAATAAGATGCGGCATCCGGTCGCCTCCCGCGCGGTGGTGATGCGTTTGGCGACCAACTGTTGACTGTTGATCGAGTCGCCCGCGATGGTCCGATCCAGGGAGTCGCCAAAGGGGTCATGGCCGAGAACGCAAATCACGAACGAATTCCCCGAATCCGCCCCGGCCGGCCAGGTGACAAACTTGCCAAAGTTGTAAAGGTAAACCGCCTTGACCTGATATTCCCCGGGCGGGGAAGTCTGGGCTTCGGCCAAAGGCAGCATCCACAGCAACGCCGCCGCGGCAGCTATGGCCAGTATGTTCCCGATGCCGATGTGCCTTCGGATCGACACCGAAACCGCTTTATCCGGCGAATGTGGTCCGAACTTCACGGCTTTCAGTGCGCCTTGCTCCGCCACAATAACTCAAAAAAGACGCTTCTCTTGATGCCGACATTCGGCCCGGGATCGCTGGGAAATTCGATATGGCGGGGCTGCAGCAGATTATTTCCCACCAGGGACAACTCGAAATTCCGGTTGAGGTTCCAGCCCACGTGGAAATCGGCCGTCGAGTAGGAAGGAATCGTAAATAGCGGCAACGCACTCACATAACGGAAGTCCAGATCCAACTCGACTTCCTTCGTGATATCGACATCGGATTCGGCTCGCAGTTCATGCTGCGGCGTCTGGCTCTCCACCAGAGGAGGCGTGCCGATATCAAGGCTTCCCGTGCCTTTCTTGAGGCTCATCCGCAAGAACGAATATGAACCGCGCAGCCGCCACCGGCTCACCGGCTTCCATTCCGGAGCAATCTCGGCCCCCGTCGTCGAGCCGTAAAGTCCATTACGAAATTGCGCCGGCAGCAAAATGTGAGTGGGCTGCGGATCTGTCTCCACAAACGGGCCGCCGGTGATCTCTTCGCTGAAGAGATCATAGTACTGGTTAAAAAAACCAGCCAGATCCAGATACAGGTTGTGCCCGACAAGCTTGCGCGCGCCCAGTTCGTACCCGTTCAACTGTTCCGAGTGAAATGTGCGATTGGCATTGAAGCGCGCAAAGAAGGGAAGTCCCTGCGAGAAGCCGATGAATCCTGACAGAAAGAAATCTCGCTCGCCGTCCGATGGCGTTCGCAACGCGCGCGTGACCGCCAGCCATACAGATTCCGTCGGCGTCCGCGTCCACAACAGGCGGCCGCTGGGCTCCGCCTGCAAACTCGTGTAATTGGTCTTCAGCAGCTTGGTGCCGACTTCCGCCATCAGGTGATCGGGAACCAGGGTGATGTCGTCCAGCAGAAAAGCTGTGTAGAGTTGGTCGGTCCGATGATTCGGATTGAAGTAAAGCCCCGAAATCACGGTCGGCTGGAAACCCGCACTGGCCCGCGCTCCCAGTCCCCACGAAACGTGATTACTGGGATTGAGGTGAAAGCGCTGCAGGAAATCGACGTCGTATGTATTACGGATGTCGCCGAAGTTCGGTTCATGCCGCACCGTGCGATCAAAATAAGCCTGCACCTGGATGTCATCGCCTTCGCGGAATGTTCTCGTCCAACGGCCCAGGATGTTCGCGCCAGAAAGATCCGCGTTCCCGGTCGCGATCTCCGAAAATGGTGGCGTGTAGCTGGTGCGGGTGACTGTCTCCCCGGCTGCCTGCGCGTAGATGTCTCCTGAAAATGTGAACGAGTCCCGCGAGTTCCGCACCCAATCCGCGCGAAATCCGCTCTGAATCGAACGCCAATGATCATAGTTGTTATGATCAAAGTGGTACTCCGGTCCGCGATCGAACGCCTTTCCGTAGAACCGATACGTGAGCCCCGACGAAACGGCACTTCCGTACCGGGCGCTCAGTATTCCCCTTTGCAGATTGCCGCTGACCGCCGAAACCAGTGCCCCCTCCGTCTGCTTGCTGTTTTTCGTGATGATGTTGATCACGCCATTGACAGCATTGGGCCCCCAAACCGTCCCGCCCGGACCGCGAATCACCTCTATGCGGTCCACATCTTCCAGCATAGTGTCCTGCACTTCCCAGTACGTGCCCGCAATCAGCGTGGTATAAACGCTGCGGCCGTCAATCAGAACGAGCACGGAACGATTCAAACGGCTGCTGAATCCGCGGATCCCGATCGACCACTTGTCTTCGCTGATGCGCTCGACTTCCACGCCCGGAGCCAATCGGAGCGCCTCCGGCAAGCTGGTGATTCCGGCGCGTCGAATGTCATCCTGGGTGATTACGAACACGGCCGCTGGAGCCTTCCACACCTGCTCCGGGGCTTTTGAACGGGTTACGACTTCAACGTTCCCCAATTGTTCCAGCGTGAGCTGTTTCAGCTGGTTCTCGGAGGGATTTTGCATCTGCGCCCAGCCTGAAACCGGCAGCAGTGCGAAGACGACAAGAAACAAACCTCGGCGCGCGCCTGAGACCATAGCAGTTGTTTAGCCCAGCAGCCTTGACTTGGGATGCGCAGCTTTACGGCTTCACAGCTACAGCAGAGCGACCCGATTCGCTCCCTTGCAATTCAGTCGCAGATGAGATTGCCGAGATCCACGCCTCAGACGAGTTTTCGCTCTAGAAGCGTATTGATCGACTCGAGAAGATGTTCAGCGCGATGGGTGCCTTTGATCATCCACTGATCCACCCAGCCGCTGCCCTCGCCCGGCAAGTCCGAAACTCCCGAAAGCATAATGATGGGCACCGAAGGATGGATCTGTTTCATTTCCGCCGCCACGCTGGTTCCCTTCATGCCTGACATCCAGTAATCCAGTACGACGAGGTCGATCTTTTGCGAACGGAACAGTTCGAGCCCTTCCGGTCCCGATCTGGCTTCCAGCACTCGATGCCCGACCGATTCCAGCAGCAGGCGCCGGGTGAGCAACGCCGACTCTTCGTCATCCACGCATAGAATTGTCGCGCCATCATGCGTCCCATTGGTCGCCGGTGCTGCCAGCGCAGGGGTTGTCTCCTGCTCAATGGGCAGAATGGCCCGGATGCGCGTGTCACCTGGCGAGGAGAACACTTCCATGTGCCCCTGGAACTGCCGAGTGCGCTCCTGCATTCCCCGCAGGCCTACCCCCACTCCCAGCCCGCTGGAAATGCGAGACTGCATTTCTTGCGGAATGCCCTTGCCCTGGTCGCGGACTTCCACGCTGATCTCGTGAGCGGAACGCTCGATTTCCACTTGTACGGTTCTGCTCTCCGAGTGCCGGTGGACGTTCGTTAAGCACTCCTGGATGATACGAAAAAGGGCCAATGCCAAGTCCCGCGGCAAGCCATCACTGAAACCTTCTGTGGTCTGCATGGTGACGTTGATCTTGCTGCGTTCGGCAAATCCATTGATGTACCACTGCAGCGCCGATTCCAACCCCACTTCGTCGAGCAGAGGCGGGTGCAGAAGGTGCGACATCGTCCGGATCTCCTGCGATGCCTGTTCGATCAGATGGACTGTCTGGTCCAGCGCCTCGCGTCCCGCGGCAGACAAGCGAGCTTGATCCAACTGCACTCCCGAGATGTTCATGCTCACCGCAGCCAGCAACTGTCCCACGCCGTCGTGCAACTCGCGGGCGATGCGCCTCCGCTCTTCATCCTGTGTTTGCAGCAGCGTGCCGGACAGCCTTCGCAGCTCCTCAGTTGCTTTCTGCAAGGCTTCGGTGCGCTCCGAAATCCGGGCCCCGAGAGCCGCCTCTGACTCCTTGCGATGCTGAACATCCAGGGCGATTCCGGCCCAGTGGATCACGTTTCCTGCGGCATCCCGCACGGGTCCGCCCCGCATCAGGACGTGGCGCCAGCCGCCCTCCGCTGCTCGGAAGCGAACTTCGTGCTCCCAGGGGCACCCGCGGCGAACGCAGTCCCGCCAGGCGGTCATCGTGGGATCCCTGTCTTCAGGGTGCACGGCGTGCTGCCAACCCATGGCCGAGAATTGCTCCTGCGTAGAACCGACCAGCCGGAGCAGAGAAGGACTCGCATAGGTATTCCGTCCCTCGGCGTCACAGATCCAGATACCGTAGTCGATCGATTCTCCGATCGTGCGGTAGATGTGTTCACTGCGGCGCAGGGCGTCCTCGGCCTCGCGCCGTTTGGTGTCATCGCGGAAGCAGATCACCAGGCCGGAGTTCTTGCCTCCCTGCCGCAGAGGAGATGCGCTGTAAACGACAGGGAAGAAAGTTCCGTCCTTGCGGATGAAGACATCGTCCTGGTCGCGCGCCTCAATCCCTGAGCGTAGCACCCGGAAGCCGGCGCACTCTTCGGCCGGGAACGGTCTGCCATCAGGATGCTTGTAGTGCGTCACATCGTGCATCCGTTTGCCCTGCAATTCCGCCGCGGTCCAGCCAAACATTTTTTCCGCCGCCGGATTCACAAATGTCACCCGCCCATCCTGATCGATGGTGTAGAGCCCCTCCACCATATTGTTCATCGCCGAGCGAAACCGTTCTTCGCTGTCGTGCAGGGCCTGTTCGAAGGCGACGCTCCGCTGCAAAATCTCCTGGGAATCGAGATTCCGGCTATCGCCCAGTGTTTCCGAACTCACGAACGACTGATTCCGGCGGACGCGATCAATCCCGATCAGAAGATCCTTCGAAATTGCGGATTTGACCACATAGCCGCGCGCCCCGGCATTAAACGCTTGCCGCACCATTTCCGGGCTCTGATGCTGGCTCACCATCAGCACGGCTGTTTCCGGCAGAATGCGCTTGATCTCCCGGGTCGCCTCCAGGCCGTTCATGTTGGGCATGCTGATGTCCATCACGATCACGTCCGGATGCAGGGACTTGGCCTTGTCGACGGCATCACGTCCATCCGAAGCCTCGGCGCAGACCTGGAGTTCGGGTTTGCCCGCCAGAACGGAACAAATCCCACGCCGCACCAATTCGTGATCGTCCACGACAAGAATTCGCATATGCACAGTAAAACCGAGCCCACCTGGGGGATGGAGAGCTGACCCGAAGAAGCTTGCGGAACCCTTATCTTAGTCGGTTTTGTCCCGCAGACTACATACAGCGTTCACTGTAGTGCGCCGGCGCAAGCGGATCCGCCAAGAGGACTCGATATTTCCAACCTTCACTTTGCGGGAAATCCTAAATCACCACGAGGGTAATTTCGCCTTGTTTCTCGGCCACTTCAAGCCGAACGGTTCCGGCGTGCCGCTCCAGAAATAAACTGATCCGGGAATCCTTCACCCGCAGGTTGCGAATCCAGAGCTGCGGGATCCCGTCGGGTAGATAAGGACGTTTGAAAATCAGCTTATTTTCAGCCGCATCCACTGACGCTCCCAAACAGGATTGCAAAAGCATGAGAGCCGCCCCCGCTGCCCAGGATTGCGGCGAGCACGCAACCGGGTAAAGCGTCGGTCCTTCGCCCATGCGCCGGTCGACTCCGCAAAACAGTTCCGGAAGGCGGTGTAACTCGACCGCGCTGCTCACGTCGAGCAGTCCCATCAGAATGCGACCAGCGAACTCACGATAACCATAGCGGGCCATGCCGCACGCGATGATAGCGTTGTCATGCGGCCACACCGATCCGTTGTGATAGGAAAGCGGGTTATAGCGCGATTCATTCGAACCTACGGTCCGCACCCCCCAACCGGTGAAGAAGTCATTGCTCAGCAAGGTATGGGCCACCAGTCCTGCCCGGTGCGAGTCGGCAATACCAGAAAACAGACAATGCCCCGGGTTCGAAGTCCGCACGCGGCAAGGCTTCTTGTGCCCGTCCAGCGCTAGCGCGTAGGTCGACAAGTCTTCACACCAGAATGCCTTCTCGAAACGCTGCTGAAGATCCGCTGCTTCGGTTTCCAGCGCCGCCCGCCGCAAATGGTCCCCCCACATACCGAACATCTTTGCGGCCGCCAGCTTGGCGGCATAGACGTAGCCCTGCACTTCGCACAGCGCAATGGGCGCGTCCGCCAGTCCTCCATCGGCATGAAACACGGAATCATTGGAATCTTTCCACCCCTGCTGCACCAGCCCTTTATCGCCGTGCCGCTGGTATTCGACGAAACCGTCGCCGTCGATATCTCCATAGCGGTCGATCCATTCAAGCGCCAGATCAATGTGGGGACGGAGATTCAGCAGCAGTTCGCGATCGCCCGTGTAATCGAGATACGCTCCGGCTAACATCAGAAACAGCGGGGTGCTGTCTATGCTTCCGTAATATTGGCCGAATGGCACCTCGCCCAGGTTGGCCATCTCGCCACGCCGCATCTCGTGCAGGATCTTTCCCGGCTGTGCTTCCACTTCTTCCTTCACTTCCGTCGCTTGCGTGGATGCCAGATACACCAGGACGCCTTTGGCGATCCACGGAGCAATCCACAGCATCTCCATGGCGGTGATGATTCCATCGCGGCCAAATACGGTGCTGAACCAGGGCACGCCGCCGTAGGGATAATTCGTCTCCGGATTGCCGTTGATCATCATCTCGACATCGGAGAGCGAACGCCGGATCCAGCGGTTCAGCCGATCGTTGGAGCCGGAGATCTCGCACACTTTTTCCGAAGACGCCTTCAATTCCGTTTCCGCGCCGGCCATGGCACGCGCGTATCCCAAAAAGTGCTGGTGCGGCTGGGGATTACAAGCAACCGAAAGATGAAATGTGGCCGACTTCCCCGGCCCGAGCGTGGTTTCAAATTGCAGTTCCGAAGAGCTGACTTTTTCCGGCGCGGGTTCGCATGCGATGCGGGTCTGCCGTTCGATATGATCCAGTCCTTCGTATCGCATCAGAATTCCGTGCTTGCTGAATTCATCTTCGGCGCGCCGTCCGCGTCGCTCGCGGCGCGTTCCCCGCACTTCAAAGATGTCCGCAAAATCTGCTCCGATCGCCAGTCGAAAGGGAATCTCCAGGCGGCTCAGGCCATAATTCACCATCTTGATTTCGTCATACACTACGCCTTGCCAGAGAAACCGTGAACGAACGATGTGCAGTGTGCCCCGAGGAATCGTGAGTTGGCGCTTTTCGGTGATATCGACATTGGCCAGGTCGGCCGTGAAGGCAAAATTGTCGGATTTGACGGTGGAACTCAGCAGCAACGGCTGCGCATCCCACAACGACAACACCCATTCCGACAAATGTCGCGTGCCTTGATAGAAGATTCCATGCTCGCCCAACCCGAGGGGATCAATGTCGCCGTAACGATTGAATACGGCGAAGCACTTTCCGTACTTCAACACCCGTCTGCGGTCGTCGGAGGGCGACGATCCCGCGGCTATGTAGTACTGCTGGGTGACTCCAACTTCATCCACCGGAGATCTCCACTGGTAAGAGTAATCGCTTTCGATTTGGCGATGGTCTCATAAATCGTGAGGTAATCTTGTGCCATGCGCCGCGACGTGAAGCGCTCTTCGAATCGCATCCGGCACCTGTTCCGGTCAATCTGATCGATGTGGCGCACGGCGGCCACAGCAGAACCCACGTCTCGCACCAGAAATCCGCTCACGCCATCTTCAATGATCTCAGGCACGGAGCCGCGCGGGTAAGCGACCACCGGAAGCCCGCTGGCCATCGCTTCGATCAGGACAATGCCAAACGGTTCTTCCCAATCGATCGGAAAGAGCAGGGCCAGCGCGTTGCCCAGGAACTCATTCTTCTCACCTTCGCAAATTTCCCCGACAAATTCAATCAGCTCTGTATTCAGCAAAGGCTTGATCTGGGTCTCGAAGAATTCACAGTCGGCCCGGTCAACCTTGGCGGCTATCTTCAGCGGAATTTCGCAGCGCTTCGCGATGGCAATGGCTTGGTCCAACCCCTTCTCTGGAGAGACTCGGCCGAGAAAGGCGAGATACTTGCCTGGCTCGGGCCACGCCTCAAAACTGTTTTCGGGCAGCCCGTGATGCACGGTGCCCTGCCAGTTGGCCCATGGCAAGGGAGCGCGTTGCGCATCGGAGATCGAAATCACGGGCATGTCGCAGAACTCCCGGTAGAGCGGCACCAGGTCCGGGACGTTCAACCGGCCGTGCAACGTGGAAACCTGTAGCAGACGCTCGCTCCGGCTCAAGGGAAAGTGCAAGTAGTCGATATGAAAATGAATGAGATCGAATTCTTCCTTCTCTTGGCGCACCCGTTCCAGCAGGTGCACGTGATGCGAGAGTTGATCAACGCAGGCATCGTTTAGCCGCAACGCTGTCGGGCAAACCGGGATCAGGCGCGCGGAGGTGAGGGAATCACCGCTGGCAAACAAGGTAACGTCGTGTCCTAACGCAACCAGTTCTTCTGTTAGCCACGAGACAACCCGTTCAGTTCCTCCATACAATTTTGGCGGAACGCTCTCGTATAGTGGCGCGACCTGTGCAATTCTCATTAAGCCCTCGTAAGTAAAAGTAGAGCCGCTCCGGGGAGCGGAGAAGTATTAACTGTGGACGGGCATAAACTGCTGGCGTGAACGCGGTTGCGAAGATGTTAGTCTTGCTGAAACAGCATGCGGCTTCCACAACTTAGGTTACGACGGTTGATTTCCCACCAGCCATCAGGTGATCCCTGCATTCGCCTTTGTGTAGCAACTGATTCAAACTGCACAGTGCCGCGAACGAGGACGAAACCCTCGGCAATGTTCGATCCCAAACCAACTCGCACGAGGAAACTGCTTTGCCGCTAACGCGAGACCCAAACTGGTACAAACAGGCGATCATCTACCAGATTCACGTGCGGACTTTTTACGACTCCAACAACGATGGCATCGGCGATTTTCAGGGCCTCACCCAAAAACTCGATTACGTGCAGGAACTCGGCGTCAACACCATCTGGCTGATGCCGTTTTTTCCATCTCCACTGCGCGATGATGGCTACGACATCTCCGATTACACCTCGGTGCACTCGCGTTACGGCAACTTGGACGATTTCAAGACCTTTCTGGCCACGGCGCACGAGCGCGGCATCCGGGTCATCATCGAGATGGTGCTCAACCATACCTCCGATCAGCACCCGTGGTTCCTGCAATCGCGCAGCTCCCGCGACAATCCCAAGCGCAACTGGTACGTCTGGAGCGATACCGACGCGAAATACCGCGGAGCCCGCATCATCTTCATCGACACCGAGATGTCGAATTGGGCCTGGGATCCGATCTCCAAGTCGTACTACTGGCACCGCTTTTTCAGTCACCAGCCGGACTTGAACTACGACAACCCCGAAGTCCGCGAGCAGATGTGGAACCTCATGAAGTTCTGGCTCGACATGGGCATCGACGGATTTCGCCTGGATGCGGTTCCGTATCTGATCGAGCGCGAAGCCACAAACTGCGAAAATTTGCCTGAAACCCATGCCATCATTCGTGATCTTCGCCAGCGCATTGACGAGCAGTATCCCGGCACCATGTTGTTGGCGGAAGCGAACCAGTGGCCCTCCGATCTTCGCCCGTATTTCGGCAACGGCGACGAATTTCACATGGCCTTCCACTTCCCGCTGATGCCGCGTATGTTCATGGGCCTGCGCCTCGAGGACCGCAAGCCCATCACGGAAATCCTGCAGCAGACGCCGGAAATTCCGCCCACCTGCCAGTGGTGTCTTTTCCTTCGCAACCATGACGAACTGACCCTCGAAATGGTCACCGACATGGAACGCGACTACATGTACGACATCTACGCGCGCGATAAATCGATGCGGCTCAATCTCGGAATTCGCCGCCGTCTCGCTCCGCTGCTCGATAATGACCGCCGCCGTATCGAGCTGATGAATGGCATGCTGATGTCGCTTCCCGGTACTCCGATCATCTACTACGGCGACGAAATCGGCATGGGCGACAACATTTATCTGGGCGACCGCAATGGCGTCAGAACGCCCATGCAGTGGAATGGCGGCTGGAACGGCGGTTTCTCCGCCGCGGATCCCGAGAGCCTGTATTCTCCTCCGATTCTGAACCCGGTCTATGGGTTCCAGGCCGTCAATGTGCTCTCCCAGAAGCGTACCGAGCATTCGCTGCTTTCCTGGATGAAGCACATCCTCCAGACCCGCCGCTCGTCGCCCGTGTTTGGATCGGGTTCGATCGAATTCCTGCATCCCGCCAACCACCGGATCCTTGCTTACGTCCGCCAACTGGAAAGGGAATCGGTGCTGGTTGTGAACAATCTTTCGAGCGCGGCCCAGGCTGTCGAACTCGACTTGCGCCGCTATAAAGGAAACCTCCTGATCGAAATGTTCGGAAAAAATGTCTTTCCGCGTATCAGCGACGCTCCATATTTGCTAACGTTAGGTCCATACCAGTTTTTCTGGTTCCGCCTGCGCCGCATTTGAGTGGGAAATGTGCCGCGTGTGCGTAAAAGAGACGCTTGCCCCGTAGGGGTGCTGAGAATATCCCGGCGCGTTCAGCGCCGGGGGAAGTAACCAATTGTACAGTGCGTCCGGGAAGGACGCCTGAACCCGAGTTGGCCTGCTGCAAAGGGCGCCCAGGATTCCTTGAGTTCTGGCTCTAACTCAGAAATAGTTTTCCGCAAGAAGCCTTTGGCGGAATCCGTCACGGGAATATGTAGGAGCGGAATTTGCCGGAAGAAACGCTTCTCAGCGACGAATTTGTTCGTCAGCTGATCAACGTCGGCGAGGTCGATATCCTCATCGGCCTGCCCACGTACAACAACGCCCGCACCATTCAGCAGGTGACGCGCGCCATTCAGGCCGGCATTCTGAAGTGCTTCCCGCGCGAGCGCGCCGTCATCATCAACGCCGATGGCGGATCGCAGGATGGCACGCCGCAGATGGTCACCGGCGCTTCGATCGACGACATTTGGAGTGCTTCCAAGGTATATGCATTGCGCACGCTGCACGCTGTAAGCACGCAGTATGCGAAAGTGCCTGAACCGGGACGCGCCCTGCGGACCATCCTGGCCGCCGCCGATCTGCTCCGGGCCCGCGCCACCGTGATGATTTCTCCCGATGAGGCGACCATTGAACCTGATTGGTTACAACGGCTTGTAAAGCCAATCTACAACGACAACTTTGACTTCGTTTCGCCCATCTATCGAAGGCAGCGATTCGAAGGAGTGCTGATGCGGAACCTGCTCTATCCCATGACTCGCGCCATCTACGGCTGCGATCTGCACGAGCCTTTCGCTTCCGAATTCGCCATCTCCAGCCGCTTCGCGGGCGATTTTCTGAACCAGGACATCTGGGGCGACGAGTGGGCCCGCGTTGGGCCGGAGATGTGCCTGACCATCAGCGCGATTACCGGAAAATATCGTCTCTACCAGGTTTTCCTGGGCATGAAGGCACACGGCAATCGAACCGCCCGCGACCTGGTTTTCGCCCTCCGGAGAACGGTCGGATCGCTCTTCTTTTGCCTGGATCGCACCTTTCCTTCATGGAGCGCGGTCACGTCCTTGCAATCCGTACCTTCAGCCAATGGCCATTGCGAAGTGAAGCCGGAAGCAGTAAAGGTGAATCGCAAGCGACTGCGCGAGATGTTTGTCCACGGCGTCTCGGAGTTGCAGCCTGTGTTCCGATCGATCCTCACGCCAGGAACCCTCGGGGAATTACAGAACATTGCCAGCCTCGACGGCGACCAGTTCCGCTATCCGCCTGACTTATGGGCTAAAACCGTTTTCGAATTCGCGTCTTCGTTCCACAAATCGGTCATTAATCGGGACCATATCATCCAGGCTTTGGGACCCCTGTTTCGCGGAAGAGCTTTGAGCTTCCTGCTGGAAAATCGTGACGCGACCGAAGACCAGGTCGAACACAGCGTGGAAGCTCTCTGCCAGGAATTCGAACACACAAGACCCTACTTCCTTGAGGTCTGGAATCACAGAAAGTGAGGCGCCTATGCGAGACATCATCGTTACCGAATTGACGCAAGGACTGCAGGGGATTGCCCGGGCTTTTGCCCACTATCTGCCCGGCCTGATCGTGATGTTGATCGTAGTCTTGGTCGGATGGGTGATTGCCTATCTGCTGAAAGTGATCGTGCGCTACGTTCTTCGCCTCACAAAATTTTCCAAGCTGTCTGAAAATGCCGGCGCCACCGAACTGCTGAAGCAAGCCGCCCTGCCATCGTCCACAGAATTAGTAAGCCGCTTCGTGTTCTGGGTGGCATGGGTCGGATTTATTTTGATTGGCGCCGACGCGCTCGGGATCGTTGGCCTGCAGGAATACACGTCCCGCTTCTTCTTATTCCTGCCCCGACTATTTGTCGCGATCGTGATCTTGTTCTTCGGATTGCTGGCCGCGAGTTTCTTCTCGCGCGCCGTGTTGCTGGCCGCGGTGAATGCCAATCTTCGGCCTTCCAAGCTACTGAGCTATTCCGTGCGCTTTATCATTAGCCTCTTCACGCTCGCGATGGCCTTCGAAGTTCTGGGAGTGGCCGAGGGAACGCTGCTGATCGCCTTCGGGGCCGCCTTTGGCGCGCTCATGCTGGCCCTGGCGATCGCCTTCGGCCTTGGAGGCCAAGACATGGCTCGCGAATTCCTCGAACGGCGCTTCGCCCGCAACCGGCGGGACGAAAAGGAAGATGAGTTATTTCCGCTGTGAACGATCGCGGTTCTAACTCAGGCTTGAGTAGTAACTCCGAAAATACAGGTGCGATCTGCGTCTCTAAGGAATTGGATAGTTGACCGAAACTGCACAGCGCGCGATTGCGTCCGAGTATTGAGTGCAACCGGCAAATCCAGGTTTTGACAAGAGCAGAATGGCCGCTCATAATCAGCAGGAAAGCGGGGTTAGTTCAGCGGTAGAACGCGAGCTTCCCAAGCTCGATGTCACGGGTTCGATCCCCGTACCCCGCTCCAGTTTTCTACCCGGGTCCGAAACCACATTCTGTCCGCAATCGTCGGAGGCTCTTATGCGTTTTTCCAGGACTCTGCGATGCTTGATCTTCCTCGCGTCACTCAGCGTTGTTTGTTCGCTGGCCGCGCAGGATATTTTTGTCACTCCAATTCCCAGTGCTCCCTTCAGCGGCATCATCCATGTGGAGCGATCTTCGGTTCAGCCGGACGGTTCTGTCGTGGCGCTGCATACCGTTCGTGAGATCGGACGCGACTCCCGCGGACGCATTTTCAACGAAACGCGTCAGCTGCTGCCGATCTCCAATAACCAGACGCCCCCGCTGATGCGCGTTCACCTTTACGATCCGCAAACCCGCATTTCCACCATACTCGACCCCGGGCAGCGAACCTTTTGGACGCGCACCCTCAATCGTCCGCCGGCCACGGTCCCGCCGCTTATGCAGGCGACGCCCACCGGCGGCACGCTTCCCCAGAACGACTTCACCAGGCAGGAAGACCTTGGCGTAAAGGATCTGGATGGATTCGCCGCCCACGGCGTTCGTCAGATCCAGAAAATTCCCGGCGAAGATGGAAAGAACATCGCCGTGACTGACGAGTACTGGTACTCCGACGAGCTCCGCATCAACGTCCTCGTGAAGCACGATGATCCGCGCTCGGGGAAGGTCACCATGCGCGTCGACCAGATCTCGCGCGCGGAGCCGGATGCGTCGCGCTTTGAAATCCCCGAGGGCTACAGTCCCGCTGGTGCGGCCCAGGAATAAGAAGGCTTCTCCGCATAAACCCTGTCTTGGGGAGATCTTCTCCCCCGCGCTTCTGTGTCTCCGTAGTGAAAACCCAGCGAAGCCCCGCAAGTTACCTCCGTAGACCCGAAAGGCCCAAATGGTGATTTGGATCACGAAGAACCGTGATGAGGGCCATTTGTCCTCCCAGCACCTTCAGCGAAGATAGCCTCGGAAATGGAGGAATTGCGGCTTCCCACGCTGCAGTTCCTGACGAACGCGAGCCCGGGAAGTGGTTTGGAGGGCCTGCGGGAGGGCTGCCATGAAGGGCACAATTGATATTCACGAACCGCAAATAGAGCAAGTGAAATCAGCAACTCCTGCCAAAGCAGCGGTTCTGCCGCGGTCTGAACTTGTACCGGCTCCGGCCGGTGCGCCGCGGATGATGTTTTCCGACAGCCTGTTAGAGTTCGGCGCGCAGCGCAAGAGAAAAGCGTTCGCGACCACTACCTCATTCATTCTAAATAGCTTGTTTATCGGTACGTTATTGATTCTGCCTCTGGTCTTTACTGAGGATCTGCCCAAGGCTCAATTATTGACGTTGCTGGTCGCTCCTCCTCCCCCTCCCCCTCCGCCACCCCCGGCGGCCGAAGCGGTGCAGAGAATCGTGCACCAGATCCAGACCGATATGCTGTCGAGCGGCCAACTGCGCACTCCGACCAAGATTCCTACCAAGGTGCAGATGATTAAGGAAGAAGAAGCTCCACCGCCAATGGCGGCTACTGGAGGCGTAGTTGGCGGCGTGCCCGGCGGCATCCCGGGCGGGCAACTTGGAGGCGTGATTGGCGGTATCGTCAATTCCACCTCGAATCTGGCTGCGGTTCCAAAATTCGTGCCTGTTGCCCCACAAAGAGTTCGGATTTCTCAGGGCGTCACCAGGGGCTTGCTGATTCACCGGGTAGAACCGACGTATCCACCCCTCGCGCGGGCGGCGCGCGTGCAAGGTGAAGTGGTGTTAAGCGCGATCATCAACACGAGTGGGGAGATTACGAATCTGCAGTTGGTCAGTGGTCACCCCATGCTCGTGCCGGATGCGATCGCGGCAGTAAAGCAATGGCGGTACAAGCCCTACTTGCTCAATGGGCAGCCTGTGGAGGTGGAGACCACGATTACGGTGATCTTCTCTCTCAACTCATAGCCAAGCGAGACGAGTTCGAGCGCCAGGAGTCGAGATATGCCAGCAGAATATACGTACCGAGTTTCGGCCTGGTGGACTTCAGGCCGCACCGGGCTCGCCAAGTGCGAGTCCTCTCCCAACACGATCCACTTCTCCGAAGCCGCCGAACTCGGTGGGCTCGAGGGCCGCTGGACGCCCGAGCAGTTGTTGCTTTCCGCTCTGGCCAGCTGCTTTACGACCACCTTTCATGAAGTGGCCAAGAGTGCGAAATTTGAATACACCGATTTGGAAGTAGAAATCGAAGGCTGCGTCCGCCGCAGCCGCACGGCAGGATGCGGTTTCAGTGAAATGCTGATTCGCCCGCGGCTCACGGTCGCCACTGAGGAACAACGCGAAGCCGGCCTGGCGCTTTTGCGCCGCACCAAGGCTCTCTGCATGATCTCGCGCGCCATTACCGTTCCCCAGACGCTGGAGCCGCACGTGGAGTGCACAAGGGTGCCGGTCGAAGGCTGGACCAACCAGGAACCGGCCAAAGTGGGGGTGTAAGGCGGGGGTCTGAGCTAAATCCAGGGAGGTGTATCGTGATGTTCTCCTACCGACTCGTACGCCTGATTGAGTCTCATGCCGATGCGCTTGCGGCGGGGCTCGAAGAAAGAGTTCAGAACAATTCCCAGGTCCTGCATTTCAAGAACATTCCTGCGCATGAACTGCGCGAGCGCGTTTACGAAATCTATCGTCATCTGGGTGAGTGGTTGCTGGGCAAGAATGAACTGGACATTGAGCATCGCTACCGCGAGATCGGAGCGCGCCGGGCGCGACAACGAGTCCCGCTCAGCGAAGTCATTCAGGCGATTGTGCTCACTAAAGAGAACCTGTGGGAGTTCCTGAAAAGCGAAGCCGTGATGGATCGTGCCGTCGAAATCATGGGCGAACTGGAACTGCTGCAGATGCTGGAAATGTTTTTTGACCGGGCGATTTATTATGCGGCGATCGGGTATGAAGAAGAAATTACCTCCAAGCTGCGCTCAGAAAGCATGGCCCGGGTGGTCTAGGAGATGTGGCGAATGTCGATGGCGTGGGAGATGGAATACAAGAAACGTTTAAAAACGGCGGATGTCGCGCTGGAATGCGTCAAGTCCGGAATGCGCGTCTACATCCAGCCGGGGTGCGCCGAGCCGGAGACGCTGGTGGAAGCGCTCATGCGCCGCGGCCACGATCTCTACGACGTCGAAATCGTTCACATGATGACCATGGGCTGCGCGCCCTACGTGGCCCCTGAGATGGTCGGCCACTTCCGCCATAACGCCATGTTTATTGGCGGCAACGTGCGCGAGGCCATCAATGACGGCCGCGCCGACTACACTCCCATCTATCTCAGCGAGATCGAAGGTCTGTTCGAAAGCGGTGCGATGCCCATCGACGTTGCCCTGATCGAAGTTTCCCCTCCCGATTCCCACGGCTTCTGTAGTTTCGGGGTCGGCGTGGACACGACCCTGACCGCGGCGAAAGTCGCCCGCCATGTGGTGGCGCAGATCAACGACAACATGCCGCGCACCTACGGCGACAGCTTTATCCACGTTAACGATATCGACGCTTTTGTCGAATCCTCACGGCCGTTGTGCGCCATGCAGAGGCCGGTGGTTAGCGATCTCCAGGTCACTATCGCCAAGAATGTGGCCGGACTGATTGAGGACGGCGCTGTGATCCAGACCGGTATCGGCGGCATTCCTGATGCGGTGCTTCCGCTGCTCATGGACCGCAGGGACTTGGGCGTTCACAGTGAACTGGTTTCCGATGGCGTGATTCCGCTGATCGAGGCCGGCGTGCTTACCGGGGCGCGCAAGAACTTCAAACCGCGCAAAATTATCCTCGGGTTCGCCATCGGCACCAAGCATTTGTTTGAGTTCGTGGATAACAATCCGATCTTCGAATTTCATCCCACGGCCTACACCAACGATCCGTTGTTGATCGCGCGCAATGACAACATGATCGCAATCAATTCGGCGCTGCAGGTCGATCTCACTGGACAAATCTGCTCCGATTCGATTGGCAGCCGTTTCTACAGCGGAATCGGCGGGCAGGTGGATTTCCTCCGCGGGGCTTCGCGCTCCAAAGGGGGCAGGCCGATTATCGCAATGTCCGCCACAGCAAAGCAGGGATCGATCTCGCGCATCGTTCCCACGCTCGATCCCGGCGCGGGCGTGGTCACTTCCCGCGGCCTGGTGCGTTACATCGTCACCGAATACGGAGTGGCTTATCTGCATGGCAAATCGATTCGCGAGCGGGCGAAGGCGCTGATTGAGATTGCGCATCCCAAGTTTCGCGCCGAGCTTTACGAATATTGCGAAAAGACGAAGTGGTTGCAGTACCCGCAAGGGACGCAGGTCGTCACCAAGTGAGGCGTTGTAAGAGGAGAACAGAATGGCCGGTCAAGCACAGGGCAACGTCACCATCGATGTCGAGGAGTGCAAAGGATGCGGGCTGTGCGTCGAGTCTTGCCCGCCGAAGTGCCTGGAGTTGGCTCCGGAGATGAGTTCCTACGGAGTGCACCCGGCGCGTTACACAGGCCACGATTGCACCGGATGCGGCATTTGCTTCTATTGCTGTCCGGAGCCCGGCGCGATTACTGTCTACCGCCTCGCCCCGCCTCCCAAGGTTTCCAAACCCCCAGTGCAAGCCGGAGGCGAAAATGCGGCAGCTTTGTAAAGGCAACGTGGCAGTCATCAAAGGCGCCGTGCTGGCCGGTTGTCGCGCGTACTACGGATATCCCATCACCCCCGCCAGCGAGATCGCCGAAGCCGCAGCTCTCTATCTTCCCGAAGTTGGCGGCACGTTTGTGCAGGCGGAGAGCGAGACTGCTTCCATCAACATGGTCTATGGCGCGGCCTCAGCCGGCATCCGCGTGATGAGCGCATCCTCCGGCCCCGGCCTGAGCCTGATGCAGGAAGGCATCTCCTATCTTGCCGGCGCGGAACTCCCGTGTGTGATCGTAGATGTCATGCGCGGAGGCCCGGGGTTGGGCAACATCGCCCCGGAGCAGAGTGATTACTTCGCCATGGTGAAAGGCGGAGGCCACGGAAACTATCGCAACCTCGTGGTCGCTCCCGCCTCTGTGCAGGAGATGGCCGACCTGACTATTCTCGCTTTCGAACTCGCCGACAAATATCGCAATCCGGTTATCGTGCTGACCGACGGTTTTGTCGGCCAGATGATGGAGCCGCTCGATCTGAAATACCGCGACATCGTCGCTCCCGAAAAGCCCTGGGCGGTGAAGGGAACCGCGGACACCCGCAAGAACATGGTCAGCTCGATCTATCTCGAGACCGACGATCTGGAAGAGCATCAGCGCCGCATGGAAGCCAAGTACATCCGCGCGCAGCAGACCGAGACGCGCTGCGAACAATATCTCACCGACGACGCGGACCTGGTCGTCGTGGGCTTCGGCATCGTCTCACGCGTGCTGCGATCGGCCGTCGATGAGGCTCGCAAGCACGGAATCAAGGTCGGTTTGTTCCGGCCGATTACGCTGTGGCCGTTTCCCTCCGGTGAGCTTGCGCGCATCGCGCTGCACGTCGAAAAACTTCTGGTGATCGAACTGAGCAATGGGCAGATGGTCGAAGATGTCCGTCTGGCGCTCGAAGGCAAGCGGCCGGTCGAGTTCTACGGACGTGTGGGCGGCAACGTGCCATCTGTTGAGGAGTTGCTGTCGAAGATCGAAGAACAAGCCGCGGTAACAGTGTGAGCCAGTGGGAACTGGGGTGTGCCATGCCTCGCGGTGGATTGCGAGACGTGGGAACTCGGAAGATGACGGTGGTTGAGTTCAGGGAGCGATTATGGCAGAGGCAATTCTGGAGGAACCAAAAGTGGCGGCCGATACCTACGAAGTCGTGCATTCCCGCTCGAAGGCGTTCTATCCGGAGTTCGAACGAAAAACCGATCTCAAGCACCAGACCCATTACTGTCCTGGCTGCGGCCACGGCGTCGCCCACAAGCTGATCGCCGAAGCCCTGGAAGAGTTGGGTGTGCAGGACGAGACGATCCTGGTGAGCCCGGTCGGTTGCTCGGTATTTGCCTATTACTATTTCGACGTAGGAAACGTGCAGGTCGCCCACGGCCGCGCTCCCGCCGCTGCCACCGGGCTCAAGCGGGCATGCCCCGACAAGATGGTCATTGCCTATCAGGGAGACGGCGATCTGGCCGCTATTGGCACCGCGGAAATCGTGCACGCCGCCAATCGCGGCGAGAAGATCTCCGTCTTCTTCGTGAACAACGCAATTTACGGTATGACCGGCGGACAGATGGCGCCCACCACGCTGGTCGGCCAGCGCAGCACCACGTCCCCATGGGGCCGTCGTCCCGTCAACGAGGGATTCCCGCTGCATATGTGCGAGATGCTGTCGTCGCTGGAGGCTCCGGTATATATCGAGCGCGTCGCTCTATCCGACAATAAGAACATCATGAAAGCACGCCGCGCGGTGCGCAAAGCCCTTGAACTGCAGCGCGCCGGCGCCGGTTTCACGTTCGTCGAAATTCTCTCTCCCTGCCCCACCATCTGGGGAAAGGATCCTGTGGAAGCGCGGAAATGGGTCGCCGAAAAGATGATTCCCAGTTTCCCGCTGAATGTCTTTCGCGACCGCAAGATCGAAGTTCCGAACACCAACGTTCCGCCGCACAAGACGGTTTCCGAGTTAATCGGAAGCGAAGAAAAAAGCGGCGCGGGGCAAGCTCCCACCGTTCATCATCACTTCCACGATATGGGAATAAAAATCGCCGGGTTCGGCGGACAAGGCGTTCTGCTGCTGGGCCAGCTTCTCGCCGAGATGGGCATGCGCGAGGGGCTCGAAGTCAGCTGGCTCCCGTCCTACGGTCCGGAGATGCGCTCAGGCAGCGCCCACTGCCATGTCTGCCTGTCGAAAGAGCGCGTCGGATCCCCGCTGGTCTCGCGTCCCAACGTTCTGATTGCCATGAACGAATTCTCTCTGCGCAAGTTCGCTCCCCAGGTTGCCACCGGCGGCACCATCCTCTATGGACGCGAAAAGCTCCCCGAGGATTTCACCGCTCCCCAGGCGCAGGTCGTCTGCATTCCTGCCTCGGAGATTGCCGACAAACTGGGCTCACCCAAAGTGGCCAACATCGTCATCCTGGGCGCGCTGCTGGAAGAGACCGAGTGTCTCTCACCGGCTACTGCGGTCAACGTTCTGGAGAAGAAAGTAAAAAATCCGACTCTCCTCGAACTCGACCGCAAAGCCTTCGACGCCGGTCGCGTCTACATTGATCACACGGTTGCGATCGGCGCGGTCACGCAAGCCGACGGCTTCGCGGAATAATCCAGAAGAAAATAGGAAAAGGCAAGACAACCGGAAACGACAAGAAAGCCGGGAGGGGCCCGAGTTTTACTCGTGCCATATTTCGCGGCCGTAGCGGCACGAGTGAACACGTGCCCTTTCCATGGCGCTGTCGCTCCCGGGCTGCGGAATACTTCTGTGATTCCAATCACATATTCCGGTGACACCGGACCTACCCCATTTCCCCCTTCCGGAGTGATCGTAATGGTGAGTGTTGGAGGTGTTCCATGGCACTCATCGAAGGCCATCCCGAAACCAGAGTTGCGGAAGGGAAAACCACTGGTGTCGTCGCGGTCAAGAACGTGCTTTTCGCGACCGATTTTTCCGCCCCCTCCGAAGCGGCTCTCCCGTATGCGGCCGCCATCTGCCGCCGTTTTGGCAGCACCCTCCATCTCGCCCATGTGTTGAGCGATGCCGGGTTGCTGATGATGACCGGGGGCGTGGATTACGTCAGCATGGGAACCATCTACGAAGACGCCCACAACGAGGCCAAAGGAAAGCTGGAGCAAGTGGCGGCGCTTCTGGGTGACATTTCGCACTACTGCTACGTCCGCCACGGACTCGCCTGGAAAAATCTCGCGGCGGTGGTGCAGGAACACGCGATCGATCTCGTCGTGCTGGGCACGCATGGGCGCACAGGCTTTGGAAAGATTCTGCTCGGCTCAGTGGCGGAAAACATCCTGCGCCACGTGCCCTGCCCGGTTCTTACCGTTGGTCCGAAAGTCTGTGGTCATGCCAGGCTGCCGATCCTGGAAGGTCGGCACCGCGACATTGTCCCGTCGGATCTGGACGTTCGCGAAATTCTTTTTGCCACAAATTTCTCGCCTCACACCTCCCGAGCTGCGCGCGCGGCGGTGTTGCTGGCGGAAGAATTCCGCTCCTGCCTTACATTGCTGCATGTGTTTGAGGAGTACACGGACCTCTCCACCCGCCCCGGACCGATGGAAGAAGGAGTTCGCAAGTTGCAAGAACTCGTTCCCAAAGGCGAGACGATGCAGTACCCGCCGGAGTGCCTGATCGAATTCGGATCGGCGTCGGAGCGCATTTTGAAAATTGCTGCCGAGCGGGAATCCGACATGATCGTGCTGGGAGCGCGGCCGGAGGGCACATCCCACATACCGTGGTCGACAGCCTATTACATCCTGGCACATGCGCAATGCCCGGTCCTGACGGTCCGGAATTGAGTTGTTGAAATGGCGGCGCTGGCCGACACGGTCGGGTGAGCGAAGATGAGATTACCGTTTGAGTCATTTCAGCCGAGGCGCTTCGCTCGCCGGCAGCAGAGCTTTATCGCGATCGCGGTTGCGATCTATGTGGCCATGTGGGCCGTGGATCGCCCCTCGCCCATCGGGGGAGAAGAGTTCGGCGAGACCCGGCTGATTACCCGCGCGCTGGCGTATGCCTCTAAAACGTCGGCGGAACTGAAGGGCCAACTCCTCGCGGAAGTGAAGCGGTTCTCCGCCTACCAGCTCACCGACGACGCGACTCTGATCATCATTTCTGCGCTTGCGGCGACTGCAGCCGTCGATGATGCAGGAAAATCCAATCTCTACGCAGGTGTGGAATCCTTATGAAAACTTCTCATGTACTCGTGATTGCTTATGGAAATCCGCTGCGCGGCGATGACTGCCTGGCCTGGCGCGCGGCCGACGCATTGGTAAAGAAACTCGCGCCTCCGCAAGTTGAGGTTTTTCGCTGCCATCAGTTGGTTCCGGAACTGGCCGACAAAATGGCCCAGTTCGAAACCGTGATTTTCGTGGATGCCGCCATTGCCGCGAAAGGCGCCCAGCCCGGTGATGTGCGCGTAGAGGAGATCCATCCGCAGGATACGTTGGCTGCCGCGGTTCGTTTCTCCCATCAGTTATCTCCCGCCACCCTGCTCTCCATGGCGGCCTTGCTCTACGGAGCCATGCCCCAAGCGTACGTGGCGACGATCACTGGCGAAAGCTTTGAGCCCGGCGTTTCGGTTTCCAGCGCCGTCGAGCGGGCGCTCCCAGAACTGGTGCGCCGCATCGAAGAACTGGTCGGGGAAACCCAGCTCGTGTAGGGGCGGAGGCATTCCTCCGCCCCGCGAGCAGAGCGAGCATTTGCCCCACAGCATTCCACTCGCCGTAAAATAAAACTGCGAACCATTTCTGATGGATATTGTGGCGAAACCCGCCCTCCAGCGCCTGCGCATCACTCTTCGCGGAGCGGTGCAGGGTGTGGGATTTCGCCCCTTCGTCTACCGCCTCGCCACCGAGATGAACCTCACCGGCTGGGTTCTGAACTCTTCCTCCGGCCTCGTTGTGGAGGTCGAGGGACCTGAGGACCGACTGAACCTTTTTGAGCTGAGAATCGAGCGGGAGCGGCCGAGAGCCTCGGTCGTGACCGTGCACGAATCCGAGTGGATTCCACCGGAGAGTTCGGCTCGATTCGAAATTCACGCCAGCGATGCCGATACTGGCAAGAGCGTCAACGTTCTTCCCGATCTCGCCACGTGCGCCGAGTGTCGCGAAGAATTCTTCAATCCGGCCAATCGCCGCTTTGAATATCCGTTCACGAACTGCACGAACTGCGGACCCCGGTACACCATCGTTCGCGATATTCCCTATGACCGTCCGAATACGAGCATGCGCGAGTTTGCGCTCTGCCCGGAGTGCTGCGAAGAATACGAGAATCCCGCCAACCGGCGCTTTCACGCACAGCCGAACGCCTGCCCGGTCTGCGGGCCAAAGCTGGAAAGCACAATCGAAGACGCGGCCGAAGCGCTGCGCCAGGGAGAGATCGTCGCGCTCAAAGGCATCGGCGGATTTCAACTGTTAGTGGATGCGCGGCAGCCTGAGGCCGTGGCGCGTTTGCGCGAACGCAAGCATCGGGAAGAGAAGCCGTTTGCCCTCATGATGCCGTCGCTCGAAGTGGCGCGCGAATACTGCGAAATTTCTCCAGCGGAGGTTCAGATTCTCGAATCGCAGGCTGCCCCGATCGTTCTGCTGCATCCCAAGCCCGGGAGCGATATTGCCTGGAATGTCGCGCACTGTTCACCCTATCTAGGTGTGATGCTTCCGTACTCCCCATTACATCACCTGCTCATGGAAGAGTGCCGATGTCCGCTGGTCGCAACCAGTGGCAACCGCAGCGACGAGCCCATCGCGATCGGCAATGAAGAAGCCACGACTCGCCTGAAAGATATTGCCGATCATTTTCTGATGCACAACCGCCCCATCGTCCGCCCTTGCGATGACTCCGTCGTGCGTCTCACGCGCGGTCGGGCGGGAATTCTGCGGCGTGCACGCGGTTATGCCCCGCTCGGCGTTCGCGTGAACAGGAGTTTGCCTCCTGTACTCGCCGTCGGCGGTCATTTGAAAAACACGGTCGCCATCGCCGTCGGACAGGATGTTTTCCTCAGCCAGCACATCGGCGATCTCGACACGCTCGAAGCTCGCGGTGCTTTCGAGCGCGCGATTGACGACCTCTGCCGCCTCTACAGTTTCAAACCCGAAGCCGTGGTCTGCGATCTGCATCCCGATTACGCCTCAACCCAGTGGGCGGAAAAATCCGGATTGCCGCTGATTCGCGTGCAGCATCATCAGGCCCACGTGGCGGCTTGTGCCGCCGAGAATGGAATTGACGGCGAATACCTCGGCGTCTCCTGGGATGGCACCGGCTACGGACTCGACGGCACCATCTGGGGCGGCGAGTTCTTCCGGGTTGAGGGCGACCACATCGAACGCATCGCTCATCTGCGTCCGTTTGGCCTGCCCGGCGGAGACGCCGCAGTCCGCGAAGGCTGGCGCTCCGCCGCCAGCCTGATCTTCGAGGTCTTCGGCCCCGAGCCGCCCAGCAGTGGCGTGCGCCACGTCTCGCCGATATCGGCAAACAGAGGAAGCAAGGAAGCCGTTGCTACTACTCAGCACGTCCTCCGCATGCTCGAACGCCAAATCAACGTCGTCCCCACGACCAGCGTCGGCCGCCTCTTTGATGCTGTAGCGTCCATTGCCGGGATCGCCCAACAGAGTCGTTTCGAGGGTCAGGCCGCAATGCTGCTGGAAAACGAAATCGGTGGCATGCGCACCGAAGAGGCGTATCCTTTACCCAGCGGGGACTGGGGCTCTCTGATCCAGGCAGTCATCGCTGATACAGAAGCGGGCATTGGCCCGTCGCGAATCGCGGCCAGATTCCACAATGCCCTGGTTGCATGGATTCTGGAAGTAGCGACCCGCACCGGATTGAAACAGGTGGTGTTCAGCGGTGGAGTCTTCCAGAATCGCTATCTGACCGAACGCGCCGCGAGCGTGCTGGAGTCGAAGGGTTTCACGGTCTATACGCATCGCCAGGTTCCGCCGAACGACGGTGGAATCGCTCTGGGCCAAGCGGTGATGAGTGCGGGAAGAGCCGTGGTCTAAGGTGCGTCAGCGTGGGTCGTGGGAGAGTCGTGGAAGAGCGGCATCTAGGGCTGCGTAGGTGCTGCGAAGGGATGTACTGGGCTTTAGCCCGCGTGGGCCGCTTCACGCCACGAGGAGAATCATTGCAATGTGCTTAGCCGTTCCAGGCCGCATCGTAGAAATCATGGACGCGCAAGACATCGCCTTTCGCCGCGGCAAGGTGGACTTCGGCGGCATCCGCAAAGAAGTCAGCCTGGCCTACACACCTGAAGCCGAGGTCGGCAAATACGTGCTGGTCCACGTAGGATTCGCCATCAGCGTGATCGACGAAGAGGAAGCCCAGCGCGTGTTCAAGGTTCTCGAAGAAATGGGAGCCGTGAAAGAGGAACTCGGTGAAATTCCTCAATGAATATCGCGATCCGAAGGCTGCCGAGCAACTGGCGCAAGCCATCCGGCAGAAGGTAACCCAGCCGTGGACGATCATGGAGATCTGCGGCGGCCAGACCCACACCATCGTCAAGAGCGGACTGGAAGACTTGCTGCCGAAAGAAATCTCACTCGTACACGGTCCCGGTTGCCCGGTTTGCGTGACTCCGATTGAGTTGATCGACAAGGCGGTCGCGGTCGCCGAGCGCCCGGACGCAATTTTCTGCTCCTTCGGCGACATGCTGCGAGTTCCGGGTTCATCCAAGAGCCTGTTCGATGTGAAAGCCGAAGGCGCCGACGTTCGCATCGTCTACTCGCCTCTCGACGCGTTGAAACTGGCCAAGGCCAATCCGGGAAAGCAAGTCGTCTTCTTCGCCGTGGGCTTTGAAACCACCGCTCCGGCAAATGCGATGGCGGCATGGCAGGCCGATCACGACAGCGTCGAGAATTTTTCTCTGCTGGTTTCTCATGTCCTTGTTCCTCCCGCAATAGAGGCGCTGCTGTCTTCGAAGATCTGTGTGGTCCAGGGATTTCTTGCGGCTGGCCACGTCTGCACCGTGATGGGATTCGAAGAATATTTCCCGATCTCACAGAAGTACAACGTGCCGATTGTCGTGACGGGATTCGAGCCGCTCGACCTTCTCGAAGGCATTTACATGACGGTATGCCAACTGGAGGAAGGCCGGCACGAAGTTGAGAATCAATATGTGCGGGCGGTGCGGCGGGAAGGGAATCGTCCGGCACAGGAGCGGATCAAAGAAGTATTCGAAATTGTTCCGCGGCAGTGGCGGGGGCTGGGCGAGATTCCTGCCAGCGGCTTCCAACTGCGCGGGCGCTTCCAGAAATATGACGCCAACCGGCGCTTCCCGTTCTCCGGCGAACCTGCGCGCGAATCTCCCGAATGCATCAGCGGGATGATTCTCCAAGGCATCAAAAAGCCCCACGAATGTCCAGCCTTCGCGGTAAAGTGCACGCCCGAGAACCCGCTGGGCGCTCCCATGGTATCGTCGGAGGGCGCGTGCGCGGCCTACTATCACTATGGCAGACGGCAAACCCACGAGCTTCACCCTGAACTGCCCAGTCCCGCGAGTCGCTGACGACCGCATCGTTCTGGCGCACGGCGGCGGGGGACGCCTTACCCACCAGCTCATCGAAAAGATCTTCATCCCTGCCTTCTCGAACTCCATGTTGGAGCAGCGCCACGACGGTGCAGTGGTTTCAGTCAGCGGAGCGCGGCTGGCGTTTACCACGGACTCCTTCGTCGTGCGTCCTCTCATTTTCCCGGGCGGCAATATCGGCGATCTCGCGGTGAATGGCACAGTCAACGATCTCGCCATGTGCGGCGCCCGCCCTCTTTATCTCAGCGCCGGGTTCATCCTTGAAGAGGGTTTGGAGATGGAAACCCTGCGGACCGTGGTTACGTCGATGCAGCAGGCAGCCGCGGAAGCAAAGGTGAAGCTGGTCACGGGAGATACGAAAGTCGTCGACAAGGGCAAGGGGGATGGAATTTTCGTCAACACTTCGGGCATCGGTGCGCTCGAACCCGACGTGAAGACCACGATCGGCCCTGTATCGGTTCAGCCGGGAGATGCGGTGATCGTCAGCGGTGATCTCGGCCGGCACGGTGTCGCGATTCTGTCGGTGCGCGAAGGGCTCGAATTTGAAAGCGCTATCCTGAGCGACACGGCGAACGTCTGGCCCGCGGTGGAAGCGCTCTTGAGTGCTGGAATCGAAGTTCACTGCCTGCGCGATCTCACCCGCGGGGGCCTGGCTACCACGCTGAACGAAATCGCGGCCGACCGAAACATCTGCATCAAGCTGGAAGAAGCCGCGATCCCAGTCCAGGAAAACGTGCAGGGCGCGTGCGAAATTCTCGGGCTCGATCCGCTTTACGTGGCGAATGAAGGCCGGTTCGCTGCATTCGTACCAGCCGCGCAGGTAGATGCCGCTTTAGAGGTGCTGAGGCGCATTCCGGTGTCGCAAAGTGCGGTCCGAGTCGGACGAGTGGAAGAGAATCCTGGTCGCATCGTAATCCTGCAAAGCCGGATTGGTGGCAATCGCGTCGTTGACATGCTCAGCGGCGAACAACTACCGAGAATCTGCTAGCCAACCGCGGCATTGGCGTCCGCCTGCATCTCTCACGGTTTTCCGAACAGCCCATACTGAAAGTGAATCTTAAGCGCGTGAAGCATCCAGAGAAATTGTCCGCAGGCCAGTAGCTGAACCGCAACCGTCGCCTGACGCACTCGAAGCGGAATTATTCGCATCAGGAGCAGGCAAACGGCGGCAAGCAGAGGGATCACACAGACGACATAGGGGATTGCGGAAGTGAGAGCGAGGGAGAGAAAGACAAACCCGCCCACCAGAGTATTTTCGTCCCCGCCAAGAATGCGATGTGCCCGAAAGAGCCAAAGAATGAAAAACTGCACGTAAGGAACCAGGGTGAGACCGGAAAGCGCGAGGTTGAGCTTTACAACCCAGGCCTTTGGCCCGCGGTAAATAAACCGAGTATGGTGGATCCAGAGCGAACGAATTCGCCCAGGGCGTTTTTCTATATCCAGCCACCAGGGCATGCGATCAGGATTGAATCCAAAATGAAGTGGGTCAAGATTACTTAAGATGCGCGATAGCTTTGCTTGCTCACGAGGGTTGCTCCCACGGATTCACCAACCGTAGCCCGCAGCTTTGGAAGTCACCGAGGTTCCGTGTGGCTAATGTGGCTGTATTGGCTCGGGCGATGGCAGCGATCTCGGCATCAAATTCTGACATTGGCCTTCCTTGTTTCCGGCGCGAGGACGAGATGACCGAAAATGCGTGGGCAGCCCGATCGTCAAATGGCAGAATGTGGCCGGCAAAAATCCCGAAGGTTTTGTCAGCGCCCGCCTGTAGCGCATCCCGACGTTTGCCTGCGGGAAGCAATTCGATTCCGAACAAAATCTCCGCCATTGTGACGGCCGTGACGTGCACTTCTTCCGCAGGCTGAGTAGCTAACCAATTCAGGACTGCGGGTTGCGGCGTCGGGCGCATCATTTCGGAAACAACGTTGGTGTCAAGAATGATCATGGAAGAGGGGCGCACAAGTTTACTTCCAATCCTTCAGCCACTCGGGATCGCGCATCGGCTCCCGTGATAGCGGCTCTAATTCGAGCCCACCCAATGGTTCCCATATTGCACGAATCCGCTTGACCAATTCCGCCCCGGTTTTGGGTTTCTGCCCCAGAGCGTGCTTCAAAATTTCCCGCGCCTCCTGCTCCATCGATCGCCCATGGGTGGCCGCACGGATTTTGAGCTTCCGCTTGGTGGACTCTTCCAGATTGCGAATGGTGATACTCGCCATGCAATCAATGATAGCATTGCAATCAATGATTGCATAGACGCTTTCTTCTCCGGTCCGTTTTGGAACGTGGGCTCCTGCCACCCCCGCACCGCCTAAGCCATTGCATCCCCGCCCCGGCGCGCTCACAATATCAGTACAGCAGGAGGTGCCCATGTCGTCACTCTCCGCCAGCGCTTCCAAGTTCCTCATTCCACATCACCTACACTCCCCGTGACTGTGATCACGCCACGCGGTGAGAATTGTCACTGCCCATTTCTCCCGGCCAGCGACAATAAACTACGGAATTATGTCTACGCTGTACCTACGGAGGTAGGACTATGTCTTCTGTGTTGACGCACCCAGGAGTGAAGGCTCCCGGGGACTACATTGAATCGGTAATGATCAGTGTCAAAGCGAAGAACCCCGCCGAGCCCGAGTTCCACCAGGCGGTGCGGGAAGTGTTCGACTCACTGCGCTTAGTGTTGTCGAAGCACCCCGAGTATCAGTCGGCCAAGTTGCTGGAAAGGATTGTCGAGCCCGAGCGCGTCGTTATGTTCCGTGTGCCGTGGTTCGATGATCAGGGAAATATTCAGGTCAACCGCGGATTCCGCATCGAGATGAACAGCGCCATCGGCCCTTACAAGGGCGGCTTGCGCTTCCACCCCAGCGTGAATCTCGGCATCCTGAAGTTCCTGGCGTTCGAACAGGTTTTCAAGAACTCTCTGACCACGCTCCCCATGGGCGGCGGCAAGGGGGGAAGCGATTTCGATCCCAAGGGCAAGAGCGATAACGAAGTGATGCGCTTCTGCCAGAGCTTCATGACCGAGCTGCAGCGCCACATCGGACCGGACACCGACGTTCCCGCCGGCGACATCGGCGTGGGCGGACGCGAGATCGGTTACCTGTTCGGCCAGTACAAGCGGCTGCGCAACGAATTCACCGGCGTCCTGACCGGCAAAGGCCTGGGCTGGGGCGGCTCGCTGATTCGCCCGGAAGCCACCGGATACGGCTGCGTCTACTTCGCCAACGAAATGTTGAAGACGAAAAAGGACAAGCTGGAAGGCAAGCTCTGCCTGGTTTCCGGCAGCGGCAACGTCTCGCAATACACCGTCGAGAAGCTGCTCGATTTCGGCGCAAAGCCGGTCACGGTGTCCGATTCCAACGGCGTGATCTACGATCCGGATGGCATCGACCGCGACAAGCTGGCGTGGATCATGGAGCAAAAGAACGCGAAGCGTGGACGCATCCGCGACTACGCCGATCATTTCAAGAAAGCTATCTTCATGCCCACCGACATCAAGCTCGATCACAATCCGTTGTGGAACGTGAAGGCCGATTGCGCTTTCCCGAGCGCCACGCAAAACGAAATCACCGCGAAAGATGCGGCAAACCTGATTAAGAATGGCATCAAGCTGGTTGCCGAGGGCGCGAACATGCCGTCCACGCTCGAAGCCACCAAGATGTTCCTCGATGCCAAGATCCTGTACGGACCGGCCAAGGCCGCCAATGCCGGCGGCGTGGCCACGTCAGGCCTCGAAATGGCCCAGAACAGCGCTCGCCTGAGCTGGACCCGCGAGGAAGTCGACGACCGTCTGCACAAGATCATGATCGCCATCCACCAGAACTGCTTCGAAACGGCCGACAAATACGGCACGCCCGGCAATCTGGTGAACGGCGCCAACATCGGCGGCTTCCTCAAGGTAGCCAACGCCATGCTGGATCAAGGCCTGGTGTAGCCGGTTTTTGTTCGTGTAGGGGCGGACGCATTCGTCCGCCCCTTTGTTTTGGTAGCAGGGGTGATTGCAGATTTTGTTTTTGCTTTCCTGTCCTGCGTGCTAGTTTGTGAATCCGCCCCGTGAGCCGCTGCCGCGCTCGCAACACTTCGCTCAAATGAGGTCAATGTGAAAAGAGAACGCCTGACACAGATCGTCCTGGTGATCGTGGGGCTGTTGAATCTGCCCCAAATTTATTTTCTATATATGGATCTGCGGCACTCCAGCTGGCTTTTGGAGCGGAAGAACGAGTGCGGACCGATGTTTCTGAGCTTTTTTATTCCGGTCGGGGTCTTTCTACTCATAGCCGCAAGGAGACCATCTGAGCACCGCTCCATGATTGCTCTAGCAGCTTGGTGGAACATCTCCCATGGCACGGTGATGGCGATTCAAACCGTGGAAGCGTGGAGTCACGGCGTCCACCGGAATTTTACCGATGTGATCGTAATCCTTGTGATCGGAGTTGTCCTGTTAGCGCTTCTGCCCCCAAAGCGAGACGTGGTCGTGCAGGGAGTTGCGTGAACGAGCGCAGAAATCCTCACTCTACGCGGACGATCGTTTCTTCTCGGTTCTTTAACGGTTACTTCGAGAGGAGATGACAGTGGTGGGACGGGTGGGGCGGGTGGCCCATGCTTTCATTTTTTCTTCCCCGTTCCGAAACTGTGGGTGCCCCGTCCTTGCGTTTTTCGCAAGGGCGGGTACGATGCAGCCGAACACAGCGCTTCGTCTCTGCCTAAACCCAGTGGCACACGTGTTCATCGTTCCCGCCCTCTGCAGAGTGCGCAAAGGACGGGGCACCCACCGTGGTGGTGACTCTAAAGAGATCAAAGCATGGGCCACCCGCCCAACCATCCTGCCATGAATGTGCGCAGAGTGTCGGCGCAAATTTACTTCAGCGGCATACTCGCCGCCCCGAGTGAATTCGCCCCTGTACACTCGATGTTCTGTCCTAGGGAAATCAGACCACTGTCATCACTGAACACTTCCGTTTTGCACCAACTCGATTGGTCGTGGATGTCGGACGGAAATTTGACCGTGGCCGAATAGTGCTCACCGCGTGCGTCCGTTACGACTCGCAAGACAAATGGCTGGATTGCGGCCGGATTCAATCGCTCCTTTAAAGCCCGTGCACTGCTGATCTGCTTCGCACTCTGGGAGTATGCAAATAGCTCTTCAGCGTTAGCAAAACGACGATGGGAACTTCGGTAGTCCGCTTCAACCGTATTAATCGTCCGCATCCAGCCCACTAGTTTCTCGGGTTTTACGTCGTCCTGTTCAGCACCAAGCGCTAGCGTAAGCGTAAGCAAGAGAAGAGACCCCAAGACGAATGTCCTTATGCTCATTGCGTTTACCTCCAACTCAGATTAACCAGCCTTGACCATTGAACGCCCCATGAGAGCAGTCTTGCAATGGTCGATAATCATCCTCTAGAAGGTCGATTGACGAAACCACGCGGTTACACTCAAAGGCAGGTGGCCCGCCTTTTAGGTTCAGTTTTTCTTACGCGCCTCTGAAACTGTGGGTGCCCCGTCCTTGCATTTTTCGCAAGGGCGGGTACGATGCCCACACTGGGCTTCGTCTCTGCCTAAACCCAGTGGCACACGTGTTCATCGTTCCCGCCCTTTGCAGAGTTCGCAAAGGACGGGGCACCCACCGTGGTTGTGAATCTAAAGAGGTCAAAAGCATGGGGCAGGACTGGAAAACCAGAGTTCAGCCCAGGACTTGGAAACGGGTCTCAATTGACGTTAAATCTCGATCGCGCTCAAATTCCCAGCCGGTCCGGAAACCTGAGCGCCTACGAGACGCCCCTGTTCCGGCCGAGCCAATTGTCAAGACCTCGAATGTCTCCTGGCTGCACTAATAGCGTGGCACCAGGTGGGCAAGCCATTGATACAGGCGAAGTTTGGAGCTTCAACCCATGTGTAAATAAACACATGTAACTGATTTGAAATAAGCAACTTACCTTGCAGAGTTAAATCGGTTTAACTTGCCGATGCTGGGCCGGGAAGAGGCTCTGAGCATTGCCTTGACGAAGCTCGAATCTCCTGCTGCTCCGCTCCCATAACGCCCGCGCAAGGCATTGTAGAAGTTGATCGACTCATTCGTTGAAGCGCTGGCGAATGCAATGAACCGCTATCCCGCAGGCGCGACCAGCTTGTTTACTTCCTCCAGAAGCTTTTCCGCGGCTTCGCCCGGATCCTGGCTGCTGAAGCTCTCGTCCAACGTGATGAACTGCACATCGGGAACAATCTGCTGCAACGCCTGGCGGATCGGCGTGCCGCGCAGATACTGGATCTTCCCTGAGAGTACGACCAGTTTCGCTTGCGTGGCCTTCAGGAGAATCTGCGCATCGTCGACGGCGGTTGTGGTTAGAGCATTGAAACCGGCGTTGCACAAGATCTCGCGCAAGAATGCGCACACGTCAGTCGAGGCGTAGATGCACAGCATCCGTGGACGGGCGTCGCCGGTTTTGCCTCGCGAATAACGCGAGCCCAGGTACGCCGCCGTGATCGCTTCAGCGATCGAGTCATAGGTTTCAAACTGCGCCAGCAGGTGCGTCATCTGGAGGACTTTCTTCACACTGGGTGGGACGCCGCACAATTTAAGATCGCCGTGTTTGGCCCGCGCAGCCTGTACCAGCCGCATCAGCGCGCCGAGGCCGCTGCTGTCGATGAACTCAACGTCATCCAGCTGGAGCACGACATCGCCATGCTTCTCGATGGCGCTGCCGACTTCTGAGTGCAGCGTGAACACTTCGTTGCCGGTGATGATGCGTCCATGGCAGCGAAACACGATAACTTCGCCGACGGGACGGCTCTCGAGCTTCAGTTGCATTCTGCACTCCTCGCCAATGGCTGTCGCTTTTCCCATCCCTCGCACAAGTAGCGACAGATGGCCACCTCCGGGATCACTCTCCCGGATCACTGTCAAACAAGCCACGACATCATACCCGCAGACGCCGTGACGGCCAATGTTTTTGTGGGATTAGGCCGCGTCGACGTAGAGCGCAGCCGATGCGCCCACCCATTCCATATTCTTGTTGTGGTCAACGCCCATCATCAGCCCGCGGCCCATGCGGATGATGGTCAGCACGGGCAGAAGTTCCTCCAGCCAGATGTACATGACGCGTACTTCAGCTTTAGTCCCGCCGTGTGGAGTTTCGATTACCGGCGCGAAGTGCATGCGCTCCTGCAGAATGTAGTAGGGACGTTTGTCAGCTGGAATGGCATCGATGTCTTTTTTGGTCGGAGCAATTACTACGCCTAAGCCCGCGAAGGAGTAAAGCGGTTTCAACGCGTAATTGTCCAAGTCCGGAGGAATTTCCTCCAGCCGGTCCAGAAACCAGGTCTTGGGCACGGATGCATGTTTCAGATAGGGAATGGAAAACTTGCTGATGCGGAAATACCAGTTGGGGTGTCCCGCCCACTCGACGTCCAAGTCATCGCGCCAGTCGAAGTTGAGGTTTACATTCTTGCGCTCGAGTTCGTCGACGATGGCGCGGTTGTAAATGCGCCGGATAGGAGTCCGCCTGCCGCCGCGCTCGTAGTAGAGCCGCGAGCCATCTTTCTTGATATCGACAATATCGACGGCGCGCACGCCCAGCATTTTCTCGGTCAATAGAAAATCCGGCAGGGTCTTCTGCTCCTGCGGATGGATTTCCATCAGGATCACGGTCTCAGGATCGTGTGAGCCAACAATGGCGCGCTGCAGCAGATCGCGATACGAAGATTCTTCCAGGTCACCCAGGAAGTATCGGAGCCGGGAGCCGGGAACCGGAAGCTGAAAGCCGGAAAGCCCGTACACGTCGACGTAGGTCCGCGCCAGGTAACACTGATAGGCGTAGAGAGAAGGGAAGGCCTGCAGTTCGACCAGTTTCGGCTGCAGTTCACCGGACGCGTCGCGGACCAGCCCGAAATCCACCTGGACGAACATGGGATGCGGCGCTTCGTTGGGAACTTTGAATTCTGCGGGGACGGCTTCATCGGACTTTTTTCGATACTCGGGATTGTCGACGAGTTGGCGAATCAGGTCCTGTCCGTCATGCGCCATGCGCTTGAGAAGTTCTTTCGGAAAAAAGCACGGCGTCTCGGAAAGCCGGAATTGCACGTGCGTTCCAGAGGCGCCATCAATACTGCGCAGGAACGCCTGGTATTTTTCCGGAGAGAAGTTCTGGTTGAATTGTTGGCGCAGCGAAGGAATCATGGCGGCGAATTATTGTAGCGCGCTGTCACGCTAAGCGTTTTCAAGCTAGAGAAGCTCCAAAGAAGATGAGCTTGCCTTGAAAGGGCACGCCTTCAAGGCGTGTCGCAACGAGCATTAGAAAGCTTTAGCGGCGCGGCTGTAAGCCGCGCCTTTTCAAAGCCGTCATCATAGCTGCGGAATTGGGAGAACAGGGAAGTGAGATGCGCGCGTAGAATCCCTACGCTTCGATCAGGAACTTGCCTTCGCGCATGATCTGCCGGTCGTCGACCCAGATGTTGAATTTGCGGCCGACCACGTCGATATGCGTCGTGGAATCCCAGTCGGCGCCAGTGTGCGCGCCATAGGGATTGCCAAAGGCGATGTGTACCCCGGGATATTTTTCGTCCTGCAGGATCTGGCCGATCACGTTTTTCAAATCGATGTTCGTCCCGATAGCGAATTCGCCCACGCGGTCGCTGTTAGCGTCAGTATGGGTGTAGCGCCAGAAATCTTCTTCCAGTTCGCGATTCGAGGAATGCGCTTCGGTGAGGCGGTTGCCCTCCATGCGAACGGTGAGCGGATTAGCGGCCAGATCGCCGAATTTCCCGCATAGGTAGTCGCCCACCACGCCATCGATAACGAAGGTTCCATTCACTTCACCCGGAGTCGTAAAGATCTCGCCACCAGGCAGATTGCCCCATTTTTCCGGCGAAATGATCCCGCTGGTCTTCAGCCACTTGTAATTCGGATTCAAATCAGCAGTAAGATCGGTGCCGGCCGGAGTCGTCGCCCGAATCTGCGAGGCTTTCCGCACCATCTCCACCACCTTCTGGCTCAGGCGGTCCACACGCTGGAAATCGGCGCGCATGCCTTCGAGCATGATCTGCCGATTGATATTCACCATGTGCGCGTGGCGAATCTTGCGGCGGTTCACCACGTCGGTCATCTGAATGCGCGAGCGCAATTCGTTGGTCTGCGCCTGCACGGCGAAGATCGAAACCTGGCACTGTTCCAGGTCTTCCAGGATCTCGCGCGGCAGGTCCTTCAGCGGTCGCGGCGCGAGATCTTCCAGAACCCAGGCGTGATAAGGCGAGCCGACCTTCTTCAGTTCACTCACCATGGCAGCAGCGATGTCGGCAGTGGCGCGGTCGGTAATCACGCAAACCTGCTCATTCGGCTGTATGCGCAGGCAGACGTTCACCGCGTTATAAGCGCCCGGCGTAAATTCGGGATCAAAGGAAAGCTGATTGAGGTTGATGTGGGAAACCTTGTTTTGGGTGCCCCGCTTCTGGCCGCTTTTGCCAGGAGCGGGGATCTTTGCTTGATCGGTATCAATGCTCATTAACTTATTTTTCTCACGGCGGCGGGCTCTTCAGCCTCAGCCAAGTCCGCTTCGGTCTCCTGAATAATGTAATCGACCACTGCCTTGAAGTCTCCGGTCTGCTGATAAACGCGCAGCTGCCGATCGGCGCCACTGCCCGTCTCCAGAATTCTGCGGATGTAGTTCAATTCCTCCCGCGAATCGAGTTCATCGACCACGTCATCGACGAAATCGAGATATTCATTCACCAGGTCCCGCGCCGGAACTTCTTTCTGCTTGCCAAAGTCAATCAGCTTGCCATCCAGCCCATAGCGCGCCGCGCGCCACTTATTTTCCATGATCAATGCCCGGCGATAGAGACGGAATCCCTGATTCGCCGTATAGAGCTTATACAGTTTCGCCACCGTGGCCTGAATGAGCGCGGCCAGTGCGATGGTCTCGTCGGCACGCATGGGAATGTCGCACACGCGGAATTCGATCGTGTTGAAGAACGGATGCGGCCGGACGTCCCACCAGATTTTCTTGGCGTTATCGATGCAGTTGGTTTTGATCAGCAGCTTGATGAAATTTTCGTACTCGCCCCAACTGGGGAAGTAATCAGGAATATTCGTCCGCGGAAATTTATCGAATACTTTGCAGCGGTACGATTTCAGCCCCGTATTCATGCCCAGCCAGAATGGGGAATTGGTCGAGAGAGCCAGGATGTGAGGCAGGAAGTAACGGGCGTGATTCATCATGTGGATCGCGGTCTCGCGATCCTCGATGCCGATGTGCACATGCAGCCCGAAGATCAGGTTCGCACGCGCGACGAGCTGCATGTCTTCCACGATGTTCTTGTAGCGCTCGTCAGGATGGATCTCCTGCGTGCGCCAATCGGAAAATGGATGCGTGGCCACAGAAGCTACCCGCAGGCCGCTCTCCCGCGCCAGTTGGATGATATGGCGGCGCAGTTCCTTGACCTCGGCCTTGGCCTCTTTGATGTTGTTACAAATTCCCGTTCCAACCTCAACGACGGACTGGTGCAACTCCGCCTTCACCCGCTCCTGGAGTACTTTTTTGCCCTTTTCCAGAAGTTCGACCTGAATATGCGAGCGCAGATCCCGGGTTTCGGGATCGATCGTTTGATATTCCTCTTCAATCCCAATGGTAAAAGTCGGCTGCATAAGAACTCAGTTCGGACAGCGCTTCCACCGTCCAGTTCAGGCAAACCTCAGCTTGGTATAGTGATCCGCTTGCGCCCGGCAAAACGGGCCCCCACAGTATATCAATGAAGGAAAGACGCAGTCGGATCAGCTCTTGGAACGCTTTTCGTTCTGTGCAATGCGGGCTTTCACGAGTTTCTTCAGCAACCTCGCGGGCATTGGCTCGTCAGTGGGGAAGTGAAGCGTTCCTTTGGCCACACGGTAAGGTTTGAAGTCGGCCTGCATCGCGTCGAGCGCGGATGAGCCCAATGGGAACAGGCTGCAGTGATTCTTGAATGCCGCGAAGGCGACCAGTGCGCCCTTGTAGCGGAAGGTGGGAATGCCGTAACTGATGACCTCGGTGGTCTCTGCGGGCACAACCGAGCGAATGATCGCGCGCACTTTTGACAATGTGGTTCTGGCAGGTTCCGGCACGCGCGCCATATACTCGTCCATCGTCTTGGGAGCATTCACTCCCATGCGCGCGCCGCGTTTCGATTTCTTTCTGGCGGGCAATTTGATACCCCGTGACGATTGGGATCTTACGAACCTTGCTTTTCGAGTACTCGTTCAGCCTTCTTCATGGTCAGCTTCTCTTTGCGAAAAGCGCGGGCGATGTCGCCAAGAGATGGCTCCACAGACACCGGGCCAAACTCCCACAACGGACGCTCGCCTTGGGCGAAAGTATAAGTATCGGCGGTGAGGCCCACAATTTGCTGTTCCCGGCCCATCGAATGCGGTTGCGCATGCTGAGGATGATCCGCCATAACCATCGGCGCTGGCTGGCTGGTAAGAAGTGGCGCTGACTGCCCGAACGCTGCTGATGCACAAAGTACCAGGAGAATGGTGAGAATCGTTTTCATAGTTCGCTCCGCCTGTCCACTTGATCGAATGCAAGAGACTCTCCAAGTTAAAGTTGTGTATTTGCAATAGGTTGCAAAGATTTATTGGTGGAATACGCAAGCTTTTGCACATCTCCCGCTCCCCCGAATTACCCATTTCGGTTTTTGCTGCCAAACCGCAATACCGCGGTTGCAGCCTCATCGGGGTCGGTGTATGTTTTCCGGGCACTGGCGGTGGGGAGTAAGCCAACTTGAAATTCCTGACTAATGGCTTAACGCGAATTTTGTTTTTCGCTCTTTGGGTTGTTCTTCTTGCCTCCGCGCCGGGTTGGGCACAAACCGATTGTGCCGACGGCAATGGCGTGCTGGAGAGAACGCCGCCCAAGGCCATTACCGTTCAGGAATTGATCCATACATTCGCGGCACAGGAATCCAAAGTCAAAGAGGCGCGGAATCATTACAGCTATACGCAAGACGTTCTGGTGCAGACGCTCAATGGCAAGGCCGTCGATGGAGAATTTCACGAGGTCGCAACCGTGTCGTTCGACAATCGTGGACGGCGCGGCGAAAATGTGACCTTTGCGGAGCAATCGACGCTGCGACGCGTCCAATTGTCGGCGGAAGACATGAACGATATTCGCTGGTTCATGCCCTTCTTATTGCCGACCGAGGATCTGCCGCAGTACAAACTCACCTACACGGGGCAGCAGCAGGTGGACGATCTGCAAACTTCCGTGTTCTACGTCGAACCCGCGAAGGAAGAGCAGAACAAGCGTTACTTCCAGGGAAGAATCTGGGTGGATAACCGCGACCTGCAGATTGTGAAGCTATGCGGCAAGAGCGTGCCGGACCAGATCCGCACGAAGAAGAACCAGTTGCAGGATATCCGGCCGACGTTTGTGGGATACCGGCAATTGGTCGATGGATTCTGGTTTCCAGCCTATGCCCGGGTGGATGAGACCTTGCACTTCCGGGCGGCGGAAGTGCACATCCGTGAGATCGTAAAACTGAACAACTACAAGCGGACCGATGCCGCTGTCGCCCGTCAATAGCCGATCTTAGACAGGCGAGGCATGCAACGGAATACTTGAACCTTGCGCTGGTCTGTGCTGTACTTCCCTACATGGCTGAAGAGAAGAACCGCAGTAAAGACATTGTCCTGTGGATCATCACGGTGATTCTGGTGGCCGTGGCGATCTTCTGGTACAAGCATCCTCGGTAAGCGCCGTTTTTCGAGCGATTGGTTCTACGCCCCATCAGGTCCGGCCGGGCCGTTGTCTGCTGCCCGGAAGGCATAAGCCCTTTCAGTTTGAATCTCTTGACACTCCGTTTATCGAGACATTAAGCGCAAAAGTTTTCTTTCCATCGCATAAATAGGGGCGTCCCAATGCCTGCGCGATTTATGCGACGGGACAAGACAGCTGTGATCTGAATTTGCACATTGACAAGCTGTTTCGTGTCGGATTAGATGTTTGTCTCTGGTTTCTGCCCGGGTTGAGCGACAGGTTTGACTGAAGCTGGCCTGGAGTTCCTTTGCTGTCTGAGGTACCCTCTGCGTCGCTCCGTCGCACGAACTTCCAAGGAGAACCCTATGAGTAGGAGCAGTTGTGCTTGCCTGAGTGTAGTAGCTGCGCTATTGGTTTCTTCCCTTGCGCTTGCCCCGCATGCCTCAGCGCAGGCCGAGCAGGTTGTAAACCCACGCCCGCACTTCATGGTTATGCCCGCGCATCTGCGCAATGACGTTCTCGCCCCAGCACCGCAGGCGAGTTCACTGGAGAGCTGGAACGGTTCGTTCACGTATGGCGGAACAAAATATACCTACAACATGGTGGGCACAGCGCCATCGGCCAACACGACCGCGACCGTCACGACCTACATCATTCCCGTAAAGATTGTGATCACGAACCGCAATGGCACAAAGAGCACGTATGATCCCTCGCATGTGCTCTCCAACGGCTATACGGTGACGAACAATACTTTGTATTCCCCGATTTTTGAGTCGACCACGACGTACACTCAGGGCGGGGTCGACGTGGGAACCACGCAGTATATCGACGCTTACCAGCGAGCCAACTTCTGGGGCACGGTGAAGAGCCACACCAGCTCTCACCTGCTATTGAGTCCCACCGTGCTCGCGGAGCAGACGCTGAGCCCCTCGCGCACCTATGGCAAAACGGGTTCGGTATTCGGATTTACGGCGGCGCTGGTGGACATCAACTGGTTCGACGCGCAATTGCCGAACCTTATGAGCAAGCTGGGAGTGAATCCCAACACGTTCGCGATCTTCCTCACCTACGACACTTATCTGACGCAAGGCGGGCAGTGCTGCATCGGGGGGTATCACAGCTCGGAAGGCAGCATCAGTAATCCGCAGTCCTATGCGGAAGCGGGCTACGTCGATCATGTGGGCGCGTTCTCGCAGGACGTTTCGGCTCTGTCTCACGAAGTGGGCGAGTGGGCCGACGATCCGCTGACCGTCAACTACAACGGCAACAACACTCCCTGTGGCATTCTGGAAGTGGGCGATCCGCTGGAGGGGAATGCGAACTATGGGGCATATCACTACGTCCTGCACGGATTCACCTACAACCTGCAGGATCTGGTGACGCTGCCATATTTCGGGGCACCCACCAGTACCTCGGTGAACGGATGGCTGAGCTTCCAGGGAGAATCGCTAGGAGTATGCTCGAACGGATCGTAGGAAAGTTCCTGATTCTTCTTTTCCAATAGCCCGCTTCCCGAAGCGGGCTTTTTTGCGCCAGCGCGTGCGTTCCGAAGATCGTCTTGATAATAAGCTCGAGGTCTCTCCACTCCGCAACTCTTCCGCTTTGCGGAAAAGTTGCTCCGGTCGAGATGACAATGCTCCAGAGTTTCAAGACTGCTTCGGCGGAGCGTACTTTGCGAATACGGACTGGCTGGAGACCAGACCCTCCAACTTCTGCGGATTCGCTCGGTTCACGACGGGGATGATGGCATAGGTTTGCACGAATCGCAGCGCGGAGTCGAGCGACTGGTCTGGAAAAAGAAAGGGCAGCGGCTGGGCGGAGATGAGGGAGCCGAGCGTGTGCTCGCCTTTTCCTTCACGCAGGCGGCGCAGAATCAAATCGCGGGTGACCGCACCCCATCCGCTGGGCTGCAGGCGTACGGGGAAAACCTGCTGGGCGGAATCTTCGACCCGGCGCGCGGCGGCATCGATATAGTCGGCCGCGCTCAGAATGATCGGGGGCGGCGGAATCATTGCATCTTCCACGCGCAGAATCGTCTCCTCCCGCTCCTCTTCGAGCGACGGCAGCACGAGCCCATCCTGCCGGGTCAGCAAATCAAAGATCGGCGTCGGCTGCAGGCTGCGGGAGACGACGTACGCAAAGGTGTTGGCCACAATGACAGGAACGATGATCTCGTAGTTGCCGCTCATTTCCAGGACCATGAAAACCGAAGTCATGGGAGCGCGGAGGAATCCGGCAAACAGAACGCCCATTCCGACCAGCACGTAGGTTCCGGTGGATTCCACGAGTCTGGGGAAAAGGATGTGCTCGATGCCGCCGACCGCGCCGCCCAGCATCGCGCCGATGAACAGCGCGGGCGCGAACATGCCGCCGGGTGTTCCACTGACGAACGAGAGCGTGGTCGCCACAATCTTCAGCGCGGCGAGCGTGGCCAGCAGTTGCCAGACATACTGGCCGTGCATCGCCTGATCCATGAACTCGTATCCGGCGCCCATGACTTGGGGTGCGCCAAAATAGCCGATGAGGCCGATGAGGAGCCCTGCAATCGCGGGCTGGAAATATTGCGTCCAGCGCGGCATAGCCTTCAGCCGCGGACGCAGATATCCCATGGCGCGTGCAAAAATGACAGCCGCTACTCCACCCGTGACGCCGAGAACGACATAGGCAAGAAGTTCTACAGGACGCTTGAATCCGGTAACGGGGATGCGGAACAGCGGCTCTGAACCAAGGAACCAGCGTTCAATCACGACGCTGGCGACTGCGGAGAGCACCACCGAACCCAGGATCCCGGCGCTCCAGCGTCCGATGACCTCCTCGATAACGAACAGCACGGCAGAGATCGGAGCATTGAAAGCAGCAGCCAATCCGGCGGCGGCGCCGACCGGCGCCATCAGACGGAGCTTTTCGCGCGAGAGTTGCAACTGCCGCCCCAAAGCGGAAGCCAGGCTGGCGCCGATCTGCAGCGAAGGATCTTCCGGGCCCAGCGATTGTCCGGAGCCGATGGCGAGAGCGGCGCAAAGAAATTTTCCGATCGCGGTGCGAAAGGGAATGAAGCCGTTGAAGATATACAGCGCTGCTTTGGTCTGATTGACGCCACTGCCGCGAATGCCGGGAAAGAGATGAATCACCAGGGCAGCCACGATCAGGCCTGTCACCGAGGGAATGATCAGCAGGCGCACATTGTGCGTCTGCGGCAATGGTCCAAGCAGAACGAGGTGTGTCCAATCAATGGCAATGCGGAAGCAGACCACCGCCAGGCCGGAGAAGATTCCGATAAACACCGAAAGAATCAGGAAGAAGCGTTCCTCATCGAATACGTCTTCAAAGGCCTCGAACAGGCGTCGCGGCGCGCCAAACCGGGCGGGCGCGTCTTCCCGTACGTCGGATTTCGGCACTGCGGTCAGGTCGCTCATTGATCAGCATTCTCGCGGTCGCGGGAGAGCACAAGCAGAGCTTCGTCTACTCCTTGCGGCTCTCCGCAGATGGCGGCGGTCTGTTGTTCGATGTCGAAAACCAGGTCCATGATCACATCGGGTAAGTCCGTTTGATCGGAGAAGCGCAGGCGGCGCAGCTCCGGCTTGGCGGCAAGCAATCGGGATTCCAGCGATTCCAGGGAAGAGCCCGCCGATAACTGCGAAATCGGCGGTGGAGATGGAGACAGGGAAGAACTCGCCGGCTTGACTTGCGAGAGATCCACTCCCTTTTGCTGCGCACATGCACGCAAGCGCTCGCCAGCCTGCGTGAACGCAGCCTCGATCCGGCGATTGCGCTCGGCATCGGAAATGCGGCGAACAAACGGATCCGATTGAAGAATCAAATCGGCGGAGTCTTTCAGAGTTCGCAGGCTCACATCATGGGGATTTGCCGCCACCGCGCTTTGCAGGTAGCGGTCTGCCGTGCGGTAACGTCCCGCCTGGTACGCTGCCTTTCCGGCTCCGGCCAGCGCAGCGAGATTCCCGCGATCAAGTTTCAGCACCCGTTCGTACTCCGCAAGCGCGTCGGAATAGTCTTGCGCTTGAAACAGAAGATTGGCAGTGCGCAGACGAAGAGCGGGATCCGGAGGCAGGAAAGCGGCCAGGCTGAGGAGTTCGGCCCTGGCCTGTGCCAGCGCGTTTTTCTGCAGGAGGAATTCGACTAATTCGAAGCGGGCATTGCGGCGGTTCACATCGGAGTCGGACGGCCAGATACCGTACATGGCATTGTGATAGTAGCGAACCGCGTCGTCAATCGATCCACGCCTCGCGGCGACGCGAGCCAGGGCCAGATTGATGGTGCCGTCTTCCGGTGTCTTCTCCCACAAAGACAGGAGGTAGGATTGCGCTTCATCCAGCCTTCCATCATCGCGCAGCGCACGGCCGAGACTCAGCTGGTATTGCGAATTAGTGCGGTCACAAATCAAAGCGGCGCGGAGCGCCTGAATGGCAGCGTTGGTATTGCCGGAGTTCAATTCGGCCATGCCTTGCGCGTAGAGCCTGCGGCCGCGCGCTTTCTGGTTTTCGTTGTAGCGCGTGACCAGATGGCTGACAGCGGCGAAGGCGAGCACGGCGCCGGCGGTCAGCATCAGGAGCACGACGATGGCAGAACGCGGCACGAACTTGGAGAGAAACTGTGGCATATATCGCAATGCGATATTAACTTATCGCGAGGAGAGCGGAGTTGTCATCGGGCGTTCGCCACCACGTACACATAGCGTAATTTGGCGCTTCCGGTATTTTTTACGTCGTGTTCGGTTTGTGGAGGGCAGTAGAGAGCCGTATGCGCTTTCAATTCCAAGGTTGAGCCGTCGTGAAAAAGCATTTCGCCTTGTCCTTCCAGAACGATCAAAACCTCTTCATGATTCTCCGTACTGTGCTTGCCGACGGCATGGCCGGGATCGAGGACCACGTATCCGGATCTCATCGTCGCCGTTTCGGGCGGGCCATTAAGGACTGGTTGGATGCCATTTTCCGAGCGGTCGAGCACAATTACTTTCGGACGCGGCTGGGCTGCCGATTGCGCCGCCAAGAACGCCGGAAATAGAAGGCTGAGCAGGAGGCCGCAACTGATGTGATTCCTTACAAGATTCATCAGGTTCTCCCATTGACAGTGATCTATTGACAATAACATCTTCGCCGACCAGTAGGCCCTTTCTGCCGCGATCGGGTAAGATACTTCGTCCCCGCAGGTTGTTTCCCGCGGAGATTCTCTTCAGAGATCAATGAATCGCGAATACCACAAGGGCTATAGCCAGGAACTGCACCGCGACATGGAGGCTCTCGTATTCGGCCACGCGGGAATGCCGCTGCTGGTGTTCCCAACCTCGATGGGAAAATTCTTCGAATATGAAGATCGAGGCATGATTGGCGTACTTGCCGAAAAGATTGAACGCGGGGAATTGCAGGTTTTCTGTCCGGATGGCGTGGATACCGAGAGCTGGTACAACAAAGGCGTGCATCCGCGGGTGCGGGTGCTTCGCCACCTTCAATATGAGCGCTACATCCTTCATGAGTTCTTGCGGTTCGTGCAATGGAAGAATCCCAGCTCACATTTGGCGGTCACGGGATGCAGTTTTGGTGGCTACCATGCCGTAAACTTTGCCTTGAAACATCCCGACGTGGTCACGCATTGCGTGAGCATGAGCGGAGCTTTCGATATCAAGCAATTTCTCGACGGCTATTACGATAACGATTGCTATTTCAATAATCCGCCGGACTTCCTGCCGAACCTGAGCGATGACTGGTTTTTGAGCCACTATCGTCAGATGAAGATCGTGCTGGGCTCGGCCGACTGGGATATGTGCCTGGATCAGAACGTGAAGTTCTCGGCGCTATTGAATGGCAAGGCTATCCCGCACTGGCTGGATGTCTGGAACGACCATTCCAAACATGACTGGCCGCTGTGGCTGCGGATGGCGGGGAAGTATTTCTAGCGAAGCGGAATCGGCTGCAAGCGCCTCGGAGAGTCAGATGCACAAACAAATTTCTCGGGCCTTCCTGATTTGCACTCTATTCCTCTCGTCTCTGTGCCTCGCGGGCGATTCAGGCGGGCAATCGACTCCAGGCGTCCCCGCAAGTTCGTCAAACACCACGAGTGCTGCGCAACCAACCACAATGAAGGTGACGGCCTATACGCTCTCTCCTGAGCTGTATAAAAAAGCGCACGATCGCGGCCGCATTCTTTTCCGCTTAGCGCTGATCAGCTTCGCGTATGGCCTGTTGGTGCTGTGGATCATTCTGCATTGGAAATTGGGCGCAAAGTATCGCGACTGGGCACAGCGATCCTCTGCCCGGCGGTTCCTGCAGGCGTTGATTTTTTCGCCCTTGCTGGTGATCACTATTGCCGTGCTGACCTTGCCGCTGGATATTTATTCCGAGACCGTAGAGAAGCGATTTGGGCTCTCAGTGCAGAAGTGGGGTTCGTGGATCGCGGATTGGGTGAAAGTGCAAGTGATCGAACTGGTGATCTTTACCATCCTGATCTGGCTGCTTTACGTCGTGATTCACCGCAGCCCGCGGCGCTGGTGGTTCTATTTCTGGCTGGTTTCGCTGCCCATCCTCGTATTCGTGTTCTTTATCAGTCCCTGGGTGATTGCTCCGCTGTTCAACAAATTTGAACCGCTGCAGCAGAAGAATCCGGAGCTTACCGCCGCGCTCGAGCAGATGGTGCGGCGCGCCGGCGAAGACATTCCGCCGCAACGAATCTTTTGGATGGGAGCGGGGGAGAAAACTACGGCGCTCAACGCCTACGTCACCGGCATTGGCGCCTCCAAGCGCATCGTAGTGTGGGACACCACCATCGCCAAGATGAGCACTCCGCAGATCGTGTTTGTGGCTGGTCACGAGATGGGACACTATGTGTTGCACCATGTTTTTTGGGGGATTTTGTTCTTCGCCGTACTCCTGCTGATCCTCTTCTACATCGGCTATCGGCTTATCGGTTGGGTGCTAAGCCGATGGGGAGAAGGCTGGGGCATTCGCGGCGTCGATGATTGGGCGTCCTTGCCGGCGCTCCTCATTTTGCTAACAATATTCATGTTTCTGGCGAACCCGGTTGCGAACGCTTTCAGCCGTCACCAGGAGCACCAGGCGGATCAATACGGTTTGGAAGTCACCCATGGATTGAACCCGGATTCAGGGCAGGTTGGAGCGCAGGCGTTTCAGATTCTGGGCGAAGTCGATCTGGGCGATCCGGATCCCAATCCGGTAGATGTTTTCCTGTTCTACACTCACCCCAGCATCCCCGAGCGGATTCAGTTCTCGCTGAGCTACGATCCATGGGCGCATGGGGGAACCGGTGAATTTGTGAAATAGGCAGCGGGGTTCATCCAAGCGGGTGAGCCAGGCGCCACTCCAATTGCAGGAGCAGAGGTCGTGAAAAAAATCGGATTCTTATTTGGGATGGAAAATTCTTTTCCCCCGGCCGTCGTGGAGAAGATCAACTCGATGAATGTTCCCGGGGTGAAGGCGGAGTTCGTTTCCATCGGCGGCATCCGCATGGACGAGCCGAAGAAATACGACGTCGTCATCGATCGCATTTCGCAGGATATTCAGTTCTACCGCGCGTGGCTGAAAAATGCCGCGCTGCACGGGACGATCGTGGTCAACAATCCATTCTGGTGGACGGCGGATGACAAGTTCTTCAACTACTCGCTGGCCCCCAAACTGGGCGTTGCCATCCCACCGACGGTGATCCTGCCGCACAACAAGCACCCCGAAGGCACCACGGACCGCTCCATGCGGAATCTCATGTATCCGTTGAACTGGCAGGAAATTTTTGATTACGTCGGCTTCCCGGCATTTCTCAAACCTTACTCGGGCGGCGGATGGAAGCATGTTTACAAGGTTCATTCGCCGGAGGAATTTTTCCATCATTACAACCAGACTGGCGATTTGTGCATGACCCTGCAGCGCGGCGTCGAGTTTGACGAGTATTACCGCTGCTATGTGGTCGGGCAGGACAAAGTGCACATCATGAAGTACGATCCGAAGGCGCCGCATCATGAGCGATACGTCAAAGGCAATCCGCCGCCTTCCTCGCCGGAGTTGCGCGATCGCATCGAAAAAGACGCGATCATTCTTTGCCGCGCGCTCGGCTATGACCTCAACACGGTCGAATTCGCGGTGGAGAAGGGAATTCCGTACGCGATCGACTTTCTGAATCCCGCGCCCGATGCGGAGATTACCTCTGTCGGTCAGGAGAATTTCGACTGGATTGTGAATGCAGTGGCCGAGATGGCGGTGAAGTTGGCGCAGAGCGGCGAGAATCCGGTGAAGGAGATGCGTTGGGCTGGGTACCTGGCGGGGCCCGGCCCCAATAGTAAGCCTGCCCCGCGGAAGAGAACACGGGCTGTTAAGGCGTAGCGGCGCGTTCGGAAAGAGACGCAAGGTCTCTCCACTCCGCATCTCGTCTGCTGCGCAGACGAGATGCTCCGGTCGAGATGACAAGGTTTCAGGTCATGACAATGTGTCAGAACAGATCTCAAACGCCGGCTTTACGTTCCTTCCGTGTGCGTTACGAATTCTGCTTTGTAGATTGAATACTGGTGCGTCCCACCGATTTTCTTCAGGCTCCTGCTCTCTGCCAGCACGGACTCGAGTAGCGGATTGTGATAAAGCAGATACACCTCGCGCTCGTGTTCCGCCAGACTGCGTTCGAGATTCCGCAGGAACTCCCGTAGGCCAGATTCCGGAAACGGATGGAACAGGTAGATCAGAAGCGGCCCTTGCGGCAGGGGAAAGTTGGTGGCGTCCGCACAAACCGATTCGATCGTGGAACATTGTTTGCGTGCAGAGTAATAACGGCTAACGTTCTCACGAGCGATCTCATGCAGAGTTGGTAAGAGCTCGACCCCCAAAATCCGGCGAAAAGGATGATCGGAGGCCATGAGCAGAGTGCGCCCTTTCCCGGAGCCGAGATCGACGAACGAGAAGTCGCGGAAGTCGATACTGGTCAGTTGCTTCAGGTGGTCTAGCATTTCCTGAAAAAGATCCGGATCGGTTGGTTGGTATGGCGAGTGAAACAGTCCGACCAGGCGTTCGCGCCATCCGACAGCGGCGCTGGTCGTGTTTACCCGATGGTCCCAGTCGTAGTCGGAATCTCCATACCGCTGACGCAAGCGCCAGGGAGTCGAATCGCGCAGAAATTCCCAAAGTTTCGCAAACACAGCGCGGGCGGCGAACACATATCCTTCGTCGCGAGCTGTCTGCTTCCACCAGCAGCGTATGTGTTCCAGAAAAGCAGTTCCGGGTTGAGCCGGAGAGCGCATGTCAGAGAGAAGACTACGCGTATTTGCAGGCAATATCCCGCTGCCAGAGAAGGTACGAGGGCCAGCTTCGAGGAATTTGACTTAGGGCTGCGGGTCGAACTTGTTAAGCGTCGGTGGTTTGTACCCCGGAGGAGCACCCTTGGTTATGAAGGGAAACTTGTCGGGACGTTGTACCAGCACCCGCCCGTCGGGATCGAGCTGGTAAGGATGGCCATCGGGATCAACCGGAATTCCGGGCAGATGTTCGGCAGCGGCGAGCTCTGCCATGCTGGAAGGCAGGCGTCCGGTGCGGTCGCCAAAGCGCGTCACCGCGGCCTGCAAATTAGTCACGTCCTCATCGACCCGGAGGGAGCGTAGGTGGTCGAGCGCGTTTTCGCGGATTTCCTTCTGCTTATTGTTCTGGTAAGTCGCGGTCCAGAGCATGGTGGCGGTGGTAAAATCCCCGGCATTTTCCGCCATACGCGCAGCCATGAGCTTCATAAACGGATGGGCGTTAGGGACGCGCGAGCCGCGATCGAACGCTTCCGAAGCCTTCTTGTAATCCTTGAGCTCGGTGTAATAGACAAAACCAAGATCGTAATACAGCCGCCAGTTGTCCGGATTGTGAGCAATGCCGTATTCCATCAATTGAACTGCCTGCGCCGGTTCTCCCGCGCCGGCGGGCGGCCTGGGAGCGAGAAAGCTCGCCCCGAATTCGTAGGCGGGCATCAGCTGCGGATCGAGGGTGGTAGCGATCTGCAGCAAAGGCGCAAGCTCGTTATAGCTCTGGTTGTGGTTGAAATGCCGCTCCCCGAAGTACTGCACCGCACGTGTCCAATAAATGCAAGCCATCAGGCCATCAAACCCAAGGCTGCCACGGCGGATCAGTTGAGGCGAATTCAGATAGAGAACGTCGTCGGACGCATCGCGCGGGCGTAGCCTGTCCGCATTGCGTAGCAGCAGAATGCTCGCGGTCAGCGAAACAATCAGGCAAGTGGCCGCGACCACCGTAGTACGCCGCCGGTTCATTTCAGATTCCTGCGCTCGAAGATCAGGACCGCTCCGCTCAGTGCCGTAGCCGTGTAAAAGAGAGCATAGAGTGTGTTCTGAAGAATCAATTGCATGCCCAGCGGTTGCTGGTGCGCCACGGATGCAATCACGTTGAGTGCCGAGAAATTCGGGACAAGGTAGGCGGAGCCGAGGGCGAACCAGCGCGCCGCTCCGTGGGTCAGCGCCGCGAATCCGCGCAGATCGTCCGCGAAACTGCCAATGGCAAACAGCGAAAACGCAAACACGGCCGACAACAGCGGCGAGGAGAACGACGAGAACAGCAAGGCCAGGGAACAGATGATCAGAAATTCCAGAATGATGAAATAGAGAGCGACGAAGAGCCAAGCATCCGGCCGGCCAAATTTGTGCGCGACGTACAGTAGTGCGGCGAATACCCCGATCGCCATGAAGAACGTGTTCACCGCCAAGGTGCCGGCGAGGCCAAAGAACTTTCCAACGATAAATTCCCAGCGCCGAACCGGGCGGGACAGCACGGTGTACAGCGTGCGCTTCTCGATTTCCTTGGAGACGAGCCCGATCCCGATGAAGATGGCGATGACCACGCCGAACAGTGACACCGCGGTGAGGCCAAGATTGATCACGACCAGACGCTCGACTTCGATCGAGATCTGGCCCACGAGGATCGCCGCACCCGTAATCAGCAAGGCGAATGCGACCAGGTTATAAAGCACGCGATCGCGCACTGCTTCGCGGAAGGTGTTGCGGGCGATATGGAGAATGCGTGCGCTCATACTCGATTTCCTACCGCTGTGCCGACCTTGATTTCCTCGGGCGTGGGTGTGCTTTTCAGCTTCTCGACGAAATACGCTTCCAGAGAAGTTCGCAATGGCGTAATCGCTATCAGGCGAAGACGCTCGCGGCGCAGGGTATCAATGGCCGCGTCCTGCTGATTCTCGGGAATCACGGCGCGCACCCGATCGCCGGTAACGTGGCACTCTGCGTTCAACGCCTTCATGGAGGCGGGAATCCGGCTTCCTTGCCACAGAATTTCCACTTTCCCCTGCACGCTGGAGGTGAGATCTTCTACGGCTCCAACCCCGCGCAGTTGACCTTTATAAATAATCGCCACCCGATCGCAAAGCGCTTCGGCGTCGGAAAGGATGTGAGTTGAGAAAAAAACGGTTTTGCCCTGTTCTTTCAACTGCGCCATCAAGTCGCGAACTTCGCGGCGGCCGAGCGGATCCAGCCCCGACATCGGCTCGTCGAAAAAGACGAGCCGGGGATTGTGCAGGATGGCCTGTGCGATCCCCACGCGTTGCAGCATGCCTTTTGAAAATTTCCGCAACTGCACGCCTTTGATATCCGTCAGCCCCACTAACGAGAGCACTTCGGGAATGCGCCGCTTGCGCTCCGGGGCGGCAACACCCGAGAGTTGCCCGTAGTAATCGAGCAACTCATGCGCCGTGAGGTAATCGTAGAAATAAGGCTGCTCGGGAAGGAAGCCGATCTGGGCCTTGATCTCTGGATCGGTCCACTCGTGCCCCAGGATGCGCGCCGACCCGGCGGTGGGGAAAACCAGTCCCATGAGTAGCTTCAGTGTTGTGGTCTTGCCGGCTCCATTCGGCCCAAGAAATCCGAAGATTTCGCCCTCCTGCACCGTGAGATGCAACGGTTCCAGGGCGCGCTTCGGACGCTTGCGCCAGAATCCGACCTTGTAGGTTTTCTCCAGACCGAGAATTTCGATGGCAGACATGGATCGCAATAGCCGCGGCAACTGCCGCCTGCAAAAATTATAAACAGAAGAAGCCCTGATGAAGCTAGGGCGGGAGTTACGGAGGTCACGACTAGAAAAGGGGGAGCAACGCCGACAGCCTACTGCATCGCCGAGAGCGCCTGGCACGCGTTGTAGCTAGGAACAAGAGTGATGGTGCCGGCGGGCTGAATCCGGATCACCGCATCCTCAACCGAACAATAGGAACGTGTGCCATATTGAGTGCTGATGGGCGCGCCGGTCGTGTAGAACTGGTTATTGATAAGGCTGCCGGAGCTAGGCGACCCGGTCGAGTTGAAGTTGTAGCCGCTTTTTCCCGCGCCGCCGCCGCTCGTCGCCAGGTAGTTGTCGATGACGCAAGCAGTTGTGATGCTCGGTGTGCACGGAGCCGCTCCGCCCAACGCCGCCAGAGTGGTGGAGAAACCAACGGTTGGGTATGCCCCGAAATAGGTGATCTGGGCGTTATTAATGGCGCGAACCGATGCCGCGGCCGATGAGTCGTTTGCCGCGATGCGCGCGCGCACCAGGTTTGGAATCGCAATCGCCGCAACAATCAGAATAATCGCGACTACGATCAATAACTCGATTAAGGAAAAGCCATCCTGTTTCATGGCAGTTGTACTCCTGGCAATCTAGCTGCACGTTTGAGGCCAAGGCGCCGCCAAGACAGGTTCCGAAAATACCTGTGATTTCTAAGAATTACCGCGATTTGCGAGTAGGGACCGGAACCGGAGCTTGCTATGGGTGGCGCGGCGGGGGAATCGGTGACGTTTTATGTCAATTCCGCGAGCCCATTGCTCGTCACAAAAACGAAGGAGCAGCGGAGTTGCCTCCGCTGCTCCCCGGCTTGTACCCTCCCCAGGTACTTGCCATTCGTGCAACTTAGTTGGCGAGCGGGTTCAGAGCTTGGCAAGCAGCATAGCTGCCGACCAGGGTGACATTGCCCGCGGCCTGCGTGCGAACCACACCGTCGTCAAACGCGCAATACGCCTTCGTGCCAGTTTGCGTGCTGATCGGGGTTCCGGTCGTGTAGAACTGGTTCGGAACCGCGCTGCCAGCACCGGTGCTCGGAGTAGAAGCGAATTTGTAGCCGCTCTTGCCAGAGCCCGCCGGAGTACCATTCTGGGCCAGGTTGTTGTCGATCAAGCAGCCGCTGGTGGGCAGCGGGGTGCAAGGTGCAACTCCACCCAAGCTGGCCAGAACGGTGTAACCAACCGTCGGATAGGCCGAGAAGTAGCCGATCTCAGCCGTGACGACGGAACGCTCGGAAGCTGCCGCGGACGAATCGTTGGCTGCCATACGGGCGCGCATCAAGTTCGGAATCGCGATCGCTGCGATGATCAGGATGATAGCCACTACAATCAGCAGCTCGATTAATGAAAAGCCCTTTTGTCTCATGTGCGGTGCACACCCCCTGTAAAGTTAAGAGCACGCTTACGGCCATTCGATGGGCGCTCAAGGGGCTGGAAATGCGTTACCTTAGCAGCATCCAGTGCCGGGAAGCGTCCTGTTAATTGACGCAATTCGTAAGTCACAGACATCTTTTGTCATTCGCGGACAGGCTCGCCGGGCAGATACATTTCGTGCAAAAAACAAAGGAGCAGCGGAGTTGCCTCCGCTGCTCCCCGGCTTGTACCCTCCCCCAGGTACTTGCCATTCGTGCAACTTAGTTGGCGAGCGGGTTCAGAGCTTGGCAAGCAGCATAGCTGCCGACCAGGGTGATCGTGCCCGCGGCCTGAGTGCGAACCACACCGTCGTCAAACGCGCAATACGCCTTCGTGCCAGTTTGAGCGCTGATCGGGGTTCCGGTCGTGTAGAACTGGTTCGGAACCGCGCTGCCAGCACCGGTGCTCGGGGTGGAAGCGAAAAGGTAGCCGCTCTTGCCAGAGCCCGCCGGAGTACCATCCTGGGCCAGGTTGTTGTCGATCAAGCAGCCGCTGGTGGGCAGCGGGGTGCAAGGTGCAACTCCACCCAAGCTGGCCAGAACGGTGTAACCAACCGTCGGATAGGCCGAGAAGTAGCCGATTTCAGCTGTGACGATGGAGCGCTCGGAAGCTGCCGCGGACGAATCGTTGGCTGCCATACGGGCGCGCATCAAGTTTGGAATCGCGATCGCTGCAATGATCAGGATGATAGCCACCACGATCAGCAGCTCAATCAGTGAGAAACCCTTCTGTTTCCGCATCTCTTTTTTCCCCTCGTGTGTGTACTGAATTTGTTCTGGTCACGGATGACGCAGTCGTACGTGATATTGCACTTGCCTAGCCAAAACAGCCTCATTACCGAAGTTCTGGCCCCCTTCGACAAGGTGCTTTCTTTTCATTGGCAGGTAACTTTACGACCCTGTTCGAGGGCCCGAATCCGGGGTCAAATCTGGCAATTTGCGGCAGGCGAATGACAATTCCTGTCAAGCGGTTCGAGACCAGGATGTAGCGCGAGCCTCGAGGGATCGATTGGTCATTTTCTACCCAATAACGAATCAGGGATAACTCTGCATTCGGCACACATCCAACACAATCAAATCCTTTTTCTGAGAATGTCCATCACCAGCACGTTTAGCTGAGGAGGTTCGCTCAACGCGAGGCGGGAAGATTCGTGTTTTGCAGTCGTGCGACGGCTTGTCGAGCGGCGTTTTGGTAAGGATGCAATTGCAACTCTTTCGCGTAAGCTTCCACGGCCTCGTCCGGACGCGAGGCCTGCTCGAGGGCTCGGCCCAGCTCGTAGTGATAGCCCTCGGCTTCCGGGTGCAGAGCGATCGCCTTCTCGAGAAATTCGATCGCTTGTCCGGACTGATGCTGGGCTAGCGCGATTTGTCCCAGTCCAAACCACGCCGTCGCTTGCGACGTATCCTGCTGCACTGCGGTTTGGAACCAGTGTTCCGCCTGAACGAAGTCGCCGGACTGCTGATAGGAGAATCCTGCGAAATCGGCGGCACGCCACCCCGGTTTCAGCTCATAGGAGCGCACAAAATGCGGAGCAGCATCCGCATATTTTCCGCGCCCGCTCAGCGCCGCGCCATAATTCAATTGCGCCCACTCATTCTCCGGGGCGATGCTCACGCCGCGCCCGAACAGGCTCACGTCATTTGCCCAGTATTGCGATTGCGTAGCACTGGCAAACGCCAGGATGAGCGCCAGCGCCGCGGTGAGTGGTCGAACCAGTTGTGCCTGTGGCCACTTCTTCCGCATCCATGCATAGCCAGCTCCGAATATCAGAGCGACGCCCAGAATGCTGATGTAGGAATAGCGATCGTGGATGAAATCATCTTCATTCATCCAACGCAGGTTGAGGCTGGGGAGCAGGGGAAGCAAAAGCCAGCTTAAGGCAACCGCGAGAATGCGCTCGCGTTTCGCAAGGATTATTGCGGGCGCAATGGCACCGAGCAAAGCAACGAAGGCAATCAGAAACTGCGCGTCCACCGATTCGACGGGACGAAAATCATAGTGCGGACTGAGGCCGACGGGCAGAACCATCCGGTAAAACTCGAACAGGACTATCTTCGGAGCACTCAGAACGACGGTGCTCCACGGCACAGAGGATGAACCTTGCGCCGAACCTAGAATCCACGAACGGAATGCGAACCACACCACGGCCACACCACCGTACATCCCAGCCGCGGTGCGCAAGCGCAAGCCAAAGCCGCCGAGCTGCGGTTCGTCGCTCGAGCCCGCCCAGATATCAATCAGCACCACACCCGCTAATACAACGCTGACCTCTTTGATCAAGAGCGCCGGGATGAATGCCATTCCCGCGAGCGCCCACCAAATTGCTCGTTGCCGCTCGCCCCGCGCCGCCCTTCGATAAGCCAGAAAGCTGCAAAAGCACAACACGGCCGCCAGAGAATCGTTAACCGACGAGATCCAGGAAGCAGTTTCTGCCTGTAGCGGATGGAGGCCAAAAATCGCCGCCGCGACCAAAGCCGCTTCCGGGCTCTTCAACAGTTCCCGGGCGACGAAGAACGACAGCACTGTTGCCGCCACATGCGCCAGGACCGTGGTCACATGGAACCAGTGAGGGTTCAGGCCGAACAGAGTTTTATTCGCTACGAACCACAGCATGAGCAAAGGCCGGTAGAAACGGGCTTCGCCCACCGCGAGTCCAGCCCAGAGATGGTGCGCGAACAGGTATCCCGTCTGACTCCAGGTCAGGTTGGGATTCTGGGAAATCTGCGGGACATCGTCATACACCCAGCCAAACGTGAAAGTCGAAGCGTAGGTCAACAGCGTGACGGCAGCCACGCCTGCCGCGGCAAGCCATTCGTCACGCGCCAGACCTCGCTTGTACTCGCGACCTAGATTCACCTTTTCATTCCCAACACTGAGGACAGGTTACAGCGGGGGTGGAGGGCGCGGGAATGTAACTAACGTACCGGGGTGCCTGCTGGTGAATGGTCAATCGTGTCTGTCGCAGGCATAATTCCTCCAAAGCATGCCTGCGCAACTGCGGCTTTACCTTCGACGCAGAAAACTTCACAAACATTTACTTTCTGATCGGACCTCATCCGGAACTGTGTCGGAGCTAGTGGGGTTCTTAGGAGCAGGGGATCTCCAGGCGGAGGAAAGCATTCGACGCCGAGAGAATTGGGAGACGGTTATGACGAGCGGAAGATCCTTCATCATTTCCTTTCTGGGCGGAGCGCTTCTGTGCGCGCAATTCGGCTGCACGCGGATGCAGGTCAAAATGGGTTGGAAAGTTTTTCTCGCACAGACTCCGATTCAGACCATCGCCGTGAACCTGCCCAATGGGCCCGGAATTGCACCGGGAGAAAAATCGCCGCTCGTGGTCGTTGTGACCGAGCCGGATGGAAAGATCCTGCAGAGCGAGGGAAAAGGCGCGGGCAAGGTTATGTGGAAAGACTTGAACGTTAGCGCAACTGTGGTGACAGTCAACTCCAAGGGTGTTCTGACTCTCCCCAAGGATCCACGGGTGAGCGACGGAAAAATCGCGCACGTCACCGTGACCGTGCCCAGTCATCCCGAAAAGAAAGCAGAATTGGACATTCCCATTCGCTACAACCGCGTGTATACCGCGAACTTCTCCGGTTCCAGAGGGATGGATGGAATGAACGGCACCGACGGGCTCGATGGCAGCAGCGGCAGCCCGGGCTCGATCGACCCGAATAACCCTTCTGCGGGCGGAGACGGCACGGATGGAACGGATGGGGGAAATGGGAGCGATGGCGGTGCGGGCGGAGACGGACCGCCCGTCCAGGTTCGTGTAGCGCTTCGCTCGGGCGCACATCCGCTGTTGCAAGTGAGTGTCTCGGCGCAGGGTAAGCAGAAGTTTTACCTGATCGATCCCCAAGGCGGTTCGCTGACGGTACGCTCCGATGGCGGCGCCGGCGGCTCCGGCGGTCGCGGTGGACGCGGCGGCCGAGGCGGTTCCGGCGGCATTGGAAGTCCAAACGGCAATAATGGCCGGGATGGCCTGGACGGGCATAGCGGCATGGATGGATCGGCGGGACAAGGCGGCAGCATCACCGTCACTTACGATCCGCAGGCCAAGCCGTTCTTGAACGTCATTCATCTCTCCAGTTGGAATGGACCCAAACCCACATTAAAGGAAGAGACGGTCACGGCGCTCTGGTGATTGTGCGGAGACAAATGTGACTAGGTCGCCTTCAGCAGCATGCAGGTGACGTCATCGTGCTGCGGCGTGTTGCCGACGAACAGGTCGAGAGAGGCCATCAGGTGCTTGAGAAACTCCGGCGGGGTCAGGGATCTCGCAGATTCCAATTCAACCAGCACCCGAGTTTCGCCGTACTCTTCGTCCCGGGCATTCACGGCCTCCACTAATCCGTCGGTAAAGATGACCAGCCAGTCTCCAGGCGCGAGAGCGATCGTCGCCGATTGATACGACGCTTCGGGTTGAATTCCAAAGGGAAGTCCGCCGACATCCAGGCGTTCGATCTGCCCGCTGGCGCGGCGCAGGATGGGATTGTTGTGGCCGGCATTGATGTAGTGAAACGTGCGGTGGTCGGCGTCGTACTCCGCCAGAAACGCCGTGGTAAAGCGCAAGCCTCCCTGGCTGTTCGAGCACGCATACTTATTCATGTTCGAGGCTAATTCTTCCAGCGGTACCTGGGCGGTCGAGAGTGTTTTCAGGCTGGCCTGGAAGGTGGCCATCAGCATTGCGGCAGGAATGCTTTTACCCGCTACATCGGCCACGGCGAACACGACACGATTTTCCTCGTTGGTCTTGCCGGGGCGGGGAAAGACATCGTAGTAGTCGCCGGCGACCGTGTTCGCTGGACGCGTCGCGTAGGCGAGCGCCAGTCCGGGAATCTGCGGAGGCGCTCCGGGAAGCAACCAGGTCTGGATCTCGCGGGCAATCTGCAGGTCGCGTTTCATGACGACGCGGTCGGCAACCTCGAGAATCAGCAGAATGAAGAGTAGAATCGCAGCCCAGAAGTGCAGGTCGAACTCGACCGCATAGACTTTCCCGCCTTCGCCGTTGTAGCTGAATCCACCATGCGGCAATACCAGCATCACGAGCGCGGCAAGCAGGAGCACGCGCCGGGCGGGAGAAAGCTTCTCCATGATCGCCCAGAAAAATTCCTTGACCACGTGCAGATTGCGGCCGCCACGGGTGAGTCCTTCGGGAGTGCGCGATTCCACATCTCTGGAGTACAGGCGGTAGCTGGCACGAGCTTCGGATTCAAACTGCGACCAGAGTTGGCTGAGCGCGAGGCCTTCGGTCACGCGCCGCCAGAAGCGTTGCAGGCGCTGGCCAACGGTGACTGGCGGAACGGGCTGGGCGGTTGGGGGAGCAGTGGCCATCGGCTTGCGCCTTTTGATTATAAGAAGACGGCAGGGAATTTTCGAATGCAGATTGCGGATCCGGGTTTTTGGGGATGTGCCTGGACGATTTTGCGTTCTTTTCTTGAACGCGCACGGCTTCCCGCCGGGCCAAAAGAAAGGACGGACATGATGGCGCGGCTTGAGCCGCGCCCTTTCAAAACGGTCGTGTGTCGCGGGGACATGGATGCGACCCTGGCGTGCGTAAAGTCGAGATTCAATTGTCAGAACAGGTTCAGCTGTTCTTCGAAGCCCTGCACCGGCCATTTCGTCGCATACGCTGGCCGCCGCTCGCTGCGGTTGATTTTGTACTTTGCCCGCAAGCTCCGTACCAGCTCGGAAATGCGCTTCGAATATGATGGAGGCAGGAACGCACGGTCCTGATAGCGGTGACGGTAATTCTCGGCCAGGTGCGGGAAATTCTTTTCAATGAAGGGAAGGAACACGGCGGCCGAACAGGGTTTCAGGAACAAAGGATTGGCGAACACATACTCCGCCCCTGCTTCAGCGACTCCGCGGATCAGCTCTTCTAAGTCCTTCGGCGAATCGGTGATGCCGGGAATCACGGGAGAGCAACTCACTCCGACACGCAATCCAGCCTGCCGCAATGTGCGGACGGCATCCAACCGGAGATCCGGCCGCGGAGCGCGAGGCTCCAGAATCCTCGCCAGATCCGTATGGATCGTGGTGATCGTGACGTGTACGGAAAGGCTATTCGTCCGTGCGACGCGCTGAAGGAGTTCGAGATCGCGCACGATGAGATTCGACTTGGTCACGATTCCCAGCTCGAATCCGCGATGCCGGGCGAACTCCTCGAGGATCCCGAGCGTGACCTCGTAGCGGCGCTCGGCGGGCTGATACGGGTCGGTGGCTGTTCCAAGCGCGATCGCCTCGCCTGCCTTCACGCGCCGCAGGTCGTGGCGCAACAACTCAGCCGCATGCTGTTTTACATAAATCTTCTGCTCGAACTCCATGCCGTCGCGCATCTCCATAAACTCGTGGGTATAGCGCGCATAACAGTAGCGGCACCCGAACTCGCAGCCGCGGTACGGGTTTATCGTCCAGGTAAATGGCATCGCCCGGTTGCTGACGCAGCGATTGAGCAGCGACTTGGCCGGCAGGGTGAAATATTCGACATCGTGGCCTTCGCGCAGGGATTCGCCTTGCGAGGCCAGACGGGCAATTCCGACCAAACGAGGCCTATCGGAAGAAGGGAGCAAGGGCCGGGAAGCCATGGCAATGATTCGCCTTTTATTCGCCCATAATAAACCCGCCACGGATTGTTTGCCAAGGGAAATTTGGGGCTGTATCTATCGGGAAAATTTCGGCTACCCCCCTCGCCTCGCCAAGCCCTCGACGGAGTTGGATTGGGCCCGTCCGCGCGCGTGGGTGGGATGCGCGAGTGCGAGCGAGGCGAAGGGGGGATTTGAGTCAAATGGAGATATTTCAACAGTTATCCCCATGCAGAGAATCCGATACAATCCGGGTGCAGTTTTCCCGCGATTGTGGCCCACGCGAGCCACTATCTGAGGTCCTCATGGTAAGGCTGAAAAAGAGCAAGGTAGAGCCGCGAACTGAACGACCGCGAATACCCGGCTACGGCATTAGCAGAAGCAAAACCGGGATGTTGCGTTGGGAATGGGCCGTAAAAACTTTGACGGACTCTCGCGAGTACTGGATCGTCACGGTGCGCTCCGATGGTCGACCTCATGCCATGATTATTTGGGGCCTCTGGTTTGACGGTGCGTTTTGGTTCGGCACGGGGAGCAAGACCCAAAAGGCACGCAACTTGGCTAAAAATCCAAACTGTATTGTGGGCACTCAGAATGCTGCTGAAGCGGTGATTCTGGAAGGTGTCGCTGAACTGATCACAGACCCAGCTATGGGGAAGAAATTAGAACCAGCATCGCTCAACAAATATGGAATGAGCGGCGGTGACAGCTCTGAGCCCCTCTACCGCGTGCGCCCGAGTCGCGTATTCGGCCTTATAGAAAAGAACTTCCAGAAAACCGCGACGCGCTGGACATTCGATTGAGGTCTGTGAGCGTAATCGAGATTTGCAACAAGTATTATGGCTACGTGCCGAACGCAAGGCTAGCTTCCCTGATTGTCCTGTTCTTCTTGACCAGCGTGATCAGCGTCGTGACGGGGAGCACTTCTCTCATCACCGTCCCCGTGATGATTGCCTTCGGCATTGAAGCCCACACTGCGATTGCCACCAATATGTTGGCTCTGACGTTCATGAGTGTAGGCGGCTCGATGCCCTTCATTCGCAGCAGTGCCATTCGCCGCGAGTATCTTCCGGTATCCGTTCTCCTCACCGTCTTTGGTTCTGGATTGGGTGCACTGCTCCTGCTGACGGTCCCCCTCCGCGCTCTGCAACTCACGATTGCAGCGGCAATGATTGCGGTAACTCTATTCACGCTGGCGAGGCGGGACCTGGGATTGCGCACCAGTGAGAAACGCGTCTCGGGGTTAGGCTCGCTTGCAGGTTATGGTGTAACGCTGCTGCTTGCGGTTTATGGCGGTTTCTTCAGTGGCGGCTACGTCACTCTTCTCACCGCCGGTTTTGTCGTTTTCTTCGGAATGACCTTCCTTCAGAGTGTGGCAACAACAAAGGTCGTCAATGTGTTTTCATCTGCCGTGGCGACAGCCGTATTCCTCTGGCGAGGTGTCGTGGATGTCAAGCTGGGAATTGTGCTTGGCATAGTCATGTTCGTGGGAGCGTTACTTGGTGGTCGTATCGCGGTGAAGCTTCATCCTCTGTGGCTTCGACGCATCTTCCTCACGGCAGTCGTTGGCCTCACCATCAAAATGCTGCTCGGTTGACGGGCGAACACGGAATGAATGACGCTATCAGGCGATAGCGCTCAAGTGCCCGGATCACCGGGGAATTTGAGTGCAATGGGGATTTTTCGACAGCTGTCAAGGATTGTTCGATGTTTGCGGTATAGACTGGGGCGAAGGAGGACGCACAGCCATGACAGATTCTGGCCCGTGGTCTTCGCTGCCGCACCGCTGGCTACATGTTCGGTTGCCGGGATATCGAGAGTTGCCCGAATTTCACACATACGAAGGGTCTCGGTTAGAGGCACTCCCGCCAATCCCTATCGAACTCGATGACGATTGCGGGTGGCTAATGAACCACGGGAAGGCACACCTTCACGGGGGATTGAGCCGATACGAACGCGACCTTCAGCCAGCTAACGTCGAGAAATTGGCAGCAGAGGCGAACCTTGTGCTCCCACGAAGTTTTCGGCGATTCATGAGTTCTCCGGAGTTGCAGTCGCGAGTCCGTTCTTGCACAGACTGCTATCTGGATCCCGGCCAACGCATAGTCGAAACGGTGGGTTCAATACAGGGGAAACTCGTCCACTTTCTTTCGGATTCGCAGTCGTGTGCTCATTGGTATCTGCACATCCTCCCAAGCGGCGACGGCGCCGTGCTGGAATCTCCAGATCTTTACTGCTATCGGATAGAAAACTCAGACTGGATCGAGAATCCGTCTTGTCGGCTAGAGCGGATTGATTTAAGCGGACTGGCGTTTGCGTACTCTGCATCGTCTTTCTCTGATTTCCTCTATCGTTTCTGGATTGAAAACGAGATCTGGTATGCCTTGGAAGACGAAGCCAGCAGACGTCCGCTTAGCGCTCTAGAACTGGACTACGTCGGCCACTACGCATCCAAGGGATCGCCCACCATGCTATACACTTCCTCTGATCAAAGATAGTCTTGCAACGCGAAGTCGCAGCACCATAATTCTCAACTGTCGAAACCAGGCGATAGCGCTCAAGTTCCCAGTTCGCCGAGGAATTTGAGCGCTTCTATGAGAAGGTCATAAAAGTCAAGCCGACGTGGCGGCCCTTCCACATTTATTTCCGCTCCATCTTGCATCGTGAAATCCTCCAGAGGGTGGAGAGCTGTCAAGGGCGTTGCCGTTAGGCAAC